>Ga0316608_1000048_pt1 | contig 69836 bp, 59 predicted proteins | sample MIS2016152B_MG_FD_207673 | JGI IMG/M metagenome (GOLD analysis project Ga0316608, IMG submission 207673) | Microbial mat bacterial communities from Middle Island sinkhole, Lake Huron, Michigan, United States - MIS.2016.152B | ecosystem: Environmental > Aquatic > Freshwater > Lake > Sediment... | reverse complement strand
ATACTCTTCTTATGTTGTTCCCTGACCAAACAGTTTTCCTGTTAATACAACGATTAAAACGGCAAAAATGAATTTTTCCATCTTAATAAATTATTAAATTATTGACACTTTCTTAGTCGTAATCACGGATGCTTTTGATTGCACCTATCATTGTAATGAATCAATTGAGTTTAGCATGTAAACTACTAATATAAAATGACATATAAAAATTATATGTGTTGCAAAGTGAAAGCAATTTACTATTCTCCTCAAATCAATCAAAGAATTTTTTGTTTTATTTAGAATCATTGAACAAAATAAATCTAAATTAATTCTTTTCCTTTGACTTTTAACTTAAAAAACATATCAAGCATATCAAAAGCAAGAGCATAAATTCTAGTGCTTTGTCAAATTTGTTTTGTCGGTTCACAATCATTTTCAGATTTGTTTCCCAAATCCCCAAAATATATTGAAGCAATTGAATATGTGGAAAACTTTGCCTAATACTTTTATGCTCGAAAAGTAAACTGATTTTTATCACAGTTTTTCCATTGTACAAGCAGTTGTAAACAATATCAGAAAAGTAAACACTCAGTTTATCATCAATATATGCATCAGTATCGAGTTTGAATTCTGAAAAATTGAGTTTGGCAACTACTGCTTTTGGAAAAGTATGTATGATGAAATCCTTTGCTTGATCAGCATGCGAAAAGATTTCTTTGAAAAATTTATCGTGAATGTTTTCCATAGGTTCCAATGCAGCAAGCTGGATTAAGCAATAAGTAATTACTTAGAAGCAAAAAAAATTGTCACAAGCGAACAAAGAAGAACTTTACTATTTGTTATTTATTCTTTTGGAATCAATTGAATAGGCAGTTCCAGCACTTCCATAAAATCCTGCCCCATTTCAAAAATTTCTTCATCTTCAGGATCGTAGTACCATAATATTTCGACTGGTTTTCCTTTTTTTGAAAATTCTTGTGCTTTTACAAAAATTTCATAAAGCATTTTGTGAGATGAGCTATTCAAAAATTCAAAATTAAGTATAAAGCAAAGCTTTTTTTCCATATTCATACTGAAATCCACCACCCATTTATAGATAGGATTGAAAACCTCAAGGGGATCTTCAGGATAAGATGCGCCTGAAAGTGCAATGATCTGGTTTTCCACATCAATTCTCACTTCTGGCGACATCTTCGCTTCATATTTTGATTGAAAACTCATAAGTCAAACTACTTATTCGATTTTGTCGCTTCCTCAATAGAAATTCTTTTTCCATTTTTCAAAGCAATGACAAATGCATCTTTAAAACCTTTTGCAATTGCCTGATCTTTTATTGCCTTACATGCATCATGGTTTTTTTCATTTCCTACTGTATAGCGATACATTCCATTGTCGGAATAATAACTTAAATTGCTCAATCCGGCAAATTCGGGGAGAGTAAAATCTGGTTTTTTGTCCGAAGATTTTATTTGTACTTTGAAAACCAGTTCGATATTCGATGTTTCAGTGTTTTCTTTTGTTGAAACCACTTCTTTGTTAACATCAGAATTTGATGATTGATCTTTTTCCTTGCTTATAGTGGCAGCTTTTGCATGAATCAAAAACATTTCGGTTAACCAAGCGCTGTAGCCAATATTGAAAGGAATTTTATATTTGGTTGCTTGCTTATCAAAAGCTGTCTTAAGGTCTTGTTGAAAGCTATTTTTGAAGTCTTTGATTGTTCTATAATAATTTCCATAGAAAGTCATTTCATATTTATTCGCTTTGAGTATCCTGTAAGGCAACCCGGTATCATCCTGCAAAATATCTGTACTTAATGAGCTAACCACATCGCGAACCAGAGAGAATGATCCATCATGTAAAATGTAGGAGGCTGATTTCATATAGGATGAAAAACTGCCTTGAGATTTCATAAACTTAATAAACTGCGGTTTAGCTGTCATATTGCCATTCGAAAGATCTAAGGGGAAATATATCAATGTACGCTTTCTTTCACGCAGTGAATCAGTAAATTCGATCTGTACGCAATAAGTAATTTTGCTGCTAACAGAACTCTGAGGAATCTCTTCCAATTGACCCTGATCATTCACTTTTTGCTTCGTTACAGAAATAATGCTATGCCCGGTTCTTGCCATATAAAGCATGATCAAATGCAAATTTCCATTCAAAACCGATTTGGAAAAATCCATATTCATTTGCTTGGTCATGAAATAACCTACCTTGTTGAAATACCGCAAAGAACTGCGCAACCCATCCAAATAAATTTGAACATCACTTTCTTTAATTTTTGAAAAATCAGGAACAGTTCCATCTTTTTCAAGTCCAACCATTATGTATTTGCTTTTATGCGGAAAAAAGGCATGACCATACAGAAAATCCGGACCGGAAAAGGGGTAAAACAAAGTACCGGTATCAGTGCTATTGGTGATGGAAACATCTTGTATCCAATTATTAATAGGATTTAATGCAGTTTTTTCATGCTTATTCCAACCATCAATTACTTCTGCTTTATGGGTTTTGTAGAATGGCTTATCTTTTAGATTATCATAACCTTGAAAGTCTTCTAATCCTGCAATAAAGTTTGCAAAGGATGTTAATTGCGAATCAACTTCTAACTTTTGCTTTACTTTCTTTGATCCGGTTTGAATTGAATCTTTGCTGGTTTTTGTAGAATCATCGCTTAGATCAAGATTACTGATTTTTTCTTTGTTTCCACTTCTCGTTTCCCTACAAGCCGAAAATACACTTAAAGAAATTGTTAACACAAAAATTAGTGACCAAACTAATTTGAATTTGAATTTTTTCATCGGAAAGACCTTTATTAATTTAATTTATTTGAAAAACCTTTTGATCTAATTGAAGTATTCATAATGCAATCAACGACAAGCACATGACATACCAAAGAGCATCATTTTTTTGAATTTTTTTCAACAAAATAACACCACAAATGTAAAAAAATCCAAGAATCAAATACAAGTTGCTGAAATAAATTTTTCTATCACTTTTGACCGGGTAAAAAATCTTTAAATTAGGAATAGCTTGTGTTTAATAAATATCACCACTACGTGGCTTTATAAGAGGTTGGTTTTAATTTCTACAAAGAATTAGAAGCTACTTTTTTTGTAAAATGCAACTTAGTTGCAAAATTCAGTGCATCCGAAACTGGGCAAACAATTATGTTGCGTTTTTTATAAAATATGCTTTCAAACCCAAAATCAAGGCACTCAATATTGGCTGTCTCAAAAATCCAATTTAAAAGAATTTGTCACGAAGACACAAAGCCCCATAGTATTGATATTTTATAATTTAATTCTTTGTTTCTTAGTTTCTTAGTGGTAAAAGTAATAGTTTTGATAAAGTTCAAGGAGCGGGAATGCGTAATTCCTTGATGGCAGAAATTATTGAAAATCACTCCGCCATAAATGGCAGAGCTAATGATGGGGCATTGTTTGGGGCATGGAATTTATTTGAATGTATGTTTTCCATAGATTATGTTTCAAATAAATTATTCTGACTTTCAAGGCACTAATCATTTGCCCATGCATTCATGCAGTGGAAACCTTCAAAATCTTCGAGGTTTAAAAAACCTCGAAGGTTTACATCAATATTTTTTATCCATACAAAGAAAGAAAAATTGGCTTTCTTCTTGTGTTCTGGATTTTTCAAAAACTTTTATATCAAGCTTAATTGGCTTTATTGGGATTTTCCATTAAATCCATATCACATTCAGAGCATTTTCCAGCTTTGTCACTACCTGAACCTTTACAGTGATGAGGGCAAACAAAATCAGATGTGTATTCTTTGCCTTTTGTGTCCACCGATTTATCGGTACAAGTCTTTTTGTCCTCGCCTTCATTCACAGTTGTAGTTTTTGCGCTGTCTTTTTTTTCAGAACCTTCGCCGCCTTGTTTGCATGATGAAAAGGATAAAAATCCAACAATACTCATGGCAAAAAAGAAATACATAATTTTTTTCATTTCTACTATTTTTAATTAATATAAGCTACTTATTATTAAAGAATTGAATTCAAAAATTGAATAATGAAATCAGGGTCTAAAGTATTTATTTAATGCGAAAAAACAAATTTTTTCTATCGCTCAGAATTGGAAATACTTTAAGGTATTCTGATCAAAACATCATAATGATAACATTTGAGAAAAAATACTTATGATTTTTGCGAAAGAATCAAAAATATAAGGAGCAAATTTTTGAGTGAATCAATAAATTCATACTTTTGCAATGTATAAAATGAAAAATAAAATTTATATATCAATACATCAGCGTATTGAAATTGTTTAATGAGAAAAATACTTAAAGATGAAATTGTTAGAAGGGAAAACAGCATTAATCACAGGGGCAGCGCGTGGAATTGGAAGGGCAATAGCACTCAAAATGGCTTCCGCTGGCGCCAACATCGCCTTTACTGATATGTCCATTGACGATAATGTTAAATCGTTGGAAGAAGAAATTGGAAAAATGGGTGTAAAGGTCAAAGGATTTGCTTCTGATGCCAGTGATTTTGCAAGTTCAGAAAAAGTAACAGATCAGGTTGCTGCCGAATTTGGAGCTATTGACATTCTGGTAAATAATGCAGGTATTACCCGCGATACCTTATTGATGAGAATGACTGAAGATCAATGGGACTTAGTCCTTAAAGTCAATTTGAAATCAGTGTTTAATATGACCAAAGCAGTTCAGAAATTTATGCTGAAACAGCGTTCAGGGTCTATTATCAATATCAGTTCTGTAGTTGGAATCAACGGGAATGCTGGTCAAGCTAATTATGCTGCTTCAAAAGCTGGTATGATCGGTTTTACCAAATCAATTGCCAAAGAATTAGGCTCAAGAAATATCCGTTGCAATGCCATAGCACCCGGTTTTATAATAACAGACATGACAGCAAAATTGTCGGAAGATGTTAAAAAAGCCTGGGTAGAACAAATTCCCTTGAAAAGAGGTGGAACCCCTGATGATGTTGCTAATTCATGTATCTTCCTTGGAAGTGATTTATCATCTTATATCACAGGACAAGTTCTTCCTGTTTGCGGTGGAATGTCTTAATGATATAAATACCAATATATTACATAGAACTACTTTGAGAATTCATGAAAGTAGTTCTGGTTTTTTTCAGATTCAGTATATAATTCTGAAGTTCTTCGGTTCGTTTCTAAACTAAATTTTTTGGAAAATGAAAGCAAAAGTAACATCAACAACCTTAAATGTAAGGCAAGCACCCAACGCAAATGCCCCTATTCTGGGTAAATTGCTTTTCAGAAGTATTATTGATATTGAAAGTTTTGTAGATGGTTGGGCAAAGTTGAAATATCGCAACAATACTGCTTATGTAAGTGCTACTTACATTAAAACGATTGATGAAGGCGATGGAGCTTTTTTCCATCAGCGTCAACGCTTTCTGACCGTACCGATGGAACCTGTCAATAAACTTCCCGAACCAACAGATGTATTTTCCAAACTTCCTGTTAAAATCTGGAATTCCTACGGAAATTTATTAAAAGCGTTGAGCAATGATTTAGGAATCGAGCCCTCTTGCGCTGTAGCTGTTTTTTGCAAAGAAAGCGGTGGTACCGGAATTTGGCAAACAGGAAAAAGCCTCATTCGTTTTGAAAATCATGTTTTTTATGACAGGTGGGGTAAATTAACTCCCGAAAATCAAGCCCTTTTCACAAAACATTTTAAAGGAACAGAAAATTGGAAAGGTCACGCATTTAGACCCAATGAGCAAACGGAATGGATTACATTTCATGGAAAACAGGAGCTTGAATGGCAAGTCCTTGAATTTGCTATGAAATTAAATGAAGAAGGAGCTTTAAAATCTATCAGCATGGGGGCGCCTCAAATTATGGGAGCTTATCATCAAGCTATTGGTTATAACACAGTTAATGATATGTTCCAAAAATTTAATTATGAAATGCGTTTTCAAATTTTTGGTTTCTTTGATTTCCTTACACCTCAAATGATCGAATCATTGAGAACGCTTGACTTTGTTACTTTTGCACGCTTCTATAACGGTTCTGGTCAGGAACAGATTTATGGCGCAGATATGTTGAAATTCTATAAAGCTTTACCCAAATTATAATAACTCATATTTTATTGAACTTCAAGATTATAACTGAATATCCGGCAATACTTATCCTTCTTTGTTTGGGATTAGCTTTTGCTTATAGCTGGTTTCTTTACAAAAAGGATGACAAGCTTAGGGATGTGAATATTACAATTGTGCGAATCCTGATGGGTTTGCGTTTTGTTTCCGTTTTCTTTATCTCGTTCTTAATCTTGGGTCCGCTGATTCGCACAGTAACAACTCATATCGACAAGCCCTATATTGTTATTATGCACGATAATTCTTCCTCTATTCTCAATGTCAAAGATAGCTCATTTTACAAAACAAAATACCTCAATGATTATGATCTTTTGATTTCCATGCTTCAGAAAAACTACAATGTTTCGGTTTTTTCTTTTGGTTCAAGTATTCAAGAAGATTTCAACAAAAAATTTGATCAAAAATCCACAGACTTTACAACAATTTTCGCTGAAACCAATAACAAATTTCGCAACAAGAATTTAGGGGCTATGATTCTGCTTACAGATGGAATCTACAATCAAGGCACAAGTCCCTTGATTGATGCTGCCAATGTTTCATACCCTGTTTATACTGTGGCGCTTGGCAATCCAGACAAACAGAAAGACATTCGCTTTGCTTCACTACGCTCTAATAAAATAACTTTTCTGGGAAATAAATTTCCGGTTCAGGTCAATGTTCATGCTATGAAGCTTGCCGGCAAAAAGAGTCGGCTTACTGTCGTTCATAATAAAATCGAGGTCTTCGGTCAAGATATTCTCATTTCAAACGATGATTTTGAAAAAACTTTTGATTTGGAATTTGAAGCCAAACTTACCGGAATCGAACGTTATAGCTTCCAGCTCCGCACAGATCCTGAAGAGGAAAATACCAAAAATAACTATGCAGAAATTGTAATTGAAGTGATCAACAGCCGACAAAAAATTCTGATGCTTGCCAGTTCACCTTCTCCCGATATTGCAGCTCTCAGATACACACTTACTTCTTATCCTAATTATGCTGTAGATTTTTATGATATTGAAAAATTTAATAAACCAATAGACAATTATAATTTGGCTATTTTGCATCAGATTCCATCCTTAACAGGCGAAGGAATTAAGGTTCACACTGATTTGCTAAACAAACATATTCCCATACTTTATATTTTAGGAAGTCAAAGTGATGTAAAATCATTAAATTTAACGGGTTCAGGCATTAGCATCAAACAAGTAAAAAATACCTACGAGGAAGCTCAAGGGGAGTATAATAAGCAATTCCATATATTTCAGCTTGATCCGGAGATAAAGGAAATGTTTCAGGATGCGCCGCCTTTTACTTGTCCATTTGGTGATTACAAATCAACAGTTTCGACCAATGCCATGTTCTTCCAAAAAATTAGAGGAATCATAACAGATAAACCCCTTATTGTTTTGAATACCTCAGGAGGTAGTGGAAATACAAAAAGTGGGCTGATTGCCGGTGAAGGAATTTGGAAATGGAGAATTCACGAATACAGAAAAACCAATAACAATATATATTTTAATAGCTTAATTAATAGGATTGTACAATTTTTGGCTCTAAGTCTAAATCGTGAAAATTTTGTTATAAGCCATAAGACAATTTATTCCGATGGAGAACCTGTTTTCATTGAAGCACAGGTCTATAATGAAAGTTATGAATTGATTAATACAGCGCAAGTACAAATCGATATTTTTAACAGCGAAAATAAAAGATTTACTTATACTATGCTGCCATTAAATTCTTCCTCAAAAGTTTACTCTTTGAATGCAGGTATTTTACCGGCCGGAACATACAAATATAAAGCAAGTGTGACACAGGACAATAAATCCAAATTCAAAGAAGGAAGTTTTACTGTCATACCCACTGATTTTGAAGCCTCTAATACAATGGCCAATCATAATTTGCTTTATCAGATTGCAAACCAAACCAATGCATGTTTTTCCAAACCCAATGCAATTGTTTCGATTGCTGACAGCATCGCTGCAAACAAAAATATTGTTTCTATGATGCGCGACGAAACATCTATAAAAGAGTGGATAAACTTAAAAAGCTTATTTTTCTTTCTGCTTGTTTTATTGGGAATTGAATGGTTTGTGCGAAAGTATTCTGGAACTTATTAATTTTTAAAATGGAAAATCTCATTCTATATACAATTCTCTTCATTATTGTTTCAAACTTCCTATTTGAACAATGGTTGGAGTATATCAATTTGAAAAACCTGAAACCTCTCCTGCCAGAGAGCTTATCCAATATTTATGATCAGCAGAGTTACGAAAAATCTATCGCTTACGAAAAAATAAACGCACAATTTGGATTGTTGACGAGTTCAATAAGCTTTGTAGCTATAATATTGATGATTCTTCTTCAAGGATTCAATTTTATTCATCAAACAGCATTATTGTTCAATCTTAATTCTGTCTGGACGAGTCTGATATTCTTTGGAATTCTTATGTTTGCTTCCGACATTTTATCTATTCCCTTTGCCATTTATAAAGTATTTGTAATTGAAGAAAAATTTGGTTTTAACAAAACTACAATTAAAACATTTATCTTCGATAAACTTAAAAATTGGTTGTTAATGATCATTTTGGGTGGTACATTGTTGGGATTTATTATTTATATTTATGTGAAAACAGGTCAAAACTTTTGGCTATATGTCTGGATTTTTCTTACTTGTTTTTCAATTTTCATGACTTTGTTTTATAGCAATCTGATTGTGCCTATTTTCAATAAACAAACTCCATTACAAGATGGAAGTCTGCGGACTGCCATAAATTCACTTGCTCAAAAAGCAGGCTTTAAACTTAACAATATTTTTATCATAAACGGATCGAAAAGATCTACCAAAGCAAATGCCTATTTTACCGGATTTGGTCCCAAAAAGCGAATCGTTCTTTATGATACATTAATAAATGATCTATCTGAAAATGAAATTGTTGCAGTATTGGCACACGAAATAGGACATTATAAAAAAAAGCATGTTCAACAAGGTCTTTTGTATTCAACCTTACATACAGGAGCTTTGCTTTTTATCTTTTCGTTTTTCCTGTCAAATCCTATCTTTTCAAAAGTTCTTGGAGCGGATCAGTCCTATTTTCATTTAAATATCATTGTTATTGGAATACTTTACAGCCCTATTTCCATGTTGCTGAGTTTGGTTATGAATAAAATATCAAGAGTCAATGAATATCAAGCTGATCAGTTTGTCGTAAATTTTGGTTTGGCCGATGATTTAGTTTCAGCATTGAAAAAACTGTCTGTGAAAAACCTTTCGAATCTGACTCCGCACCCTTTTTATGTATTTATTTATTACTCGCACCCAACTTTATTACAAAGAATCTCGCAACTTCAAAAAAAATAGATAGGCACAGAAATCGAATTTGACAGAACAATGAAAGACAAAATAACAAGACCTATATTTACCCTTATAAAAGGCATTATCCTTCTGATTTTGTTTTGCATTGCTTCATGTTCACCCGATTTGCAGGAGGGAAAAATAGTTTGGCTGGATGGAATTCCTTTCCATGAAGTTTTTGATGTATATGGTCCTCCCGTCAAGAATATGTCCTATTCCAGAGATTCTATGAGAATAGCGGGAACCACCTACACCATAGGAATATCTGTTCACGCACCTTCAAAATTGCATGTAAATTTAAAAGGCAAAGCCATACTTTTTGGCGCAATGGTTGGCGTGGATGATGCTGTTTTGAATAACCAAAATAAACAAACTGCTCAAAAAAATGTATTTATGCCTTCCTATATTTATAACGGATCGGCCAACTTAACAGATTTTAAGCAAGGTGGAACTGTTGTTTTCAAGTTGATTGGAGATGGCAATCAGTTATGGACAAGCGGAACAATGCGCTACGGCCAAAAACCACAAAAAGTGGAAGTGCCATTGGAAGGAATAAATCACCTCGAATTGGTGGCAGAAAGCGCTGGTGATGGAACCTATTTTGATATAGCGAATTGGGTCAATGCTTACATAACCGCAAAAGATAGCAATATGGGAAAGGAATTGTTTATCTACAATCGTTCAGAAAATATTTTGGTCAATCATGCTGGTTTTAAACCCAATGGATTCAAGCAATGTGTTGTACCCGATACCAGTATAAAAGAATTTTTGGTAATGGATGCTGTTTCACACAAATCTATGTTTTCTGGCAAACTAATAAAACAAATTTGCGAATTTGGAACTTTTTCCAAAGGTGATTTTTCAAATTTCACGAAAGAAGGAAAATACTACCTACAAAGCATTTCATATAAATCAGAAGAATTCAAAATTTCTGAAAAAGTTTACGATGAATGCATCAAATTGCATTTAAATGCATTTAATTTGCAAAGAGCTGGTGATCCTAATAAAGGATGGGCCAAAGGAAAGCATTTGGATGACGGAAAACGGAAAGATAACAAGAAACATAAGGATGTTACCGGTGGGTGGTACGATGCCTGCGATTTAAGAAAATGGGCATATACTATTGTAGGTCTAAATGGTTTATGCGAGATTGCATCACAATATCCTGATGCAAACCTTAAAAATGAGCTGATGGAAAACATTCGGTGGGGAAACAAATATTTCCTATCGATGCAGGAAGAACTGGGATATATAATGAATCATGTGGGGGGTGATATAAATGGAGTTCCTAATGAAAATAGATGGTCAGATAATATTCTCAATAATGCAGACGACAGAATCATAGACACCGACCCTGCTGATTTGATCTTTCAATATATTTTTATCATTAGTGAACTAAAAATTGCCAATTTAACTAAAGATACAGATCCAAAGTATTCTATGAAATGCCTAAAAGCCGCTGAAAATTGCTTTGAATGGACAGACAAGTTTTCTGGTTTTGAAGATCCCTATATTTTAGGTGCAGAAATCGAAGCGAATGTGCTGTTATTCAAAATTTTAAAAAATACAGACTATCAAAAAAATGCAATAAAACTTTCCAAAGTATTATTGTATTTGCAAGAAAAAAAAGACAAAGAAATTGCTGGTTTCTTTTACAATAATCACAATTTAACTACACCTTCGCACCAGCTATATCAAGGAGATTGGCCGATTTGGGGTTTGCTTTCCCTTATCGAAAACTTCCAAAAATTTGATGAGAAAGAATCTATCCTAAAAGCCTTAGATCTTCATTTTTCAAAATATGTTAAGACAATGACAGCGAAAAATTCATTCTCACTTGTTCCCTACTCACTATATGCAATTGATCCGGGTGGGAAAAGAAAAATGGGCAACTTTTATTATCGTTGGGCTTATATCAACAATGAAAAAGACGAATGGTGGAATGGCATCAACCCCCATATTGCGTCAAAAGGTATTAGCTTAATTCGTTACGCTAATTATTCCAAGAATCAAAGCTACAGACAAATAGCACAACGACAATTGGACTGGATATATGGATGTAATCCATTCAATGCCAGTACTGTTACTGGTATAGGAAAAAATCAACCCGCACTTTTCAAAACCAATGAATTTGCCCCTCCAACGCCACTCATTGATGGTGCCGTTATGGCTGGTATAGGCACAAATCATAATGATGCACTGGTTTTATTGCCAGGTTGGTGGCAAACTTGCGAATACTGGACTCCACCTCTTATTTATACCATGTGGTTGGCTTCAATATTATGATTTTTTTCCTACAACATTCGATAACTATTTGATTTGCTAATTTGGGAATCAATCCATTTTGTTAAGTCAAAATACTGAAAAAACTCTGATTCTGTTTTCGAAATATAAACAGGCTGAATTTCCTCTTTGAATTCATTTAAATTTTTGAATAATTGCTTATCTAAAATGCATTTAGAAAGGTCTTTCATTTTATTCAATGAAATCAGGACGGTTTGAAATTTGCATCCAAGTTTTTTACTTACTTTTTGAAAATTACATAGCTCTGACTCTAATATATCAAATTTCTTTAGTTCAAAAAGCAATACAAACCGAAAAATAAACAAGCTATATGTTATGATTTCAGATTGAAGAGGCTTGTCCTCATACAAAGCATTGTGTGTTAATTTCAGAGCAGTTTTATAATCGCTACAAAGATAAAAATGTATCGATTTTAAAAAACAAAATTTTATAAAATCATGATAAGAAAAATAGATTAAATGCAGATTGCTTATATGACTGATAGACTTTAAGTTTTGGGATATTTGTTCCTTATTATTTGAAAGAATAAGTCTGTAATATTCGAATTCAAAACGGATTAAATCTATTAAATATCGTGTTGAGTTATGATCTGGTTTTACTTCTTGTAGTTTTTTTAGAAAATAATCAAACTCATTGATTTTGTTTATTTGAAATAGAGTCTGCAAAGTATCTTTAAGAAAATTTACATAATGAATGGGCGTATCGACCCATCGATTTTGATTTTGGGCATATAGTTTATCGAGTTCATAGAATAAACGTACTCCGTGCTTAAAGTCCTTATTTAACATGCAATAAACAGATTGAAATTGTAAATGCAAACTTCTTGATTCAAAATTATCATATTTGGGGTTGGACATGAGCGACATTTCCGAAATCGCCAGAAAATTTAGATCGGCCATGAGGTTTACCTGCAAAGACATTCCTGAATAAAGATATTTATAATATAAAACATCATAAAGATTATGGTGATTGATCAAAGATTGAATTTGCTTTAGTGCATTATTACATTGATCTTGTAGTTTGATAAGCATTTTCTCGATCATATTGCTAAAATTCTGAAGATTACGAAAAGACAATTCTAATTGCAAAATGAGCAATAAGTAAAGATTCTTTTCATGCTGAATTGCCTTCATTTTGGCCTTTTCAATCAATTTATAACACAAGGAAAACAAGTTTTTTCTAAACAAAATCTTGATATCAAGAATCAATTCCAACAATTGAGTTTCAACATTTTCAGGATTGTTGTAACTCTTGAGTGCCTTCAAAATTTTTTTAAATAATTGATTTTTAGCCATGTCAAATGATACCGAAGTAAACAGTTTTTCAAAATCTTTTCTGATCATCTTCCTGTCTGTATTTTTATTAGAAATCATCCGAAACAATTTAGTTACTCCTGTTTCTGATTTCCTGTGTCCTTGGGTGATGATATACCTTTTTTCTGTTCTATCCAAGCTATCAATCAACTGGAAAAGTTCATTCAGATTTGCCATAGTTTTTATAAAGTATATGTTTTATGTAAGTATTTTATTCATAAAAAATTAATAAATAGTTTGTTATATAATTTGGCATATTTTTTTAAACTATACAAATATAGAAATATTGGACATAATATTCATTCCAAATCTCTACATTTGTTTATCGTTTAGAAAATGATAATTAAATGAATTAAATTTGTTAATATGCAATCAAACATTGTAGTGATCGGTTCTTGTAATACTGATATGGTTATAAAATCACACAAATTGCCCGCTCCAGGTGAAACAATATTGGGTGGTACTTTTTTTATGAATCCAGGTGGAAAAGGTGCAAATCAAGCAGTTGCAGCGGCAAGGTTGGGCGGCAAGGTAACATTTATCGGAAAGGTGGGTGCTGATATTTTTGGAAAGCAAGCGCTTCAAATATTCGAAAATGAAGGGATTAATGCAGAAAATATATCAACGGATTATGACAATCCATCCGGTGTTGCTTTGATAACTGTGGATAAACATGCAGAAAACTGCATAGTTGTTGCACCCGGTGCAAATAGTGCATTGAGCAAAGAAGACATTTTGAACGCTCTCCCTGCAATTAAAAAGGCAGATATATTGTTGCTTCAACTCGAAATTCCTTTGGAAGTGGTTGATTTTGTTGCTCAAATAGCAAGAGAAAACAATAAAAAAATGATATTGAACCCAGCTCCTGCGGCGCCTTTGAAAAGTGACTTAATTCAATCATTGTACCTAATTACTCCAAATAAAACAGAAGTGGAGCTTCTGAGTGGAATATATATCAGTGATACAGATTCTATGCACAGAGCTGCATTGATATTGAAAGAAAAAGGTGCTTCAAATGTGATCATTACTTTAGGAAAAGATGGAGCCTATCTATTAAATGATAATTTTTCTGAATTAATTCCGGGCATTCAGGTTGAGGCCTTGGATACGACCGCAGCCGGTGATGTTTTCAACGGTGCTTTAACCTTAGCCATTTCAGAAGGAATGGATCTGAAGGATGCCATTATTTTTGCGCACAAAGCCTCTGCTTTATCTGTAACGCGGATGGGAGCACAATCCTCCATACCTTACAGAAAGGAAATTGTTTAATTAGTGTATTCATTTTAATATTATAATAAAAAAACTGCTTGAGTTATGATAACGAAAATTTTGAGTTTATGCATTGCAATCCTTTTATTTGCCGCTTGCAATAAAAATACGCAACAGATTGATAATGCCATTTCTCACAAAGATGGTGCTGTTATTCGTATGAAAAAAGATGTCGTTGCCGATAAAATCAAAGGGGGCTGGGCTGGTCAGGTAATTGGCTGCACTTATGGTGGTCCCACAGAGTTTAAATTTTGCGGCACAATGATACAAGACTATACACCTATTCCCTGGCCAAAAGATTATTGCAAATGGTGGTTCACCTATAGCGCAGGCTTATATGATGATGTTTATATGGATCTCACATTTGTTGAAATATTTGAAAAATATGGGTTGAATGCGCCAATAGATTCTTTTTCAAATGCTTATGCTTATGCCAAATATCCTCTGTGGCATGCTAATCAGGTGGGTAGGTACAATATTTTAAATGGAATAAAAGCTCCTGCTTCGGGACATTGGAAAAATAACCCACATGCCGATTGCATTGATTTTCAAATAGAGGCAGATTTTGCTGGTTTGATGTCGCCGGGTATGATGAACACTTCAACGGAAATTTGTGATAAAATTGGTCACATAATGAACTATGGAGATGGTTGGTATGGTGGTGTTTATGTAGCAGCAATGTATTCTTTGGCCTTTGTTTCCGACAATATACATTTTATTGTAGAAGAAGCGTTAAAAACCATTCCAGCCCAAAGTGATTTTTATAAATGCATCAATGATGTTATCCAAAATTACAAGAAATATCCTGAAGACTGGAAGAAAAATTGGTTCGAAGTTCAAAAAAACTGGTCCGAAGATATTGGCTGCCCAGACGGTGTATTTGTTCCTTTCAATATTGATGCGAAAGTAAATGCAGCCTATATTGTGATAGGTTTACTATATGGAAATGGAGATTTTTCAAAAACAATAGATATCGCAACTCGTTGCGGACAAGATTCAGATTGTAATCCCGCATCGGCTGGTGGAATATTAGGTACAATGTTAGGCTATAGCAAAATACCGGCAAATTGGATGGACAATGTAAAGCAGGTAGAAGACATGGATTTTCAATACACAAGTATTTCATTGAATGAGGTTTACAAAATGGGACTAAGTCATGCTTTAAAGAATGCTGAATCTCATGGTGGGAAAATCGAAAACAATGAGATATTAATCCAATACCAAGCACCCAAAGCAGCTAAATTTGAGAAGTCTTTCGAAAATTTAGTTCCCTTACTTAAAAAGGATTTTGGATGGAAGGATTACGCTTTAAAAGATACTTTTTCTTATGAATTTGATGGAAGCGGAATTGTTTTGGCTGGCTATTGTACAAATGATTGGAACGAAAAAATAGACTATGTTTTTGAAATAGAAGTGAAAATCGATGGGAAACTTATGGAAACAGTAAAAACCACCGTGTATAATACGAAACGAAAACATGATTTATATTGGAATTATGATCTGGAAAATAAAAAGCATAAATTGCAAATTAAACTTTTAAATCCAACAAAACTTAGTGATGTTATGCTGAGAAGTATTATTGTTTACGCAAACAAATCTAACCCAAAAATATAGAAAATGGTAATTATTAATTCTTATTCAATCGCCGTAATGCTCACAGCTATTACTATGATATGCTGGGGATCATGGGCAAATACACAAAAACTTGCAACAAAAGAATGGCCTTTCCAGTTATTTTATTGGGATTACTCTTTAGGTATTTTATTGTTCTCCTTGGTTTTTGGGCTTACCGCAGGAAGTATAGGTGAGGATGGCAGAAGTTTTGTAACAGATCTTATGCAAGGGTCCTGGAATTCAGCAACAAGAGCTTTTTTTGGAGGTTGTGTATTCAATATAGCAAATTTGTTGCTGGTAGCTGCAATTGATATTGCAGGAATGGCAGTTGCTTTCCCAGTAGGTATTGGTATTGCGCTTGTTCTTGGTGTGATTGTAAATTTCATTTCAGAATCAAAAGGAAACCCAGTTTTATTATTTATTGGAGTTAGTATGGTTGCTATTGCAATCATATTGAATGGATTAGCTTATAAAAAACTAAGTGCAAAAAATAAAACCGGCACTCCTGGCAAAGGAATCTGGATTTCTATTTTAGCTGGTATTCTTATGGCATTCTTTTTCAGATTTGTAGCAGATTCAATGTCAATGGATTTCAAAAATCCGTTGGAAGGCAAATATACACCCTATTCTGCTTTGTTTGTTTTTTCGGCAGGTTTGTTTGTGTCGAACTTTGCTTTTAACACTTTCTTCATGAAAAAACCTCTGAAGGGAAATGTCGTAAATTATGGGGAATACTTTTCGAAGGGTACACCAAAATTGCATTTGATTGGATTACTCGGTGGAATTATTTGGAGTATGGGAATGTCTTTTAGTTTATTAGCATCGGAACAAGCAGGAACAGCAATCTCTTATGGCTTAGGACAAGGTGCAACCTTGGTAGCAGCCTTGTGGGGTGTTTTTGTTTGGAAAGAATTTAAAAATGCATCAAAATTTACCAATATTTTATTGGCCATTATGTTTCTACTATTCATGATTGGTATTTTTTGCATTATTTTGGCGAGAAATGGATAGCATAATTTGAGTTTGAAGGGGGTTGAATACAAATTGTATGATAAATCTCTCATTCAATATTTTTATATCGAGATCAAAATCAGAACTCCTGAAACAGCGAAAACTATTAAGTTGAAATTTTTCTTCAGTATGTTTACAAACCTCCATTCAAAGCACTCAATAGTAGATACGCTATATATCCGCGTATCTACTATTGAAATTATCAAATTATCCCAGCCACCACCTCATGCATACTATCCACACTTAAATAAGCAGAACACGCATTTTTAACCGTTTCGGGTGTACTATTCTTTATGGTTTGAAATAGCCTTTCATAATGATCATATCCCAATCCTGATTCTTTAATAGATTTGAAGCGGTCTGCCATGGCAAAAGGGCCGTCGAAGGATCGGAGCATGTCACCCAACATATAATTACTCACTATGCTTAGTTCTTCTTCATCAACCAATTCATTCCGCAATATTTCAATTTCTTTCTTAATTTCCCTTATGGCATCTTCGCAAACTTCTGATCCTACTTGACTGGATATCAAAAAAATCGATGAATATCGCAAGGGCACAAGCATAGAATAAATTCCATAGGTATAGCCTTTTTCTTCGCGTATATTGCTCATCAGGCGTGAACCGAAATACCCGCCCAAAATGGTATTGGCTACGCAGAGATTGCTGTAATCCGGGTGATTTCGAAGGATGGTTGTTTTACCAATGCGAATCGCATTTTGTTGTGCATCAGCTTTTTCATAATAAAGCTTTTTATTGGCATTGGCTTGTATTTGTTCATCTTGCCTGCTTAGAACGTTTCCTTTATTCCAATTTTGCTTTCCAAACCGTTCATTGAGTTGCTTCATCAAATCACCAGAAACTTTACCTGATGCAATAATGTAACAATTTTCATAGCCATACCACTCTTGTTGAAACCCAACAATACTGGATCTTTGAACATGATCAAAGTCTTCGGCCAGCGAAAAAGCACCATAAGGATGCTTAGAACCAAAAATAGCTTCATTGAAGCGAAGCCTAGCAATGGTTTCAACTTTTGAAAAATCTATGATGAAGTTTTGTTTTCGCTTTTGAAGATAAATATCCAATTCATTTTGTGGATAGCTGGGATATTTGATTATTTCTTCAATTACATTTAAGGTTTGATCCAAGTATTTATTTAAGGTATAAAGACTTATCACAGCATGATTTCGATCTGTATCCAAGCCAATATAAGCACCATAGTAATCAAGCGTTTTGGCTATTTGTTCAGATGTGAATGATTTTGTACCTTCATTGAGCAAACTATTGGCCGATGATGCGATTAAGGGTTCTTTTTGTTGCCAGATTCCTGCATCAAAAATAAAATCGATCTTGATAACTTCCTGCTCGCTTGCATCGATAAGGTAAACTGGTAAATTATTGTCTAATCTTTTTTCACTTGCCTGAATCATGTTCAATTTTTCGACTACGGAAAATTCAGGTTGTATTTTTCTATTCAAACTCATATCGTTTTGATTATTTTTTTGAATGATAATAAAGGGTAGAAGAATTTTCTGCCACAAATATTTTAGCAGCCAAATTTTTAATTTCTTCTGCTGTAACATCCCTGTAATTTTGGATTTCAGTATTCACCAAATTAGCATCTCCCAATAACTCTCCAAAAGCCAAAGCCATAGCCTTATTGAGCACGTTCATTTGACCAAAAATCATTTGCGATTCTTTTTGGTTTTTAAGTTTATTTAATTCCTCTTGTTCCAATAATTCTGTCGAAATTTTGGCAATTTCTTCATCAATACCTTTTTCTGCTTCTTCAAAACTAACGCCTTCCATCAAATTACCGGAAACAATGATAAGACCTGGATCGTGATTGCCTGTCATATCTGCATCAATGGAACTGAAAAGTTGTCTTTCCTTCACTAACTTTAAAAATAAACGGGACGATTTGGCCAAAGAAAGTGCATCGCTAATTAAATCACTCACATAAAAATCTTTGCACAAACGTTCACAAATATGGTATGTTCGATAAATAGAATCAAAAGGAACATCGCGTTCAACGTGCATTATCCTTTTTTCGCTTTGTTTGGGTTCCATCGGTAAATTTCGCTGAGGAACAAGACGTTTTTCTATCGGGCCAAACCATTTTTCGGCAAGTATTCTAACCTGATCAGTTTCTACATCTCCAGCCACGACCAAGATGGCATTATTGGGAGCGTAATGTGAAAAGAAAAAATCCTTCACATTTGAAAGTTCCGCTTTTCTAATATGTTCGATGTCTTTGCCGATTGTTGGCCACAAATAAGGATGAATTTTATAAGCAAGTGGCGAAAGTAATAGCCAAACATCCCCGTAAGGCTGATTTAAATATCTTTGTTTGAATTCTTCTATGACCACGTTTTGTTGGACGCTCAGACTCTTCTCCGAAAAATCCAAACTCAACATTCTGTCCGACTCGAGCCAGAAGGCTGTTTCGAGATTTTCTTTGGGTAGCGTCAAATGATAGTTCGTCACATCAGAGCTTGTGAAGGCATTGTTTTCACCTCCTGCCAATTGTAAAGCGTTATCAAAAGAAGGTACGTGGATAGAGCCGCCAAACATCAAATGTTCAAATAGATGTGCGAATCCTGTCATTTCAGGGTTTTCATCACGCGACCCCACGTCATATAGCAAATTTACTGCCGCAATAGGGGTTGAATTGTCTTTATGAACAAGTACTCGCAGTCCGTTTGAAAGTACGAATTTTTCAAATTTTATCATAAGTTTTTGCTTTTTTTCCCGAGACAAATGTATTCAATTTTATTCTGCTTTGCTTTTAGATTTCCTCATTTCATTGAGTTTTTTCAGTATATAAAAAATTCCGCCCCAAACCGACAATGTAACTCCAAGAAAAGCAAGCAACAACCAGATTGGTGCCATAGCCGAAACATTCCACATGGCTCTTTCTTCGAGCAAGTTTACATGAGGATTTTTTGCACCTATGGACAGGCTCGTAGCTTTGTTGATTTGCGCTCCGCTTGCTCCATCGGTTAGTTGTACCACAAATTCTACTTTTCCTTCGGTGTTTTGGGGCAAGGTTTTTGGAAAATCTATTTCCACAATTCCTTTTTGATTGGTCGTTCCTTTTTTGCCAATTTGTAACTTTCCAAATGTTCTTTTTGCGTAAAGTTCTACCTGTACATTTCCCAGAAGTTTTTCTACACCGGTAGAATCTTTATCAATCAATGAAATACGAATTTTATTGATTTTTTCATCATATTCCAAATTGACAAAAACATTTTTGCTGAAAGCGGCAGTTTTACCTACAATCTGAAGAGGTGGCTGTACATACTCAGCATTAAAACTTCGAGCATAAGCAACAATTGTCCAAATTTCATCATTCCCTAAAATCGTTTTGAAGCTGGGCATTAGACCTTTTCCTTCCGAAATTTTATAATGAATTTCACCATCGGAGTTTGCCTGAAATTCTTTGCTGCCAAAGTCTTTAGGAATAGGATTCAATTTTGAATAATTTGCTTTGGTGGGATCTCCATGACAGGATTTGCAATTTCTCCCATACAAGTCTTCGCCAGTTTTGCGATTTTCGTCGGAAAAAAGAAAGGCGGAAGTTTTGGATTTTTCATCTTCGGGAATGTCCCAATTTTGCGCCTGAGCCAGGTTGAATCCCACAAATAAAATCAATGCGATTGTTTTTAATGCTCTTCCCATTACATTTACAATTAATTATTTGTCAATATTTCAATGATTTAAGCTTCATCCGAAATTCAGATCTTTCATTCTTCAAAGATATTCTTTTGTGCAAGACAATAATAAGATATAAGTCATTTTTTTATGAAAAAACATTTGAGGCGCAAAATTGGATGGAGGAAAACATAGCTTTCCGAACTTTTTTGATTTCATAAATAATCAAAATAATTAAAGGCATTAATATCAGAACTCTTGAAAACAGTCCAAGCCATTATGTTGTTTTTTCTAAATTATACCAAACCTGCCATCAAGGCTCTAAATCGAAGGTACGCCACTTGAGCGGGCTGACGAAGATAATGGATCGCGTAATTCCTTGTTGGCCGAAATAATTGATAGATCCATGCATCGTGTTTTTACCTAATACTAAGGTCTATTATTAAATATCAATGGTTTCATAAAGTTACTAAGCAAATCTGTCAGTTATTTGGGACAATTCTGAAAAACCCATGCCGTTATTATATTCTTGATTTTTTGTAACTTTTTTATCAAGAAAAAAGTTAGAAGAAACACCCATGAGCAAGGATTTCACACAAAGGTGCATGAAAATAATGCGGAATCCCAAATGTTAAAAGGTGTTAAACCACTTGTTGTAACTATCATATAGCGAATTATATACAAAATTATTTACACATGAAAAATACTTTTCTATTTACAATAAAATCATTACTAAAAAACAAAAGTAATGTTTTGCGAATAGATTTTGGTAAACTCCTGATATTTAAACATGGCTTTCAAGAGTTCTGAATTTAAAGATACAACCTTGATTCTTAATTTTGAAGTTTTATTTATCCAAGTATCTTTATTATGTCAAAATCACGAGTTCTGTGAAATCGATCAAAATTAACTTAGTTAAGAAGAAATGCTTCTTTTCATCAAACTATTTGCATATTCATTGCATATTTTGTAAATTTGCTTAATTAATTTTTGAAATTATGTTAGCACCCTTAGATAACGAAACCATTTTTAAAAAGGCTTTTACAGACAAAGATGTGTTTGTACAATTTGTAAAGGATATATTAAATATTGATTTCAAAGTTGGTAATATCGAGACTGAAAAAAAATTTGTTGTACCTGTTGGTCTTATAGATATCAAATTTGATATTTTCGCAGAATCAACAGACAATAGAATAATTGTCGAAATCCAAAGAATGGATTATGATTACAATTTTGATAGATTTTTGGATTATTTTTTGGCAGCAATAATTGAATTACAAAAAAGTTACAAAAAATATAAAATCGAAAAAACTGTTTATACAATAGTGTTGATTACAGCCCCGTATATAATTAACAAACAAGGATTACCCGTGAAAGACGATGTACTTATCACTGAGCTTAATCCTAAAAATCTAAAAGGACAAGTTCGTGATTTATTCGGACATAAATTAGTTTTCTTAAATCCTAATTACCAAGATTCCGAAACACCGGAATCAATAAAAGATTGGCTACAATTGATATATGAATCTATTAATAATCCCGAAAATCCGAATATAAACAAAAGTAAATCAGCTATTAACAAAGTTGCTGAAATTATAAATGATGATAAAATTACACCAGAAGAACGGAACTTAGCAAAAATAGATGAATCGCGCAGAGCTGCGAAAGAAGTATATATAAAATTTGCAAAACGTGAGAGAGAATATGAAATTGCAAAAGCATTTAAGAAGAATGGTGCTTCAATCGATCTTATTGTTCAATCTACCAATTTATCTAAGGAAGAAGTAGAAAACATAGACATAAATAGCTGATAAATATACAGAAACGTCTATAAATAAGTCCTGTTGACACTTTGGTTGGTGTAGGATGAACTTTTGTTTTTCAAACGAGTTTTCTCCTTTGCAGTGCCTATTCAAAATAATTTATCCTTTCACCGTGATCCATCAGGTTCGTTATAGAGATAAGGACAATATTTTATTTCAAAAAAAGGAACGATAATTGTGGTTATATGTTACCTTTGCAAAATGTTTAACATTTATTTATGAGAAAAAAATTTGATAATTCATCAACGCTGGTTGATTCAATAATACAAGGAATTCAAGATAAAAAAGGAAAAGAAATTGTTCGTTTAAACCTCAGTTCTCTCGAAAATTCTGTATGTGAATATTTTGTCATTTGTCATGGAGAATCCAACACGCAAGTTGAGGCCATTGCCAATTCTATTGAAGAAAAAGTTTCCGATAAGTTAAATCAACGTGTTTGGCGGCGAAGTGGCAGAGAAAACTTGCAATGGGTTTTACTGGACTATTTTGACGTGGTAGTCCATATTTTTCAGAAGCAATACAGGGAATTTTATCGCCTCGAAGATTTATGGGCAGATGCAGACTGCCAATTAGTGGAATCAGAATTCTAATCCGATCTGACAAAATTTCACTTTGAACTTAATGGTACAATCCTTGAACATTCCTGTGCAATGTTTGTTTTAATCACCGGAAGTTTAATTTTTCCAAAAAATAAAAATTTCAATTCAAATTAGTTTATATTTTTGTAAGTTCTAATTTAAGGTTGGAATTATTCAATTAATTAATTTAATGATCAAATGTCAGAAGAAAAAGATAAAGAATCGCAGAATCAAAGCCCAAAAAATAATCTGAATGATTTTTTTAATATTGGCAATAATACTCCCAATTCGAATAAAAACAAGGGTAAGTTTAATATTTCTTGGGTCTATTTCTTGATTGCCCTTTCGTTATTTGGAATATTATTCTTCAATTTCGGTAGTAACTTGGTTGAAACAACCATGAACCGCTTTGAGAATGAAATGCTGAAAAACAAGGATGTAGAAAAAATTGTAGTTGTAAATCGGGAAAGAGTAGAGGTTTATTTAAAACGAGCTGCATTAGAGTCTGGTAAATATACCGAGTTAAAGGATAAGGCGAAGGTTTATCAACCTGGTATAGCCCAGTTCTTTTTCAATATTGGTTCGGTCGATGTTTTTGAAAAACGAATGGAAGAAATACAAAAAGAAATGACCAATGACGAGCGCATAAATATTGCCTACGATTCAAGGCGCGATGTAATGGGAGAGGTTCTTAGTTGGATACTGCCAATTCTGGTATTGATTGCCGTTTGGTTGTTTATTTTCCGCAGAATGGGAGGAATAGGATCTGGTGGGCCCGGTGGTATATTCAATATAGGAAAAGCCAGAGCAAAAATCTTTGACAAGGAAGACGCTAACATAAAAATAGATTTTAAAGACGTTGCCGGTTTAGAGGAAGCCAAAATCGAAATAAAAGAAATTGTGGATTTTCTTAAAAATCCCAAAAAATATACAGATCTCGGTGGAAAAATTCCTAAAGGCGCTTTGTTGGTAGGACCTCCGGGAACGGGTAAAACCCTTCTTGCCAAAGCGGTAGCTGGGGAAGCGCATGTACCTTTTTTCTCCCTGTCAGGATCTGATTTTGTTGAAATGTTTGTTGGCGTGGGAGCTTCAAGAGTGAGGGATTTATTTAGTCAGGCGAAAGAAAAATCACCTTGTATTATATTTATCGATGAAATCGATGCCATAGGTCGAGCAAGAGGCCGGAATCCGGGCTTTAGCTCCAATGATGAAAGAGAAAATACACTAAATCAGTTGCTTACTGAAATGGATGGTTTCGATACCAATAGTGGCGTTATTATTCTTGCTGCTACCAACCGTGCTGACATTCTGGATAAAGCTCTTCTTAGAGCTGGCCGTTTTGACAGACAAATTCATGTCGAATTGCCAGACCTCAATGAAAGAAAAGAAATTTTTGCAGTTCATACTAAATGTCTAAAAATGTCAATTTTGGTAGATCTGGATTTTCTTTCTCGCCAAACACCCGGTTTTTCTGGAGCCGACATTGCCAATGTTTGCAACGAATCTGCTTTGATCGCTGCCCGAAAAGACAAGACAGAGGTTGATAAACAAGATTTTCTTGATGCAGTTGACAGAATAATCGGAGGATTAGAGAAAAAGAATAAAATTATTACAGTTACAGAAAAGAAAACCATTGCATATCACGAAGCCGGACATGCTACTGTGAGTTGGCTTTTGAAACATGCCAATCCTTTGTTTAAGGTTACTATTATTCCTCGTGGCAGATCCTTGGGTGCTGCATGGTATTTACCCGAAGAAAGACAAATTATGACAGAAGAGCAGATGCTCGATGAGATTTGTTCTGTTTTGGGCGGAAGGGCTTCCGAAGAAATTAATTTTAAAATGATTTCGACAGGCGCACTGAATGATTTGGAAAAAGCTACAAAGCAAGCGTATGCCATGGTGGTATTTTATGGCATGAGTGAAAAAATCGGAAATGTGAGCTTTTTTGATTCTTCAGGACAAAACGAGTATGCTTTCAACAAACCCTTTAGTGAAAAAACCGCTCAAATGATTGACGAAGAAATTAAGGAACTGGTTACCAAGCAATACAACAGGGCAAAACAGGTACTGAGAGATAATTTTGAAGGTATGCAAAAAGTTGGCGACTTGTTGCTCGAAAAAGAAGTCATTTTTGGTGAAGACCTCGAAGCAATTTTTGGAAAAAGACCTGTTTAGGAATATATTAGGCACTGTTCGTATTGCCAAAATAATGTTTTTCTTATGTTTATATAATTTTTGATTTACTTGTTTTCGTTTTGATAATAATCAAATTGAAACGAAAACATATTTTACTTATATTATTGCGCATATTTGTTGGGTTAATGACAATAAATGGTGTTTGGCATATTGCTCGGCCAATTATTACAAAATCATATCAAGCTGGTCTTTTAACAGGAATAGTATTTGTTCTAATTCATGGATTTTTGTTGATTTGTTGGAAGTTGAAGATTTACGATATTGCTTAAAAATCAAAATAAAATAAATGATTAATTTTGCATTAACTTAAAATGTTATTTTATGTGTAAAGTAAATCCGAAAATAGACTTAGTTTTTAAAAAACTATTTGGAACAGATAAAAATATTCAATTGCTTAAATCATTAGTAAATTCGATTTTAGCACCAGATGAACAAGTTGTTACATTAGAATTAAAAAATCCTTACAATCCGTCTGATTATATAAGTGGAAAAATATCATATCTTGATATAAAAGCGACAGATGACAAGGGAAAATGGTATGATATTGAAATACAAGTTGCACCATATGATTTTTTCGGAATGCGATTACTTTTTTATTGGGCAAAAATGTATAGTGCCCAACTTAAATCAGGAAAAACTTATGACGATTTACGTAAAACTATCGTAATAAGCTTGATTGACTTTAACTATTTTAAAGACGAAAAAGGTAAAGAAAAATACCATAGACGAATAGGATTTTGCGATTTAGATACAAAAGAGATTTATGAACAAACAGACGGATTAGAATTGCAATTTGTAGAATTAAAGAAATACACAAAAGATTTACCTGAAATTCCAACAATGTTGGAACGTTGGATAACATTTTTAAATAAAGCTCATGAATATTCCAAAGATAATTTGCCGAGTGAATTAGCGAATATTGACGAAATTAAAACAGCAATGGACGAGCTTGAAATAATGTATTTTAACGACATCGAACAAGAACATTATGAAAGCCAGCAGAAAAAATATTTGGACAAAATTTCCTACGATAAACAAGACGAGCGAAACCAGAAGCAAGAGCAAGATAAAATACAAAATGCTGTAAATAATGCCATTGATGATAAAATGATTACTGTCGCAAAAACATTAAAACAAAACGGTGAAAATACAGATTTAATTTCAAAATCAACAGGATTAACGAAAGAACAAATTGATAAGTTATAAAAGATTGAAAAACAAGTGAATAACATGCTATACAACGGTCATTGCATTTTTTTGTAGGCAAATGTCTGTAATCAGACATTTGTGCAAGTAAGCAAGTTTTTCGGTAACACAAACATTTTACTTTCAAAATCCACAAAAAAATGCATCGCAGTGTATAGCTGTTTGTTATGTGCTTGTTAAAATTCTGAAAATTATAAATTTCGTTAGAAATTCTGAGTTTTTTTTACTCATTTCATTACAATAAATCTTAAGGTATTCTCAATAATTCTTCATGAATTTGAAATACCTGTTTTATAATAGAATGCTCATGATCATTGAAAACAATGTAGTGAGCATTTTTTATTCTTTCTTCCTCCGCCCACTGGTTTTTCATTCTTTCCAGCACTTGTTCCTTCGTACAGTGGTCTCTTTTCATTACTCTTTCCATTCGTAAAATTTCGGGAGAGCTTACCGTAATGATTTTATCCACATTCCTGTATGAACCACTTTCGAAAAGGATTGCAGCTTCTTTTAGTACATATTTATATTGGGAGTGTATTACACACCATTTTGCAAAATGTTCTATAACAATAGGATGAACAATGGATTCTACCAATTTCAATAGCGATTTGTTTTGGAATATCAGCTCCGAAAGTTTTTTTCTGTCTAACTTTTCGTTCTGATAAATATTTTCACCAAATATTTTTTTGTATTCCAATATAATTCGCTGATCTGTCTCCGAAAGCAATTTGGCGTAATAATCCGCTTCGTAAACGGGAATTCTCAATATTTTGAATACTTCGCAAACCGTCGATTTTCCGCTTCCTATCCCTCCGGTTATTCCTACTATTTTCATACTCAAAGTTTATAAAAAAGGTGAGTCTTTATTTTTGAAAGATATTTCTATTTCTCAAGGATATATTCAACATTCTTGGGAAAGAATCGAATTACCTGGACTTTTGCAGGATGACTTTTCAATGAAACTTTTAGGTGTTTGGGTGGCTTGGTAGCATATTTTATATCCTTATAGCTAACACTTACTTCAAATTCTGAGGATTGAATATTATAATAATCGCTAAGTCCAACCAAAAATGCAAGGTTCACGTATTTTGGAAAAAGTTTTAATTTAAAATCCGGAGGTAAATCCAGAAAAGTTATAGGTACTTTGATTACTTTTTCAGTATAATTTTCAACTTCAACAATTCCTTTTACAACTTGTTCATTATAAAACAAATATTCTCCCTTATCGAGTTCAAAAGTGGCTTGAAATGAACTGTTGATTTTTTCGAATTTTCGATAGTTTGTGTACACTCCTTTCATCGTATCCAGAATCGCTTTGGGACCAGAGACAATAACCGAATCGGGTATAAATTTTACACCTTCTTTTTGTCGGAATTGCTTTTCGAAAGCAAGTTCTATTTTTGATTTAACAGGAAGTTTTTTTCTTGTCGGTATCGATAATTTAAAATAAATTGTATCTGGTGTACACGAGAGAATTTTTAACTCGCGACCCAATTGATTATTTATTTCTTTTAACTGATTTGAAAACAATGTAAAATGAACCAAACTATCTCTTTTATCAGGATATTGAAGTTCTAATTCTTTGTAATCAATTTTGAGTTTTTTCGAAAAACTTTGGGTCTTTTGCCTAAGAATCGAAAAACCAAAAGAATTAATTTTTAAGCTTAATTTTTTTGGTAACTCATGATAGTCCAACCAATATTTTTCAATAGGAAGGTTGGTGAATTCAACTTTATATTCAAGACTGGCTGTGTACTCTTTGCTTAATGCATTCAATAGCCAAAAAACCATAGACACAAGCAGAAAAAAAAGAAAAACAAAAAACCGCTGGTTAATCTTCAATTTTTTAACCTCAATTTCAACCCTTTTTCTTTTTATTCCGCTCTTTTTCAACTCATTTCTTAAATAATTGAAACGATGATCTTATTGTGCATTCGGTGCAACTGGAATTGCATCAAGGTCAACAAAAGGTTTGTAGATTTTTAAACGTACATTGTTTTCAACTTCAACAACAAAATGTGCATCCTGAACTTCAGCAATAACGCCAACAATTCCACCAGATGTTCTTACATTATCGCCAACTTTCATTCCTGCAATGCGATTTTTTTGATCTTTTTGTCGCTTCATTTGAGGACGAATCATGAAAAAATACAGGACGACAAACATACCTGCAAACAATAGCAACGACGACATCATTCCGCCTCCGGGTGGGGTCGTTTGTTGCAGCAAAATTGATAAATTCAGACTATACATAATTGATTTATTGTGATTTAATTGTTATTTTGTTTTTGTTTTTTCATCTTTGGTTACTTCGGCTCGGAAATGAAGCACTTTTGTTTTAGGAATATTTCCCATCACAGAAACGCTTTTATTGATTTGACCACGCTTGCCATCACTATCAAATACAACTTTTATCTGACCTTTTTCACCCGGTTTTATCGGATCTTTGGGCCATTCAGGTACTGTACATCCACAGCTTGCTTTTACCGTCCCAATTATCAACACACTTTTACCCGTATTCGTGAACTCAAATGTATGCGAAACCACTTCACCTTGTTGGATTTTACCAAAATCATGCTCATCCTCATCAAAGGATATTTCTGTTGTATCCTTTTTCATGGCTTCCAGTTGGTTTTTGTCTATCTTAGTACCGGAATTACAGGCCATGAAAAAACCTGAAATTAACACAATTATAACGAAAAAAGCTTTCATTTGTCCATTCATTTGGGTTATGAAAATTTAGTCAAAACAGGATAAAATTTAGATGCTGTTTATTAAATTTTTTCCGGGGCAAATTTAGAAAAAAAATCACTATTGATTGACTAAATTTAAGAAAAATATTCGATTTCGCAACTACATCGGTATCTATGTTTGTTAACATATTGATTACAAAGATTTAGCACTTTTTCGGAAAGTATGTTCAGCAATTGAAGAAACAACTTGGAAGAACAATAATAAAATCCGTAATTAAAAACATTCCAAATATCGGATTATGTGATTTCATATAAAGGGGAAATTGAGGATTACGAACAACTTCAATACCCATTGTTGACAGTTGGCGATGCAAAACGAGATGATTTTGCCTATGGGTGGGCGCAAACTCTTGCCGAGATGATTGCAATGCAAAAATTAAACAAAGACCAAAACATTCCAATTTTTGGTATTGTAACAAATGGTACATTTTGGGAATTTAGCGTTTTGAAGAAAGATGTTTTTGTTCAACATGATGTGTCTTATTCGGTTGGTACAAGTCTTAAAAAAATTGCTGGGATTGTGAATCACATTTATGAAGAAACAACCAAGAATGTTGAGAAATATTTTACCGATAACAATATTGTAATAAAAAATTCAACCAACATTTGGTAGAGCCTTCCTTGCTTTTTTTGTGGGCAGATGTACAAACTTGAATCTTTGTGCTAGAAAGAATGATTTGTGGGTTATCGATCATTTGTGGCTTGGTTTACTTTATTTACTTGAAAAGCTTTTTGTTCTATCCCGTTTCAACTTTAATATCTTGTTCAATTGGTTTTTATATTTTTCTTGTTAAGAGATTATAATCTTTTTGCTATTTTTTTCGTTTTGCCTTGTAAGTGATAATATTATTTGTATTTTAGTTGTTTAATAAAACACTTCGATTATGAACTTAAAGACTTGTCGCATAGCAATATATTCATTGCTCTTGGTATTGTTTATCTTGCCTGTATTTTCACAGGATGATCAAAATCAATATTATAGCAATTTTACAAATCCCGCGCAAGAAGAAAGCAAAGGTCAAAGTACCTTTAAGGTCAAACCACGCTATCAGTTGAGCACTGGTGTTATAGCTGGTTCTTACAATCATAGCGGATTTGGTTTATCTTATATAAATCCCCAAATTGAATTACCACTCAACAAAAAATTTTCGGTGATGACCGGAGCTGTGGTAGGCAGTTTCATTTCAGGAAAGAATAATAATTCAAAGAATTCGATATATTCAACTTTTTATACCTCTGCAGCATACAGACTCAATGACAAATTAACAGTAAATGCATCTGTGGTTTATCGTAATTATAACAAAATCAATTTAAAAGAAGACCAAAGATTCAAAATTTCAGATCAGCCAGATTTCTCCATGGGTGCCCAATATAAACTAAGCAAGAACACCCAAATTGGTATTCAATTTTCGAGAGGTCAAAGCAACGATTATCAGAATAGAGGTTTCCCAAATCAAAACCCATTTTATTTTGAGGATCCATTCTTTAGATAGTGAAAGAATCGAAGATGGAAAATCGTTTTCCTTAATTGATTATATGAAAAAATTAGAAAAAGTCGCATTTTATCGTAAATTTATTCAGGATGCTAAGGAAAATAATCATCAGGATCATACCCAATTAGTAGATCTTTATGATTTTATAAATGAAGAACTTACATCTATTGAAGACAATTCATTGTATTCAAATCAAAACTCAAGAAAGGAATGCATTCTGAATATTTTGAAATTCATTAATGCTGAACAATCTTATGATGTGTCACTTTCTCAAGTAATCGAACTCGCAGCTAATGAACTATGTATTTCGAATTTTTACATTTATGAGGATGAGGATCAGGGACTTTCTGCTATTAGAAATGTTTCTTGGAATGAAATGGAAGGCATACAATTAAAAATTGACGAGAAGAATCGCCTTTTATACAGATTGACCCCCACTTGGAAGAAAACTCTTTTTGATCAGGGATTTATCAATTATGTAAAAAATGAATCGGAGGTTAGTTTCGACTTAGAACGAGTTTTTGAGCAATGGCAGGTTTCCTCAGCTTATATTCTTCCGATATTTATCAATAATTTGTATGTTGGTTTTATTGGTTGTGATTCTATAATAAGCCGAAAATGGAAGGAAAGTGAGATTGATTTTTTCGAATTGGTTTCACAGATCATTATTAGTGTAATTAAATCCAGAAGGGAAATCGTCAATCTGAAAAATCTGAAACCTGAAGCAGAATTTGTACATAGAGCTAAAAGCGAGTTTTTGGTAAATCTGAGTCATGAGATTCGAACACCCATGAACAATGTTATTGGTTTCACCGAATTAATGATGTCTGATATAGAAACTTCCGCCAAATCTCTCAAATATCTCCAATCGATTCATTTCAGCTCGCATACGCTATTAAATTTAATCGATGATGTACTCGAATTAGCCCGCATTGAATCCGGTTACATTAATATTCGTACAGATCGAACTTATTTACCAAAGATTATTTATGATTTGGAGCAAATTGTTTCTGTGCCTTTAAGAGAAAAGCAAATGAAGCTAAATATTGATATTTCTGCCGATTTGCCCGAATATTTAGATATTGATGAAATGCGCTATCGGCAAGCACTGTTGTACGTTATAAACAGCGCAATAAAACATTCGAACGAGGGCGAAATTCGGGTAAGCATTTGCAAAGAGGATTCATTTTTAGATCATTACATTACACTAATCATAGAGGTAGAAGATTATGGCCCTATGTTGGGTATTTCCGACCAGATCAAAGCGTTTGAAGCTTTTGCCAACAATGGTCAAAATACTTATACGCTTGATAATTCACTTATTATGGCCATTTCCAAAAAATTGATCGAAACTTTGAATGGTTCTATCAGAATGGAACAAACAGAACAAAAAACCAATTTGATTAAAATTATTTTACCCCAAATAAAAGTTTCGGATGAAAAGTATCCCCAGATTATACAAAGTGAAGAGAAAATCATGGAACTTGAATTCCAAAACAATAAAATTCTTTTGGTTGAAGACGATCCCATTAATAGTCAATTAGTTTTCGAATATTTACAAAATTATAATATAAAAATTATTCATGCCAATTTGGCAAGGGAAGCACTTGTGAAGATCAAAGAGTTCATGCCCGATTTGGTTTTAATGGATATAAAATTGCCCGATTTGGATGGAATTGAAACAACAAGAATTATAAAATCAGATCCTATATTGGCAAAAATACCTGTTTTGGCTATTACCGCTTATGCATTAAAAGAGCAGGAAATAAAAATTTCCGAAATATGTGACGATTATATTCCAAAACCATTCAAGAAAAACTTATTGATACAAAAGCTATCAAAATATTTACCTCATAAACTTCTGGACGTTGAAACCTTGCCAATAGCTAAGAAAAGCGTGATCGAAAACATGACTGAATCCAATTTTGAAGTTTTTTTGGAATTGCTCGACTTTTTTAATAATGATTTGTCAGATAGATATATAAAATTAAAGAATTCTGGATCGTTTGAGGAAATTAGAAAATTTGCCGATTGCATTTTGAATGCAGGAGCCATTTTCGAAATTTGGCCTATTGAAAAATATGGTATGGAATTATTGCTGAATGCACGTAATTACGATCTTCAAAATCTGAATGAAAACCTTGAATATTTTCCCAAACTGATTAAATTATTGAATGAAAAAAAGTAAAATTCGGTTTGCTATTGGAATATTCAATTAATTTTAATTACATTTGGTAGGTTTTTATTGCATATTAGTAAAAATCATTTGAATTGTAATTGATTGATTTATTGTTGATTAATCATACTTTTCGAAGTCAAAAATATGTATGAATAGAAGAATTTTAACAGATTATAAATGAAGTCTTTATCCAGAAAGTTCAATATATCTTCGAAGATTATCATTGGATTGCTTTTGATACTCATTTCGATATTTGCTTCCATAATTACTTTGCTCATTTACAACAAAATCTATAATGATCTTGCCAAAGAAGAGTACAAAAGAATCAAGGACTATGAGTATGTGGCTGTAAACAAAAATTTATTGCTTAATTCTTATCATTTAATTAGTAAAGCATTAATTCATAAATCCAAATCTGCTTTTAAAGATTCCTTTGCAATCGAAACAAAGAAATTCTACGAAACATTGGATGAATTTTTGGCCATTTCTGATACCAAAGAGGAAGAGTTTTTGGTAGATTCCATGAAAAAAGCTTGCAAGAACTTTGAAGGTGTTATTGACGAAAAGTTTTATGGAATTGCTTTCGATAAAACCTTGGATCCATCAACGGACGTTATGGATACTTCTGGAATTGTTATGGATTCGGCAGCTATGATTGAGTTTGCATACAACGAAAACAAGAGTTCTGTGGATGTTGAGGCACTTAAATCCTTTGATCAGGAATTAAGTCTTCATGTAGCGACTTTTAATTTGTGCATAAACAAATTTATAAAAAGTATTGAAAAAGAGGCAGATGATGCAAAAAAACAATTTCTAAATAAAACAAAATACGTTAAGTATGTTGCATTTCTTATTCTCTTGATTTCTTTGATTTTGGTTATTTGGTTTTTGAGAGGAATATATAAGCTCATCATTCTCCCCATTAGGAAAATGGATGATTTTGTTGATAAAGTTTCGAGAGGAAAATACGATGAATCTTTGCCCTATATCAGAAATGATGAACTTGGTAATATTACACAATCGCTAAACAAACTACTTGGCAATCTGTCGCTTACTGTTGGTTTTGTGAAAGATATTGAAAAAGGTGTTTATCATACAGAATTTAAGTCATTTGGCCGCGAAGATCAACTAAGTAGCATTCTGATAAAACTTCGAGAAAGTATTAAAGAATCCAATGAGCAACAAGAACTCAGAAATATTGATGATAACAAAAGAAATTGGACTGCTCAGGGGATTGCTCGTTTTAGCGATATCCTTCGGCAGAATTTAAATATCAAAGAATTATCTTACAGTATAATAAAGGAGTTGGTTCATTATCTTAATGCCAATCAGGGTGGTCTTTTTATTTATGATGATGAAGATAAGCATAATCCTAAATTAGAACTTACCGGCGCATTTGCTTACGACAGGAGGAAGTATCATCAAAGAACCATCCAATTGGGTGAAGGTCTGGTTGGAACTTGTGCTTTGGAAAGAGAAACCATCTATCTATCTGAAATTCCAACTGATTATATTGAAATTACCTCAGGATTGGGAACAGCAAATCCATCTGCTATTTTAATTGTTCCTTTGAAAACCGAAAAAAGGATCATGGGCGTGGTCGAAATTGCTTCCTTTCGTGATTTTGATCGACATGAAATTGAATTTGTTGAAAGAATAGCCGAAAGTATTGCTTCTACTGTAGAATCGGCCAAAGTCAACTCCCAGACATCCATTTTGTTGGAGCAGTCGCGTCAACAAGCTGAACAAATGGCTGCTCAGGAGGAGGAAATGCGTCAAAACCTTGAAGAGCTCCAGGCTACTCAGGAAGAAGCTGCTCGGCAGGCAGCAGAACTCGAAGATACTTTGGATGCTTTGAATGAATCTTTGGGTGTTTTAGATTTGGATCATCAAGGAAATATTCTCAATGCAAATGCTTATATTTTAAGTTGTTTAGAGATAGGTCGTGAAAGAATCATTGGCAAGAACCATCGGGATTTACTGAGCCATCAGGATAGAAATTCCAGAGATTATGTCGATTTCTGGGAAGATATTGCCGGAGGCATGTCTAAAATTGGAGAGCGATGCTATATCACAGAGTCTGGTAAGGAGGTCTGGTTTAAAGAAACCTTCAAACCAATCAGAAATATTGATGGTGAGATACATAAAATTTTTGGTATTCTTTCCGAAATTTCAGAATCAAAAGTTCAACAGCAGGAATTAAAGATACAAGCAGATAAACTGAGCAAAATCTACGAAGAAATGCAGGAACGGCAAAAACAAGTTCAATCTGCAAATGAAAAGCTGAAAGCCAATGAAAACATTTTGCGGAAAGCTTTAGAAAAGTCTCAGGAAGTTGAAGTTGAGCTTAAAATGAAAAATGAGCAGCTCGAAGCGCAGGAAGAAGTTATGCGTAAGAGTGTTGAAGAGCTATTGGATGCCCAAGAGGAAATGAGACGCAAGGAAGATGAAATAGAAACAGCAAAAAATCAAATTCAAGAAAATGCCGAAAACCTTAAAATAGCAAAGGAAAAATCTGAGGAACTCGAAGAGAATTTGAAATTGAAAAGTTCTCAGTTGGAACAAAGGGAGTCAGAACTTTCACGCCAAAAATATGAATTGGAAAATGCTAAAAAACTTCTTTCGAGAACCGAGCAGGATATTCGTGATTCGCATAAGATGTTGCAAACCATAATCGATTCTATTCCTGTTTCTTTGTCTTGGAAAGACAAAAATCTTGGATATATTGGTTGCAACCGAGTTTTTATGCAAACAATTAATTATCAAAACATTGATGAGTTAATAGGCAAATCAGACTTCGATTTACCTTGGAGTCATGATGCAATTGAATTACAAAAAACTGATTTTGAGGTCATTCAAACAAAAACAGCCAAGCTCAATTCTGAAGAGAAAGTAGAGGGCGCAGGTGGACTTAGCCAATGGTTGAAAACCAACAGAGTTCCTCTCATGGATGAAAATGGAAATGTATTTGGCGTCGTGAATGTATTTTGGGATGTAACCAACCAAAAAATGCAGGAAGAAGATCTAAAACACTACCTTAATGAATTGGAAAATGCGAAAAAAGAAATTGAAAGAATCCATAATTTAGAAAAAGAACAATCGAAAAGTCAGTTAGAGAAAAAATCAAAAGTGATTCGAAAGATCATCAAAAAGTTTAAGCAAAACGAAAAACAATTACAAGAAGCTCTCATTAAGAAAGAACTGGAATTGAAAGAACTAAAAGGGGAGTAAACTAGGAATTAAGAATTAGGAATTAGGAATCAATGTCGTTTAGTTAAGTAATATATTGATATTCTGTATTTTATTCTATATAATTAGCCCCGACCTTTAGGTCGGGGAAGTAAAAACCACAAATAACTGGGCTTTAGCCCAAAATACCGATGTATGATTTTGGGCTAAAGCCCGAAATTTGGTGTCAATTTTACCCTCGACCTGAAGGTCGGGGCTATTGATTATCAATAATTAATTTGCTTAACTAAATGACATTGAATTAGGAATTAAGAATAGGTCATTCCTATAAACAAGCAACAGTTATATTTGCGTATCGACTTTGTTATAATAAAAAAAGCCTGCTCCATGAGCAGGCTTTTTTTTATTATCCCTGATGGATTGCATCCGAAGGACAAACCTCAACACATGCAGCACAATCTGTACACAAGTCGGGATTAATTACATATATATCACCTTCAGTAATTGCATCAACAGGACATTCTGGTAAGCATGATCCACATGCTATACAATCTTCGTTTATTTTATAAGCCATTTTAAAGGATGTTTAGGTTTAATAATATGGGTCAAAATTAATACTATTCACATTTCTTGAAAAGAAAATACCAATAATTTTTAGGAAATATTGAATTTTCATGATGAATATAAACTAAATATTTCAATATCAAATGTATAGATATTTATTCACTGGATTCCATTTCAGGTTCTCCAACCATTCCTCTGCCTTGTTTATTGATCAGGTTATCTTTCCTAAAAGTTGTTAGAACTTTGTCCAATATACCATTAATAAAGGTACTGCTTTTCTCTGTACTATAATATTTCGAAATTTCTATAAATTCATTGAGGGTTACTTTCACCGGAATCGTCGGAAATTCAAGAAGTTCACAAATTGCAATTTGAATAATGACCACATCCATAAAGGCAATCCGGTCAATCTCCCAGTTATCTGTATGATCCTGAATGATTTTACGAATTTCCTGGTTTTTTAAAATTGTTTTCCGAAAGAGCTTGATGACATAATCCCTATCATCTTCATTTTTGAACATGGGCATCAATTGGTTGCGACTGCCAGCATTCTCCTTAAATGTTGAAATGGTCTTTAGTATCATACTTAAAACATATTCAACATCATCATTCCAATAAATGCTTTGTTCTTCAATGGACTGCATCAGTGATTCAGAATTTGCAAAAACATCCTCAAAAATTTTCAAGGTAAGTTGCTTATCTTCCTCAAATGACCCCGTTACCTTTGATATATATTTTTGATATTCAGGCATTTCAGAAACAAGAATACAAAGCTCTCTGACCAAAGGTTGGTAATTTATCCAACTGATTCGATGCTGATTTATATATTTATTATATTGTTCATTCCTGTTTAAAATCCAACCTACTTGATTGTCAATAAATTTTGTATTGGGATGCAAGTCGTTATAGCTCGGAACCAATTTTACTCTACCTTTTTCTATTTGCTTACCAAGTTCATCAATCACATCCAAATACAGCATGATAAGAAAAAAGTAGAGCTCATAAGTCTTTTCTATACTATGCATTAGCTCTTTTTCTGCATTCTCAATCTTGGCATCCGTTCTTTTAAAGTATGCATAGAGCACCTGAACGATCTTGACTCTTAATAATCTTCTGCTGAACATAATATATTCATTGTTTGATAGTTACAAGACTTCCTCAATCCTGTTTTACATACGCAAAAGTAATGATTCTTTAAGGGAATAAAAATCTAAAATCAGCATTTACTTTGGAATATTGAGTTTGAACTATATATCAATGATTTAAATGTATTGATTTTTTTTTATATTCATTATCTGATTCAAGAAATTGACTTTTTATTGCATAGAAATCAAATTTATTTTTAATTTTGAAAAGTTTAAAAAGGTTGGATTTATCAGGTACGTTTCACTTAAACTAATTGGAGTTTACATGGAAGATATAGAAAAAAATGCTGGATTTGAAAGGGAAGAGATTTATTCGAAAGCGATAAGGGCAGGTAAAAGAACTTATTTTTTCGATGTAAAAACGACCAAGAGAAATGATTTCTATTTGACAATTACGGAAAGTAAAAAGAGGTTCGATCCTGATGGAAAGTTTCATTTTGAAAAGCACAAGTTGTTTTTATACAAAGAAGACTTTGAAAAATTTCTCGAAGGATTGAATGATGTAGTTAAATATATCAGAACCATCAAGCCTTTAGAAGAGGGCGAAGGCGAGGGTGAAGTTGAGGTAGAGGCTACATCAAATTTTGCGAATTTTGATTTCGAGGATCTTGATGATCAAAAAAATGAAGAATAATAATTCTTGATATCAGTATTCAGTAGAATGCTGATTCTTTTTTAGTTCACAACTACATGTGATGATCGTTAGGAATTCTATGCATTTATGCATTTAGAAAAGCCGGCTATAGAAAAGTGTTTTATCTATTTGTGCTTTAATATGTTTCAGAAATCAATATCAAACGAAGAAATAAATGAATTACCGCTTACCGCTTTCGAAGGAAACATTACGCTCGTAGATACTATTTCTTCGTTACAGGAAGTTGCAGCAGAGCTTAGTGGCCAGTCCATTTTAGGATTCGATACGGAAACTAGACCTTCATTCAAAAAAGGAAAAAGGAATCCTGTTTGTTTGCTACAATTTGCAACACCAGAAAAAGCATTCCTGATTCGTTTGAACAGGGTGGGTTTGCAGCCCGAAATTATTTCGGTGATGTCAAACCCTAATATCATTAAGGTGGGAGTTGCTCTGCGGGAAGACATTCGGTCGCTTCAAGAGCTGGCTCAATTTACCCCGGCGGGGTTTATTGATTTGCAAGATTATGTGAAAAAATTTGATATTGTCAACTATGGTTTGAAGAAGCTTTCGGCCATCGTTCTTAATGTTCGAATTTCGAAAAATCAGCGCCTTACAAATTGGGAACTCGATGAACTTTCTGATTCACAATTAAGGTACGCTGCCACAGATGCTTGGGCAACCTTGCAGATTTTCAGGAAGCTCGATGCAAATACCCTCTTTCCTTTCACCTAAAATCTGTAGGATTTTTTCAATTCGTCTAATGAATAACTGTTTACTTAAATATATATTCTCCTTAAACAAAAAACACTTGCGGATTAAGGTTCTTCACAATTAGGGCAAAAAGCCCAGATGCAGCATTCTTGCACCCGTCTGACATATAGGATGGACATTTTTACCTATCACTATTCCATTGGCAGGTGAAAAATATTCTTTTATTACTTCGCCAAAAATATCCTTCACTACAGCTATTCTTTCTCCAATACAAACCTGTTGTGCCACTTGAGGAAATACCACCAGAATTCCTCCTGTGTCTGCATATAGCCAATGAGATGAATGGCAATAAACAGGTTCTTGGATTGGCATTTTTACCTCAATATCGAGCATTTTCAAGTACGCCATAACATTAAAAATTCCGGTATAACTTGAGTTGATCATTTCTTTCTGGAAGGTGTTTGGATCACCAGCTTCAACAGTTATAGAATGTATCCCTAAATCCGACGCTGCTCCCCTTAATGTACCATCTGCTCCTTCTGTATTTAAAATAATTTGAGAATTAAGCAAATAAACCATTTTTGCTGGTACTTTTCTTCGCATATTGGCTCTGATGTAATAGGAGTTTACTCGCCCAAAACTCGCTGTATGCAAGTCTATTAAATAGTCAAACTGATAGATAACTCTGCTCAATAGTCGATGAGCATAAACCTGACTCGGAGTTCCATCCGCTTTGCCCGGCATGACCCTGTTAAGATCGTCACCATCATTGAAATATCTGGATTGATTATTGATCCCGGGTATATTAACAACAGGAACTCCAACAAGAGTACCCTTTAAATTGGAAATATCTAGCTTACTAAATATTTTTTGAATAACAGATAACCCATTGAGTTCATTCCCATGCACCACCGCTGTGATTCCCAGCACGGGACCTTCCTCACTTCCTTTGGCAACCATAACCGGAATGTAAATGGGCTGTGCTAAGCCATTTTCTGTTAAATGAACCCAAAACTTGCTTAATTGATTTGAAGGAGCTCTTTCTAAATCAAGATGATCAATAACTTTAATTTCCAAATACCTCATATTCGCAAAATTCTTCTTTTTATTATTTTTTGACTGTCCCAAAGATAAGGATTTTGACTGACTTTACCCCTTGGTGTATTGGGTAAAAATGAAAAACAAATGATAATAAATCTTGCATACGAAGTAATTGCTGAATTGTTTTTTTTAGTTATTGAATTTGCGTGTATATTTGCAGCGATTTCAATATCGTTTTACCAAATTTCTTCATAGAATGGTTACCTTCTTCAGAACCCCCGATGATACTATTTTTGCAATTGGTTCGAATCATGTATTAAGTCCCGCTGATCTTGAAAAATTTCAATGGCTGATTCCCAATTCTAAACCTGTCACCAATATTCCGCTTCATGGCCCTTTTGTTGGCCCCCGGAAAGAAATGATAACACCTTGGAGCACCAATGCTGTTGAAATATGTTTGAATATGAACATTTCGGGTGTGCAAAGAATCGAAAAGTTTGAAATCCTTACGGAAGAAATGCACCTAGATCCAATGCTTCAACGGAAATATGAAGAATTGAACGAAAAAATTTTTGAAATAAAGAAAGATCCCGATCCGATTATATACATTGATGACATAAGCAACTATAATAAAAACGAGGGTTTGGCGCTAAGCATGGATGAAATTGAATACCTCGAATCTGTTAGCAAAGCACTTAACAGAAAGCTTTCCGATAGTGAGGTTTTTGGTTTTTCACAAGTCAATTCTGAACATTGCCGACACAAAATATTCAATGGTTCTTTCGTTATCGATGGAGTGGAGAAGGAGCATTCTCTTTTTTCGATGATCAAGAAAACTTCCGAAGAAAATCCCAATTTAATTGTTTCTGCCTATAAAGATAATGTAGCATTTATTCAAGGACCGGAAATTGAGCAGTTTGCTCCTAAAAGGCATGATATTCCTGATTTTTTTGAGCTGCGTAAGATAAATTCTGTAATTTCCCTTAAAGCCGAAACGCATAACTTTCCAACAACTGTTGAACCTTTCAATGGTGCAGCCACCGGTTCAGGAGGTGAAATAAGGGACAGAATGGCGGGAGGAATTGGCAGCATCCCGATTGCAGGAACTGCTGTTTATATGACATCGTATTCCCGTTTAGAAGATAGCAGAGATTGGGAAGATAAAACTCAGGCGCGAAATTGGTTATATCAAACACCCAGTGATATTTTGATAAAAGCTTCGAATGGGGCAAGTGATTTTGGCAACAAATTCGGTCAACCACTTATTTGCGGTAGCGTTTTGACTTTTGAGTGGACAGATGAGCAAAAGAAAACTTTTGCATTTGATAAGGTTATTATGATGGCGGGCGGTGTAGGTTTTGCAAATTTTGCTCATGCACAAAAAAATACGCCAAAAAAAGGCGATAAAATTGTCATTCTCGGTGGCGATAATTATCGGATCGGTATGGGGGGAGGAGCTGTTTCTTCTGTGGCTACCGGCGAATACCAAAGTAGCATTGAATTGAACGCTGTTCAAAGATCAAATCCTGAAATGCAAAAAAGAGCCTACAATGCGATTCGAGCATTAGCAGAAAGCAAAGAAAATCCAATTATTTCTATTCACGATCATGGTGCCGGCGGGCATTTGAATTGCCTATCAGAATTGGTTGAAAATAATGGTGGTACAATTTATATGGATCAATTGCCTATTGGCGATCCTACGCTTTCGGATAAAGAGATCATCGGCAATGAATCTCAGGAAAGAATGGGATTGGTTTTGGATCAAAAGGACATTGATTTACTCAAAAAAATTGCAGACAGAGAGCGTGCTCCTATGTATGTGGTCGGTGATATTTCCGATGATCAGATTTTCTGTTTTCAGAATAAAAATGGTGACAATCCCATCGATTTGAAATTAGAGTATTTATTCGGAAAGCCACCTAAAACCAGATTGACAGACAGTTCAAAAAAGAAAGAGGGCGATACACTTTCTTATAGCATTCAAAAACTTAATGAATATCTTGAAAAAGTTCTGCAACTTGAAGCTGTGGCATGTAAAGATTGGCTTACCAACAAAGTGGATCGCTCAGTTACAGGCAGGATTGCATTACAACAGAGCGTTGGTGAAATCCAATTGCCTTTGAATAATCTGGCAATTTGTGCTTTGGATTATACTGGTTTCAAAGGCATTGCAACTTCAATCGGGCATGCACCTGCTATTGGCTTGATTTCTCCTTCGGCAGGTTCATTTATTTCCATTGCCGAAGCTTTGACAAATTTGGTATGGACTCCCTTAACACATGGTTTGAAGGGTGTTTCATTGAGCGCCAATTGGATGTGGCCTTGTAAGAACGAAAACGAAGATGCCAGACTTTACGAAGCCGTTGAAGCTGCCGCAAGTTTTGCAATTCAATTGGGCATTAATATTCCTACTGGAAAGGATTCACTTTCCATGACTCAAAAATACCCGGATGGAAAAATTGTTTATTCGCCTGGAACGGTCATTATTAGCTCTGTTGCCGAAACTTCGGATTTTAGAAAAGCTGTTTCGCCAGCAATAAAAAAAATCGAAAATTCCGAAATTATTTATATCTCATTTTCTGATTCGGGATTTCCACTTGGTGGGAGCAGTTTTGCTCAAATATTGGGTAGAGTGGGTGAGGAGACTCCCCTAATTTCCAACCCTCAAAATTTTGTAAAATGCTTTGAGGCCATTCAGAAACTGATCGATCAAAACTTGATTCTGGCAGGTCATGATGTTTCTTCCGGTGGTCTCATTGGATCTTTGCTCGAGATGCTTTTTGCCGTAAAAGATTATGGATTAAACATTCAACTTGATGCATGGAACGAAAATGATTTAATCAAAATTTTATTCTGTGAAAAACCTTCAGTTATCATTCAAATTGCAGATAAAGAATCTGTTATAAAAGTTTTAAATGATGCAAAAATAGAATTTAGTTTTATAGGAAAGGTGGTGACGGAGCCTCGATTGAAGATAAGCCATTCAAATCATCAATACGATTTGGATGTGGCTCATTTGCGAGATAAATGGTATTATACATCTTATTTGTTGGATAGAAAACAAAGCGGTGAAAAGCTTGCTCAGGAAAGATTCAACAATTATAAAAAGCAGTCACTTGAATATATTTTCCCCAAGAGTTTCAGCGGCTCATTGAATGATTTGGAAATTTCTCCCATTTCTGATAAGGAAAAAGCACCCTGTGCTGCCATCATCCGGGAGAAAGGTGTGAATGGCGATCGGGAAATGGCTTTCATGCTTCATCTTGCTGGTTTTAAAGTTAAAGATGTTCACATTACCGATTTGATCGCTGGGAGAGAGGATCTGCAAGATGTGAATTTCATTGTTTTTGTTGGTGGGTTTTCGAATTCCGACGTATTGGGATCGGCCAAAGGGTGGGCGGGAGCTTTTCTGTTTAATGCAGAAGCCAAGAAAAGCCTTGATGCATTTTATCAGAGAAAAGACACCCTGAGTTTAGGTGTATGCAACGGATGTCAACTGATGGTGGAACTTGGTGTGTTAAATCCAGGTAATAATCAGAATATGAATATGGTACACAATGATTCGCACAAATTTGAATCATCCTTTTTGACTGTGAACATTCTAAAGAACGAAACTGTTTTGTTGAAGGAGCTTTCAGATACCCGCTTAGGGGTTTGGGTTGCACATGGCGAAGGTAAGTTTATACTTTCAGGTATGGAACAGAATCATAATATTGTGATGAAGTACGCTCATGCTGCCTATCCCGGAAACCCAAATGGTTCTGATTTTTCTGCTGCAGCCATTTCTTCTCAGGATGGAAGGCATCTGGCTATGATGCCACATCTCGAAAGAGCCTTTTATGCTTGGCATTGGCCTCATTATCCCGCAGAAAGAAAGAATGATAGGATCAGCCCTTGGATGATAGCGTTTGTGCAAGCCCGAAAGTGGATAGAAAAAAAAAATGAATAATCTTTAATCATAATGATGAGAATTTTGAGAAATATATGGAGGTTTTATTATGATGGATTTCGCTCCATGACTGTTGGAAAACAGCTTTGGTTGATTATCATAATAAAACTATTCGTTTTTTTTGTAATTCTCAAGATCTTCTTTTTCAAAGATTTTCTTTCAGAAAAAGCATCTACAGAAAAAGAAAAAAGCAATTATGTGATTGATGAATTGGTAAAAAGGAAAAAATAAAATAATTCTTATCTTATGTCCTATCACATCGATTTAAGTACAATTTTTATGGATGAATATAGTCAAAAGATTGAAAAATCTTATATTCTGCCAAGTAGAATGGTATTGAAAGAAAAATTGGAAGAACGCTTTAATTATTTTATACAATTAGGAATAGCAAACTTGCATGATTTACAACAATTTTTAAAGAAAAAACACAATATTGAAGCTCTTTGCAAGAATGAATTATTTTCGATTGAATACTTGAAAATATTACTTCGAGAGATCAATAGTATTCTACCAAAACCAACTCAATTTGATGAGTTTATTGGGATAAGTGATGAAACACTCTTAAAGCTCAAAAAAATTGGAATCAAGAATACTCTACAGATTTATAATCATGTTCTTACGCCAAAAGATCGAATGGAATTTGGCCAAAAGACAGAAATCGATTCTGCTGCCCTTCTTGAACTGACAAAGTTGGCTGATCTTTCAAGAATAAAATATGTGGGCGCATTGTTTGCAAGAGTTTTATATTTTGCAGGATTTGATACACTTGAAAAAGTTGCGAATGCACATGATGTTCAATTATATGAAGCAGTTTGCAAAACAAACCAGAATATGAACCTTTATAAAGGCAAAATTGGTTTACATGACATTCAATTATGCATTGAACTGGCCAAAGAAGTGCCGATTGAAATAGAATATGAATTAACATAAATAAGACTAAAAATGCAATTTTCACCCGAAAATTTTCATGATTACGAATTGATCGATTCAGGCGATGGAGAAAAGCTTGAAAGGTTTGGAATACAGATTGTTAGAAGACCTGATCCGCAAGCACTCTGGGATAAATCGCTTTCAGAGGATGAATGGCAAAATGCAGCCCAGGCTCATTTTGTGAAAAGCAAACCCAATGATTTGCAAAGCGATCGTGGTGAATGGAAGCTAAAACCCAATGCTAAAGAACAATGGTTCGTGCAATATCAATATAAAGCCTGCAAAATAAAGATGCGATTAGGACTAACTGCATTTAAGCATGTAGGAATTTTTCCAGAGCAGGCCGTAAACTGGAATTTCATTTTTGATCAGATAAAGTCATTTTCGGAAAGAAAAATTAAGATTTTGAATTTGTTTGCTTATACTGGTGGAGCTTCGTTGGCGGCTCAAAATGCAGGTGCTGAGGTTTTTCATGTAGATTCAGTAAAACAAGTTGTGAATTGGGCTTCGGAGAATGCTGCTTCAAGCAATATTCGTGATATTCATTGGGTCGTGGAAGATGCTGTTAAGTTTGTTCGTAGAGAAGCCAAAAGAGGAAACATATATCAGGGTATCATCCTCGATCCACCTGCTTATGGTCGCGGACCCGAAGGTGAGAAATGGGTTTTGGAAGAGCAAATTAATTCTTTGCTTAAAGTTTGCGAAACTATTTTAGACAAAGATCAAGCTTTTGTTATTTTAAACCTTTATTCTATGGGTTTTTCTGCCACAATTGCTAAAAACCTTTTGCTAACAAGTTTCGCTGATTCTGAAAATTGTGAGGCCGGAGAATTAGCCGTGAGCGATCAAGCTAAACGGTATTTACCTTTGGGTGTTTTTGCGCGTTTTTCTCGGAAAAGGGTGAGTTGAAAAGCAAAGTAAATTTCATTTGTTAGTCTAAATTAACTCTCGATTCATCTTTTGTTCATTGCTTTACAATAGAACATACCATCCCGATATTATCGCTAAAAAGGGATGACTTAAAAATCTTTGATATTTTTTGCCATGTAATATGAGGCATTTTAGGAATTCCACCTTCATTGGAATAGAAGAATTTTGGCTTTTCTAATCCTGTTTCGAGGCAAATTCTTTCCAAATCGAGTTTTAATAAAGCGGTGATATGAGCAGGATAGCTGCTTCCTCTGAAACCTGCAAAATGGCCTCCAAACAAATAGCTAAATTTGCTCCTGATAGAGTGTTGATTGGGGGTTGTGAGTACTATAAATCCATCGGGTTCTAATAGATCCTTAAAATTCCTAAAAACCGCTCTGGGATTTTCTAAATGTTCGATGACTTCAACACAAAAAATTACTTTGTATTTTGCTTGGTTTGTAAATTCATAATTCAAATCTTGCTGATACCACAAAATGCTTTGATCCAGATCTTTGGGTCTATGCATTATATCAACACAATGGATTTCTTCGAAGCGTTTCATGCTATGTAGTAATCTGCTCAGATTGCCTTGCCCGGCACCAAAATCAAGAACCTTACCATCCAAATTATACTTATAGATTATGGATTCTACCATTTTTAAAATGACATTTGTGCTTATTCCTTTGCTTATGATTGCATTATTTAATCATTGCTCATCTGTACTTGTCATAATCTGAAAGTAAACAAAACCAAGTCTAAGTTATGGAACTTAGACTTGGTTTAAATCATTGTTATTTAAATTTTTATAAATTCAACTCTTCTGTTTTTTGCTTTTGCATCCGAAGTGGTTCCCTTATCCAAAGGTTCAGATTCTCCTTTGCCATCGGTTTCCAATCGGCTTGCTTCAACACCAAATACTTTTGATAATTCTGATTTTACCGAAGCAGCTCTGCGTTTCGATAAATCAAGGTTTGTTGCATCTGCTCCGTCGGCATCTGTATGTCCTACAATTTTCAATTTCAATGTAGGGTTATCTTTCATTAACTGTCCAATTTCTTTCAAGGTACCATAAGATTCCGGTTTTACAGCATCCTTTCCTGAATCAAAGAGAATTCCATAGCTAACTATTTTTCCATCCGTAAAAATTTTATTGCGCAAATCGGGCAAACCTTCTGCCACCCGAATGTTAGCAATCAGTCTGGCTTCATTGTCGGAACCTTCCGGACTAAAAATAATTCTATCATATTTTGCATTGGGAATTAAGCATTTGGGTAAATCTAAGATTTTATTATTATCCAAATACAAACGAAGTCTCTGTTTTTGGATCCAAACCGAAACATGCACGGGTTCATTAAATTTTTTACCTTTATCAAAAATATCACATGACATCGTGCTTGATGTGAAAAACTCTTCACCATTTTCTACACTTGAAGCAGAATTTGCGCCGGATGACCACATAGAGATATAAGTTTTTGGAGAAGGAAGATTGAATAATTCGCTTTCTTCACCCATCCGAAACAAATAAGTGTAAAGATTTTCATTTGCACCTACTTCCGGATTTAAGCCCATGATAAAGTCGAATTCGAGCGTGAAATTTTCGGGGTAACCAATTTTTACTTCCGGTGTGTAATAGCCATTGGGTCTCATTGCAAACCATTTACCGGGATATAGATTTGTTGTCATGATTTCGCCTGATCCGTTTGTATTCCATGATGCTGGAAAATCACCAACTGCATCGCTGGCAAAGTCTTCAAAGAAAATAACTTTTTCGCCTGGAATGAAATCAAATTTTGAATAACTTTCCAAATTGGGTTGTGTTTTTTTGTTTTTATCCGAATCATTATTTTTTTGATCTTTTGCATCATCTCCATTGTTGTTATCCGAGTTGTCATTTGTTTTGTTTTTATCATCATCCGGATTCTTAATGTCATTTTCAACATCGTCGATAGCGTTGTCCATTCCTTCCTCAACATTTTGATCAACCCTGTCAATTACCTTGTCTTTAAGCCGATTCAAAATATCTGTTTGCCCTTGGGTTTGAATCGTAAATAAAACGATTCCAATAAAAATACAAAAAAGTAGTTTTTTCATGTCATAAAAGATTTTTGTTAATTTCTAATTTTCAAAAGAATTATTCTTCCCTTTTGGAATTTGTAAACGTTGAAATACTCTAAAAATTTTATCAAAGCAATGTTTTACAAATTTCAGAACTCCAAACAGCGCAAACTATTATGTTGCATTTTTCCTAAATAATCTTACAAACCTGCGATCTAGGCACTCAATAGTAGATTTGCAATATATTGCGTATCTACGGGAGCGGGCTGACGAAGATAATGGATCGCGTAATTCTGAAAAACCCTGACCGTTATTATATTCTTGAATTTTTCGTTCTTTTGTTTCAATACCAAAAGACAAAGAATAATAAGTCTAAAATATTAGATATGTTTCAATTAGGAATAATATAAAATGAATAATGATGAATAATCGTTCCGTAAAACAGTTCGTTTTGCGAATTGACTTTGATAAACTCCTGATATTTAACATTACTATAGGAGTTCTGAAAATAATCTTTTCATAAAATTTTCTCGGTCAATTGTGATTCTGTATCTTAGATCTATCATATTTTTTTTGTATTGTAAAAAGGATATTGTATTTTAGATGGACATTATTCTTGCAATGATTTGAATGCAGTATTGAATCTTATTATTCACATTTTTAATATATTATTGAATCTAAAATTTGAAAAATGAAATCGATTTTAACCTTATTTTGTGTATTTTTTTCACTCTTATTAGTTCAGTCGTATTCTCAAAGTGTACCCAAATATGATGGTTTGGTGACAGATAAAGCCAATATTCTTTCTTCTTCAACTGAAAGTCAGCTCGAAAGTTTGGCCAAACGGGCAAGAAGCGAAAATGGTCTTGAAGTTGCGGTTTTGACTATTTCTGATTTGGATGGCTACAGCATTGAGAAATATGCCCGTAAAGTATTCAATTCTTGGACTTTGGGTGATAAATGGAAAAATAATGGCGTACTTTTTTTAATTGCCAAAAGAGATCGAGAGATGAGAATTCAGGTAGGTTTGGGATTGGAGTCTAAACTTACAGACAGCGAGTGTAAAAAAATACTCAATCGAGAAGCTCGTCCCTCATTTAAAGAAGGTGATTATGATACAGGTGCAGAAAATGTTGTAAGCGCTATCATGGATCAGGTGCAAGGCTATGGAGGTAATAGAGATGGAAATGACATTGATGAAAAAAGACAAAAAAATGATAATTCCAATGTTGGATCGAACTATGGAATTATTATCATTGCAGCCGTAGTAGTGCTTTCTATCATTCTTGGAGCAAGAAGATCATATAAAAGAAGAAATTACAATAGATCTACATACAATAGTAGTTCTTATAAAAACCGAAGTTATAGTAATAGAAAAAAGAAAAGTTCTTCCGGTGGGGGCAAGTCGGGTAGTGGTGGGGCTTCTTCTTCTTGGTAGTTTTTGTTTAATCTTTAAATATTTATCATTATGCCATTATTTCTTTATTTTGTAATTGCGCTTACTTTAGTACTCCTTTCTGGAATTAGAATTTGTCAGGAGTATGAGCGCGCTATCGTCTTTCGTTTAGGAAGATACATTGGAATCAAGGGGCCCGGTTTGTATTATCTGATACCCATTCTGGATACCAAAAGAGTGGTCGATCTCAGAACCCGAACCATTGATGTAGAAAGGCAGGAAACCATAACCCGCGATAGTGTTTCTATCAAGGTCAATGCTGTTTTGTGGTATAAAATCATGGATCCTTCCCTTGCCATTTTGTCAGTGGCAAATTATGAAATGGCTGTTTATCAGGTTGCACTCACAACCTTGCGAAATACCATAGGTCAGCACGATTTGGACGAGGTTCTCAAAGGTCGAGATGCAATTAATAAAAGTGTCATGGAAAAGGTAGATAAGGATACTGACGCTTGGGGAATCAAGATAGAAATGGTGGAAATGAAGGATGTTGAAATTCCTGAAGCATTACAAAGAGCTATGGCACGCGAAGCCGAAGCAATTCGTGAAAAACGAGCAAGAATCATTAAGGCAGAAGCAGAGCAGGAAGCATCGGTAAAATTGTCGGAAGGTGCTAAGAAAATTGCAGAAAACCCTATAGCTCTTGAGCTTAGAAGAATGCAAATGGTTGCAGAAATTGGGGCTGAGCAAAACTCTACAACGGTATTTATCATTCCTTCTGAATTTATCAATTTGGCAACCTCTGCCAATGAATTTTTGAGAGCAAAAATTTAAGTTGCCTGATAGAGATACCAAGAAAAATATTTTGGTGAAATTTGGGTAAATAAATTCGGTATTTGGTCCAGGCTACATCTGAAGTTTGCTTTCAAGCGGTGTAGTCTGGCTTTTTCTATACATGATCAAAACTTGGACATTGTTGCATCGAATTGAGTTAATGGAAAATTGGAATTAAAGAACTCCCGAAACAGCGCAAACTGCATGGTTACAAATATTTTTATAAAATTTAGTCAGTCAATAGGATGAAAAAATGAAAGATTTGATTAAAGATATTCGAGAATCACTTGAAGGATTTGCTGATGCTAATCGGATTGAATACGCCAAAAAATCCTATCCGACTAAAATGCATGTGATTGGTGTGACTGTTCCTAATCTGAAAATTGCCCTAAAAGAATTAAGTAAGCAAACAAAGCAATTCAAAAATCAAGAAAAGTTAGCATTAATAAAGCAATTAATTGAAGATAATGTATTTGAATTACAGCAAATTGCTTTTGAATATTTACAAACAGAAAAAAATCTCTATAAATCCCTAACAGAAGAATTTATTGAAAGCATTGAGAAAAATTTAGACAATTGGTTGTCTGTCGATTATTTTGGAGCCATTGTGGTTGGTTGTGCATGGAGAGAAAACCTAATTCGTACTGAAAAAGTAAAACGCTATTTGAATTCTAATGATTTTTGGATGAGAAGAATTGCGGTTGTAGCAACAGTTTCATTAAATCAAAAAGCAAGAGGCGGAAAAGGTGATAGGCAACGGACAATGGAAATTTGTCGGCTCGTTGTGGATGACCAAGAGGAAATGATTATCAAAGCTCTGTCATGGGCATTGCGTGAGTTAGCAAAAATTGATAAGGAATCTGTAGCTGAATTTATTAATGAATACAAGAACCGTTTGCATAAGAAAGTATTAAGAGAGGTGAAAAGTAAATTGGAAACTGGATTGAAGAATGTTAAAAAAACGAACATTGACCTTTTGCAATAAATAATCGTTGAAATAGCTGGTTTATCCTAAAATCCGCAGTATTTTTTCAATTTGTGTGATAAACAATATTTTGCATAATTTTTTTTTCATCTTTTAATGAACTAAAATTCGTGTAATTCGTGGTCAAACAAAAAACAATTGCGAATTTTAGGTAATAAAACAATTGGGAATATCAACCTACCTCAATATTCTGCAACTATCGCATATAGTATCTTAGTGGCTTTGATTATTTTCTGATAATATAAAATTATTCAAAATACTTTGAAAAACACCTAATAACTCATTTAGATTGCCTAAGTAATATTTTTTATCATCAATTTCTATCTTATCTGTCAATCTCATAAATATCCAGTCATCGCCTGTCGTTACGCAACCATAAATAATATTGCTTTTTGTATTCCTTCGTTTCTCGTTATACTTTTGGGCTCCCAACATTTGTGCCGCGCATTGTGGAACTCCTATCTCTACGTCATTTTTTTTTGCTTCAACAACTTGAATAATTGGATAATTAACATCAAAGGTATGTGTATCTTTGGAAATTATAAAATCACATTCTCCTTTCAGTTTATCGTCAATGTTCAAACTATCACCGGAATAAATTGTGAAATACTTATTATTTCTGTTCCGCAATTCAATAAGAATTGGCATAACAATCAACTCTGATTTTGCCTTTTCACTTCTGACTGGAAGTTCTTTTGCAATTTGTAATATATTTAATAACCAATCACTTGGCTCCATTGTTTCGCTACCGCTAAAAAGATCAACGACTTGGTTCTTAATTCCAAATTCGTCTTCAATTTGCAATAAAGTATATTCACTATAAGCCATATTTGTTATATTATAATTCAATATTTTTCAGTAGCACAAATTTAATAAATATGATCGGAATCAAACCTGAAAAAACACAGAAAAGTTGTGAAATATTTTGCAACTTTTTGCCGTAATAAAGACATTCTATAAACACCCTCTGATTGTCTAAAGTCAGATGTTATGGTTATGCATTTATTGCAACGATTTTGTTTAAATATAGACTTTGAAAACCACTTGATCTCTAAAGATAGTTTCAGTAGATCGAAATTAAAATGTTCTTATGATCAAAATGTCTAATATTTGTTAATTTATTCAAGAATATGCTTATTTCTCATTATTTTTGTCATCAAAATTATGCCGAAGGTTATGAACTTAAAAATTATATTTTCATTTGCTTTACTTTGCATTCTCATAGACCTCGGATTTGGCCAAGAGAGAAAAGTCGTTCAATTTTCCGGATTTGTTTTGAATCAAAATAATGTGGAAATTCCCTATTGCAACATGATTATCAAAAGAAGAAATATTGGTACAACTTGTAAAATCAATGGTTTTTTCTCTGTAGCTGTATATGAAGGTGATACTATTTTGTATTCTGCTATTGGCTATAAAAAAAGGAAAGTAGCGATTCCGGTCAATATTGAAAATGGTGACTATTATAGAGATATTGTCCTGCAAACAGATACCATCATGCTCAAAGAATTATTGATTCTGAGATGGAACACCTACCGTCAGTTTCAGGAAGAGTTTGTAAATATGCAAATCAATGAAAAAGAAGATTATAAGATAGCTGTCAATAATGTTGAACGTATCATTGAGCAAGAAAAACTTTCATGGCTAAATGGTACTGTAGCAAATAGTTCTGCAACCAATTATAGAAATTTTATTAATCAGCAGGTAAATAAAAATACGGTCTCCTTAGGCAATTGGCTCAGCCCAAAAGCTTGGAATGATTATTTTGAATTGCTAAGGAGTGAGAGGAATAAAAGATAGTTTTTATTAAACCAAAGATTTACTCCATTTCAATTTCGTTCACCAACTTTCGATCATTATTGACCGAAAGAATTTTTTTCAAATCAAGCGATTTATTTGGCAGCAAGATTTGCTCCGATAAATCATCAATGGCCAATACCGAGAAAATTGTTTGAAAATACGATTCAACCCATTGATTCATATTTAGATTGAAAGAAGGAAAATCTTCTTCACTCATCAAACATAATCTGGATGTATCTGAATCCCAACTATTTTCAGCTAATTTTATCGACAAATTTGTTCCATATACATCCCATGACTTCATGCTTTGAACCAATTCTGATTCAAGGTCGTTGTGTGCTTTTCTGCCATAGATGGCAGCCGGGCGCAAACCCTTTGATGTATTGCAAACCATCATTCGTATATCAAAAGCATATAGGTGCTGATCATCCTGATTTACAAATCCGGTATGAAAGATTCTATCCATTTGGGATTTTCGTATTTCTGTTGGGGCTGCAATTAATTCCTGAACCAAATAGCAATCATAGATGCCCGGAATTTTCATAAAATCGTCCAATTCTTTCTCATTCAAGATTGTGAAAACACCTTGGCCTGCATTGGAATATGGAATTTTAACAACAATTTCCTTATGAAACTTTTGGAATAATGCTGGAATATCATTTTTAGGGACATTTATTTCTGTTTTTGGCAGTTCAATCTTAATTCCATCAAGAGCATGTTTCTCATTGAATTCGGTATAAGCAGCATGAGCCATAATTTTATTTCTACCTCCTGCAATGTCCACTACGATAGGATTAAACAATAGCGTTTTGGTATTAGATCTTAGCCTGTTCCAAGGTTTTTGAGTAATATACCGATAGGCTGCTCTGAGCGGTATCCATTCATTTTCGGCAATGCAAATTTCCATTCTATTTTGGGAATATCTGACAGGAGAGGGAGTCTCTGTATTTTTCCATTCTACCAGATAGACGGGTTCTTGAAATACATTGGCAATAACTTGCGCATATCCACTATTTTCGACATAATTTTTGTCGTACAAAACGGCTAAGCTACCATCAGATTTTGGTAAAGATCCAACTACATCGCAAAAAGCATTTTCTATCACTGTTTTGTAACCTCCCAATGGATTTTGTTCATACAAAAGCGGCATAGATTTTTGCCCCGATGGACACGAATTGGTTTCGATTACCACCATTTTTTTCTCTCCCTGACTTTGAACTGTGCTGATCAAATCGCAACCAGCCCATTTAAAATATTGGGGACGAGTGTGAATCAAATTCATCAACACTTCCGCTTTAGCAAAGGGATGATTTTCCTGATAGATTCTAACAAGATCTTCGGCAGAAAGCTCAAAGAATTTCTTTATTTCCGGATGTATTTTTGCATCCAAAGCTTGGGGATACCAATGGTTTTTTCTCTGAAATTCTCCCGGCTGGATAATAGATATATTTTTCAAAATGGTCGTTTTTGTTTTTTGTAAATATATGCAATGAATAGATTTGATCAAAAAATCTATGCATAAATTTTCGTCAATAAATCTTTACCATTTTTTAAGATTGCTCGTTGGTGAAGTGAAAGCAAAATCTTAGAACAATCGAGATTTTTTATCGAAAATATTATTTGATTCAGCGATATTGTTCTTTCTGGATAATATGTGTAATTTTGAATAAAATTTTATAGAATAAGCTGACCAAAGGGATTAAATTTTATGAACAAAATAATTGGCGTTGGCATTTTTTTTCTATCTTTATTTATTCTACGTTGTATATGGTACTTAATAAAAAAAACAGGATGAAAAGCATCATTATAGTCATCATTTTCATGTCTTTTTATGCAAAAACATGGTCGCAAATTTCGGAAGGAGGCTATCCCTTGAGTTATTTTCATAAATCGAAAAAAATTGCGGAAATACCTACAATTTATTTCAATGCCATTGATCACAATGAGCTCATAAAAGAAGATAATCTTAATCCCAATAAGAAGAAAATAAGATTTGCGATTTCAGTTCCCTCCAACATAGATTTTTCAAAAAATGCCCGAATAGATACGATAGAAAATAGTGTTGTTATGCGTCTTTCTTTAGATTTGAATAATTCTTTATCGTCAGGTCTGGGATTCAGAAAATTCCTTTTGGCAAAGGATGCAAAAATGTTTGTTTATTCTAATGATTATAAGGATGTTATTGGTGCTTTTACAGCACAAAACAATACACGGGATTCTATTTTTGCAACAATTCCTTTAGATGGAAATTCTCTTACCATTGAGATTAACGAACCTTTAAACAGCAACCTGAGAAGTAATTTTATAATTGATGAAATTTTGCACGCTTACAAGGATGCAAATTCAACTTCTTGCACAGGTTTTGGCTGCTCAGAGAGTTGTGAAGTCAACGTAAATTGCATAGAAGCTATAAAATATCAGGAAATAAAAAAGTCAGTAGTCCGGTTTATTTCCAAAGATGAATCAGGCTCTTATTTTTGCTCAGGTACCTTAATCAATAATCTCAAGAGAGATAAAACTCCCTATATTCTTACCGCCGAACATAATGTTATTAATGAAGAAACTTGCCAATTACCAAGTGTAAGTTATCAATCGAAATACCTATTTTATTTTAATTACGAATCTCCAGAATGTACAGATCCCGTATCCGATTTCAATTTGAAAAACCAAAGCATGACAGGATGTACCGTAGTTTCTAGAAGTCACGATTGTGGTGGTAATACAGGTTCTGATTTTTGTTTGCTAAAATTGAATGTAATAGTTCCTTCAGACTATAATGCTTCTTATGCTGGTTGGAGTCGCTCGCTCATCGTTGAAAATACGGGAGTAGCAATCCATCATCCCGCAGGTGATTTAAAAAAGATTTCATTTTTCAAAAATCTTGAATCATCCTCATACACACAAATTACATCCGATACACATCATAAAGTTTATTGGTATTCAACAGAATCTGGTTATGGTGTTACCGAAGGAGGATCTTCGGGTTCTGCTATTTTTAATTCGGATTTCCAGATTTTGGGGACGCTCACTGGGGGATACGCATCTTGCTCTTCTAAATCATCGCCCGATTTTTTTGGAAAGTTTTCTTATCACTGGGCATCCAATGGAACTGAACCCGACTACCGCCTGGAAAGTTGGTTGGATCCGGATAACACCTTGGCTTTGGCTATGAATGCAATGAACAGTCAGGGTTTTGAATTGTCTGATAATGATACAACTTTTCATCAGCCCGTCATTTTTCCGAATGCTTGCGATGGAATTTTAAATCTTACTTTCATCAATAAACCCGATGTTTTCCAATTAAAAATTTACAATTATATAGGACATTGGGTCGATACCAGAACGGTCACAGAGCAATACGAAAGCATAGATCTAAATAACCTGATTAATGGAGTATATATATTAAGTTTCGAATCGCGAGAAGATAAATTTGTTGTGAAATTGGTTCTTCAAAAATAAAATCCAGAATATCGATGTGGTTTCAAAAAGAAATTCGTTTACCGGCATTTAAGCGAGGTTTTCATCTTATTACACAGCATATTACAAAAAATGTTGGCATCTTGCCTTCAGTAGGATGTATGCATGTTTTTATCAAACACACCTCTGCTGCATTAACCCTAAACGAAAATGCAGATCCTTCTGTTCGGGTAGATTTTGAAACTACCATGAATAAAATTATTCCTGAAAATCAAGCTCAATTTACTCATACTTTAGAGGGAGATGATGATATGCCGGCACACCTAAAATCTTCAATAATAGGCTCAAGTGTAACAATTCCAATTTCTGGAAACAGAATTAATCTGGGAACCTGGCAAGGCATCTATTTATGCGAATTTCGTGACCAAGGCGGTTCAAGGGAAATTGTTATTACTGTTTTTGGTGAATAGACTTTTTAAAAGTCACAATTTTTTGATAAAGGATTTATATCATTTAGAAGAAAGCGTGACACGGTTCGCCTAAAAAGGTAGATAAGATATTTATTATATACTTGTATTTCAAACATAACCGTGACACGATTACTGATGTAAGCTTATTTTTATTAAGCCAAAACAAACACGTATTTTATAAGGTGCTAAATCATAAAAACAAGTGGTTTATTAGACCCACCCCCAACCCCCTCCCAAGAGGGGGATGCTACTAATCAACGTTTTATATTTTATAATATGCATTTCTTCATGAAAAAATATTTATTATACTTATAAGTCATGTTCAAAGCTACGTTCCCTTCTTCGGAGCTCTTGGAGGGGACAGAATATATTGGAAAATTTGAAAAAAGCTAATTTCCGTCAAATCAGTTTTGTCGGATCACAATAACCAAAACCTTTAAATTTACGCCAACGCTAATTTACTTTCAATACTACTATCAGTCGTGATTTTCTAATTACAATTCTGGTACTCTTCAGCCACTTTCTTATATAGTTCAATGAATTCATCAGTACTTGCACTATTCGGTAAAGTGTAACCTTCTTGTTTATCCGCTATTTTTTTTGCTAATTCAGGACAGCTTTGAACAAATTTACTTACTTTGGAGAATGGATGAACTCTAAAATCATCTAAGGTATAAGCTTTTTGTTCACCTTCAAATAAAACATAAATTTCTGTTGAAATGGACTTTGATAAATCTGATTGTTCATATCTAAAAAGTCTTATTTTATACCCTTCTTTGGAAATTAAATAAGCAAATGTATTTGTATTGCCTATTACTGGTATTTTGATTGTGAAATAGTGCTTGTCTTCAATATAAAATTCCTTTACCGCTCTGGTATTAAAATTTTTTATTTCGCGGTTTGATAATCCAATAGCTACTTCATCAGGATGATACAACTCAATAGCCACTTTACCAACTAATTCCTCACCGGAATTAAGGATGATTTTTCCATTTCCTGCATAGCTCTGAGGATAGGCATTAATACATATAAACGTAAATAATAGCAATATCATTAAAGTGTTTTTCATGATTCAAATATTTAAGATTGTTTGCAAATTTATTTTTTTACAGCGATTAAGCAAGCACTTTTTTAAAATCATTTCTATGAATTTTAGCTAAGCGATTTTAATGAATTAAAATTCAGCATTTTTCCTAAGTAAGTATGAATAAGGTCTGGAATAAAAGTTCTTATTAAAATATATTCATAATTCGATAAAAACCTTTTCATTTTTTATTTGTTTATAAAAGAGTTATTTAAAACCAAAGAGTTATGAAAGAATTCAAAATATTTTCACCTTATACAGTTGGAGCTATAAAAGTTAAAAACCGCATTGTGATGGCTCCCATGACCCGATGCAGGGCGTTAGGAAATATCCCCAATGATCTGATGGCAGCGTACTACAAACAGCGCGCAGGTGTTGGGTTGATTATTACCGAAGGAACATCGCCTTCACCTAATGGTCTTGGATATGCCCGTATTCCCGGAGTGTTTAGCAAACAACAGATTGAAGGTTGGAAAAAAGTTACCTCAGCCGTACACGATGCAGGTGGTAAAATTGTTATTCAGCTTATGCATACAGGAAGAATCAGCCACAAACTCAATATGCCTGAGGGTGCTGAAATCGTTGCTCCCTCAGCAGTTAAGCCAAGCGGACAAATGTGGACAGATGCCCAACAGATGCAAGATTTTCCTATACCCAAAGCGATGACAACGGAAGACCTTCGGCTTACTAAAGAAGAATTTGTCAATGCTGCAAAAAACTCGGTAGAAGCAGGATTTGATGGTGTAGAATTGCATGGCGCTAATGGCTATTTATTGGAACAGTTTTTATCCCCATTTAGCAATATTCGCAAAGATCAATACGGTGGATCTGTCGAAAATCGTTGCCGATTTGTTTTGGAAGTTGTTGAAGCTGTAGCCAATTCAATTGGAAAGGAAAAAACAGGCATTCGTCTTTCACCTTACGGAGTAGCAAGTGATATGCCTCATTATCCTGAAATTGATGCCACTTACAATTATTTATCCACTGAACTCAATAAACTGGGAATTAGTTATATTCACCTTGTTGACCATTCGGCAATGGGGGCTCCTCCAGTATCGGTAGAAATAAAGAAAGCGATTCGGAGCATTTTCCAAAATACCATTATTCTCTCAGGTGGCTACGACAAAGAAAGAGCAGAATTAGATCTGGAAAATGGATTAGGTGATTTAGTTGCCTTCGGGAGGCCTGTTCTTATTCATCCTGATTTTGTAGATAGGATAAAAAATGGTTGGCCACTTACGAACGAAATTAAAATGGATTTGTTTTATACTGCTGATGATAAGGGTTATACAGATTATGCTGTATATTCTGGTATGTAAATAAGCATTAATCATTATAAAAATTTAATATTCAAATATTTATAATTTTGTCAATGAAATGAGATAAAAGCAAAATCTCTTGGCAAAGCAATTTGCTCAGAAAAGATTTAGTTTTGATGAGAAATTAAATATTTGAAAACCTGATGATTAAAAAATTTTTTCAAATTTATCGCAAGATTTATTGGAAAAGATTAGTATTTATTGAAAGTATCGTGTACTTTTGTGGCCTAATGATTTTATAATAACAATGAATAAAGGAACAGTAAAATTTTTTAATGAATCGAAAGGATTCGGTTTCATTAAGGACGCAAATTCGCCTAAGGAGTACTTTGTACATTCATCGGGCTTGAAGGATGACATCAGAGAAAATGATGAAGTAACTTTTGACCTGGAAGAGGGTAAAAAAGGATTAAACGCGGTAAATGTTAAACTTGCATAGTTTTTAATGTTATCACCATTTGAATTTAGGCCTTGCGTAAGTGAGGCCTTTTTTATTTTAATTTTTTTGAAGCAATAGAAAAAACGTGGAAAGATAGGAAATATATTAGGCATATAGTTATTATTCTCAGAACTCATGAAACAGGGCAAACTTTTATGCATTTTCTAAAATATGTAACAAACTTGCAATCAAGGTACTCAATTGAAGGTATGCCGCTTGAGCAGGCTAGCGAAGATAATGGATTGCGTAATTCTTTGGGACAATTCTGAAAAACCCAGACCGTTATTATATTCTTGATTTTTTCTAACTTTTTATCAAGTAAAAAGTTAGAAGAAAAAATACATTTCAATTTGAATTAAGATCTTTACGAAAAACATACAACTGTTATGCTCAATTAAAACAAACTAACCATCAATTAGATATATGATTTGATAAACATATTTGATTTTTGGATAAAATGCAGTAAATTTGTATTTTAAAATACAAAATAAAATGAAAGAATTAGACCTTGGGAATTCAGATTTTAAAAGCATAATAGAGAACAATAACTATTTTGTTGATAAATCATTATTGATAAAAGAAGTTATTAAAGCTCAAAAACAAGTCATTTTATTACCACGTCCAAGACGTTTTGGAAAGACATTGAATTTATCCATGTTGAAATATTTTTTTGATATAAACCAAGTTCAAAACATAAATTTATTTTTAAAACTTAATATTTGGCAAAGTGAAAACGAAATAAAAGAAAAATATTTAAAATTTCCTGTAATTTATTTAAGTTTTAAGGACGCAAAAGAAAAAACATGGAATAAATGCTATGAGTTGATTGTCGCTGAACTATCAGATTTGTATAGAAAGCATATTTATTTGCTGTCAGAAAATCATTTATCGGAAATTGAAAAATCAGAATATAATGAAATAGTAGATAAATCCGCGAAAGAAACCGACTTCCAAAGGTGTTTAAAAAAATTAAGCGAATATTTATCCCGATTCCATAACCAAAAAGTTGTAATTCTTATTGATGAATACGATACACCCATTCAAGCAGGATACAAAAGTTTCTATGAAAATGTAATCTCTTTTATGCGAAATTTGTTAAGCGGAGCATTTAAGGATAATACATTTCTTTACAAAGGTGTCATAACGGGAATTTTACGTGTATCAAAAGAAAGTATTTTTACAGGACTTAATAATGTTACTGTTCATACAGTTTTGGATGAGGATTTTTCTGATAAATTTGGATTTACAGAATTGGAAACCAAACAAATATTAAAGGATTTTGATGTATCCACTGATTACGAAGAAATTAAAAAATGGTATAATGGTTATAATATTGGTTCTAATAATGGAATTTATAATCCATGGTCTATTTTAAATTATGCTATTGGATATAAAAATGGTTTTCAACCTTTTTGGGTAAATACAAGTTCCGATGAATTATTGAAAGAACAATTGGCAGATAGAAATGAAAGTTATACGAGAGAACATTTATTACAACTAATTAATAATGAAACGATAATAAAAACCATAGATCAGAATTTTGTTTTCCCAAATCTTGATAAAAACAAAGAATTGTTGTGGTCATTACTTACTTTTAGTGGTTATTTAACCTCAATTAATAAAGTTGGTCGTAAATCTTATGAATTGAAAATCCCTAATTATGAAATAAAAACTGTTTTTCAAGATATAATATTAGATTGGCTCAATATTGACATTAAAATCAAGCAAAATTTATTATTAGATACAACAAATTTCCTGATAAATAATAATATTGATAAATTTGAAATTGGATTTAAAAAAATAATCGGTGATACATTTAGCTATTTTGATATAAATGGAGAACCTGAAAATGTTTATCAATCATATGTACTTGGATTACTTGCTATAATTGGCGATGATTACATAATTAAATCAAACAGAGAAAGTGGTCACGGAAGATATGATATTTTGTTAATTCCGCATGATAAAACCAAATACGGAATTGTGATTGAAATTAAGCAAATTACCAGAGATGAAAAAGATAATATTAAAGAGTTTAATAAAAAAATAGACGATAAGATAAAAGTGGCAAAAAATCAGATTGATAAGAATAAATACTATATGGAATTAATTGATAATAAAATTTCAAAAATAATTAAATTACCAATAGTTTTTGCAGGTAAAGAACCATATATTACATTGATAAACAAAGCTTAATGAGTTAACATATTATAGAGCGGTCATTGCTTTTTTTGTGGGCATTTGTGCAAACTCGAAACTTTGTGCTTGAAAGATACATTTGTGCCTTGAAATCCCACAAAAAAAAAGCAATGCCGCTTACCATTTTTCATTATGTTTGCGAATAGACTTTTGTAAACACTTGATTCTTAAATATAGCTTCAGGAGCGCTGAAGTTATTTCAATTTCAGAAAAAAAGCGATGAATGATTCACCGCTTTTCATACTATTATAGGAAACTGAACTATTTTGTTGGGCTAAGGTTACGATAGCTTCTTGCAGGATAAACAAACCTAAAGCTATTGTCTGCAAAAGCCTTTTTAGCTGCGCTAACATTGAACTTCATCACTTGCAAACCTGATCCAAAACCGCCATAATCAGCATCTTCTGGCATAAAAGATCCATTGTATGGATTTGTTCCTGAAGTCGGAGTTATCAAATTGCCATTGTAACGCGCAGTTACTGTGTAATTCGTCTTGGCTGTAATGTTACATGCAGAAAATAAATCAACGCGAACAATATACTCACCATTGGCCACGATTACTGTGTCGGCATAAGTAATATTTTCGTTATTTATTGAGTCTATGCTGCAACCAGAATTGGAGTCAATATCCAAAAGACCACCATTATCAGAACTGCCATTGGCGTAAAAAATTTCATCTAAGGCAGGTTCAACCAAATGTAAATCAACATCATTCAATTGATTCCATGAAAGACTAACTTGTAGTTTACCTGTTCCTGCTTCTAATCTCGAAACATTGAGCCTGGAGGGTGTACTTATTGAGCCATCCGTTGTTTTGATACAAAGTAGAATAACAAATTGATCTGCGGGTAAATTTGATGTTAGAAGAATCGTTACCAAATAGGTTAAATTAGAATTTTTTTTGCTGGTTGCAGGTACTGCATAATAACTATTTACTCCTTCTATCCCAACAAAGACCGTTTGAGCTGTGGATGAAGTATTGATTGAAATGGTATTGCTACCTCCAGCCAATATATCATTATTTCCGAAAACCGATTCGATCACTGCGTTAGAACCTGATGCACTTGGCATGGAACCATTCACTAATTGACCATTTTGTACGCCAAAATAACTGCTTGCGTTTACATCATTACTGGATGCATCTTTTTTGTCTTTTTTGCACGAATTTAAAATAAGCGAAGCACAAGAAACAAAAAGGACAATAACAAAAATAAAATGATTTCTTTTCATCTGATGGTAATTTTAATTTAAGTTTAGAAAATAATGACAAACCTGATAGAAAATTTCTATTTGCTTGGGTTGAAACAGAGTCTATTCAGGTAGATTACTATATGCAAATATAATACATAAATTTTTTAAAAAACCCAAAAATTGTTCAGAATCTATGCAAATAATTAAAACTTCAAAAAGGGTCAAAAAAAAGAGACTGTACATCTTTGATTGAATAAACTAAACATCCAAGATCACCAGTAAAATCCTTTTAATTATTTCGTTTGTTTATAAATTCGCGATGATATTTCTACAATTTGATAATTTTTTCCTGAATGATTTTTCTTACCTCGTTTTCTTCCCATTGAATTTTCAAAAATATAATCCTGAATTTAAAAAGCTGAAAAATATGGGAATTAAAAATTTTTCTGAATAAAAAGTAAAAAAAACTTCCTTATGAAAAACTTGTCTTCCGTAGATATCTATAATTTGAATTAAGATTTTCCTATAATAAACACCGCTGAATTCAATTTGTAAAATATCGTGGATTGGACTATTCAATTTCAATTTCAGGGTTTCGTTGGTAAAATCTTTTTCAAACAGGTAAATTGTATTCTGATTTGTATTTCCACCTTGATCCTTTGCTTTCAATACGATTGAATCTTGCTCAAAAGCAGATTCAATGTATTGTATCAGGGTAAATCTGATAAGCAGGATTATAAAAACAGCAGTTGTCGTATTGATTAAACATCTGCACTTGCAAATGTGCAGAGTCTATAGGGCTGTGATAATGAAGAATTGATAGAAATGAGTATTAAAATCAATGACCAAAATAATCTCAGCATAAAATCGGAGGATAAGATTAGAATTAGAGTTTATCCTCCAATTCTTGGTTTTCTTTAAGTGTTTTTTTGATATTTTCTGAAATAACACCAAAGCGGAATGCCAGATTGAGAGTGATAAAAAATTGGGGATTGCTCTTGGTGGACATAATTTCGATTTCTTTTAGATAAGCATCAATTGAAAACCCCACTTCCATTGCATAAATCATTCTGGTATTTTTGCTGTAATCAAAAGTAAATGCTGAACGGAGATATGCTCCCGGATTTATTTTGATTTCACCAAATCCTTTCAAATAGGGTCCGGAACCGATGATTTTATCTGCAATTTGCCTATCGAATTTTTTATAAAGCGGTACATTGCTCGAATCTATTTCAAAATAAACCGGTTTTAAAAATGCAAGCGCTGCACCCAATTGATAGCTGAATTTGATCGACAAACTTCCTTTATCAAATTTGCTAAATATTTCCCGTTGTCTTCCTACACCAGATTTAAGGACAAATACGCTATTGAGTTTTCCATATACATATCGCCCTGCATTGGGATCTATCGGGGGGCTTTTGAATTCCTTAGGGTGTTTGAGTGTATTCCATGTAATCTCGAAAGTATTTCTGCGAAAACCATCAACTCTTCTGGCTCGCAAATAATTCAAACCCCAACCATTGGTATTTATGAATATTGCGCCAGAATGTTCATCATCTGTAATCAATATGTTAGAAGAGGTGTCAATTTCACCTTGTCCCAAAACCAAATTGCTGGAAAAGAGAAGAAAAAAAACACCCAAAAAAATAATTTTGAAATTCATATTAGATTGCGATAAATTTGTTAATCTGTAATATTTAGAACTTCAATCTCGAAAATTAGAGAAGTATATCCCGATATATTGCCATTTCCCTGAGAACCATAAGCCAGATAGGAGGGCATTATCATAACAGCTTTTGTGCCTTTCTGTACGTATTTCAATCCTTGTTCAAATCCCCTTATCAGATTGTCAATGCCATATTGGAGTAGCAATGGATCAGCTAAATAAGTACTCTCAATGACGGTTTCATCTGTCCTGGATAGTTTGTAATCCATATTTACTTTTTGTCCACTTTTTATGGTATCGCCAGTTCCTTTACTGACTTCCCAATAGTATAATCCAGATTCATATTTTATTGTATTAGGATAATTCATCATAACATAGAGATCTAATTTTTGGACTTCATCCATTATATTTTGGTCAACCTCCGTACTCAATATTTCCAAATCAACGATTATATCCGAATTAGCAGGAATTTTGCTGTATACAACTGAATCATAAGCCAATGAAGCAGGAATAATTAATCTCGCTGATGTACCCACATTCATGGTTTGTAAGGCTTCTTCCATACCTTTGATGAGAAATCCTACTCCAGCCAAAACAAAATTTGGACTGTTGGCTTCTTTTGTTGAATAATATAATTGATTTTCAGACGACCAAATCGAAAAGTGAATTTGAACTGTATTGAGTCTTTGTGGAATAGGCCCGATACCTTGTTTTAAAATATAGTATTTCAGGCCGCTATTTGAACTAAACAAAGGCAATCCCGTTACATCGAATGGGAGTATTTCTTCTTTTTCCTTTTTGCAGGAAAGGGTGGACAGGGCAATAAGGCAGACTATTGCAAAAACAGAAAATAAAGTCTTTTTCATTTTATTGTCGATTAGGCGTATTGATATTCACCTGTTTTGTAAGGTAAAATACTTTTATTTAGAACAGGAATTATAAAAACAAATTTTAACAAAAGTGAACATTTTAATCGACTTTTAAAAGGATTTAATTTTTTTTAAGATTGAAAATACAGAAATTCCTTTACTTAAACATAAGCATGACATACTTTTCAAATTATGAAAATTGTGTCATGCTTTTTCCTGAAAATTTGGATAAAATTTGGTTCTATTTTAGGCTTATTCTTTAAATTCGCCTTTATAAAATGAATTATTCGTTTTCTTCGTGTTTTTTAATTCAAAAGATTTTGGATCAGTACAAAAGTAAATGGTGGAATTGCTTTCGAATTTCGAATCCTGAAAAACAACCTGGCTGGAATTTTTAATGTTGAGCAAAGCGTAACTCGAATAATCTTCTTTACCTGTTGAATTATTGGCAATTGTACACTTATTAAATTTTATAGAGCTGCAATTATCAATATTGATCAGGTCAAATTCTTTGTTATCCGAAAATTCACAATCGGTAAAAATGAAATTTTTGCATTCTTGTATCGAGAGTATTGAATATGTACATCCACGAATCACTGAATTTGTACATTTCAGTCCATCAACTCGAATACCGGTAATTCCCTCTATTCCACTACCATACATGATAGAATTTACAATATTGATGTTGCTACAATCTGAAAAATTAAAAACACCACCTGAGCAGTTGCCTTTTTCGGGGCCATGGCCGGCATCAACATTCTCAATTGTGATGTTTTTGCAGTTTTCGAAGAATATTACATCGCCATAGAGAGGTTGGGTTATGATTTTCACAGGTTTGTTGCCTAAACCAACAATTTTAAGATTTGACGCACCAAAAATGCAGAGCTCATAACCATCAAATTCTTCATTGAACCTATAATTTTGTCCAGAGGTTTCTGATGTAAGTTCTGACAGATAAATTGTAGAGCCCTGCAATTGAATAACTCTGTCGTTACCAATAGCTTCTACAAATTGTTTTGCGTTATCTACTTTGATTGTTTTTTGAGAAAACAAATTGAGCGAGATAGCGCTCATGAAAGTGAATAAAAAAATAGCATTCTTCATAGGTTCAAATTATTAGGTAAATATTTCTGAGATGTTTCGCATAAATCTATGTTTTCACCCTTAAAATACGATTTATCTATCAATCAATTACTTGATATAAGCAAATATAAAAGCTATGATGGACTTTTCGTTGTCGTTAGAAGCAAAAACCAAAATATAAATAGATAAGTTATTGGATTTGTTTATTGAAATTTGTAATAATTCAAATTTGAGACTTTTTCTTTTGCAGAAATCTTTTTGTAAATTTTATGAAATGCTTGATATTTAGGTAAGTTCTATTTTTTTTGAATAGTAAAAGAACTCTTATTGATTCAAGTCCATTCGATCCTGATTTTCAAGTTCTTTAATGATCTTTTTAAGCTTCACTTCTTTCTTTTCCATTTCCTCCTGAGTGGTTTGCAGCTCTTCTAAATTTTGGCGCAATTCTTCTTCTTGGGCTTGTAATGCTTCGGATTGTTCGATGCTTTTTTCAAGGAGTTCATTGGTTTGAAGATTTCGCTTCACATTCAGAATTCCAACGGCTATATTGAAAGATAGGATTTCTACAAACTCAATGATGGGTTTTTCGAACGGCCTGAAAGATGCGAGTTCTAAAGCTCCAAGCACTTCATTTTCATATTTTAAAGGAACGATCAAAAGATAACGCGGATTTGCACCTCCCAATCCAGAGGTAATTTTCAAGTAACTGTTTGGAATATCAGCAAGATATACTGTGGATTTTTCGAAAATGCATCGACCAATCAAGCCTTCATCTATTTCCAAGTGTGCTTTTTCTAATTTTTCTTTGTTGTATGCAAAAGTTGATGTTGCTTCAATATAGGGTGTATCATCTTGGTTTTTAATCAAATAAAGTGCACCTTGATTTGCACCCAAATAATTGACCAATTCGCTATTAATGTTTTGAGCCAAAACACTTAGATTATTATTGTATTTTCGCATGATTTCCAAGAACTTGGCTTGTCCATTAGAGCTCCAAAGCCTGTATTGCTCTATTTCCCTGTTTTTGTCCGATTGGGTTTTGGCTTCTTTCAATTGGTTTCTCAAGCGAATCAATGCATTCCCCAAAATATCATCTGGCGATGCAGCAGAATAGGGTAATTCGAAATTTTCATTGCTGAGTTCATTGGCAAAATGCGAAGCTGTTCGGATATTATAACCCAATTGATTGAGAGAAGAAATCATGGCCGTAATTTCATCGTTGCCTTGTGTAGATAATTCATTAGGAATCAGACCTTTACTGAGTACGCCAGCATATTCCATAACGAATTTTATGTTTTGAAGAATTTGAAGTGAAAGTACATACAAAATAAAGCCTAAAATGAGCGCAAAAAACACAGCGATAAGGGAAATATACAAAATCGATTTATCTGATGAGGCATCCCTTTTTGTTTCTATCAAATTATAAATTTGTTCGGCAAGGCTGGATATTTTAGCGTTGATATTATTGATTAAAAGATCGATACCCTCATTTTTATATACTCCTGTTTCACGGTCTCTTTCAATAATTTCCTTGAAGAGAAATAGGTAGTCATCCAATAGTTTATTAAGTTTGTCTGAATGAATTTTATTAATGTTTTCTATTTCTTCGTTAATCCTGATTTTCAGTTTTTTGACCAACTCATCTACTTTGCTTATGTACTTTTCATCTTTTCTTAAAAAGAAGTCTTTTTCATTGCGCCGCAAAGATAACAACATAACTTTCAGTTCATTATTTGAAAGAGAGTCCATGATTATTTTTTCAATAAAATGGATTTTTTCTCGCATTCTTCCTTCAGCTCCAACATCGGTAAAACCGCGTTCCAGAACCATCTTGACTATATTATCAAAAAGCAAACTTCTTTTATGATTCAAACTACTGATTTCGTTGATGGGCGAAAAAATATCATCAATGGATTCAGATAGGTTTATATCCTCGATGATTTGATTGGTTTGGTTAATTTTATATTGAAAAGTATCGATAAAATCGCTTTGCTTGGTTGAAAAAAAATTTGTATTGTCAAGTTCTTTCATCATAAAGCTTTTGTATGAAATAATTGCCTCATAATTTTGAACTTGAATTTTTCGGAGTTTGAATGCGAGACTGTTGAAATGAAATGTTTTTCTTGTAAGAAAATAAGCAAGCAAACCAATCAGAACAAGCGTAAAAAAGATGCCTACTGTAGCAGCAATGAAGCGACCACGAATGGTTATCTTATTTAATACCTGAAAGTTGTGCCAAATTTTATTTGCAATCATGATTCAAGATTATCTATTCACCAGCGTAAAATTTTTCTGGATGCTTGGGATGAAATTGTTTGTAAAAGCTCATTACTTTTTTGACATCTGACTCAGCATCATCAGATACAAAAAACGATTCAGGATGGATACTGACTCTTTTTTGTTTGTAATCCAAAATTCCATAATACACTGGAACATTGGCAGCCTTTGCTATACGGTAAAATCCTTTCTTCCACACCTTTACTTTTTGTCTTGTTCCTTCGGGAGCAATAACAAGTGTAAGTTCCTTATTATTATTGAATTGACTTATCACACTTTCAACCAATTGACTTGCATTTCTGCGATCTATGGGTAATCCGCCTACTATTTTTAGTATTTGTCCGAGTGGGAAAAAAAACAATTCTTTTTTTACCATAATGGAAGGTTTTTTTCCATGCCAGAGATTAAATCCCGAACCATGAAAAAAGTCCCACATACTTGTATGAGGCGCAAGTAATATTACGCATTTTTTTTCTTCTGGCCAAAACGGATCATAATCCCATCCACTTATCCACTTAAAGAATTTGCCTAAGGGTTTTCTGATGTTCATTTGAATAAAAATTTTCTTCATCACAAAATTAAAAATTTATTTAAATGTTTGCATTCGATCTATAATAATTCGTGATTGTTTGCTTTTGATTAAATTTAAGTATTTATAAATTAAAGTATTAATATCATTTTCAAAATTACTCCCTTTATTTTTAATGAACTATTTCCTAAAATCCGCAGGATTTTTTCAATTTGTGTAATAGACAATAGTTTTCATAAATACTTCTTCACTTTTTTAAATGAACAAAATTCGTGTAATTCGTGTAATTCGTGGGTAAACAAAAAACACTTGC
>Ga0316608_1000047_pt1 | contig 70050 bp, 59 predicted proteins | sample MIS2016152B_MG_FD_207673 | JGI IMG/M metagenome (GOLD analysis project Ga0316608, IMG submission 207673) | Microbial mat bacterial communities from Middle Island sinkhole, Lake Huron, Michigan, United States - MIS.2016.152B | ecosystem: Environmental > Aquatic > Freshwater > Lake > Sediment... | reverse complement strand
TTTTCCCTATTCCCTAATTTTTCTCTGTGAAACTCTGTGACTTCTCTGTGAAACTCTGTGTAATAGAAATTGCTTTTCGTGGCAGATAAATCTTTGATCAGATTCATTGATTATAGTCTTGTGATTTTCAGTATTCCCTTTTCCCTATTCCCTAATTTTTCTCTGTGAAACTCTGTGACTTCTCTGTGAAACTCTGTGTAATAGAAATTGCTTTTCGTGGCAGATAAATCTTTGATCAGATTCCTTGATTATAGGCTTGTGATTTTCAGTATTCACTTTTCCCTATTCCCTAATTTTTCTCTGTGAAACTCTGTGTAATAGAAATTGCTTTTCGTGGCAGATAAATCTTTGATCAGATTCCTTGATTATAGGCTTGTGATTTTCAGTATTCACTTTTCCCTATTTCTTACTGAAATTCTGAATTAATTTTGAAACACTGAAAATTACAAAAGAGGTTCCTATGCTCATAACGGGGGCAAGAAAAACCATATTTTCAACGTTTAAAAAATTTCCCAAAATGGCAGAACCCCAACCCGTAACGAATCCGGCAATAATGGCAATATTGGCAGTATTAGCTAAAGGGCGAAGCTTTTCTCTATTACCATACAAGGCAATTATAATGGATTGAAATAAAACTAACTGGCCTCCATAAATGGCAAAAACCAAATCGGCAATCGAAAAGCCTGAATATTTCAATATTTCAACAATACCTACTGCCAAAATAGCAGTAGAAATCAATAAAATTCTTGAATAGAGAAGTTCCTTTTTTACATTTAATCGTTCGCTTAATTTTGATTTTCGAAGTTTCGAAAAAACATCTTCATAAAGCGTGTGCGATACCACAATCAATTGGGTAGAAGCAGTAGAAAGCATAGCTCCCAATAATCCTAAGACAACACAAAAAACAAGAATTTGTCCAAGCAAACTTTTTGACATAAATATGAGGAGTACATTCAATAAATTTTCACCTTTTTGGGGAGCTACAAACATCATTGCGCCACAGGCCAAAATAACCAGCAAGCCCCACGATGCAGCCGATCCGAGAGCGCTTCGAAATATTCCCTTCACGACAAAAGCAGGTTTTTGTGCAGCCGAGATTCTTTGCCAGATACTCATGTTGGTGATATGGGTAGGAATATTCATTACAAACACACCGGCAATAAATGCGATTAATCCTTCGCGATAAGAAAAATTATAAATATCAGGTGGAATTTTTTTTAAAAGAAGAAGTGGATTATGGGATTGACAAATCGTGACGACAAAAAAAATGATCAGTGCCACCAACATCAACCAAATGAAACGCATTTGTAAAATGTCTGTTCGAATAACGGCGCGAAAACCACCCAAAGAAGTGTAGGCAAATCCTGTAAGCGACAAACAAATAACTGTGAGCCATTCTGGAATTTCAGGGATTAGGGCGGATAAGAATCTGGATCCGACAGAAAGTTCAACTGCAAAAATCAGAAGGAATCCTATGCTGGTACAAATTGCCCCAACCATAGCAACAACAGGCGAATGAAACTCTGTTCCCAGAAATTCATGCAAGGTGGGTCTGTGGTCGTATTCCATCATTTTGCTCCAAATTCGGGGAGCAAGAAACCATAATAGAATGAAACCCAATGAGGTGGTCAAAACAGTCCACATCAGCCATATACCAAATGCAGGAACCAATTCAAAATAGGCAACAATAACCGTAGCCAAAGAAATTGTGGCAGCCACCGTGCTTGCAGAAAATTCGCCAGTAGAATTTACACTGGCTTGTTTGCCAAAAACCAAGGGAATCATATCGCCAAGCTCACGCGTGGTTTTCGATAAAGTAATTCCAATAATCATGTAGATAACAATGGAAACCAATAAGGCTATAAGGACAACAGAAGACATCAGATTTTTTTGCTAACTTTCAGTTCAATGTAAACAGTTCTTTTCAATTCTTTTGGAATCGTGCTGTTTATGAGACCACTTGAAATATCCTTGAAAACCTGTAATTGCGTTCCTGGATAAATTTGGATACCCCATCCCATTTTTTCCAAAAGCAAACATCCTGCAATTTCTTCAAGTATATATTCAATCGAAAGCAAATTTGCATCATTTTCTGGAATAGCCAAAAGATTTCCGCGTTTTTTATTTCGATCAATAAAATCGGACGCAGAACCATCGATCGATTCCTTGAATTTTACATTGGTAGCATAAACCTGCTGTATGATATTTAATGATTCATTGAAATGCGCTGTTTTTTGCAAATCAATCCATCGCATAATTTGAAATGATCCTTGTACCTGTTTGAGAATCTGATCCAAATTATTTTTGAATTTCAAACCTTCTTCGATGGCTTCCTGACTAGATAATTCAGGACTTAATCCATTGAATATTATGCTGTTGATGCGATGCGGATAATCGACAACCAAAAAAAGAGTTTTCTTAAAATTGCTTAATGTCCAATCGATCACAGATTTGAAAGATTCATGCCAAAATAAGGGATTGTTTAAACTGATTCCCACATAAGCATGATGATCCTTAATTCCTTCCAATTCTATATTGGGCGAAATTTGAGCAATTTTTACTTTGTAGGTACTTATTTTATTTGTTGTGGACATTCCAAAAATCTTTTAGTGATTCGATTGCACCCGTAGTTTCCTGATAAGACAAGTTTTTGCCAGGTTTTATCAATTCTTCTTCAACCTGAATATGTGTTGCAAAACCAATATTTATACCACTTTGCATTTGATAAACCCAAAGGGCATCGTATTGAATTTTGTGATCCCAGGAATGCAGTAGCTTTGATACAATTTCGTTTTGTATTTCAACAACATGGAATTGAACTTTGTTCAGAATATTTTCCAGATTATCGAGCTGGTTTTGCTTTTGCTTGACCAATAAGGCTGCTTGCAAATTTTGTGTGAATTCTTCAAATATAATTTCTTTCTGCCATACATCTGTACCAGGATTTACAAATAATATATATAAATCTTTGAACGTTGATTCCCAGAGATAATCATAACTATACCTTTGTAAATTTTTTTCTCCCGTAACACTCTTATATTCATTGACAACGATGAATATGCTTTTGAGATTATTCTTATTTTTTCTTTCCCAGTTCCAAAGCTCTTGAGGAATAATGTCTGTGGGCAGTTCCTGAAGATTCTGTAAAGTATTGAGTGCAAAATCCAAATAAAAACTTGGGGTTTCATCGATAAGTTTATTCAGACGTTGGCTGAAGCGCATTTCTGGCTCAAAATCATAATATTTATTGGTAAGAAACTCCCTCACTTCTTCAATGATCTGATCGCTTTCTATGGCATGAGAAATTTTTTCAAACTGGTTATTTTCCATCAGTTCAAAAATGCTATCAAAGGCTCTGAAAAGTTTTTCAAATTCACCATCAGCATCACTCAAATCTTCTATCGCATTCTTCAAATCTCGCAGACTGGAAAGATTGGTTTCGACCATTTGAACTGCAACCAAATATTTACATAAAGCATTCAACTCAATGCCACTATTGGGAAATGCATAGATGACTTTCAGAACGCGGCTTGGGTGCAAATTTGCACTCCCAGCTTCTATCATTCTGTAAAAAGATGCTCCAATGTCAATATCCTTTGCTAATTCATTGGATGTCTTGCGCAAAAGATCTCTTTCCTTCCTAAAATATGAACCCAATGCCTGACTGAGTGGATTCTTTTCGATCTTCACCAGATCTTGTGTATTTACCTTTCCTTTCGACATGCCTTTATCTTTACAAATCCTATGCAAAAATATACATTATATGTCAATTTGTTCCATCATTTTGTTAATTTTTATTTTCATTCATGTTGCAGATTTTATCAAAAAAAAATAATATTCTCAATGAACTAATTATCAGTATAATTTGCATTTTATTAAAATTAATGTTTATTTTACTATACTTTTTTGATAATTTTATTTGTTTTTAAAATAAATAATACTATATTTGTAAGGTCAATCGAGTTGACAAATCAATGGCCATTGAAAATGAAAAATTCGATTAATGAACTGTACCTCTATATTTTGAAATACAAATTTTGCCCCCGGTATTCACATATTTCAGGGGAGTGATGCCGGGGTATTTTTGAACAAAATGGGTATTAAAAAATTAAAAGAAAAAAAACTATGAAATTGATATTTTTCCCAATGCTAATCGCAATTATCTTATTCGATTTCAGTTTTGTTTATTCGCAGTTTAACACAACTAAATTTACAAAACTGACTACGGATTCATGCATCAACAAAACGGAAGAAGTTTATCTTTTTTTTGAGGGTGAAAAAATTGATTTTGAATACAAGAAAATTGGATTCATTGAGGTAAAACCTTGGTTTAGCGATGAAGATTTCCAAACAAAATTTAAGAATGTTGCCTATCAGAATTGTTCAAACGTGGTAATCAATATCAAAAAAGATTATGTTTATTCAGGTAGTTCGGAATTCAATTCTTCATATTCTGTATATAGCGGATTGGCTGTTTATGTGAAAACAGACTCTATTTTTGAAAAAAAATATGGAAATATTAGAGATACAAGTTTTATTCGCAGAAATGAAAGGTTTGATGATAAATTTGATGAGGATTTCAATAAAATGATAAAAGGTGTTTTTAGAGGTTTGCTATCAGCAGCAATAGCCGTTGCTGCTGTAATTTCAACCATTGTTGTTATTATTATTACAAATGATTGAAATCCATCCCTAATTGAATGTATTTTAAGAAGTATCAATCCAAATATTTCGATTCATTATTAAACTGTTTTGTAGAAGAATTATCAACCAACCAAACTTTTTTAATAACAAATTTAAAATTATAAAATTATGAAGAAAAGTATTTTGTTTACAGGTCTTTTATTGCTTTCATTTTTATTTTCATGTTCCATAGAGGATGAGATTGCAAACATAGAAGAAAATTTCTCTGTGCAAAACGATACTTCCAATGTATATTTGAGCAAGGCTGAATACAATGGTTATATCTACAAAAAAGTCATTGTGTCCTGGATCGATTCTACAGAAAGCAATAATAAAATAAAAAAATACATTCAGTATATTCAAAAAGAAAAGTTGCCTTAAAATTACTTTTCAGTAGTATTTCTAAATATTAACTTATCATCAAATGCATCGATTAATATCGCCCTATTTTTATCAACTTTATCGGCTAAAATCATTTTAGACAGTTCGTTCACAATTTGTTTCTGCAAAACTCTTTTGATAGGTCTTGCACCAAATTGAGGTTCATAGCCTTCCTGCGCGATCCAATCTCTGGCATAGGATGTCATGCTTATATTGATTCCGGTATTTTCGAGCAATTTTACAATTTGATTAAATTGCAAATCAACGATTTGTTTTATTTCATCCATGGTTAAGGGTGCAAACATAATGATTTCATCTATGCGATTCAGAAATTCGGGTTTCATGGAAGCCCTAAGCAAATCGATCACTTCCGATTTAGTTTTGGCCAAAATACTCTCCCTGTTTTTGTCGTTCATACCACTCAATTTCTCTTGAATGATATGCGATCCAAGATTGGAAGTCATGATGATCAGTGTATTTTTAAAATTTACAATTCGACCTTTGTTATCGGTAAGTCGTCCATCATCCAATACTTGCAAGAGAATATTGAAAACATCGGGATGCGCTTTTTCAATTTCATCGAGCAAAACAACAGAATAGGGTTTATGTCTGACTGCTTCTGTGAGTTGACCACCTTCATCATAACCTATATATCCGGGAGGCGCTCCGATCAGCCTTGAAACAGAGTGTCGCTCTTGGTATTCAGACATATCGATACGGGTGGTCATATTTTCGTCGTTGAATAGGATTTCAGCCAAAGCTCTTGCCAATTCTGTTTTTCCTGTTCCCGTAGTGCCAATAAAAATAAATGAACCAATCGGTTTACGAATGTCTTGCATACCCGCACGACTTCTTCGTATTGCATCCGAAACGGCTCGAATTGCATCCGATTGCCCAACAATTCTTTTGTGCAATTCTTCTTCCAATAAAAGTAATTTAGCTTTTTCGCTTTGCAGCATTTTGTTTACGGGAATTCCAGTCCATTTGGCCAACACTTCAGCTATGTCTTCACGATCAACCTCTTCTTTGATGAGTTTTGAGTTTAATTGAAATTCCTGCAATTGTGCCGACAAAATATCATTTTGTGATTCGGATTCTTTGATTTTTCCATAGCGAATTTCGGCTACCAAGCCATAATTTCCTTCTCGCTCGGCACGGTCGGCTTCAAAACGCAATTGCTCGATCATTTCTTTGTTGCTTTGAATTTTTTGAACAAGCTGCTTTTCATTCTCCCAACTGGCTCTTAAGCCTTTTCTTTCCTGATCAAGCGCTGAAATTTCTTTTGAAAGTTCTTCTTCTTTGCGATGATCATTTTCTCGTTTTATTGCTTCGCGCTCAATTTCTAATTGCATGATTTTCCGTTCAATCTGATCTATTTCCTGCGGTACCGAATTCATTTCGAGGCATATTTTAGCGGCTGCTTCATCAATCAAATCAATGGCTTTATCAGGTAAATATCTGTTACTGATATAACGATGCGAAAGTTCAACCGCAGCAATTATGGCATCGTCTTTAATCCGCACTTTATGATGGGTTTCATACCGTTCCTTCAAACCTCTTAAAATAGAAATGGCAGAAGCAATATCGGGTTCTTCAATCAACACACTTTGAAACCGTCTTTCAAGTGCTTTGTCCTTTTCAAAATATTTTTGATATTCACTTAGTGTTGTTGCACCTATGGCTCGCAATTCGCCACGTGCTAAGGCTGGTTTTAAAATATTGGCAGCGTCCATAGCACCATCGCTTTTTCCTGCTCCAACAAGCGTATGTATTTCATCAATAAACAATATAATTTCTCCATCTGCGGCAATCACTTCATTGATAACTGCTTTGAGTCTTTCTTCAAATTCGCCTTTATATTTTGCGCCTGCAATCAATGCTCCCATATCGAGCGAAAAAACCAATTTGGATTTTAAGTTCTCCGGTACATCACCCTGTACAATTCTATGCGCAAGACCTTCCGCTATGGCTGTTTTTCCAACTCCCGGCTCACCAATCAGAATAGGATTATTTTTAGTTCTGCGAGAAAGAATTTGCAAAACTCTCCTGATTTCTTCTTCTCGGCCAATCACAGGATCAAGTTTGCCAATCCTTGCCATTTCATTGAGATTTATTCCATATCTGTTCAAAGAATTGTAATTATCTTCGGAAGATTGTGAGTTAACCTTTTTTCCTCCTCTTAAATCCTGAATGGCTTTTTTAAGTTCCACCTCAGTTATTCCTGCATCTTTGAGCATCCTCGAAACTTGATCGCCTGTTTGAAAAATTCCTTCCAAAAGGTGCTCAATAGCAACAAATTGATCACCTGATTCTTTTGAAAGTTTTATTGCATTTTGAATAGCCCGATTGGCTTCTTGGGATACATAAGCTTGTCCGCCTGAAACAACTATGTAGCTATCCAAAATTTTACTCAATATATTATCTATCGAGGCAACTTTGATCCCTAACTTATTAAATATAAAGTTAATAATAGAATCATCAGCTTGTAATAATGCTTTGAGAATATGTCCGTTTTCAATTGCCTGGTGATTTTTGTTTTGGGCAATTTCCATCGCAGTTTGGATTACCTCCTGCGATTTTATAGTGAAATTATTTAGATTCATTTTGATGGAAATTTATATGAATTGTCTCCTTTTAGATTAACAAATGTATTGCCAATCTAAATTAATTCTGTTTATGACAAATACTGGAAGTTTTGACAGGAAATTTTCTAATAAAAATTAAATTTTGTCATTGTATGTCTAAAATTGGCAGAACCATCAACAGCTTAATTTGCTTTCATATCTATGGTGTTTTTCAAATCCCTCCTGTGTTTCGTTTCCAATAAGTGCAAAAACCGGAAGGTACTGAAGACACTTCCGGGATGGGGTTTATTAAAAACATACTGATATTTCGTTGCCCAAGCTACATAGAAAATCTACGACAGTGAAAACAAATACGTTAAAAAACGCACTTAACTTTTCTGAAAATGCATGACATTTTGAAAAACAAGGGACAACTGGTCAACTTTTTTTTAACTCGTAAATTTATAATTAAAACAATCCATTAACATACAAATTTTATTTCCAATTATAATTAGGTTTGTTTCCCATTTCAAAAACAAGATTGCTTGCATTGATAAATTCCTTATGACTTATGAAGGGCTTATCAATGTTTTTTCCATCCAGAATTACTTTCTGAATATACTTATTTTGCTCAGAAATATTGTTGGCCAAGATGGTGATTTTGTGGGGTTTTCCTTCAACTTGTAAATTCAATACTATTTTGGGAAATTGCGGCGCTCCAATCGCATAAATACCAGAAGCTGGTGTGACTGGATAAAAACCCATGACGCTAAATAGATACCATGCCGACATTTGACCACAATCATCATTTCCATTGATTCCATCAGGTCTGTTTCTGTAGTTTACAGTGGTATGTTTGCGGGCAAGTTCCTGCGCTTTCCAAGGTTGACCGCAATAATCATAAAGATAAAGATAGTGATGACCTGGTTCATTATCATGCTTATAATGATCTTCTTGAAAATTTCTATCCAATTGTGCTGTAAATTTTTCATTTCCTCCCATCATTTCAATTGAACCTTGAATATCGTGCATAGCACCAAAAAGATATGTCCATGGACTGCCTTCTGTAAAACCTTCATTGGGATTACTATCCCAATTTCCATTAAATAATCGTGCAGATAAAAAACCTGTTTCTTTATTGTATAAATTTTTGTAATTTTTTGACCATTGCATCAGTTTTTCATAGTCATCCGTTTTGTTTAATTCTTTGGCTACTTGGGCAATGCTATAATCACAGATACCATATTCGATTGTTCTGGAAACAGATTCTGCTTTATAATCCGAAGGTATATATCCAAGTGTATGAAAAAATTGCAATCCTGCTTGACCCTCGTAACAAGACCATACTTGTCGATCCCACATTTTGTTGTTTGTAGCATCACATTCCGTGGCCATCATGGCATCTTTTCTCATGGCCTCATAGGCAAGATTTATATCAAAATTTCTTATACCTTTTATGTATGCGTCTGCAATAACATCATCGGCATGAGTACCAATCATAATATTGGATTCTGCCGGATTGGGCCACATTGGCAACCAACCACCTTCTCTATATATTTGAAGCATGGATGTAATCATTTCGCTAACTCTTTCAGGATGCGTAAAAATTAAAAATGGATGCAATGCCCTAAAGGTATCCCACAAAGAATAATCGTTATAAGAAACTCCATCATGAATTTTATCATCAAAGGCACTATAATACTTTCCATATTCAGAAAAAATCCTCGGATACAACAAGCAATGGTAATAAGATGTATAAAAAATTGCCTTTTGATCTTCGGAAATACCTTCAACTTTGATTTTTTCTAAATTTTGTTGCCAAATATTGCGGGTTTGTTTTGAAACCTTATCAAAATCCCAGTCAGGTATTTCCTGGTTAAGGTTTTCCCTTGCTTGTTCTATGCTAATGAAAGAAGTGGCAATTTTTACTTTGATAACTTCATTGTTTTTTGTTGTAAAACTAATATAAGCACCCAATCGTTTTTTTGCCGATGCCTCTTTTATCATAGGCATAATCGAATCATTATTCCACATACCAAAAGCATTAAATGGCTTATCAAACTGTATAATGAAATAACCTTTAAAAATTTTTAACTGAGGTCCCAAATTAAAGCTATGGCGATCTGGATTGTAACCCGTAATTTCATTCTTTTCTTTATTGATTTGCATGTAGGCAATCATGGTTTTCAAACGGTTTTCTTTTGAATTAAGGTTTGTCATCCATTCAGGCTCTGGTGCATCATCAATATTGAGCGATTGAACTATTACATGAGATTCTTTGGAAGCAGGAAAAGTAAATTTCAAAATACCACATCGTTCAGAGGCTGTCATCTCTGCTTTAATTTCTTTACGATCTTCTGTTTTCATCTTAACAGCGTAATAATAAGGGCTTACAATTTCATCATTGTGCTTAAATTTGAGCTTTCTTTCATCGGGCAATACTTTCAGTTTACCTATTTGTGGCATAACAGAAACATATCCATAATCGCCCATCCAAACGGTTGGCTGATGGGTAGCAATGAAGCCCAATATTGTAGAATCCTCATATAAATAAGGCATTCGGCTAATGCAATTTTGACCTGTTTGTGCTGTAAAGCTGGTCATTGCAAAGGGTGCTCCGCAACTGGGTAAGAGTCCACCGGCTCCGCTGGCAGCAGTGCCGATATAAGAATTTACAAAATCAACTTCTTGCTTTGTCTTTTTTTGGCCATAACCAGTTACATAAACAAAAACAAGGAAAAAAATGATCACTAAGTGTATCTTCATAATTCGTTAAAAATATTGCGTTAATACTTTTTCAAATGTATAATTTTTTTGGAAAAATATGGATTTTTGAAATCATTAACAGGATTTCGATAATAATATGTTTAACAAGACAAAGCCAAAAATGAGAATTATTATAACAACACAACCTGATAAGATGTTTCCTAAAATATCAATCAATGTCATAATGATATTGGATTTACCAACTAAATAAAAAAGCACTAACAATAGCAAAATAGTTAAAAGAGTCATATTTGTATTTTTTTTTGAAAATCATTGAATGTATGTACATAAGTAATGAATAATTAATAATGAAAAATGAAAAATTTTTCAACTTCGCTATAATTTAGGTGTTTGTAAAACCATTTGGTCTATATTATTTATTTTTTTTCTCTAAGGATTTTTAAGTGAATGAATTTTATAAAATCATTATAACAAAATAACGTTTCTTGCAGAATTTTAATAAAATCAAAATTTCATGAAATTGAATCGGAAAAATGCTGCTTAACAAATACAGATAGGCAAAAAATATTATTCATCGCTTTGCCTGTAAACTATTAAAAAGATGATAAAAAATCTACTGTTTAAGCGCTATAAAAATATTTTAATTCAATTAGAAAGAAGATAAAACATCGAGAAATTTTTCATTGGGACAAATATGCTCTTCATCAGAGCTGTATTCAGCTTTGAGTCCTTCAATGAAGTACATATCTATTTCGCCTTTGTTTTTGGCCTGAACTTTTCCACGATAAGAACAATCAAAATAATCTTTAATATATTTGTATGTATCACCGGAAATATTGACTCTTCCTGGTGCTCCGGAGGATTCCATCCTAGATGCTGTATTTACGGTATCGCCCCAAATATCATAAGCAAATTTCTTTTTTCCTATCACACCGGCTACAACTTCACCTGTATGTATTCCTATTCGCAAATTCCATTCCGGTTGGTTCAAAGATCGCTTAATTTTGTTATAGTCGCCCATGAATTTTTGAACTTTCAAGCTTGCCAAAGCTACATCAATCGGGTTACTTTTATTTCTGATAGGCAATCCTCCTGCGCACATGTAGGCATCACCTATAGTTTTTATTTTTTCAATATAGTGTTTTTCAACAATTTCATCGAACTTTTCAAAACAAATACTCAATTCTCTTACAATTTCCTCTGAGGAAAGCATTTCTGAAATTCTTGTAAATCCTTCAAAATCAGTAAATAAAACGCTTACCATGCGATAATGTTTGGCTTGTACATAGCCTTTATTTTTAAGCTGTTCAGCAACTTCATAAGGAAGGATGTTCAAGAGCAATGTATCAGTTTTTCTTTTTTCATCTTCCAAACGGGCTTTTTGTAATTCAAGTTGCTCCGATTGCAATTCAAGTTGTTCCGACTGTTTTATAATGCTTTGCAATAATTTGAATAGCGACAAAGTTGACTTTACCCGAACCAAAAGTTCAATTTTATCGATAGGTTTATGAATGAAATCGGTAGCTCCAGCTTCAAAGGCTACAGGCAAATATTTTGAAGACGTAACCATGATTACCGGAATGTCTTTGGTCTGATCATTTCTCTTCAAGTGCTCAAGCGTTTGGAGGCCATCCATAACAGGCATTTCTAGATCAAGAAGAATCAGATCTGGATTTTTTTCGATTGCTAATTCATAGGCTATTTTGCCATTTTCGGCTGTGATAACATTGTACAAACTCAACTCCGAAGAGAAAGCATGCTTGATCATCGTCAACACCAATTTGTTATCATCCACCGCTAAAATTGTATATTTCATACTTGGCTCAAATCAATAGAATTGCTGTATAGTTTTTTTCAAATTTAAACAAATTTTATAGGGTTGTCAATAATTTAATCGCTTAATTTTTTTAACAAAATATATACCATTCAGAACCAATATTCTGGAAAAGAAAAAATCTTTAACTTTATTAAAAGAATTCATTTAAATTAGAACAATTTATAGAAATAACTCGGGTAAAAACGTCCAATTTTGGATTCGATTGTATAGGATGAATAAATAAATTTTATGAAATAAGGATTAAGTAATGAATAATTAATAATGAACAATGAATAATTCTTCTACTTCGTTATAATTAGGTGTTTGTAAAACCATTTGGTCTATATTATTTATTTTTTTTCACTAAGAGATCATATCATTTTCGAAAATTGAAACAAAAATTCAATTATTTTGTTCATCAATATATCTAATTTCATCGATACTTAAAAATTTTACTATATCATAATTCAAAGCATGATTTGGAATTTTGTAAAAGAATATGGAAAAGAGTTAATGATCATCCTTAACTCGATTTCGCCTTATTTACTGTTGGGTTTTTTCTTTGCTGGAGTATTACATGTTTATATTCAACAAGATAAAATAGCAAAATACACTGGGAAAGCAAATTTTTTATCCGTATTGAGAGCTGCATTTTTGGGTGTTCCATTGCCATTATGTTCTTGTGGCGTTATTCCAACCGGAGTTTCAATGTATAAAGAAGGATCATCTAAAGGATCTACTGTTGCATTTTTAATTTCGACACCTCAAACAGGAATTGATTCTATCTTCATAACTGGCTCGATGCTCGGTTGGCCCTTTGCAATACTTCGCCCTATATTTGCATTTTTAAGTGGAATCTTTGGTGGTGCTTTAACAAATCAATTTGACAAAACACCCAATCCCAATGCGAATATTGAAAAAAAAATAACTCCGATTTTGCCTGAATCCTTTACCCAAAAAATAAAGGGATTATTGCAATATGGTTATCTTGTTATCTTACAAGATATAGCGAAATGGTTGATCATTGGGATTTTGGCATCTGCGTTGATTTCGGTTTTGGTTCCTGCAGATTTTTTTACAAAATATTTGGGGAATACTTATCAGGAGATGTTGCTTATGCTGCTGGTATCTACGCCTTTGTATGTTTGCGCAACAGGTTCGGTGCCCATAGTAGCTGTATTGATGATGAAAGGTTTATCACCTGGAGCAGCATTTGTATTTTTAATGGCAGGTCCTGCAACCAATCTGGCCACCCTAACGGTTTTATTCAAAGCATTGGGAAAAAAGACAGCCTTTCTTTATTTAATCTCAATTATTATAAGTGCCTTGTTGAGTGGAATAATCATTAATGAGCTATTCGACAAGAGTTTTTTATTAGGCGGAATTTCTCCGCATAGCATGCATCATCATGAACATGGTACAGGGAATTGGTTCGAATATGTTTCCTCATTTGTTTTTGTTGCACTGCTCCTGAATGCTTTGGTTCATAAATATATACAATCGTACAAAATCAAATTCACCCCTATACATTTGAATATGGAAACAATTAAAATTCAAGTAAATGGAATGGAATGCAATCATTGCAAAATGAATGTTGAAAAAAACCTAAAAACACTCGATGGCATTGATGAAATTATTGCCGATCCCAACACTTCAAGTGTCGTGATTTCTGGAAAAGCTATCGACTTAGACAAAATTAAAGAAAAAGTCGAAAGCATTGGTTACAAGTATAATGGAATAATGCCTTAGCCTCAAAGCACTATTTCCATTTCATAGTAATCGAGCCAAGCATTATTCTTTATGAATTGTGATACTTTTTTCTTTTCGATGAAGCCAAATCGAAGATAAAACTCATAAGCACAAAGGGTTGCATCAAGGTATAGTTTGGAAATATCCATGGATTTGGCTTTTTTAAACAACTCAGCAATGATCAATTTCCCGTATCCTTTACCTTGGTAATCAGGGTGAATATAAACACCACCTATTTCATTACCAGAGAGGTTACCCGTGCCCGCAAGTTTTTCGTCAACAAATAGGCAAAGGGTAAAACCTTTTGTTGCCTTTTCATCAATGTGGCTTGGTGAATGATAATCCTTGAAATATTCAACTACCTCTAAGCTATAGGTTTCGAAATAGTTTTTTTCTATGGTTTGATGAACAATTTCGGTTACACATTCAAGAAATTCGGATTTGAATTCCAAAATTTTACATAAAGAATCTTTTGCCATAAATTAAACTTCCTCTATATAGTCCAACACTTGTGAAATTAGTTCATCCGGGTTTGTGTTTTTTTCTCTCTCTCCTTTCAAGAGTGCGCCAATAGCTACAACAGAATCTTTTCTTCGCGTCCAGTCGCCACTAAGGACTTTTGAAGCTTCTTTTCTGCGATAACCAAAAGCATAGATCTTCTTATTATCGTTGAAAGAAAATCGATTACTACCATCATAGACCCATACCGGAATAATATCCAAGAAATATCCCTTTGGAAATTCGCCCCAGGTATTTTCGAGGTGATTTATTCGCTGAAGGCAATAATAATCAACCTCATAAACCTCTCCGATGGTGGCTGCATCATTGGCATCAAAATCGATATAAGCACTTCCGAGCGAAGACTCCATTAATTGTCCCCTTGTGTAATATTTGCCCTTATATTGTGTCCCTTCCATGTAGAAATCGTATTTTTCGCCCATGCGAAGCGTTCCAAATACAAAAATCCGGATATTGCATTCTTTTAAATTATTGAACATTGTATTTCATGAATTTTAAGTAAAATGTAAACAAAAGTCTTAAATAATAGCATTATCATAGCACTTGGGAATGAGGTATGCTCTTAAAATTTAATTATACGAATATACTGGAAAATTTATTAACGCAAAATTATTTTGTGATTTATATTTTGGTTGATTCATATTGGAAAAATTTGGAAATGCTTTGCCGATAATCCATCATGCAAAAACTATTTATTGTTGGAAATAAATTACTTCAAAATAGACTAAAATGGAATAAGCCAATTAATCAATTGTTGCATTGTTCTTCATCTATTTTTTTTACTTATTTTTCGATCCATTTTAATTATGGAATCTTTAATGAAAAAATAAGTACATCATCGACCTGTTCGTTATCTCCTTTCCATGTTTCAAAGGTATTTTCCAAAATTTCCTTTTGTTCATTTAATGGCAGATTGTGTATTTTACCCAATAATGATTTAAATGGTTTTGTTTTGAATTTACTATTAAATTCACCGCCAATTTGATCGGCAAAACCATCAGAAAATATGTATATCACATCTTCTGTTTTTAGGGTAGTCTTGTGAGTTGTAAAGTATTCTTTTTCTACAATATGAACACCCACTGGCATTTTATCGGCTTTAATTTCAATTAATTCTCCATTTCTTATCAAATAAAGAGGATTGTAGGCACCTGCATATTCCAATTCCTTTTTTTGTAAGTCAATGATACAAAGAGCCATGTCAAATCCATCTTTCTGCTCAGAATCGATGTTTGTTTGCTTTAACGATTTCTTTATTTTATCTCGAAGTTCTTTTAAAATTAATCCTGCGTTGAGTTGATTTTCTTTCGATGTTACTTCATACAAAAATGAAATACCTAACATACTCATAAATGCTCCGGGAACACCATGTCCTGTTGCATCTACCGCTGCAATAAGCAATTTATTATCATAAACATCGGCCCAGTAAAAATCACCACTAACAATATCTCTTGGTTTGTAAATTACAAAATAATTTGGGAGGATACTTTTCATAAATTCTTCTGAAGGTAGAACTGCATTTTGTATTCGCCGGGCATAAGTGATGCTATTTTGTATCTCTCTATTTCTGTGGCTGATTTGATCCCTTTGCTCAGTAACAATACCATGCTGATGTACTAACTCCTGAAGGCGTTTTCCATATAAGTTAAATATAAAATCTCGCCATGATTTATATTGATCTGTCCACTTCTTTGATAAGTCTGAACTAATTTTAACTATTTCACTCAAAGACAATGCATGAGTGCTTTGAGATGAGATTACTGATGCCTGGTGAATAATACTGTCAATACCAATGATGCAACTCTCGCCTACATTGATTTGGTACAACAATGTTTCCCGTCCTTTTTGATCTGTATTATAAACTGCAATTTTTCCTTTAATAACCAATGGAATTGCCTCATGAACCTTGCTATGATGAACGAAGCTTGCACCTTTTTCAAGTTTATAAATAGGCTGTTTTAATATTTCTTCTACGAGTTCTGATTCAAATATTTCTTCAAGTATAGGATATTGCTGTTTCATGATGGATTTTTTTTTCGAAGTAAAAATACAATTTTTCATAAAAGAATACACAATGTTATATCAAAATTTTTTAATGCAATGAAAGAAAATTGGGTATCTAATTTTTTTCACATATATTTGTTTGAACAAAATCATTTAAATCTTAAATATGTATCCTCCTTTCGAAAGAAATGGCATTCATTCTTTTGAGAATAGAGAAACAAGGCTGATTATGATTAGCAATTATTTTTAGCAATTTTAATATAACAACATCTTGTTAAATAGCTTCCTGAAAAAACAATAACAATATGGATAATAGACTAATAAATTACTTTTTAAAAATCACAGATTTGTCTGTAGAAGAAATTAATGTTTTAACAGATAGTATGATAATTAAAAAATATTCAAAAGGGAGCTTTATTGTAAGGGAAGGGCAATTTAATAGTGATACTTTTTTTATTCTTGAAGGATGTATCAGACAATATAAGATGATTGATGGAAACGATATTACAACAAGCTTCTATACCGAGGAACAATGGATCATTTCATTTGATACGATTGAAAGCAGAACTCCATCACCCCATTATTTGGTATGCGTTGAGGATACATCTATTGTAATTGGTAATGAGGAAAAAGCTCAAGCTATATTTCAAAAATTTCCTCATCTTGAAACAATTTCCCGAAAGATAATGGAAACCATTTTTATGGAGCAACAGAGTTTTTTGAATTCTTACATCACCGATAAGCCTGAACAAAGATATTTAAAACTTTTAAAATCTCGACCTGAGATTTTTCAAAGAGTACCGCAATATGATATCGCCACATACATTGGCGTAAAGCCAGAGTCGCTTAGCAGAATAAGGAAAAAACTGCATAAGAAAAGTTAAACAGATTCTTTTTTTCATCCAATGCATTGGTATATTCACTGAATTATCTAATCAAGAATAAATATTATTTTTATTGTTGAGTTAACCACAAAATTATTTGTCAACATTACAATTTCTACAAAAAAGTTGACTAAATATCCCCAAAGGGCTACCAACATGGAAAGTATTTTTAATAATGTTAACACTAAACTCATAGCTTCTTTTATCAATTTTGCAATAATTAAAAATACATCAATCATTTTTTATAAATATATTATATCGAAACAAACAATCACAGTTCACTTTCTCCTTATTGGGGGCTTGTTGCTTAAAACTACACTTTTATCTTACAGAACCGGCTCACGCAAATCAATATTCAAAGAAGCTATTATGTACATCATAAAATTTTTCATTCGTAGATTTCTATAAAATACTTATATTTTTTGAATTGGTTTTCCACCTTATTGCATTGATCGTTATAAAAGTTGTAGCACTTATTTCGAAAGCCCAAAACATACTGTAATATGGTGTTGGTTTGCCAACAAATAAAGTTGAAGACTGGACCAATGACATTATTGCACCCGATGCAATTTGAATCCATCTGAGCGTTCTTTCATTTTTAATTAAATGCGGTAAAAACACGTTAGCCAAGGGAATTTGCATGAAAGCAGCAGCCATAGTCAAAAATTGGGGCGTGATCTTCGTACCATCAACCCATCCTGATTGGTATTGTGCATGCACTTTTTCATCCATTAACCCAACTATATCACAATATAAATAATTTAGCGAAGCAAATGCCCAAAGAGAAGAATAAATTTTTCGTCGATTTTTAGTAAAAAAATCATCTGAAATATTCACCAAACTTTTATTTAAATTTTTTCCAGAAGATTTGTTATCCTTTAATATGGCATTTTTATCTAAAATAATTTCCTTGTATTGATTCTTTAGTCTGTTTTCAAAAGGTATTTGAGAAGTTTTTTCATTTTTCCTAATAATATTTCGATTACAGGTAACCAACAACAAACTTGCCAAATGAACATCATCGTAAACCAGTGATTTCGTATTTTTGATGTTGTTTCGAAAACGTTCCATTATAGACTCGTTGTTATTGAATTCTTTGCCCAAAGTTATATTCGATTTCACTCTTAGATCTTGCGAATAAGAAGATAGCACTAAGAATGTAAAAATGGGCACTGTAACAAATCTTTTCATCTTTTTAAGTTTAAATTGTTCATAAATATGAGTCAAAAGTACCGTGTTTATAATGGCTTTTCATTGACTTTTGTTAAGAAATACTTTTATTCAAACAGAAAAATTTGACCACAGCCGTCTTGTAGTTTATCTGCGTTATATCTCTAAATCATTGTGCTGCCAAACTTTGTATTGCTGGTATGGAAATCCAATATCATTTATGCGAATTTATTAGTCAGCATGGATGTTTTATTAAGAAAAGGGGTTGGAGATTAGATTATTTGCTATAATTTTGATTTTTTTTAATTTCCATACAACGAATGAAGAAATTTTTGCATTATAAGAGAAAAGAAGTTAAGCTTCTATCATATTACACAAAATTTGTACATGAAAATTACATTGAACCTTTTTTCAAAAAAAGAGAAACTATTTGATCAGTTGTATTTTGAATATTCAAAGCGTATGTTTTTGCTATGCCTTAGATATTTAAAAGATGAAAGGGATGCAGAAGAAGCTTTAAATAATGGCTTTTTGAGTGTGTACAAGAATCTGGGTAAGATGAATTATAAAAACCAAGTATCATTTGAAGCTTGGATAAAGAAAATTATGGTGAATGAATCGCTTATGATTCTGCGAGGGAGAAAAAAAACTGTCTTTGTTTCTGAGTCAAAGGCAATCAAGGAGAGTGCGGAATCATTTGAAATTGATGACGACTTTTCAATAGAAGTCTATTATGAAATAATCCGCAAAATGCCGGATGGTTACAGGACGGTTTTTAATTTGTATGCCATTGAAGGTTATGATCATAAAGAGATTTCGGACATGTTGAAAATTTCGGAAAATACTTCAAGATCTCAGTTATATCATGCACGTGAGTACCTTAAAAAAGAAATTCTAAAATTGAGAGTCTATGAAAAACAATTATAATATAAACGATAAAATTGCATCTTTCGATCAGTTACCCGAAGATATAAACTGGAAACCTGCGAAATCTTTTAATATCATCAAAAGGCAACTCAGAATAAGAAAAGCAAAGCGAATTCTTTCTATGGCTGCCATATTTACGGGTATTTTCATTCTTTCAAACCTGGGTTTGGTAAAATACAAAGAAACCAGATTAAAAGAACATGCCCTCATGCTTAGCAGATATGAAAAACTAAGAAGCTATGAACGAAATATGTCAAGCGATCGCAGATATAAACCCCTTAATTTTTGTCTGGATTGTGATATCGATTATAAAAAACCCAAAACCATGAATTTCGAAAATTAATATAAATCAATTATTTCATTCACAATTAAAACCTATAAATGTATGAATAAATTTAAATTTTTAGCCATTATAATTGGCATGGGCATCTTGTTTGTTTTTTGTAAAGATCAAATATTAAACAAACATACTGATAATAAGCCGAATATGCTGCTATCCCCAAAGGCAATTGTGGAATCACAATTTCTTTTAGAAAACTTAAGAAATCCAGATTGGTTAAGTGGTTTGAACAGGGAAAAAATAATAGATAGCACATTTTATAGGGTATTCAATGGAAAACTAAAAATATTTACAACTGAGTTCTTTGATACTAAATTTATTGCAATGGAAATTCCAGAGGTGCTGGAAAGACTTGGAAGAAGGAGTATTCAGGATAAAATTGATTACAAAACTGAATTCCCGCTAATTAGTACTATTGAAGAGTGGAATTTTGATTCAATCCAATTTCAATTTGAGAAAAAAATTACGCAATGGTATCCCGTTAGATTATTTTATAAACCTGAAGATAAAGAGCATGAAAGTCCTAAATATAAATTGTTGTATAAAGTTAAAAATTATCAAGAGGGAGATTTTAAATCAATAGGTCAAAATATTAAATACAATTTTAATCAGGAAAATTACGATTATTTTCAGATGAGCTATGGTCTCGATTTTCGAATTTTTGAGAATTACATTTTTAAAGGAATAAAATCTGGAAAAATTGAGGCATTGGATCCCGTATATTTAGTTGATGGAACCAAAATTAAACTAAAAAAAGAGGACTTGTTAAATTCACCATATTTTCCGACAGATCCCTATAGAACAGTAATTTTTAATGAGAACTGGTATATAGATTCTAAAACAGCTTCGTTGAAAAAAGAAGTTCTGGGACTTGCTTTTGTGAATGAAACATGGGAAAATGACAAGAATAATTTTAAAATCGTTTTTTATATTGAGTTTAAAAAGTAAATAGAAATTTTTAGAACTACTGAAAAAGCGCAAATTATTATGTTGCATTTTTCTAAAAATGCTGCATTCAAACTTATAATCAAGGCGCTCAATTGAAGGTAATCTACTGGAGTTCTGCATTTAAAGTTTTTTACCCGGTCAGTAGTGATAATCATTGATTGATTTTCCTTCTTAAAAAAGGTATTGCAAAAAAAAGGCTACCCCACTCAGGTAGCCTCATCCAACCATATTTTTTCTTTAAAATTGAGCCAAAGTTTTCTTGATCACTTCTATGGCTTCGCAAAGTTGAGTTTCATCGATAACCAATGGAGGCGCAAATCGAATGATATGCTCATGGGTAGGTTTGGCAAGTAAGCCATTTTCTTTTAATGCCACGCAAACATCCCAAGCTGTTTTACCATTCTTGGGTTTAATTACCACAGCATTCAGCAAGCCTTTTCCTCTTACCAATTCGATCATATCAGATTTTACAGATTTCAACTCACTTCTAAAAATTTCGCCAAGCTTTTCAGCATTTTCGGCCAATTTCTCATCAACAATCACCTGAAGTGCTGCCGTAGCGACTTTGCAAGCCAAAGGATTTCCGCCAAAGGTAGAACCATGTTCGCCCGGTTTAATGGTAAGCATGATTTCATCATCGGCAAATACGCCTGAAACGGGCAATACTCCTCCTGACATGGCTTTACCAAGAATCAATATATCGGGTCTTACCCCTTCGTGATCGCAACAAAGCAATTTACCTGTTCGGCCCAATCCTGTTTGAACTTCATCGGCCATGAATAATACTTTTTTTGCTTTACAAAGATCGTAGGCTTTTTTCAGATAGCCGGCATCTGGAACAAAAACACCTGCTTCTCCTTGAATAGGTTCAACGAGAAACCCGGCAACGGTAGGATCTTCCAACGCTTTTTCCAAAGCAGGCAGATCATTATAAGGAATTTTAATGAATCCAGGTGTGAATGGACCATATCCACCATAAGAATCTGGGTCAGTGGACATAGAAACAATGGTAATGGTTCTGCCATGGAAATTGTTTTCACAAACAATAATTTTTGCTTGATCTGGCTGAATACCCTTCACTTTGTATGCCCATTTTCTGCAAAGTTTTAAAGCTGTTTCATCGGCCTCGGCGCCAGAGTTCATGGGAAGTAGCTTATCATAACCAAATAAACGGGTAGCAAACTCTTCGAACTCGCCCAAAGCATTGCTATAAAATGCTCTGGATGTCAGGGTCAAAACTTTGGCTTGTTCAATCAATGCATTGATGATTTTTGGGTGACAATGCCCTTGATTAACAGCGCTATATGCTGAAAGAAAATCGAAGTATTTTTTTCCTTCAACATCCCATACATAAATACCTTCGCCACGTTCGAGAACAACGGGTAGCGGATGATAATTATGCGCTCCGTATTTGTCTTCTTTTGCGATATAATCTTGTGTTGTCAGTTTTGACATAATGATAGATTTATAAAATGAAACAATATTTTAATTTTAAGGAAATTAATTAAATGGGATAAGCTTGGTTTTATCCACAATAAAAATACTACCGCCCCGGTGGGCGCCGGTATCGAGTAAAGAGAAGAATAGGAATAAAAAATGTTTTTGCCTTTTTCATTGTACGAAATATTGATATTTCTGAGCTTGCAAAATTGATAATTACTTTTAATAAATTCAAAGTTTTTTTCATATTTAACAAATACTTGAGAGCAATTATTTTAAAACCAATTATTTACATTTTAATTGTAATCAAATATTTTTTTTAGGATTATTTCAATTCGCAGATTTCAATCAGCCTAATAGCTTTTTTATTTTCTTTTCATGAAGATTTTTGCAAAAGACTATCCCTTATTTTGTAAAAATGTTTTTTTATCCCGAGGGGCTGCCGATCTGAGTTTTTGCTGAAATAATTAATCAGGTAAACTTCCATCGCTAAAAATATCAAGGCCAAGAGCAAAAACCATCTCCATAAAGGTTTTCCTTTCCCAATTTTTTCCAAACTATTGGATAACAACTCTGCACCGGGTTCAAGCGTACTAAAATTTTTGAGATTGTTTAATCGAATTTGCTGAATGATTTCATCGGCAGAAAATATTTCAGGTTCAGATTCTTTGCGGTCATAATTCATGGAAAATCCATAAACCAATCGATCAGAATAATACATGTTGAAATTATTGGCTTCATGAATCATACTATGAAAATAAACTTTAATTCTTTGATTTTCAGAATTCCAAACAATGCGGGGGATAAATTCTTTATTCAATTTCAATGACTTGATTTTAAATAAGTTAGATTCTTCTCTATTGTTTTTTAAATAATTTTGAAGTCCCAGCGGTTCAATAAAATCTTTTTCACCAATGACCGTATAAAGTTCGTTGGACAGAAGACTAAACAAAGCTAAATTATAGACTATGGGTACAAAAAGTGAATGTTGAGCAAAATTTCCGCTGCTTGGATCCAACGCAAATGTGGCTGTAAATAATCGTCCCTTTCCTGCTTTGGTAAATGAAAAAGCACTTTGACCATCACGGGTTTTCAGAATACTCATCTCTTTGCTTTGAACGTTTGTCTGGGTCTTGAAATAATTTTTAATAAAAGGATATTCGATGTCCGTTTCCACCTTCTTGAATACATCCTGAAATAATTCATTTTTAAAATCAATTTCTGAAATATAGGTCTTGTGCGTATCTCTAACCATATAATTATTGATACCGTACTTCTGAAAAAAATTGTAATAAAATGCAGGATTGATCTTTGCATCGGGAAAAATTGCAATGGTTCCCATATTATCCAAAAACTTATGCATTTCTGCTTCAATTCCCGAAGGAAGATCAGAAATTTGATCGAGCAAAATAACATTATATTTAGGGAAATCCGATGCTATTAAACTATTTTCAGGTACAAAAGTAATTTCTATATTGGGATCACTGGTAAAAAGGGCTTTGAGATAGGGATTTTCATTCTTATTTGAAATAACCAGTACCCGTATGAGTTTTGCTATATGGTACGAAAAATAAAATTTATTGTCGAAAATAATAGGATAATCTGTAATTTCAATTCTACCATGAATAATTCCACTATCGGGCTGGATGAAAGACAAAGGAACAATTTGATCAGAATTCTTTCCAATATTGATGGTTGCCAGTGATTTAACTGAATCATTGATATACATCTTGATCGGTATATTTTGATAATTTTCATCACCCTTGTTGATGATTTTGGCCATCAGTACATCGTTCTGTCTTTTCTTTCGGCTGGGATTTTCAAACCAACATGAATCAACATACAAATTATTCGATTGTTGGGTCGCCAAAGGAATCATAAAAACCTGCATGCCGCTATCTGTCTTAATTTTATTGAAATTCGCAAAAGTTTTTTGATAATCGGATAATACAAAAAGATTCTTTCTGACATTTGAAATACCTGAATTTCTGAATTGTTCCAAAGCTCTTGAATAGATATCATTCAAATTCATAGAAACAGGGCTTGTTTTTATTTCTGAAATATATTCTGTCATTTGCTCTTTGTTGATCCACTGGTTATGCCGCGCTTCAAAATCATTGGTGATAAGGCAAAACTTCATCGAAGAATTGTAACTCGAAACAATGGTTGTCGCCCTGCTTTTGGCAACTTCCATTAATTTGCCGTATTTGCTTTCAGCGTCCATGCTAAAGGAATTGTCCACGTATATACAAACCATATCTTCCACCGAATTATTCACCGTATTCGACTGTATTTTTACGGGAATTACGGGTTGCGCAAAAGCTAAAACCAAGGCAGCAATGACCAAAATTCGCATGAGTAGAATCAGCAAATTCTTTATCTGCGATTTTGATCGGGTTTGTTTCTTTACATTTTCAAGAAAAGCAACATTACTGAAATAAATAGTTTTATACCTTCGAAAATTGAATAGATGTATGATGATAGGAATTGATATAGCTACAAGAGCAAATAAAAAAGCCGGATATAAAAAAGTCATTTTGAAATAATTAAAAATAATTAGGAATTTCGTGTATTTTGCTTTGTTTTTATTTTATTTTGGATTTACATAACTCAATAATTGATTCTTTTTCTTGATAATCAGCATGTATGCCATCGAATATGGCCTTTGGGTTTTCAATAATACGAGGATAAATATTATGAAGACCATCAATGCATTCTGCAAGAAAATCTGTTAATTCATACTCCGTATTAAATTTATCGATTCCTCTGTATTTTAGGAAAGCTTCGCCTTCACATTGTGTTTCACCATCAAAATAATCTATGATCAGATTATTAAAGGAGGAATTAATAAAATCGTATTTTTTATTTCCAAATTGAACCCAGTTTCTCAGATTCTCTTTGAAGAAATTGAGCAAACGATGTCGGTATTGCCGATCTGGACCTTCTGAATTTACATAAACATTCATTCCGATGTATGAAAAACCTAAATCCATACGGTTTTTGAAACATCCCAACTTAAATCCAAATAAATTTTGATGTGTAGCACTTGAAAATCTTAATATGTCAACAAAATATTCATCCTGTGTAAAAGTATCCGAAAAATCGCCCAGCTTTTTAATAAAATGAGGTCGTATCTGATTCAGTACCGAAATTACATTATCCAAATCAATACAAGGTTTGGTATTCAAAAATAAGGAAAGTTCCTTTTTAATTTTTAGTTTTTCGATATCATTGGTTTGCTTGATCATATCTACGATTTGATCAATTTGTACCGAAAGTGTGATTTCTGTTGCTTTCATATTTTGAATTTCAGATTTTCAACTAAAATGTGTTTTACAAATTTCAACCAAATTTTCGTTCCAACGGGGAGCTGCTCTTACAACTTTTTCGAAAACTTTCGCATTATTGATTATCGAAGGATAGATTTTTTGCAACATGTCAATGGATTCCTTGAAATATTCCATAATTTCATTATCATTATTGAAGCTGTCCACCCCGCGATAACGCGCAAATTCAATTCCTACATCACCCCGCTCAGGATAGGTAAAGATTCTTTCTTTTTGATTAATCCATGGATTCAAACTATCCCGGAAAAAATTCAGATATCGTTCACGCAAATCAACATTTTCTTTGTTCGTGGTAATCAGTACATTCATGCCTGCATTTTGATATTGGGTTTTATCGTCATGATGAAAGAATCCAATATTAAAACCAAACAAATAGCCCATATCGGCTCTTGAAAAGGCCAAAGCATAGAAGTAATAATCTTCTGTATGTTTTTTATGTGTATATTTTCCGAGTTTATCGCCAAAATAGGGTTTGATATTTCTCAATACTTCTTTAATTTTTTCATCGCTAATGGTGGGGACATTTTCTAATGAAATATGCTCGAGTTCCTCGTAAAGCTTTAATTTATCAACCGTTGGTAGCTGGCGTATAAGTTGTAAAATTTGCTCAAAGGTCAAATCGAGTCGATAACTGCTGTTTTTCATAACTGGCCCTCAAAGTTATTTTATTATGTAAAGTCAAGTAAATTAATTCTATATGTAATTCATCGTATTACAAATATAAACCATTTAAATTTTTTTTACAAAAAAACTTTGTTTTTTCATTTTTCTATTTTAATTTTGACCGTATGGTTAAACCAAATATTTTATCTGTTTAGATAATTATAATTAATTGAATTTTAAAATATTACAACATGCAAAAATCCTCAGAAACTGAAATTGCAATTCTGAATGCTGCGAAGATTATTTTCCTTAGAAAAGGAATGGAAGGCGCTCGAATGCAGGAAATTGCAGACGAAGCAAAGATCAATAAAGCACTTTTGCATTATTATTTCAGAAGCAAAGAAAATCTTTTCGATGCTGTGTTCGAAGAGGCTATTCAAAAACTTTTTCCTCAAATGATAAAAATTTTGAATTCGGATAAGGATTTTTTTGATAAAATACGTGATTTCTTTATTGTTCATGGTGAATTTCTTCTGGAGAATCCTTTTATGCCTGCCTTTATCATGCATGAAATGCAACGCAATCCAGATAGAATTATCAAACGTATGCCCGATTTTCAATCTATTTCTAAAGGAAATTTTATGGTTCAATGTGAGCAAGAAATTTTAGAAGGCCGAATTAAACCTATCAAGCCTTTTCACTTGATATTTAACTTACTATCATTGAGTATTTTTCCTATTGTATCCAGACCTCTCATGCAAGCCACTTTTCAAATTAGTGACAAAAATTACATTGATTTTATCAAAGAAAGAATGCTTACACTTGGCGATTTTGTTATTAATGCCATAAAAGTTTCATAATCATCAAATTTAATACTATGATTTCACGGATTTTAACTTTCGCCTTTTTTTGTTCAGCCTTGCAGGTTTTCGCAGGCGACACAATTCGTTTATCTATCCAGGATTGTTATAAAATAATTAACAATCATTGCCTTATGCTAAAAAATATTCAGTACAATCATCAAATTTCTCAGATTCGACTCGAGAACCTTAAAAAAGCTTTTTATCCAACGCTGGATTTGAATGGACAGGCCAGCTACCAGTCAGATGTTGTGAGTATCAATGTGAGTATTCCTCAGATGGGCAACCTTGATTTCCCTTCAGCAAGCAAGGATCAGTTCAAAGCTACTTTGGATTTGAACCAGATCATATATGACGGAGGAATGAACAAATTGCAAAGAAAGATTGAAGAAGAAAATAGTAAAAACGAAATTTGTAATTTAGAAATTCAAGTCTATCAGTTGAAAGACAGGGTTTCACAAACCTATTTCATGATGCTTATGCTCGATGCAAAAGAAAGAATTTTGAATGTGGCCATGAATGACTTGAAAAGCAAACGCAATCAAATTGCTACAGGGGTAAAGAATGGCATTAGCCTACAGGTTAACCAAGATCTGATTGATGCTGAAATACTAAAAATTCAACAGCAAATCATAGAAAATAATGAAGGACGGCAATTGGCCGCAAAAACCTTGGAATTGATTATGGATACAAGTTTCCAATCTTATATTTTGCCTGCTATTCCTGTAAATTCTATCCAACAGGATGCTCCCAATAATCGATCAGAATTGAAATACTATGATCTTCAATCTTCAAAATTTCAATTGTTTGAAAATTCTACCTATTGTAAGCGAAGACCTAAGATTATTTCCTTTGCACAAATAGGTTACGGAAAACCAGGACTGATGATGATCAGCAACAAGTGGGATTCGTATTATATCATTGGTGCTAAAATTACCTGGAATCTTTGGGATTGGAATCAAAATAAAAATGAAAGACAGATTTATAAAATACAATCGGAAATGATTAAAACGCAAAAATCTATTTTTCAACAAAACCTTGATATTTCGATGGAAAAAGAATTCAATGAAATAGAAAAATTGGAGAAATTGATCGAAAAAGATTATGAAATTGTGGCTATACGCAAGAAAATAACGAAAAGTTATTCCACACAACTGGATAATGGAATAATTAATTCAAGTGAATACACAACACAAGTGAATGCCGAAGCACAAGCCCTGCTAAATCTTGAGCTTCATTTACTTATGAAACAACAGGCTTTTAATAATGTCATTTATCTCAAAGGAAATGCTAAATAAAAATGTTAATGTTTTACATAAAAAATAAAATTGTCATGAGAAAACTATTTATTCTTTTTATTTGCGGGTTTCTTTGCCTGACTTGCAATAGCGACAAAAATAACTCCGATGCTTATGGAAATTTTGAATCCGTTGAAATGATCATGTCGGCAGAAGCATCAGGAAAAATTTTGAAATTGGATCTCAATGAAGGTCAGGTATTGAAAAAAGGACAAGTATTGGGCTACATTGATACGATTCAGCTCCATTTGAAGAAATTGCAGTTGAATGCACAAATAGCATCGGTTTCGAGCAAAGTAGGTGGAATTTTGGCACAAATCAACATTTCTCGAGAACAGAAAAAGAATTTAATCATTGAAAAAGATCGAATCGATAAACTTTTTGCAGAAGGAACAGCAACGCAACAACAAGTGGACAATATTCATGGTCAGTTGAATGTTATTGAAAGGCAAATAGAATCAATACAAACGCAAAATTCCGGAATTTTAAATGAAATTGAAAGTTTACAAATTCAGAAAAAAATGGTAGAAGATCAAATTGAAAAATCCAAAATTGTGAATCCGACAGAGGGTACAGTTATGGAAAAATATATGGAAGAGAGTGAAATTGTAGGAGTTGGAAAACCTATTTATAAATTAGCAAATTTGAGTACGGTTTTTCTTCGCATTTATGTTTCCGGGAAACAACTTGATCAAATAAAAATTGGACAGCAGGTAAATGTTTCCATTGATCATGGCGAAAAAGGATTCAAAGAGTTTACCGGTAAAATTTCTTGGGTATCAACACAGTGCGAGTTCACACCCAAAATAATACAAACCAAGGAAGAAAGGGTGAATATGGTTTATGCCGTGAAAGTAGAAGTTGTCAATGATGGCAGCATAAAAATAGGTATGCCGGGAGAAGTGCGTTTCAATTAAAATCTGAGAGATGAATCATAAAGCTGTTTATGTCGAAAATTTATGTAAGAATTATAAAAAGGTAAGTGCGTTGAATGAAATGTCATTTGAGGTTGAACATGGCGAACTATACGGAATTATAGGGCCTGATGGTGCTGGAAAAACAAGTTTATTCAGGATTTTAGCCTCTTTGATTTTGCCGGAAAAAGGAAACGCAAGTCTTTTTGGAATCGATTGCATAAAAGAATACAAAAAAATTCGAAAAATAGTGGGTTACATGCCAGGACGATTTTCGCTGTATCACGATCTAAGTGTCGAAGAAAATTTGACTTTTTTTGCAACCGTTTTCGGCACAACTGTAGAAGAAAATTATGATCTAATCAAAGATATTTATGTCCAGATAGAACCCTTCAAAAAAAGGCTTGCTGGTAAACTTTCCGGAGGGATGAAGCAAAAGTTGGCTCTCTCATGCGCTTTGATACACAAACCACAAATTCTGTTACTTGATGAACCCACAACGGGCGTTGATGCAGTTTCAAGAATAGAATTTTGGGATATGTTGAAAAAGCTCAAAATGCAAGGCATAACAATTTTGGTTTCAACGCCTTATATGGATGAAGCCATACTTTGCGACCGGGTAGCACTCATACAATCGGGAAAAATATTACAAATCGATACACCCGAAAATATCACAAAATCATTTCCGCACGAAATGTGGGAAGTTTGTGCGAAAGATATGTTTCATCTAAAAAAAGATTTGTGCGAATCACCTGATTTGCATTCTACTAATTTATTTGGACAATATATTCATGTATGTCCTAATAGAGGAATAAATCAAGAACTTATTCACAGTTATTTATCAAATAAAGGGCACAAAAACATCGTAATCAGAAATACTCAAGCTGGAATAGAGGATTGTTTCATTGAGCTGATGCAAAAAAAATTGAATTCATCATGGAAGGTAGAGAAATAGCCATTGAGGTAAAAGATTTGATAAAGAAATTTGGCAATTTTACAGCAAATGATCATCTGACTTTTGATGTGTATCGAGGTGAAATTTTTGGTTTTCTTGGCGCAAATGGTGCTGGAAAAACAACTGCCATTCGCATTCTGTGCGGTTTATCATCACCTACTTCAGGCAAAATTTCTGTGGCTGGTTATGATGCATTCACACAAACAGAAATGATCAAACGAAATATTGGGTACATGAGTCAGAAATTCTCTTTGTATGAAGATCTTACGGTTGTAGAAAATATAAGGTTTTATGCTGGTATTTATGGTATGTCTAAAGCAGATATTAAAAATAAAACAAACCTTTTGGTCGCAAAATTAGGATTAGAAAATTTGCGAAACAGTTTAATATCGTCACTACCTTTAGGATGGAAACAAAAATTAGCATTTTCGGTTGCTATTTTTCATGATCCGCAAATTGTATTTCTCGATGAACCTACCGGGGGCGTAGATCCAATAACAAGAAGGCAATTTTGGGACTTAATTTATGAAGCAGCAAACAGAAATATAACTGTCTTTGTTACAACGCACTACATGGATGAAGCAGAATATTGCAATCGAGTTTCGATCATGGTGGATGGTAGAATCGATGCTTTAGATACGCCTGAAAATTTGAAATCACAATATGGTGCTTCAAGTATGCAAGATGTTTTTATTAAGTTGGCAAGAAAAAAATAATCCGTAGATACAAGAAGCTTTATGTATCTACAAATAAATATATAAACACACATGGATTTTGCAGTAATTTTTGATATGGATGGTGTATTGGTGGTTAACCATATTGCACATTTAAAAGCGTGGGTAGAATTTTGTCATCGAAAAAATATTCCCACCACCGAAGAAGAGCTTTTATCGCTTTTTGGAAGAACCAATTCCGGATTTTTTCAGGTTCTTTATAATAAACCACTCACTAATAAAGAAATAACAGAACTGGCTTACGAAAAGGAAATGATTTATCGCGAAATTTATAAAGACGATATTTGCGCTCCCGCTGGATTGATTTCTTTATTGGAACTTCTTAAAAAACATGGTATTAAAATTGGTATGGGCACGTCTGCACCGATCGAAAATGTGGACTTTGTTCTCGAACATCTCCAGATTGGAAAATACTTTGATACCATAGTCCACGAAGGACAAGTTTCCAACGGCAAACCTCATCCTGAAATTTACCTAAAGGCAGCCGAAATGTTAAACGTAGATCCGGCAACTTGCATTGTTTTTGAAGATTCTGTAATGGGAATTCAAGCAGGCATTTCAGCGGGTATGAAGGTTGTGGCAATTACGAGCACTTTTGGCAAAGTAAAGCTACAAGAAGCAACAAAAATAATAGATACATTTGAAAACATTGATTTAAACTTTTTTGAATCCTTATTATAATTTTATAAGTAACAAATATTCGTAAAATGAATAAACTTATTGCCGTAAAAAAGAAGGAAGATATTCTCCCTCAATATTTGCAAACTCCCATAGGTCAACTTATTGAATATCATAATTTAAACAAACCTTTTGATTTGTGCGATAAAGCTCAATTATTGATAGGTATGTGCATGGACAATAGGAAGCATTTAAAAATGCCCGATAATTTTGCCTTTATCATACGATCCGGGGGTGCTAATTTACGATTTAGCGAATTTAAAGTTTCTTATGCAATAGCGGTTGGGCAAATCAGACATATTGTTTTAATAGGTCATAATCATTGTGGTATGGTCAATATTATAGCGCGAAAAAAGGAATTTATTCGAGGATTAATCGATATTGCAGGTTGGGACGAAGATAGAGCTGAAGACCATTTTATGCATTTTGCCCCAATGTTCGAAATTGGAAATGAAAAAGATTTTGTTTTAAGCGAAGCGAAAAGACTTCGATTGCGCTATCCCAATATTCAAATAGCACCTATGTACTATTTAGTAGAGGACAATTTATTGTATTTTCTCGAAGAAAACTAAAAATCATATTAATGAAAAGATTTCTTGCATTTCTTGTCAAAGAATTCAGACATATTTTACGCGATAAGCGCACGATGGTCATATTGTTTGGAATTCCTATATCTCAAGTATTGCTTTTTGGTTTTGTAATAACAAACGAAATTCGAAACGCACGGGTTGCTATTTGGGATCAATCCAAAGATGAAGTCACAAGAGAGATAAGCGCAAAAATATTGTCTTCCGGGTATTTTATTCTCGATCGGAATTTGTCTTCTGCTTCAATGATTGATGATATTTTTCAAGAAGGAAACGTTAAACAGGTGATTATTTTTGAACCCGATTTTAGCAAAAAACTCGAAAAAGAAAATCATGCTTCAATTCAATTGGTTGCGGATGCCTCGGATGTGAACACAGCCAATTTAATTGTAAATTATACAAGTGGAATCATCATGGATTATATGAACAAAAGAAACCAGAACCTCAACTTTCCTATGCAAATAGTTTGTGAAACAAGAATGCTCTACAATCAAAGTATGAAAGGTGTTTTTATGTTTCTCCCTGGTATTATGGCCATGATTTTGATGTTAATTTCTGCTATGATGACTTCAATTTCAATAGCGCGGGAAAAGGAATTGGGTACCATGGAATTTTTACTTGTTTCGCCATTGAGACCTGTGCAGATTATCTTGGGAAAGCTTGCTCCATATTTGTTGTTTTCATTCATTAACGCCATTGTTATTTTGTGCCTCGGATTTTTTGTATTTGGTATGCCAATCAGAGGAAATCTTGCTTTGCTGATTGCCGAAAGTTTTTTATTTATTGCCATGGCATTATCATTGGGAATACTGATTTCTACAGTTGCAAATAGTCAGCAAACAGCCATGCTTATGTCTATGTTCGCACTGATGCTGCCAACGATGCTGTTGTCTGGTTTTATTTTCCCTATTGAGAATATGCCTATAATTTTGCAATGGCTCAGTATGCTGATGCCGCCCAGATGGTTTGTGGTAATTCTTAAGAATATCATGATTAAAGGAACGGGGTTTTTGTTTGTGTGGAAAGAAACGTTAATTTTATTTTGTATGATGATTTTTTATATAGCCTTGAGTGTCAAAAAGTTTAAAGTGAGACTATCATGAGAACAATATTTTATATTTTGCAGAAGGAGTTTCTTCAGATACGCAGAAATAAAATGATGCTACCCTTTATTCTTGTTGTTCCTATTGTTCAGTTAATCATACTGGTGCATGCCGCTACGCTCGAAATGAAAAACATCCGCCTTGCTGTAGTTAATATGGATCAAGGTAGTAATTCGCGCCGTATAATCAGCAAGTTCGAAGGTTCTCCATTTTTTAATATCGTAGCAAACCCAAAGTCTGTTTCAGATGCCGAAGATTTTATTAAATCAGATAAAGCAGATGTGGTTATCGTTTTTCAGCATGGATTTGAAAACGATTTGGTTCGAAACGACAAATCAAAAATTCAGGTTTTGATTAATTCCATCAATGGAACAGTTGCTGGAATAAGCAATGCTTATATAAATTCTATTGTGATGCAGGTCAACAAAGAAATCATCACAGAATTTCTGGGTTTTCCTTCGAATCAAAAGTTAATGCCAACGATTGAAGTGGTTTCTAATTTTTGGTATAACCCACAACTAAATTATAAAAATTATATGGTTCCAGGGATATTGGTTTTACTTGTTACCATTGTCGGTTTGTTTTTGTCGGGTCTTAATTTAGTGCGAGAAAAAGAAATTGGCACGATAGAACAAATCAACGTAACTCCTATTCGCAAATACCAGTTTATTACCGGAAAACTTTTGCCATTTTGGATTATTGCCTTATTCGAGTTAGGATTTGGTTTGGTTGTGGGGAAACTTTTATTTAATATTCCTATTGTGGGTAATTTGTTCTTATTGTATTGTGTAGCATCTGTTTATCTTTTTGTTATACTTGGATTTGGACTGTTTATTTCTACAATAACAAATACACAACAACAATCCATGTTCATCAGTTGGTTTTTTCTCATGATCTTTATTTTGATGAGTGGCTTGTTTACATCCATTGAAAGCATGCCAGATTGGGCACAATGGCTGAACAAACTTAATCCGGTTGCCTATTTCATTCGTGCTACAAGAATGATTCTGTTGAAAGGATCAGGTTTGGCTGATATAAAAAAGGAATTGATAATTTTATCGATGTATGGTTTTTGTAGTCTTTCTATGGCGATATGGAGGTACAAAAAAACTACTTGATTATCTGTCCAGACAAGGAAATTGTACTTGCAAACAGATTAATTACCCTGAACGCTATATGCGATGTTAGCGGTTTTTTATCATTATCTATATTTTTAAAAATTCATATTCATATACTTTCGGTTCAATTTTTTGAGACAAAATCACTAATTTATCTCTTAAATCAGAAATTAGTTTTGAATAGATTTCATCTAAGCTTTTATTATTCATCTTACCTTTTTCATTTCTGCCTTGAAAATATTCACGAATATCATATAATGAAGCATTTACGTTGCAAATGGGTTTTGAATGATAATATCGCCACAATTCACGACCTGCATTAAAAACGGATTTAGCTTCTTCCGAAAATTCTAATTTTTCTGCGGTTTTGATTGTTTTTCCGTTGTATAAGTCTGGATTTTCTTCAATTTTAAGCTTTCCGTTAATGAATTTACTTAATAAATTACTTTCAAATCTTGCTCGTGAAATAATTTCTTTTTCTGTAAATGGTATCCAATGATTCGTGTTTAATTGACTTGAAACATTATTAAAATTACTAAAAATAGTAAATGTCAAACAATCATTTTTAAATTTACTGTCTTCTTTCCATTTTAGATTAGGACTGAGAAATATATCTTTATTATTTATCCAAGTAGTTTCAATTGAATGTCTTATTGCTAAATAAATTGACATCTCGACAATATTACCAAATTCAATATTCGCAACCATACCTTTATTTATATAACTATCAGCGGCTTTGTTTGTTATGAATGTATTATTATTGCTTTGCATACTCGGTCCAACTATAATCATATAACCAATAGGATTTTTGCCAAACAAATAGAAAGAAGAACGCCAATCTCCAATTGAACTGTCTATTGAAGTATAAAATTTTTTTGAACCAATTTGTATTGCGTTTTTCAAATCTTTTTCTGTGTCGTAAATAACAGTGTTTATTTGTTTGATATTTTCCTTTATTGCTAAATCCCACAATAAAAAACCAATAGGAAATTTACCTTTAACATTATCAAATGTATCTGACCTGCAAATAAAACCATTCAGATATTTTGATTGAAAATTTTTTCTAAATTTTACAAATTTTTCAGAAGTTATAAATTTTGGCGTGCTAAAAGCTGTTAATTTGCAATTTGAGATTTCATTATTAATTCGTGTAAAAAATTGAGCAAATAACTCATTTAAAGCTTCTGCACCAATAATTGACTTGTATTGATTGAATATTTTAGTTTCAGTTGCAACTTGCGGTATACTTTCAATACCGTATGATGAAGCCTCTGCATAAGGTGGATTTATGTATATAATTAATTTTTTGCGTTCTTTGGGATTTTTTAAAATCTTGTGTAATGATTGAGGTAATTTAGAAAAATCATCATTTAAAAAGTCAAATTGAAATACATTTTCTTCCAACAAGTTCGCACCGTTTTTTATTCGGTCTTTCATTACATCTACATCTTGTTTATCTAATGTTGATGCCCAAATATTGTATTTATTTGTAAGTCCGTTTAAAAGATTTCCTGTTCCTGCGGCACAATCCCAAATATAATATTCGTCTTGCCAATCTTCTCCAAAAGTGTCGGTTAAATATTTTTGTGAAAGCTCAACCCAAACCTGTGGCGTGAAAAAACTACCTTTTCTTTCTCTAACATCTTGTGGAACAAGTAAATCACGACGTTCAACTATATAATCCCAATATTCTTCCTTGGGCGGACGTTCATATTTGTTCCAAAACTGATTATGTGCTTTCTGTCCATCTGTAAATTCTGCACGTTTAGAACTGAATAAACCTGTGTCGTCCAAAATTCTATCTAATTCGTATAAATTACGTTTAAGTAATACAAATAATTTGTCCTTTATTGTTTCATTTTCAGATGAAAGTAAATCTGCCAAATAAAAATCACCGTCAATTATTCCTTTCTTTTTTAGAATTTCCCAATTTACAGCAATTGTTGGTTTAACTGCTTGTAACCATTTGTTATATATTACAATGAAGTTATTTTTATCAATTCTGGTTTTGGTAAAACCGAATTTCCCTACGATAAAATTTACCTTTATAAATTTTCGTAATTCGTTATCATCTTTACCGAAATAATATAAGAGTGCATTTCGGTCTAAAATGCTTTTTACTTTATCATAGACAATTTTAAATTCTTTGGTTTCGTAATTCGATGGCGTAACATTCCAATTAAAATCGTTTACATAAAAAATGTCTTGAATATCGTTGTAAGGAATAAAAGCAATTTTTTCAGCGTCAAAAGCACCCAACATTGTTGGAGGTAAAAATTTATCAAATGTTCTTGCTTTACCAATTGTTAGTATTAATTGCACCAAAGAATTATAAATATTAGAAATCCCTTTTTTTGCTTCTGCCCAAAGTAAACTTTCTTGTTCAAAAAATTCTTTTTGACTTTGGTGCATTGCAACACAAAAATCTACATTTCCAATTATTTTTGTTGTATCATAAATCCAAAAATAATCTTTTGCGACCTTATTTTTTAATTCTTCTTCTCTAATATTTATATCGTATGACATTTTATATTATTTATGTTGTATGTAATTTTTAATAACCGCTGCCGAACTGCAATAATAATTAACCATGCAAATAATTACACATGGTTAATTATCTTATATTCACTTTACTATTTCAACAACTTAATTATTTTATCAACATCCGCTTGATTTTTGGGTTTTATGCCAGCGTTTTTAACTGCCTCCAAATCAGTCATAAATATTTCCTTTCCTAAACCTCCTTCGTCCGATTTATTTTTATATTCTTTATAAATTGTATTGGCTTTTTCAAATTGCCCGCTATATAAATATGCCATAGCCAGATTGGATAGGAAACCAATGGATTCACCGCCTTTATAAACATATTTTTCTCCAGCCCAAATTGCTCCTTCCAGATCGTTACAAAAAATTAACGACCAAGAAAAATTGCCATATTCTTCTGTTTCAAATTCCCTTTCTTTGATGCTTTTACGAACTGTAAGTGCTAAATCATTGTCTTGGATTTGAGAACATGCTTCAAGCCAATCCACATAATTTACTTTGTGACTTAATGGTGTTTCAAAGAAATTTTCCGGCAAATTTTTTATTGGGTTTCCACCTATATTAAAAATTCGAAGATAATTGAGCTGAGCTATCACCTGAGGGATCTCGGTAAATAAATTTGCACCCAAATCAAGTTCTGTAATTGCTTCCAAATCCAATAGAGCGGAAGGAAGTGAAGATAACTTATTTCCGTACATACTCAGAATACTCAAATCGTACAAATATGTAACTTCTTCTGGTAATTCAGTAAATTGATTGTAACTCAGATCCAAGTAAATTAAATTTTTCAGTTTCTCCATTTCGAAGGGAAGGTCGCTCAGATGATTGCTTCCCAAACCAAGGTAATTTAAGTTCTTTAACTTACCTATTTCTGATGATAAACTTGCCAGATTGTTATTGTTTAAATACAATGTGGATAAGCTTTTTAACTTTGTAATTTCGGTAGGTAAAACGGAAAATTGATTGTTTTCCAAATTAAGAAATGTCAGGTTTTTTAATTTAATAATTTCAGGTGAAAGTACACTCAATTTATTGGCATACAAACTTAAAATGGATAAGTTCTTTAGTTTTACAATTTCAGTGGGAAAATTGGTTAGTTTATTTCTTCCCAAATCCAGATAATTCAAGTTCGTGAGGTTTCCAATAGAAGGTGGCAAAGAAACAATTTGGTTGCTGTCCAAAACCAATTCGGTTAAATTGGTGAGCAAACCTATTTCTGAAGGCAACTCCAACAACATATTATTATACAAATGCAGGGAATTTAAATTCTTCAAATTACCTATTTCTGCTGGTAGTTTCGATATATTACAGTTACTCAGATTTAATTTTTGCAATTTATTTAATTGGAATAGAGCATCGGGTAGAGTACCAAAATTGTTTTTAATATTTTCGCCACCCGCAATATCCAAAAAGGTTAAATTTTTCAGAGCCAAAATATTATCTTGTATTCCATCGAAACCTGCTTCCAATATTTGTAAACCGGAAATATATTTGTGGTATTTATCAGGAATATTATCTATATTGCTTATCGTGATATAAATACTCGTATTTTCGTTTAATTTATCCAACGTTTCGGCTGAGCGAATCCAATTTATATCCGGATTACCAAGCAAATTTAGATGTTTAAGGTTGGGGCATTTTAATACCTGTATCGGGATGCGAAGCAAAGCATTATAAGAAAGATCGAGACTATCTATTTTTTCTAATATTTCTTTTCCTCGTACGGTTTCGTTGTCATTTGCATTCTTCCAATTGTAACGATCAAATCCTTTCCAATCTTTATTTTTCTCGAATACAGCCTGATCGAACATGGCAATCTCTACCTTTCGTTGCATTTGTTCCACTTTTTGCAGTGCTGCATTGGCAACTTCCAATAAACTGTCTGCTTTTTGCTTTTGCTTTAAGACTTCTTTTCTGGCATTCTCTGCTATAACATTTTGTCTAACAAGCATTTGACCACAATACCGAATGCGATTGTTCAGATCCGATTCTTTGGGTTTGTCGCTACATACATTGGCGGCTGTATATTTGAGAATTGCGTTATAATAATCGTTTCTTTTTTCGAGTGCAAGACCATCATTATAAATTTGGGTGTATTGAGCTTTTGCAAAAGCAAAAAGAAAAATCGAAAGAATGAGTGTTAAGTATAAAGTTTTCATTTTCATTGCTATTTTTTAACTGAAAAAATAATTTTAAGAAATATTGCATTCGATCTGTTAAAATATTTTGGCAAAAATATCCATGAGTCACGTGAAATTATTGTTTTAATTCTTTTAAAAGTTTTAAAACAGCCTCATTTGTAGAATCTAATTCCAAAGCTTTGTTAAGTTCTTCTATGGCCAATGCTTTGTAATCGGCATTTATGAAATAATCTACTCTTCCTAAGGTTTGTTTTATTTCATTCTGCACCAATGTATTGAGCTTATCCTCTTTCTCTGCAACCATAACCTGAGCCGATTTGAAAGGATAGTTAAGATCTCTCAATTCTTTTAGTTTTTGTTTTGCTGTTACCAAGCTTTTCAGGTCTTTTTTTTGGTTCAAAGAGTCAATTTCATTCATGGTTTTATAGAATGAAGTTTTTTTGGTTTTAAGAGAAAGGCATGAATCGATTTTTTTCTGTATGTTATAAAAATCTCCACCGACAATTGAATCGCGCATATAAATAAATTTTTTCTGGGCAGTGGCGAATTCTTCCTTTTCGAAATACGATTGGGCATCATTATAAGATATTTTGTAAGTCAATTTTTTTGCTCTTTGCATCTGAATAAATGCCACAATGGCCAAAGCGATGGAAATGGAAGCCGCAATACTGACAATTAAAATAATTCGTCCCTGTCTTTTGCGTTCTTTCAGTCTTTCGGCAAGCTCCTTTTCTGCTTTTTTGCGGGCAATCATTAATTCTTTGGTTCTTTCTGCTTCGGCTTTTTCCCGCTCTTCATTTAATTTACGTTGCTTATAGGTTTTCAGAATAGGCTCAATGAGTGTGTCATGGCTAATTTCGTAACTAATTCCACCAACTGAATTTGGCTCGGTTCTGAGCAAACGGCTTTCCACTAAAGTCTGCAATAATTCAGGTTGTATATGATGCTTTGAAATAATGACTTTGTCGGGCAGTGGAACGCGATTCCCTTCAATGATCATATTCTCTTCGATCAAAATTTGAGCTGCATATCTTTGGTTTTCCGGAATTTCAGAGATCAGGTTCTCATAATGTCGTTCAAAGATGGTGTCAAGATCACCAATATCATCAGATTTTAATATTAAATTGGAGCTGTCAATCGCAAATTGTTTAAGAATGAGATTTTCGCAAAACTGACAAATTAACTGCAATTGAAATGCTTCGATTTGTTTTTCCCTATTTGAAGAAAGATAATTGATGATTTTTTCTTCGCTTTGTTTTTCATATTCGAAAGGTGGCGAAATGAAATCACCCGGTGCAGAGGCCGGTTTCAATAAAGCTTCAGTAGCCTGTTCAATGCTGAGTGGTTTTAACTCATAAGTTTTTTGTAGGATTTGTGGAATATGTTTTTTCAATCGGTCGAGCAAGCTCATTCTGTCTGATCGGATAGAGCAAACAATCTTGACATTCACTTTTTCGAACAAAGCATTCACTTCTCCTTCATCGAGCAGAAACTCGTTTTCTTCAAATAATTTATAAATGTGATCTTGGAGTGCTTGCGGCATTTCACCCGAAATCAGCGTAGCAATAAAACGTGCAAAATGTTGAATTTCTTGGTCTTTGTACATGAACAATTCTTCGAATTGGTCAAAAACAATCAGAATGCTTTTGCCGTTATTTTGCAATTGCAAGCTCTTGCAAGCCAGCCAAAAACTTGACTCATTATGGGTTTCGAACCAAATTTCTTTAAAATTTCCAGGGAAGTTCTTCCAGAAAAATAAATCAAAATTGATAAGGGGTTGAATTTTGCTGATAAAACTGGAATAAGGTGTGGAGTCTTCACTAGTTTTTTGCAAACGCACAGGAAGGTTCAAAAACTTATTGCTATCCTTTAAATGTGGCAAAACTCCGGCATTGAGCAAAGAGGATTTTCCCAAACCCGATTTCCCAAATAAAACAATCAGTTGTTCAAGTTTGATCTGTTTGCCCAATTTATCTATATCATTATCACGACCATAGAATAAACTTTTATCGGATTCTTCAAATGGTCTGGTTCCTGGGTATCGTGGCGTACTTTTCATTGCACTCATCATTTTTGCATATTTATATTACCCTGAATGTCTTGCAAAAGCGTATTGTTGCTACCATAAACATTGATGATATTTCCCCCTGTTGACTGATCCTTTGCTATGGTCGCCTCCATGGGTTTACGCAATGCATTTGCGGATTTGAAATGCGCATGAATTTTCCCAATAATTTCAGTTCCACTTAATTCTTCCTCAAAGAAAAATCCAAATTCGCTGGTATAAAAATTTAAAATTTCAGAACTATTTTCAATCTCTTTATTTGAAGCTTGGCGAAGAACATTGTCATCTTTATTGAGCAAACGCATAATGAGTTTGAAATACCATTTATCGTACTTAAAGCCTAAGAAAAATATGTTGAGGGCTTCATCCAATTCGCTTCTCAGATTAAAAGGCAATTCGAATTTGCCCAAAATAGAACTTAAATATTCAAACAAATGATTGAAACACAAAACCAAAGAAGAGTTCTGTTTATTATTACCTAATAAATTGTATATAAGTGGTTTATCTTTTGTTGGCTTTTCAACATCCTGAGCAGCCATTTCTTTAATATAGGTAGAACCGGAGTAATCAAACTGTGCTGTTTCAAATGCTTGTTGGAGCATCAAATCGGGCGAAAGATTGATCACCAGATGAAAGGGTATTTCAGCAATCTGTTTATATATTTCAGTAACTTGTAGCGTATCGAAAAATTTGGGTAAATGTTGAAAAACAAAAGGTTTAAATTTGGTGCTTGACGAAAAAAGCTCCTCCTCATCATGAAACTCATGATTCACGCGTTTTTCTTTAAGAAAATTGCTCATTTCTTTGAGCATAGATTTTTCGAAATTGAAAGCCAAATCTGGCCCCAGAACCAAAACAAATTTCTGATTCTCTATATTTTGTATCAGGGTTTCTAAGTCCATTTTTACTGATGGGAATTAATTCTTTGGAAAAAAATACTGCATTAGAATTTGAGACAAAAATAAAAGTTGTATCAATACAGCTATGAATCAAGGTCTCCAATGATATTGAGACAAATGTAAAAAAAAATATTTGATTAAAAAATTATAAATTTTCTTTTCAAAATGTTTTTTCTTGCTCAGTTATGTCCAAATTAGGATGGATGTTTTTAGGGGGATTGCAATGAAATTTTGGCGAAGGAGTTTTTACTGTTTGGGGTTGATAAATTTAGAGGAAGTGAGAAAATATCTTTGTAAAATCAAATGGACTTTCAAACATACGAGGCACATAGAAAAATATTTTTCTTCATGTTGGGTTTTTTCAAATTATAAGCAATTCACATCCAATTTTTTAAACACATAGGAACATAGAAAAATATTTTTCTGCATGTTGGGTTTTTTCAAATTTTAAACAATTCACATTCAATTTTTTAAACACATAGGAACATAGAAAAAAATACATAGGCACATAGAAAAATTATCTATGTGCCTTATTTTTTTCCTATGTACCTATGTGTTTTTCAAAATTTTAGAACTCCAAAAACAGCGCAAACAATCATGTTGGATTTTTTCCTACGTGCCTCTTTTTTTTATGTGTTAAAATTTTAAATCCCTTATCTATTGAATCGAAATGCTTTATGTCTTTCTATCGAAATTAAGAGAGAAGGCAAAAGAATCAAGTTCGTTACCAAAGAAACTACAATAGCAAGCGACATCATAATGCCAAGCGCCATGGTTCCCCCAAAAGATGAAAAAATGAAGATGGCAAATCCACAAAACAAAATGATGGAAGTATAAATCATACTAAAACCTACCTCGTTGATTGTTTGAGTAATTTCAAGATGTTCAAGGCTACCTTCCTTTCTCTTTCTTTTACTTGATCTAAGCTGACTCCAATATTCTGTGAGAATATAGATTGTTCCGTCTGAAGTGATCCCAAATGCAATCGCGTAAATGATAATGGTGGTAGGCTTAAAATTAATGTTAAAATACCCCATAATGCCAGCCGCTATAATCAAGGGAATCAGGCAGGGAAGTTTGGATAATACAATGATGGCAACAGAGCGGAAAAGAACAATCCCAAGCAAAAGAATTAATATAATTGCAATGGCCAGAGTAACAAATAGATGATGAAATAAGAAGTCATTCCCTTTTAAAAAAACAAGGCTGCTTCCGGTAAGTTCAATTTGATATTTTTTTGCCGGAAAAATAGAATCGGCAGCATGATTGATTTCTGCTACCAATTTTTTCATTTTTATTGAGCCTACATCAGCCATTTGATAACTAATTCTTGTATATCGCTTTGTGGAATCAAGAAAAGCAGAAAATTTGTTTTCTTTTCCTTTAAAATCACCCGTATAATCCGAAATCTTTTTTAGTTCGAAAATATCAGGGAGTTGATAAAATTTTGGGTCACCATCGCGATAGGCCTGGTAGGCAAATTTTGTAGCTTCTACAATAGAAAGTGGTTTCGAAAATTCAGGATATTTATCCATGAAATTCTGAAACTTTCTTATTTTACGCATCACCTCTGCATTATCGGCAAATACACCATTTTCTTTTTTTGTATCCACTGATATTTCAAAAGGTAATACCCCTCTAAAATTGCTTTCAAAAAATCTTAAGTCTGCATAAATAGGACTCTTTTGTGGAAGATCATCCACCAAATATCCCACCAATTGAATTCTAAAAATACCAATGGCAGCCACGATGGTAATCAAAGAAATAGAAATATAAACGGCACGTCTTTTATGCAATACGATATGGTTTATTGATTCAAGAATTTTATTGATGTATTTATTGGTCAAATGTTTGGTATGCCGCAATTTTGGAGGGGGCATGTAACTCAGGATGATAGGCACAATAATTAATGCAACAGTATAAGTAATCATAACATTGATGGCTGCAACGATGCCAAATTCTACCAATAAAATGCTATGTGTGAATATAAAAACACCAAACCCAATGGCGGTGGTAATGTTTGCAAGAAAATTGGAAAGGCCTACCTTTGAGATACAGTGTTTGAGCGCAATTTGTTTATCACCATGCTCCAAAAGTTCCATTTGATATTTATTTACAATGAAAACAATATTGGGCAGACCAATCACGGTTATAATGGCAGGAATAAGACCCGTTAGAATTGAAATTTTGAAACCAAATAATGTTAGCGTCCCAAGTGAAAAAACCACACCAATACTCAGAATAACAAGGGAGTATGCTACAACCCTTAGCGATTTGAATGTCCATAGTACAATGAGGGATGTTACCAAAATGGCCAGCAGTAAAAATAATTTCATTTCATGCGAAACGATCACCATATATTCTGCTCTGATGTAAGGCATCCCGGAAAAATGAACATGAATGTTATGTTTTTGACCAAACTCCGTGGCAAGACTTTTAATTTCGTTGACAATCGAAATTCTGCTTTTTGAATTCAGTTTCGCTTTGTCAAAGGTGGCCATGATGAGGTGGGCGTGGGTTTTTTTATTGTAAAGAATATTTTCGTAGAAAGGCAAACGAAAAACTTTGTTTTTGAAAGAATCAACTTCGGCCTGGTTGGCTGGTGTTTTTTGCATTACCGGGCGAATATCAAACTTCGATAAGCTGTCATTTCGTTTAATATCATAAACATTGGCAATAGAAAGAACTTCTTTTATTCCATCCACATTTTTCAGGTAGGAGGTTAACTTGCAATAGTCGATAAACTTTTGGTATTCAAACAGGTTTGAATCTTGAATTCCAATAACCAATACAGTTCCATCTTCACCAAATAAAGACTTGAATTTTTCGTATGTAACCATGGCGGGATCCGTCATAGGGAGGGGTCTGACGAAGTCATACGAAAGCTGGATTTTGGTTGCCTGCCATGCCATTAAACCTGTGATGGCAAAAATTATCACAAGGAATTTTATCCTGTGATTGAGTATGAGATGTGCTAAAAAATTATACATTCTTGAATATTTATTCTTTCGAGTGTTTGGTCATATTTAGAGAGCACGAAAATAAACCAAAATCTTATACTTAACAAAAGTTCTTTGAAAATTTACGCTGTCGGACGGCTTCGAAAATAACAATTCCTGCCGACACAGAAACATTCATTGAATCTATGCTTCCAAACATTGGAATTTTTATGAGTTCATCGGAATTTTCTTTCCAAACATTTTGTATTCCATTGGCTTCAGAACCCAGAATAATAGCAGAACTTTCTTTAAAATTTACATCTAAATAATTGTTTTCAGTAAACAGATAGGTTGAAAAAATCTTGATACGGTTTTTCTGTAGCCATGCAATGCATTCATTTGCTGTACTATCAATAACATTGAGTGTAAATATGGCTCCCAGACTCGAACGGATCACATTCGGGCTGTATATATCTGTTTGATTGTCAGAGAATACAACAGTTTTAATTCCTGCTGCATCGGCTGTTCTGAGAAGTGCTCCAATGTTTCCTGGTTTCTCAATATTGTCCAAAACCAAAATGAGTGAATTTTTTTCTAAAGTAAGATCGGCAAAACCGGTGGGGATAATTTCAATCAGTGCGAGAACGCCACCATTGCTATCTCTATATGCAATATGATTATAAGTTTTTTGATCGATTTCGACTATTTCCACCTTTTCATTTTTGCGCAATGCCAGCACTTTTTCCAGAGGAATAATTTGGGGACAGTAAATTAAGCTTTTTATGATGTTTTTTCCATTTGTTGCGTGCTGAATTTCCTTCCATCCTTCAACTAGCGTGAGATTCTCTTCTCTTCTTGTATTGGCTTTGTTCAAAGAAACAATTTTCTTTATAAATGGGTTAGAAATACTTGATATCTGCTTAATGAAACTCATGGATCTTTGTTACTTTTTTTTCTGTTCTTTTTCTTTTTGTTTTTCTTCTTTGCGTTTTTGCTTTTCGTCGCTCACATACACGGTTCTTCCAACATCAATCAGCGAAACATTGATATATCGTTTCGGATTTTCGCGTAAATCACGAACCAGTCTGTTTAGATTGTAAGAAGTATTTTGAAGATTTGTATATAGGGTATCATTTTTCATGAGCATTCCGATGGTGCCTTTTCCCTCGTTGATTTGGGCCAGCATCAGGTTCAAATTGCTAACGGTATGACCTATATTTTCAATAATTTTTGATTGTTTCAAGGAATCGCTTACAGAGGCTAAATTCTGGAAAGTTCTATCAAGGTCATTCATGTTTTTGACCAAGCTGCGGGTAATTGAATCCAAATTTGCTATAATCCTGGCAATATCACCTTTTTCTTTTTGAACAATGTTATCGAGGGTGAAGGTTGTGGTTTCAAGATTTTTCAATGTTGTTCTTATGCTCGAAAAAGATTTGGATAAATTTTCCTGTGTTTTTTCATTAAAAATGGCTCGGATAGCGATGAGAACAGAATCGAACGAAAGCATTAATTTTTCTGCTTTATTTTTCAATGGAACTACCTGTATATTAACTTGTTCCATTAAATCCTTTTCAATTTTGGAACTTAAAGTATCGCCAATTTGAACATAATTATTTTTGTCGTCACCATAGATCAATTGGATTGCTTTAGTACCCATAATATCGGAACTAAAGAGATATGCCTGCGTGTTTTTTGGCAATTTATATTTTCTTTTGATTCCGATGAGAACCACGACCTTATCTGTATTTCCTTCCTTGAAAAATATTTCTCGAACAGTACCTACTTTGAGACCTTTAATAATCACAGAGCTTGAAATGGTAAGTCCGTCAACTTTTTCAAAAACAGCATAATACAAGGCTTCCCTTGTAAGGAGATTGTCTCCTTTCAGGTAGCTGATTCCCCAAATAAGCAAAGCTAAAGCGAGGGTAACAATGATTCCTGTTTTTTGATAATTATTGATCTTCATTTTGGTGCTGTGTGGTTTTAAATATTTAATGTGAAAACTATTTAATTTTCGTTATAGACGGTACTAGCATTGTTTGCTAAAATTCGAAGTACTTTCTAATCAAGTAAAACCGAATTTTGTTTTAAAAGACAATACCATGAAAGTAGCTCATGAATAGCAAATTAACTATTCCGCAAGTTAGTTGTAGTTCTTTATTTTCTCTTTTAAATTAAAATAATATTCGTCCAATACTTTACTTAAGGTCATACCGATAGTCACATTTGCTCCTTGTTCAGCGGATTTATCTGCTGTTAATACTGTCAGTGGCAAAATTGTATTGTAATTAACAAACTCCTGAAAGCGTTGTAATTGTTTATTTGCGCATTTATATAACAATCCGTTTATAATTTCGTAGTAGTGACAATACTGATATTTATAAGACCAAATTCAACGAGGTATTTATCTATTTTATCTACAACTATACCATTTCCTCGAAAAAAATAAGAAAGTGTATCGGTATCGATAATAGCTTGTTTCATAATTCTATCTCTCTACTGAACATTTCATTTCTGTTCAAAACATCAAAACAAAAAACGCTGCAGTACCTATTTTGATTGAATAGCCTGAACAATCGTATCAATCCCCAGCATACCTCTGTCAAAAGTATATTCAAGGGAATCCATTGTTTGGATTATCACTTTCTTTTTGAAAAAGGATTTGACTGCCTGAACCGACTTGATTTGTTTTTTATCAATGATATAAAAATCGGTATCGGGTCTGCCCGATCCTTTTAAAGCCATGGAAACAAGTTTATCCATATCGAATTTGGCTTCGTAAATAACCCGTAAATTTGTGATTGAAAGTTTGCCATTGAATTTTCCACCTTGTGGAGATTTAAAATTCAATGTCCACGAATCTATGACGGATTCGCCTGCTAATAATTGAAATTCTGTCATGTTCATACATTAATGTGTGGGAACTGAAATTACAGGACTATATTGAAATACATTGATTTGTTTTCTAAACAATAAGGATTGTTTGTAATGTATTTCCGCATTTGCCGCATCCGGAATTCTGTAAACCAAACCTTTATATTTCAGATTTTCATCAGCGATGAGAAATTGCTTAAAGTTTGTTGTTCTATTTAATTGATTTATACGCAAAATGATTGAATTCTTATCTTCTGTTGTAGAAATGCCATTGTTTTCATCAAAAGAGCAAACAAATAATTCTGCAAAATTTTTACTCGGAACAAACGAAAAAGTGTTTGTGAGATATTCTTTTTGACTTTTGCCTATGAACATTTCAATCAGTTCATTTTCAAGCGAATCCAATTCTTTAACCATATATTTAATAGCTTCACCGTCAGGATATTGCTTCGCGTACTGGCGAGGTTTATCGCCCACAATTGTTTTCTCTATTCCAGCAATCAGCTTGAATTCTCTTTTTCGAAGACGTATAATGATGTCTGCGGCCTCTTTTGATTTATCTTCTAAGGAACGGCTTCCAATTCTTTTTTCACGGGAAGAAACCAAAACAGGAAGCGAATCACGGTAAATTGTTTTATATACTGTTTCTTCTTTTTCGCTTAGATTCTTTTTCATTGTATTGTCTTTGAAAATGATCTCCTTGGATTCAGGAATGATAAAATTTTGGCTGAGTTCAGGATCTGAATTTTCGGTAAGATTTTTAACCAGGCCTTTTTTGCATAGACAATGAAATTCTTCAAATGATTTCAAATTCCAAACAGAATAAAAATGCCCGGTATCAATTGTTTCAAATGTTTCTATTTGAATGCTTTCTATTTTGAACCGAATATAATCTTTGTTTAAAACATCCTTGTAACCCAAATATTTATCGGCAAACTGATAGTAGGGACCTCTCTTGAATGTTTCTTTTGAATAATTCAATTGAACTCTGATTCCTGTTTGGGGCAAAGCATAAACAATCGAAGGGATTTTCCCTGGATTTGCCTGCCGAATGTTCGTAACAAAAAATTTGGGTGTACATGAAATTAAAAGAACACCCATCATGAGAAATACCAAAATCACTTTCATTGAAATCAACTTTTTTTAATGATGCAATGCTGCAAAATTACTAAAAATTGAATGCTTCGCAAGATTATTGTGACAAATAATTGAATGCCGTTCCAAGATACTCAATTATATCGGTTGCAATCAAGGAATTTTGGGAAAAGCAATTTGAATAAATATCACCGGCCAAACCATGAACATAAACTCCAGCAATGGCAGCATTTTTGGGACTGAAACCTTGCGCCAAAAACGAAAGGATGATTCCGGTAAGAACATCGCCACTTCCTGCTGTGGACATGCCCGGATTCCCGGTACTGTTAAAATAACAATCGCCTTCGGATGTAGCAATAATGGTATGCATTCCTTTTAATACAACATTGGTTTGGTATTGTTTTGCGAATGCAATTAATTTCTTGTATTGATCAAAACAGTTTTGTGATTTTCCCGCCAATCTTTCAAATTCTTTGGGATGCGGTGTAAGGATTACTTTCGGATTTAATTGATTGAGTAATTCTCTGTTTTCTCCAAGCAAATTAAGTGCATCGGCATCTATAACCAAGCCTTTGTCGAATTTCGAATCCAAAATCGTTTTGAGCAAGGTGAGAGTGGCATTTCCTTTTCCAATACCTGGACCTATACCCAAAGCATTGAAATTGTTTATATTGGGAAGTTCTGAAATAAGTTTATCGTATTTATCAATGCTCACCATGGCTTCGGGCACAACGGTTTGCATAATTTCGTATCCTAATTTGGGCAGATGAACGGTGAGCAAACCAACACCACTGCGTAAACAAGATTTGGCTGCTAAAACGGCTGCTCCCATTTTTCCATAGCTACCAGCAGCAAGCAACGCATGACCAAAAACACCTTTGTGGGCAAATTTTTGGCGCGGTACGATTATTGATTTAATTAATTCAATATCAATATAATAGTTATGAGTTTCTGCGCTTTTTATGTATTCTCTGTGCAAACCAATAGGAAGGATTTCAAACTTGCCTACATAATGGCTTGTTTGACTAAACAGAAAGGATAACTTGGGAAATTCAAAAGTTAATGTTTTATGTGCTTGTACTGCAAGAATTTCATTTAAGTTTGAATCTTCAACCGGCAAGTCACAAAACAAACCCGAAGGTACATCAATAGATAAAATCGTAGCACCTGAGTTATTAATTGTTTTAATTATTTCGCCAATCATTCCATTTACCTTGTGGGTTAATCCTGAACCGAGGATAGCATCAACCACGATTTCGTCTGGCTTAATTTCCGGAAAATTGTTGGAAAAAATCAATATTGGCTCATGACCGACTTCTCTCAGTCTTTGATAATTTTGTTGTGCATCAGGACTCAACTCATCGGATAAGAGATAGGTCTGCACCGGATAATTTTCAATATGAAGAAGTCTTGCGATTGCCAAACCGTCGCCTCCATTATTTCCTTTACCCGCAAATATTTTGATATTCTTGTCATTTCCGGCAATTTTCTTAATTGATTCTGTACACCTGCGCGCTGCCCTTTCCATTAGGTCTATAGAAGCAACAGGCTCGTTTTCGATTGTGAATTTATCAGCTTCCCTAATTTGATTGATGTTTAATATCTTCATGTAACATTCGGTTTGTTTAGAAAATAAGGTTCTCAGAATCCTTTTGATTAGGATTTAAACTTTGTGTTGCTTGGTTACGCTAATTTTTTTCTATTTCTGGGCAAAATCTGATTTGTTCTACGAAAGAATTTGATGCAATGTTTGGGAATAACAACCTTTTGATTGAATTATTTGGGGCTTGTCTGGAAAATCTGGCTATATCTGTGCTTTGATGCAATTCAATGCTATTCTGATTTCTTTGCTTTCTTTGTTTACCTTGTCTGAAAAACTGAATATTTGAGTGAAAAAACCAAATCAAAATAGATCTGGAATAAAAAATTCACTGTGTTCTGATAATAAATACAATATGTGAAAATGCGTTGAAAATTTTTCAGATGCATAGATCTGCATATTGTTGAAAATGTTCAAAATAGACAATTCTTTGATCAAGAAAATCTAATTGAAAAAACATTCAAATATAAAAATAATTCATTTTTTCAATTTATGTTTTAAATAAATCTTATATTTTTAAGGAAAAATAATTTTCTTTGCATTCTTCAAATATTCAATGATTGCGTTTGTCATAGGAGGATTGATGCAAAAAATTCGGATCAGATCTATTCAAAAATCTTATATCATAAATTATCTCAGATGTTTAAAAATCATCCTAAAGGCTTATTTGTTTTAGCAGCTTCCAACATGGGGGAGCGCTTTGGTTTTTATACCATGCTGGCTATATTTACATTATATCTGCAAGATTATTTTGGCTGGGATAAAGAGCATGCCTTTAATCTTTATGGATATTTTCTTTTCGGCATTTACTTTTTGCCTATTTTAGGAGGAATTATTGCCGATGAGCTTATTGGATACGGCAAAACCATTATTATAGGCTCTGTGATTATGGCCATAGGTTATGGTTTGCTTGCACAACCCACCAAAGATCCAATATTTGTATATATTTCTCTATCGGTAATTGCATTGGGGGTCGGAATGTTCAAAGGCAATATTGTTGTATTGGTTGGAAATATTTACGACAAGAAAAAATTGGATCACCTGCGAGATTCTGCTTATAATCTTTTTTATGGCGCTATTAATATTGGGGCTTTTTTCGCTCCTTATGCAGCCTCATCTATAAAAAACTTTGTTTTGGAAAGCCGCGGATTTTCTTACAATGAGGCAATTCCCGGCATAGCTCATCAGCTTATCGAAACAGGAACTTCTGATAAATTACAGCTACTTCAGGGGATTGCAAAAACAAATGATCCTGCTCAACTTTTAGCGTATTCCCAAAATTATCTCGATGCCTTGGCTTCTGGGTATAACTGGGCCTTTGGATTGGCTGCATTTTCTATGATTGTTTCACTGATTGTTTATTTGGGTTTTCGCAAACATTACCAATATGCCGATTTTAGAAACAGGGATCAACCAGCATCCGAAAATATTGTACTTTCCAAAAAGCAATTCAGAGACAGAATTCTGGCTTTGTCGCTGGTTTTCGTTATTGTGATATTTTTCTGGATGGCTTACCAGCAAAATGGCTCAACCATGACAGATTTTGCCAAAAATTATACAAATCTGAATGCCAATAAATTTGTCTATTCCATGTTTTATTTGCCTTGTGTTTTGTCTATTGTTGCAACCATTGCAGGTTTGGTATTTATTTTCCGCAAGAATTTACAATGGAAGACAAAAATTGCATCTGTGGTGGCGACTGTGGGTGGAATTTCCTATCTGATTTACTATTCCATAACAGCACCCGAGAACAATAAAATTGATCCTGAAGTTTTTCAGGCATTTAACCCGCTTTTTATTGTATTTTTAACTCCGCTGGTTATTGGATATTTCGCTTCATTGAACAAGAAAGGTAAGGAACCCAGTGCCCCCAAAAAAATTGGTATCGGTATGATCATAACGGCAATCGGTTTTGCCATTTTGATGGTTGTTTCATTCAATTTGCCAAGCGTAAAAGAATTGGGACGCAATACGGTGGACAGTTCTTTGGCTGTGAGTCCCTACTGGCTCATTTCTTCCTATTGGGTTATTACTTTTGCCGAATTATTTTTAAGTCCGATGGGGCTTTCTTTTGTTTCAAAAGTTGCACCTCCCGGTAAAAAAGGGATTATGCAAGCTGGTTGGCTTTTTGCAATTTCTATTGGTAATCTGATAGCTGGCTTAATTGGCAGCCTTTACGAAAATTGGACACTTTGGCACTTTTTCTTCATGTTGGTCGTTGTTTGTTTGATTTCGGCTGTCATCATTTTCTCCATTATGAAGATCATTAATAAAGCATCAAAATCATAATGATTTTTTAACAATTTTAATCAAACATTTTTTGCTTAACTTTGTTAGAACTTTAATAATTAAGAGTCATGACTACAAATACAGAAATTATAATTTTTCCGACATGTTTATTAAGTCACAGAGCGGCGATATCTTTGTAAATAATTGAAATTTAGAGAGGGGTTTTAATTCATTTCTTTCTTCAAGGATGCCGCAACTACGTTGCTAAAACTTGTGTGAAAAATTCGTTCTTACTATGCAAACAAAATAACAGACTACTTTCAAACCTAACAAAAAAGCAAGACAAGCAACATTTTTGTACTATTGGGGTTGACAATTAGCAATATAAAGAAAAATTAGGTACATTTTCAAAAAATTTCTTAATATTGGACAAATATTTGTCATACAAAAAATGAATGTCGTTTTGCCTTTGAAAAACTAAACTATAGAAACGTGAGAAATTTTTACACCTTAATCTTATTCATTCTTCCATTTGTTTTGTTCAGCGAAAATGTTCAGGAGCTTGAAAAAAAATTAGCTTCATCGAGCGACAAGGACAAATTTCCAATTTTGATCATTTTATCCAAGGTTTGTGCAAAAACACAACCAGACAAAAGCATTTCCTACGGAGAGCAAGCTTTGAAAATGCTGAGAAAAGTTAAATATACTCCGGATGATGAAGCAAGTATTTATAATTCATTAGGAGGAGCTTATTTCTATAAAAAAGATTTCTCAAAATCTTTGAAATATTATGAAAAAGAAATCATATTAATCGAAAAATCTGGTTCTTCGGCTGTATTCAGAAGTTATTTCAATATTGCTACCCTTTCGATGGAAACCAAAAATACAAGTAAAGCGATCAGCTATTTTAAAAAAACAATAGAAGCTGGAAGAAAATTTAATGAAAAAGAAGCTATTAATGCATGTTACTATAATCTGAGCGCTATTTACGAAAGTGAAAAAGATTATGGGGAAAGTTTGAAATATCTGAGGATGTACATGGTAGGACTGACAAGCGATGCCAAACAAAAATTAACTGTTCTGGAAACAGATTATGAAAAAGTAAAAAAAGAAAAAGCCGAAAAAGAAAATCTGGCGAATCAACTTATTCAGGATACAATTAAGAAATCTGAAAAAATTGATAATCTGACAGAAGAATCTAAAAACAAAGATACAATTATTTCGACCAAGGAATTTGAAATAATGAAACAGCGAAGCATCGTACTGGAAAGAGAACAGAAGGTTCGCGAACAATTGCGCATCATATTTTTTGGAGGAGCAGCCTCTATTATCATTTTCGTATTCTCAATCTTTTTATTCAGAATGTACAGGCAAAAACGCAAAGCACTTAACGAACTAAAGATTAAAAATGCTGAAATTATGCAGCAAAAAGAGGAAATAGAAAGTCAACGAGATGAAATTCAGGATAAAAATAAGAAAATAACAGAGAGTATCAATTATGCTCATCGCATCCAAAATGCCCTACTCCCGGGTGAATCAACAATGAAAGAATTCCTTAAAGATTATTTTATTTTGAATAAACCGAAAGATATTGTGAGTGGTGATTTCTACTTTGTTACGAAAATAAAAAACAAAATTTATATTGGTGTGGCAGATTGCACTGGTCATGGGGTTCCTGGAGCATTAATGAGTATGTTGGGGATGACTTTTATGAACCATGTACTGAGTCGTCATGAGGTGAATACAAGTAACGAAGTTTTGGACAAAATCAGAATGGAAGTCATTGAATCTCTGAAACAAAAAGATATAACCACAGATCAATTAGACGGTATGGATTTGGCTTTTGTCATCATTGATTTTGAAGAAATGAAAGCACAATTTTCAGGTGCAAACAATCCACTTTATTTATTGCGCAACAATGAAATAATTCAATATAAACCAGATAAAATGCCTTTGGCAATCTATCGGAAAATGCATCCATTTGCATTTCAGGAATTCGAAATTATAAAAGGCGATTTAATCTACATGTTTTCCGATGGGTATGCAGACCAAATTGGCGGTCCGAACAATGAAAAATTCAAATACAATAACCTCAGAAGCTTGCTATTAGAAGTTGCACCTTTGGAAATGGTCGAGCAAAAGAAAGAACTTGAAAGAAGAATTACCGACTGGATTGGAAGAAGCGAACAAATCGATGATATTTTACTTTTTGGGATGAAGATTTAGGATTTGATTTTGCATGGAAGTTTATTTAAGCACTGCGTATTTCCCTAATGTTCAATACTTTAGTAAATTTATTCCATCCGATCTTTGTTTTATAGAAGGAAAAGAAAATTTCATAAAGCAAAGCTTTCGGAATAGGATGCAAATTCTTTCTGCCAATGGTTTGCTGAATCTCTCAATTCCGATTCAAAAAACAGAAAGTCTCAAAATACCGATAGAATCGGTGCAAATTTGCTATGAAACGAACTGGCCGAAAATTCATTGGAAAGCCATCGAATCTGCTTATAACAATTCACCATTTTTTGAATTTTACCAAGATGATTTCAAAGTTTTTTTTGATCAGAAATTTGACTTATTGTTCGATTTGAATTGCGAAGTTTTAAAAAAAATACTGCAAATCCTAGGAATCCGACAGCAAATAGGTTTTACGCAGAAATATTATGCAGAAGGTGCTTTTGATAATGACTTCAGATATAAAATTCATCCTAAAGCAAATCAAAATATAGCCGATGAGAATTTTAAGCCAGTTCCCTATTATCAGGTTTTCATTGAAAAATTTGGATTTGTCCCTAATTTGAGCATTCTTGATCTGATTTTTAACGAAGGCCCTCAGTCCTTATCTCTTCTTAAATCGATGATAAAATGACAACAATTATTTCATTTACTGCTTATTGAAATTCTTTTAAAAGTTTTTGCGTATTTCATGAATAAAATCTATATTTTTGCATTTTGTTAAATTTGAATATATGGCTGCGATGATTTATAATTCTTTATTAAAAGTTCCAAATTGGTTACGATATTTTGGAGTTGCTTTTATGGGGGCTTCTTTGGCCATTCTTACCTTTACGTTTTTGATGCGTCCCAAAAATGTTTATATAAAAGAAAATTATGGCGTATTTTCTCGATTTGCTTCGCAAGAAATTCCTGATTTTATTATAGCTGCTGAAAAATCTGTTCCTTCGGTGGTACACGTCAAAACGCGGGTTCCAACCACGAATTATCAGGATAATTTGCTCTATGATTTTTTCTTTGGCGACAGGCTCAATAGTGGAGCACCCGTTGTGGCAAGTGGAAGTGGAGTTATCATATCATCCGATGGCTATATTGTTACCAATAACCATGTTATCGAAAAGTCGGAGCAGATGGAAGTAATCTTGATGGACAAACGTTCCTATAAAGCCCGTTTTATTGGAAGTGATCCCTTCACCGATATCGCTTTACTTAAAATTGATGAAAAAGATTTGACCCCTATTGTATTTGGCAATTCTGATAATTTGAGAGTCGGTGAGTGGGTTTTGGCAGTAGGAAATCCATTCAATTTGACTTCAACCGTTACGGCGGGTATTGTGAGCGCTAAAGGACGAAATATTAATATTCTAACTAAAAAGGCTTCAATTGAATCATTCATTCAAACCGATGCTGCCGTAAATCCTGGAAATAGTGGTGGTGCTCTGGTCAATATCAATGGAGACCTCATCGGGATCAATACGGCTATAGCTTCGCCTACGGGTTCTTTTTCGGGTTATTCCTTTGCGATTCCGGTTAGTATCGTCAAAAAAGTTATCAATGACCTGATCGAATTTGGCGCAGTACAAAGAGCTGTGTTGGGCGTTGATATTAAGGATATTGATGCTGAATTGGCAAAAACCCTTAAATTAGAAAAGATCGAGGGCGTTTATATTGCTGGCATTGAAGAAGGTGGATCGGCTGTTGCAGCAGGAATTATTAAGGACGATATTATTCTAAAAATTGAAGATATGACTGTTAACAATGTTTCTGAATTACAGGAGCAATTGAGCAAATTCAGTCCTGGAAATAAAATAAAACTGACCATTAAACGAGATAAAGCCGTCATAGAATTTTATCCGGTATTGAAAAATAGGGAGGGTAACACAAATATTATCGACAACAATCTAATTACTTCATTAGGAGCTACATTCGAGGAAGTTCAAGAAGAGGAAAAGAAGAAGCTGAAAATTAAATCAGGTTTAAAAGTGGTGGATTTGCGTGCCGGAAAGTTAATGAAAGCAGGCGTAGAGAAAGGTTACATTATTACAATTATCAATCGCCAGCATGTTACCACTCTGATCGATCTTCACCGAATTCTGGAACATGTGAACGGTGGTGTTTATATCGAGGGTGTCTATCCTAATGGAACAACTTCTTACTATGCTTTTGGGATTAGATAAAAAAATTAAAAAATAAGAGACAATGAATTTATATGATCAAATTTGCACTGATGGAAAAATTCCATTTTGGCCTATAACGATGCATTTTGCTGCAAGATTTAGCAACATGACTTATGGTGATTTTGCCAGCGATCACACAAAACTTGTTGAAGCCAATATTAAAGTCATGAACTATTTTGGAATCAATCGAGTAAGTTTGATCTCTGATCCTTACCGGGAAACATCTGCTTTTGGTGCAAAGATTTTATATCATGATGAAGCAGTGCCTCAGTGTATTGAAAAACTTGTAAAAATAACTTCGGATTTGAAAAAAATCAAAAGCCCTGATGTTTGTAAAGCTGTCAGAACTTTAGACCGAATACAAGCAGCAGAACTCTTCAAAAAACAATTACCTGACAATACTTCCATAGTGGGTTGGATAGAAGGGCCATTGGCAGAAGCTTGCGATTTATGCGGTGTTAGTGAAATGTTGATGCATTTGATGACAGATCCCGAATTTTCGAACCCCATGTTAGATATATGCACGGAAACTGCAAAGAATTTTGCTCTTGCACAGATCAATGCTGGTTGCAACATCATCGGGATGGGTGACGCAATTTGTTCCCAAATAGATGAACATACTTATAAGGATTTTGTAAAAAGCAGACACAAAGAAATTGTGGATTTTGTTCATCAGCATGGTGCTAAAATCAAGTTGCATGTATGCGGCGATGTAACCCATTTACTCAACGATTTTAAAGATTTGGAATTGGACATCATTGATATTGACTGGCAGGTGGATCCTTCAATAGCACGCCAAAAATTGGGTGATGAAATTATATTAAAAGGAAAGATCAATCCTGTTCATTTTATTGAGAAAAATCAGGATCAAATCAAACAGGAGGTCAAGAATTTATTGAATCTGGTAAAAGGAACTAAATTCATTCTTTCGGGCGGTTGTGAAATTTCTGTGCAAACTCCTGTAGAAAACTTAATGGCAGCAAAATTGGCTATTGACGAGTTTTATGCATAGCAAACTTATTTATCACAGGTATAGTTGAACCATATTTCTCCAATATCTGGGTTTATGCGCTTCGCCTTCCCATTCATAATAGGCATGACCAATGCCTTTTTCGTGGAAGGCTTGGCTCAAATGACGGTTATTTTCAATAAAAGCATCTTCCAAACCTACTACAAAAACGATTTGCATTTTTTTGAGTAATTCTATCCATTTGGCATCGGCTATATTGGGCACAAAATGACTTGGATTATTGAAATATATGGTTTCATCATAATAACCATCAAAAAGTCCTCTAAAACTGCCAACATGACTTGTCAGATCGTAGCGCCCGCTGAGGGCAACGATTTTTCCAAACACATCCGGATGTTTCAGGGCTATATTCATGGCATGCCAAGCTCCCATACTACATCCATGCGATATGATGAAATTGCTAAAATTTTTCTTTAATGCAAAAGGAATGATTTCATCAATAATATATTTTTCATATTGCAAATGCCGCTTAATTCTGTCACCCGGAAAATTCCAATTGCAATATACGCTTTCTTCATCAATGCTATCGACACAATAAAGCTGTAAATGTCCTTGATTGATAGAATCTTTTAGAGCATCTACCATACCAAAGTTCTCGTAATCAAAAAATCTTCCGGTTCTGGTAGGAAAAACAACGACAATAGAGCCACTTTCACCAAAAACTAAAATTTCCATTTCTCTGGAAAGATTTGGACTGTACCACTTATGATACTCCCTTTTCATGGCCATTTCGTAATGTGATAATTAAAATCCTGAACATAAATTTCACCAAATTTACGAAGTTTAATGATCTAATTTGTTATGCTTATCTTAAAAAATCTTTAACGATTGTTCGTAAATACATTTTTTCCAAAGATTGTATCCTTCTCGACTTACATGTAATTTGTCTGGTTCAAAGTATTTTAATTCGGGTTTACCCTGAGCATTCAACATTGGGTCGAAAATGTTGATATAACAGGTATTAGGCAAATCCTTCAAGCTATTGAAAATGATCTGGTTGGTGTATCGAATTTGGTTTACAAGTTGCCAACGAATAGGACTTGGTTTAATAGAAAGGAAAGTGAACATTTTATCGGGAAAAAGCTTTTGATATTTTTGGAGCAATACCATGAAAAATAACCAAACTTCCTCTGGATGACGACCATCGCCTAAATCATTATCACCAGCGTAAACAATCATAGAGTCGGGTTCAAAACGAGGAACAATTCTTTCAAAAAACCAAGAGCAAGCAGCAAGCGTGGAACCTCCAAAACCTAAATTGATCGGGCAGATTTCCGTAAATTCATTTTCCAGATTACCCCATAAGCGTATGGATGAACTTCCATAAAATGCTATTTTTCTTTTTTGAGTTTCCGGGTAAGGAATGCGTTCAATATTTTTTACATCATTTTCGTACCAATACATATTGAAGAAGATTTGTTTTAAGCAATAATATTTTGTTCGAAGGTAATCAAATTCCAGTTTTCCAAAAAAAATAAAAACGCCAAAAACCATTTAATGCCGAATCTTAGAACGTAAAAAATTAAATATTAGAATGTTAATTATTTTCACTATACACAATTGGATGAAAAATTTGGCTAAAATTTTTATTATACAGACATTGCGCAAAATTTCAGACAAACTTAATTGCGCTGTCTGATTTGTATTTATATATAAATTCTAATTCTAATAATATGAAGTTCAATTTCCGTGAAAGCTTGTTCCGAATGTGGTATTGGTATGTTAATCGCATTGATAAAAATGCCGAAATCCTGTTTATGAATTATGGTTACAATGATGAAAACCAAAAAGTTAATTTGGAACCTCAGCATGAACCTAACCGCTATTCAATTCAGTTATATCACCATTTGGCTGCTGCAACTGACATCAAAAACAAAGAAATCGTTGAGATCGGCTGCGGCAGAGGCGGCGGATTGTCTTATATTGTGAAGAAATTTGCCCCGGCAAAAGCCAAAGGAGTTGATTTGGACAAAACTGCTGTTGAATTTTGCAGTCGCCATTACAATTTAGAAGGCTTATCCTTTTTACAAGGCGATGCTCAAAATTTAACGATAGAAGATAACACAGCAGACGTGATTTTCAACGTAGAGTCTTCGCACCGTTATCCGGCAATGTCACAGTTTCTTGGTGAGGTAACCCGAATATTGCGCCCCAAAGGATATTTTTTATATACCGATTTTCGTTACGATCATGAAATCGAAGATTTGAAAAAGGATTTAGCTTCAAGTGGTTTATCTGTTTTGGAAGAAAAAATCATCAACAAAGAAGTTGTTGCGGCTCTGAATGCAGATGACGAAAGAAGAAGAAATTTGGTAAAAAAACTTACCCCCAAATTTCTACATAAAATTGCATTGAATTTTGCCGGAGCAGTAGGATCCGAAACCTATAACCAATTTGCAACAAGCAAATATGTATATTTCAGCTACGTAATGCAAAAAAAATAATTATATATGGCTGGAAGTTCAATTTGTATAGCAGATTGATCTTCCGTCCTGATTATCTCATTGCTTTCTTGTAGAAAGAAAGTTGAGCCATATAATAAAATATAAAGTATAAGAGCAGTTTAATTGGTGAAAAATTTGAAAATATTGATTATTTGCGATTATTTACAGCGAATTTAGATTTTACTATCTTGCTGTAATTGGAGAAAAATCACCATTATTCATAAAGGAAAGTAAGCAAATTAAAACGGTGATTGAAAAACATAATCCAATTGATTTGTTTTCAAACTTCCAAGCAATATTGGTTGATAATGAAACAATAAGATATTGTAATTGATAAATTTAAATCGACCAAAGTAATAGTAAAATTGATTTCTCAAAAACAGCAAATAAACGTTTGGTTGAACTATAAAAAAAGGCAGATTACAAAGAATCTGCCTTTTTGTGAAAATAATTTTAGTAAAATATCAACGATTCGTTACGCTTTACTGGTACAGTTTGGCCCAATTTTTCATTGTGCGGTTTTTCCAAACACCTGAGTGATAAAGATAACTTGCGATAAGCGGAACAATGGTGGTTGCTTCTGCATATACCATTTGTTCGTAAACCGTATTTACTTTACCCCAAGAAGCAGCCTCTTTAAGCGTTGAACTCGAACAAGCTCCATCGCGCACGTCGGCAACCGTTATTTGAACAGCATATTCGTGCATTGGAACTTCTTTTCCAAGAATTTCGGCACAAACAACAGTATCCTGAATGAAGTTTTTGGGAGTTCCCCCTCCTATCATAAACAGTCCTGTGGTTGGAGCTTCCATTTTGATTTTGGTAAGTTCATGAAAATCACGCACAGAATCAAGAGTTACATGACTATCGGGATTTTCGACCTGATGTTTCACTAATCCAAAACCTGCGCTACTGTCCGAAAATGCAGGACAAAATATAGGTACGCCACATTCGTAACAGGTTTGAATCAGAGAATCTTTTTTTACCGAATTTTTCACGAGCCATTTACCCATTTCTGCGATGAATTCGCGTGATGAGAATGGCTTTCTGGGAAGCGTATCTGCAATGAGTTTAACCGCGTGGTCACACTCCTGCAGTTCTTCTTCGTCGATAAAAGTATCGTATATTCTGTCTATATACAATTCTCTCAATGTATTATCGGGAACGTCAAGCCTTCCTTTGTAATGCTTAAAACCAAGAGCTTCAAAGAAATCCATATCAACAATCGAAGCGCCTGTTGCAACCACCGCATCAATCATTTTGTTTTTCACCATATCGACATACACTTGCATGCAACCTCCGGCACTTGTACTTCCGGCCAGGGATAGAACTACGGTACATTCATCGCGGCTCAGCATCATCTTGCAGATGTCGGCAGCATTGGCTGCATCGCGTGATGTAAACGACATGTCACGCCACGCATCGATAATTGGTGTAGCGTCAAAAGACTTGATATCAATATGCTTGATAACTTCTTTTAAAAGATCTTGTTTTGTCATTTTTTGTTTAGGTATTTCCAATAAATTATTGATATTAAATATTTTCGATGCAAAAACTACCAAGGCAACCTGCCTTCTTTACATATTATTGGTAAAGAACTGTAGTATTATATTGCAAAACCGGATAAAAATAGTTCGTGAAACACAATGCAACAATGGCTGTCGCGAATTTCTTCTTTGGTTCAAACGATTCTATTGTCAGCTTCATATCACGCAGCTCAAATTGATCATCAAAACCATTGATATACAATTCATTAAGACTTGAACGTAAAAGCCATTCTATGTGTTCGTTGGTATAGTTTCCATTATGTTCGCAAACTAATCCGCCATATCTTTGGTTGGTTTTTTTATCAAAAAGCCATCCGAAAATAATGCCTGCGCTAACTCTTTCTCCATCGACAGAATTAGAAACAGCCATAATGGTTTCCATTACAGAACCATGCACGATACGATCCGGTTTAGGGACTTCGGTTGCAATAGCAGGTAAAATAGAAGAGTAGGTCATAATATTAGACATCTCAATTCCGGCTTGTTTGAGGGCGAGATGGTAAGAGCCGGCATGAACCGTGATGTCACTTTCGCCACGGCCTTGCGTGATGAAATAATCTTTGGGTATTCGATTTCCAACAAGAATTCCTTGCTCTTGAAGGTGATTCGAGGTAATGACGCTACCAAAAGTAATGCCTTCTATCTGACTTCCATTTGGAGAAGTCTTTTGCATAATCATATTTTCTGTCATCTTGCATAAAACTATTTAATTGGTGAAACAATAAAAAAGGCTTCGCGAACAGGGATACCCGAAAATTGCTAAAGAATCTCATTTTATATAAATCTGATTTTCTTTGCATTACATCTCTGTCCTTAAAACCTGAAAAAGCGGGCAAATATAGTATTTGATTTAATTTATAAAACAACAAAACAACTTTTTTTTATCCTATTTATTGTCCCAAAGGAAGAATAATAAAAAAAAAAATTGCATTTCATTTATGAACTATTTATATTTCAATTATTTAAAATTTTAGCACATTTATGAACAAACTTTTCCACAAAATTTAGTTAATGAATTCATTAATAATGAACAAAGTAAAAACTGTCGAAAGCTAATGCCTCAGCGGTTGAGGTGAAACTTTTTGCAAACATACGATTTATTAAAATATAAAAAAATTTAGTGGTAGTTTTTTTTATCGAAAAGCCACCGCCCTTCGAATAATCTTGTGACCATGAACACTTTTCAAATTGTCGATGATTCGGTACAAATTGGGTAGAGCCGGGTTGGCGTCGAAAAGATCGAGCTGCTGGAATCCATAAACCATATTGCTAAATTTAACACCAACAAGCCTGACCAACATCCGTCTCTGGTAAACTTTTTCGAACAAGTCTTTGGCAACAGATATAAGATTGTGATCAAGAGATGTATAGCTAATGCGCCGCTGTTGTGTATGTGTATCAAAATTGGCATAACGTATTTTAACCGTCACACAAGAAGTAAGTTTCTGGTGTTGACGCAACTGGAAACCAAGTTTTTCGGTCATTGTAACAATCAGGTCTTTGAGCATAGGGTAGTCTATGGTATCCTGATCGAAAGTTCGCTCTGTGCTGATGGATTGTTGTTCTGTATAAGGTTTTACGGGTGTAAGGTCTATGCCGTTGGCTTTTTTCCAAATATCCACACCATTTTCACCCAAAACACTTTTAATCATTTCCAGCGGTATGCATACAAAACTTTCGATGGTCGATATTCCCATGGTTCGCAACAAGCGGTAAGTTTTTTCGCCCACACCCGGTATTTTTTGTATTGAAAGTGGAAACAAAAAAGACAGAACATGATCCTTAGGAACTTCGAGTTCACCATTGGGTTTTGCTTCGCCTGTAGCAATTTTCGAAACTGTTTTATTTAATGATAAGCCCATTGAAATAGGCAAACCCGTTTGCTGAATAATGTAATGACGAAGTTCATGTGCCCAAGTCATGCATCCAAAAAACCGATCCATACCTGTAAGATCCAGATAATGTTCATCGATCGACATTTTTTCGTAAACAGGCGCCTTCTCGTGAATGATGTCGGTGATCATGTTCGAATATTTGCTGTAGGTATCCATGTCGCCACGAATCAAAATGGCCTCATTGCAAAGCGTACGCGCAAGCTTCACAGGCATACCTGCATGAACGCCAAACTTCCGGCATTCATAGCTGCAACTTGATACCACGCTACGACTCGAAAATCCCCCTACAATAACCGGTTTCCCCGCCAATTTACTATTCAAAAGCCGCTCTACCGAAACAAAAAAAGTATCAAGATCTAAGTGTAGAATATTTCTTTCCATTTTCAAAATGACTATATATTAATCATAATCCAAGACCACAATATAGTCATTTTGTTTTGTATTTACAAGTTTTTTCAGGAAATAATCACAGAACTCCTGAAGCTGTGTTTAAAAATCAGGAGTTTATCAAATTCTATTCGCAAACATAACTGTTGCATTTTTTGGGAAGGATTTTAATTCATCATTCGATATTCATAATTCCTAATTAAAAGATTTATAATTTTTTAGGCTTAATTTTCTCTGAATATAATAACGGCTTGGGTTTTTCAAAATTGTCCGGTTTCCCCTTCATAAATGCATGGGCTAATGATTAGTGCCCTGAAAAGTAAGAAGAATTAATTTGAAAATTATTCAATGGAAATTCATTCGGATCAACATGTTTATATGAAAGAACCTGAAATATAGATCCCTGATTTTACTGGAAAAAGAGGTAGAAGAGCGATAAAAAAGAAAACAAACAACATTCTGTAGATGTAAGGTTTTATATTGAATCAACTCCGAAACAATACTGGAAAAGCCTAAAAATATGAAATACCACAAAAAGAGTATTAGAATGTGAGGCTTTGGTTCGTAAGGTTTGGGTTTGGGATAATGAATCAGACAAAGCGTAAGAACGCCTATTGATTGTAAAGAAAACCTATACAAATGCAGTCGCAAAGGTATTTTATTGAACGGGCGTTTTTCAAGAAAGTAAACAAGAATTGGGTCTGTCAGAATATCAGGTAAGAGGTTGGTTGGCATGGCAACACCGCACAACTTTAGTGATGATGGCACAACAATTCGTTTTGAGAGAAAAATTAATAAACAAGGAAACCACACCACTGTTATATACAAGAGATGTCAAAGAAATTCATATCTTCAAGCTTGTAAAAAAGAAAAAAACAATCATTGATATGATGAAACAAATCTTGAATAGACATAGAAAAAGAACGACTTCAAAGAACAAATGTAGAAACACAAATTTGCAAATTTAAATGTGCCAAAGTATATTTAAAATTATGCAATTATTCTCGTTAATTATGTAACACTTCGATGAACAATTGAACTTACTTTTGTAGCGTCAAATTATTCATCACATATAAGAATTTATTTCTAAATGCCATAAGCTAAACCTACACCAAAATTGATAAACATTAAAATTTTTTGTTATGAAAACATTGAATTTTCTATTAGTTTTTCTTGCTATTTTCCTTACATTCATGCTGAATTCATGCAGTCTGATTGGCATGATATTCAAAGGCATGAGTATGGTCATTTTTATTGCTGTTACTGTCGTAATCATAATTTTTATTGTATATCGGTGGTTGCGGACTGGCAAGGGGCGTATTGAAAAAATCATTCCTCCCTCCGTATAAAGACAAATGTGCGAATATTGCAATATATTCCTAATGTTATATAATTATAACATCATGCATATAAATACCTTTGTTGCGAAAAAAGGACTTGATGAACGATGAAAACAAATAGTTTAACAATTAAATGAAAATGAAAAAACTTATCTTAGCATTTGCAGCCATGGCAATTACTGTTGGCGCTTATGCACAAACCGATTCAACTGACACAAAGAAAGGATAGTGGACTGTGAATAACAATCAAAATCAAAACATGCAAAACAATCCCGTTGATGAATCACTTCCCAATGGAGTTGTAATGCAAGACGGAAAAATGATGAAAGTGAATAACGGAAAAATGACCATCTTGGACTATGACATGACCATGAGCAACGGAACAAGAATAAGAAGCGATGGTTCATACATTAAAAAAGACGGAAACAAAATGATGATGAAAGACGGACAACACATGGATATGGAAGGCAAAATTACCCTTATCAAAGCAAAAAGCAAAAACATGTATTTGGTTCCCGATAGCATGCTGAAAAAAGATTAATGAGCAAGGCTCAATTCAACGCTTCAACGTAAACAATTCACACTTAAAATAAATACAAAATGATAGAAAATCAAAATCAAAATGCTGAAAACAAGACCACAGACAGTGGTTTGTTAACAGGAATGTTTCATGACCGCGATAGCGCAGAACATGCTTACAACACTTTGCAAGAAAAAGGTTACTCGAAAGACGACATCAACTTGGTTATGTCGGACGAAACGCGTAAAAAACATTTTTCTGGTGATGCTAAAGAAACACAAATTGGAACCAAAGCAGCCGAAGGTTTAGGAAAAGGTTCTGCTATTGGCAGTACTGTTGGTGCAATTGTAGGTATAATCGCAGCCATTGGAACAAGTTTGGTTATACCAGGACTTGGAATTATCATAGCAGGTCCCATAGCAGCAGGTTTAGCGGGTGCAGGTGCAGGTGGTATCACAGGTGGAATCATTGGTGCACTTATTGGTTCAGGAATTCCTGAGGCACGTGCTAAGTTATATGAAACGGGTATCAAAGAAGGGCAAATCGTTATAGGTGTCCGCCCTCATAATAGCGAAGATGCGAAATTTTTTGAAGAAAATTGGCGTACAAACAAAGGAGGAGAAATTCACATATAGAATTTCTAATTCGATTAAAAGCGGAATGATTTTCATAGTCATTCCGTCTTAAATACAAACAGTTAATAATTATTCAAAACCCTAAATAAAAAACACAATGAAAAAGATAAGTTTTATGAAAAAAACATTGCTTCAGGTAACTTTTGTTACAACTATTTTAATATTTGCTTCATGCGGATCTAATCAAAGATTAGAGGACACAAAAGATGTGGCACAAGAACACAATGATGCAAAATTTGATAACAACAAGCAAGAAAAAGATGCACGATTTCTTGTAAGTGCTGCAGAAATTAACCTTGAACAAATTCAGTTAGGAAAATTGGCACAGCAAATCGGAAGATCATCTTATGTGAGGGAATTGGGAAATAACATCGAAGATTCCCACACCAAATCATTCAATGATTTAACAGAACTTGCTAAAAATAAATTGATTACGATTCCAACTTCATCCACAGACAATGCACAGGACTCTTACAAAAAACTAAATAATAAATCAGGAAGTGCTTTTGATGAGGCGTTTGCCGATAAAATGGTAAGCAATCAGAAAGATGCAATTAGCGTTTTCGAAGAAGCATCCAAAGATCGATACGATAAAGATATTAAAAATTGGGCATCAAACGCATTACCCAGCTTGCGTAAAAATCTTGATAATTCGATTGACTGTCAGAAAAGATGTAATAAAAATTAATTCAATAAAAAAGAATTGTTGTGTTTGCAATAAAAAATAAAAATTAATAATAATAATCAATTAATCCGCTTCAAAAGCCTTCCTTTTGGGGAGGCTGGTGAGGCATAAAACAAGATTCAATTATGAGTACAGGTAAATTAGTATTAGGAACATTGGCAGGACTTGCCGTTGGTGCAGTAGTTGGAATTTTATTCGCACCCGAAAAAGGTTCAGTTATACGCAAACAAATCATGGACAAAGGATGTGGTTGTGTAGATAAAATAAAATCAAAATTTGAGAACACGAAAGATGACGCTGAAGAGATTGTCAAAAATGGAAAATCAAAATATGAAGATTTAAAATCTGAAACAAATGATGTAGTGTCATACTAAAATATATTGGCAGGGTAGATACAAAATAGGCAACATCGTAAATTTTGTTTTAATCGTCAGTAAAAGAATAAAAAATTTGCTTGAAAGCCTGTTATTTAAGTAATATTAGCAGGCTTTTTTAATTATTCTATGATGCACATGGAACGATTTTTTATGAGTTAAAAGTCATAACTTCTGTTCTGACTTTTTTCAATTATCTGATCTATGACTTGCATTATTTAGCGTGATCTTTAAAAACGCACATGTTGATAAATCAGTATTTACTATGAATTTTCCATTGATTATAGGAAGCGAATTCATTCAGCATTAGTATATTTAATAAAATCAGGCTTTAAACAATTTGAATTATATTATTCAAGCCAATATAGAAAAAATATGAAAAAAGTGACCAAAGCAAGAATATTCAAAAAAAGAAATATAATCATTGCAATGATAATCATAGTGCTGGTTGCCATACGAATAGCACTCCCTTATGTTGCTTTGCATTATGCAAACAAAAGCCTTGCAAATTTAAAATCTTTATACGGTCATATTGAGGATATAGATATAGCCTTATACCGAGGCGCATATAAAATAAAAGGTATTTACATAAATAAAAAAGATTCCGTTTCTGGCAAACAGACCAAATTTTTTAAATCCGATATCATTGATTTATCCGTGGAATGGTCAGCGTTATTTAAAAAAAGATTGGTGGGTGAGTTGGTATTTGATCGTCCTTTACTTATTTTTACAAAAGACAAAACAGAACCCAAAGATATTCAAAAAGATAGTTCCGATTGGAAATCTTTATTAGATGGTTTTATGCCGCTTAAGGTAAACAGGTTTGAGATTAAGGAAGGAATTATAAAGTATGTTGACCAAAACTCAAAACCCGCTGTAGATATTCAAATGGACAACACTTATGTTCTCGCACAAAACCTTTCTTCCGTAGTTGATTCCACATTACTACCATCAACTGTTTTTGCTACTTCAAACGTTTATGGCGGAAGGCTGCAATTTAATATGAAACTCAATGCACTAAAAGATCAACCCACATTCGATTTAAATGCAGATTTAAAAAATGTGCAGTTGGTTAAACTCAATGAATTCTTTCAGGCCTATGCAAATTTTGATGTGAATAAAGGTACGATGGAACTTTATACTGAAATAGCTGCTAAAGGAGGGCAATTTGTCGGTTATGTAAAACCGATTATAAAAAATTTGGATGTTTTAGGAAAAGAAGACCGCAAAGATTCTTTTTGGCAAAAAGCATGGGAGAGTTTGGTCGGTACAACTGCAGTCATTGTGCGCAATCCAACAAAAAAACAGGTTGCAACCAAATTGCCCTTGTCTGGATCTTTTGACAAAACCAAGATCAATACATGGTATGCCATCATAGTCTTACTAAGAAATGCTTTTATAAAAGCCTTGCAACCCGCGATTGATGCTGAAATAAATATACAATCATTGAATAAGGAAATTGAGGATGAGAAAAAGAAGGGCTTTTTGAAAAAAGTTTTCAATGGTAAAAGTAAGGAAGAAAAAAAAGAGGAAAAAAGTAAAAGGCAGGAAGAAAGAAAAAACAAATAATTGGATTTGGGTTTAATAACCATGATTTTATTATATTCTTGTTGATTTTAGTTCTATATAAAGGGGAGTACCTTAATGCGTTTATCCAATAATATTCATACATACTTACTGATCTGTGTTATATTGGGTATTTTTCCGGAAAATACAATAGATAACTTTATTATTTTAGATACATGATTATCTATGTAATGAATAATGAACAATGAATAATTTTGCTATTTCCTTATAATTAGGTGTTTGTAAAACCATTTGGTCTATATTATTTAATTTTTTTCACTATTAATTCCAAATAATACTTATTCTTATTGATCTGACTTAGGGCTTCTTCAATCTTATTATCAATTTTCCTATTACCTTAAATCCGCAAGTTAAAAAAACAAGTTTGGCACACCATTTTTCAGTTCAGAAAAAACAGCTTTTCGACAAAAAAAACGTCAAAATTGATTATTTTCTTGCATTTTTTGATTTCAATTT
>Ga0316608_1000046_pt1 | contig 71385 bp, 59 predicted proteins | sample MIS2016152B_MG_FD_207673 | JGI IMG/M metagenome (GOLD analysis project Ga0316608, IMG submission 207673) | Microbial mat bacterial communities from Middle Island sinkhole, Lake Huron, Michigan, United States - MIS.2016.152B | ecosystem: Environmental > Aquatic > Freshwater > Lake > Sediment... | reverse complement strand
CTTGCCATTAATGGTCTTTGAATATATTTTTTCTGACATATACAATAATTAACATTACATTATGCAAATATAATACTAATTATGGAATCTACAAAAGTATATTATTAACACTACACTATTTGATGCAAAAAAATGCACAATTTATTGATTTATTGTGCATTAATTTTTAACCAATTTCTACTGTAGAAGATTCAGGATAAAATGACTCTGCATTTACTTAATTCTAAACAAAACTTTGTCTTTTAGATAAAATTCTGGTGTAAAATTCCAATAGTTTAGAGAAACGAAATGGCCATATTTTTTAATTAACACTGTCTGAAATGATGGTTTGTATAATTCACTAATAATTAATAAATTAAAAAATAATTGCTTCCTCCCCTTGTTTTTTGATTACTTAATTGCTATAATTGCAAAGAAATATTATAAATATCTATAATAGCAATATGGAAGCAAGACCTTCACAACCCATTAAAGGATTAATTGATGGAATTGCAGTAATTCAAGAACTTACATATTCTGATAGACCAGTTTCCACCACCGAATTGTCACAAAAATTGATGCTGGAAAAAACTCATGTCAATAGAATACTAAAGACTTTGGCCTATATAGGATTGGTTTTCAGAACAAAGCAGCGAAAATACATTCCAGGAGCTGGCATCCATGCGTTGGCAGCCCAAACCTTACATGCTTCGGGTTTATTGCAAAAAGCATTGCCTATATTAGAAGAATTACAAAAGTACCAGCTTATAGTAGCATTAGGTGTGTTATGGAATCAGAATGTATCGTACCTTTATCATTGGGAACCAGGAATTTCCAATTATCAAGCTCTTGGTCGACTTGCATCGTATCCGGTCACAGAATCAAGCATCGGGCATGTCCTGCTCTCCCAATACGAGCGCGAAGAAATAGAACAAAAAATCAATAGTTTTCCGAATGTACAAAGTGAAGACAATCAGAAGTTAATCACCCAAATTATGCTTGCCAAAGTTCGAGGTTATGGAGAAGTTAGAAGAGAAAACCTAAGTATAGGTGTAAAAATAGGTAATCCAGCATTTTCGGCTATTGCCTTCTCAGGAAAAATTGCGGAAATGGATGAGGCTGAACTTATCACTATTTTGCGCATAGCTGCAGAAAAAATTGAAAAGGCAATGGTTGCAAAGTAAATTGGATTTTTAGTCCTGATGCGTAGAACACAAATGTTTTATTATCAATAGAATATCGAAAGTAAATAGTTTTAATAATTAAAAATTGTCAAATGAATACACTAGATTACTTAGTTTTATTAGTTTTTACTGTTGGCATTATGCTCACTACTATAGCATTTGCCAAAACAGGAAAAAATATGAAGTCGTTTTTTGCTGGCGGCGCAAATGTGCCCTGGTGGATTAGTGGCTTATCGCTGTTTATGGGCTTTTTCTCAGCAGGAACATTTGTAGTTTGGGGGTCAATTGCTTATGATCTGGGATTTGTATCCATTACTATTTTGTCAACCATGTGTTTTAGTGGTTTTGTTGTAGGAATTTTTATTGCCCCTCGCTGGAAAAAAACAGCTATCCTAACTGTCGGTGAATATGTGGCTAATCGCTTGGGTAAAGAAGTACAAAAGCTGTATATTTATTTATTTCTGCTGATGGGATTAATTGGTTCAGCCAATGTGCTTTATCCTGTGGCACGCATTCTTAATGCAGCTACTCATTTAGATATGAATCTACTAATACTCATTTTTGGGTTAATGATAATCGTTTATACTACTGTTGGTGGACTTTGGGCCGTAATGGTGTCGGACGTTTTGCAATTTTTTGTACTTACCATTGCAGTTTCTATTATCTTGCCGCTAACCATTAAGCATGTTGGTGGTTTTGAAGTATTTATTGACAAAGCTCCAAAGGATTTTTTCAAACCTTTTGCAGGAGAATTTACCGCAGGTTTTATTGTCGCTTTTATTTTTTACCACATTATATTGCTGGCAGGTAACTGGCCGTTTGTGCAAAGATTCACTTCGGTTTCCAGCCCAAAAAATGCAAGGAAAGTCGCCATACTGTTTGGAGTTTTGTATATTTTTAGTACTATTATTTGGATGTTACCACCTATGATGTATAAAGTTATAAATCCCACCCTGATAGGAAACGAAAGCGAAGGAGCATATTTGTTGGTTTCTAAGACGGTTCTGCCAATTGGTATGCTTGGATTAATGCTTACGGCAATGATTTTTGCCACAAACAGCCACGCCAATGCCAATTTGAATCTTTGCTCGGCAGTTTTTGCAAATGATATTTATAAGAAAATTTTTCCGAACACTCCCGAAAAAAAATTAATGTTGGTTGCTCGTTTGGCAAATGTAGCTTTTGGGTTGATTATTATTGCTTTTGCCCTTTGCATACAGTTTATGGGTGGTATTGTTGAAGTTGTTTTGAGTGTGGCTGCTATTGCAGGTGGAGCGTTGTTTTTACCTCCGCTTTGGACTTTATTTTCAAAATATCAGACGGGTAAATCTATCATGGCTATCACGCTGGTTAGTTTATTCGTTGGATTGTTTTTCAAGATTATAACTCCAGCAGTTTTTGATTTTGGATTGAACCGCACGCAGGAAATGAGTTTGGGAGTTGGTTTACCTATTGTATTGCTTGCAGCTTTTGAGCTTTATGCTATTTCAAGGAAACTTGTTAGTCCTCAGTATCTGGTGTACATTGCTATACCCAAAATTGAATCAGAAGAAAGCAAAGCTGATGCTCGAAAACAAAATGCACATTCGCTTAGAATTATCGCTATTGCTCTTTCAATGATAGCATTTTTATTGTTTCTTATTAGTATTTTTACCAACGCTTACCATTGGGTATTAGCAGCAGTAGCTTTGTTTATTGCGCTTATTAGTCTTTCCATTTTATTTACAGTCAATAAATTAAAAAAATATGAAAAAATTTAGTGTTATTGTATTTTTGTTAAATTTAAATTTAAAAACAATGAAAGCTATAACGATATTGAATCTAATCTTTTTTGTAATTTTTACAAACGTTTATGCTCAACACTCCGAGCACGTTATTGTAAACCAAATGGGTTACAACCTCAACGAAGCTAAACACTTCGTTTGTTATACCGCCAACGAGGGAACTTCTTTTTCTATTTTTCCGTTCGAAAATGGCGAAGCGAAAACAACAAACAAATTGTTTTCAGGAAAAATTAAAAATCATTCGGGCGATTTTACTGGTTTTAATCCACCAAATTCGTTGTCCGAATATGTAGTTAATATAGAAGGTGTTGGCTATTCATTCCCGTTTTGGATTCAAGAACATCTGATGGAAAAACTATCCTCGAAATTGGCATATCAGTTTTTTATAGATGTACGAGGCGGTTACGGAATAAAAACGTTACCATCAAATATAACTGGAGGAGGTCCTTCGCGAGATGGGGGTGGACAAACCCTCGAAGCCCTATATGAAGGTTTGTTGTATGCATCTAATCCGGCGCTCTATGATAGTTGGACTAATGGACTAACAGGTTTTTACAAAATGCGTGCAGAATACCTGTCAGTAGATACTTTTGATTATTCCACATACAACAATAATTTCATGAACGTTTGGGACGTAAAATTACAAATACCAGATTTGATAAAACTAATTCTCTGGCACGCCGAATATTGTTACAACAATATGGAATTTAACGGAAAAGCCGGTGGAGCTTATGAAGAAAACCTTGATTTTGATGGAGTGCGCCAATTTGGTTATGCAGGTACACCTCTACAAAGTTTCGATTACCAAAACATGCTTGACCAGTTGGCTGCAGTGTGTGCCTTTTATCCATTGTTTCTGAACAAATACATCAATGAAGACCAATATCAAAGGTATCGAAAAGCTTGTCTCGACCGCTGGGAACTTTACGAACGCCACAAAGAAGTGCGCTATTGGGTGAAAAGCTATAAATGGATTGACGAAGGCTATCGTGAATTTAACGAACAAGGCAATGCTTTTGGGCAAGGCTTATTCCGCAACTTAATGATGTACATGTCTGAATTAACGCAACCGAATGGAGGACAATCGGCTAAATTTCTGAAATATGCACAGGACTGTGCCAGCGATATTATTAAGAACTGGAGTTTTGAAAACCCTTGGCATACATGGGCTATGCGCAATGCAGAGCACATAACGCCTCAATCATTGGCATTTTTTTACCTTACTTATCCACAACTTTGTCCGGCAGGCACAAAGGAAAAACTTCAAGCATACAGTGATTATATCCACAAGCGAACAAATAATCCCTGGAATTACCGTACACACAACGATACTGAATGGGCGCATCGCAAAAGCAAAGAAATAGGTACTGTTTGCGGATTAGGCGGTTCTTTGTTTGCTGTTTCCTCTGCAACTGGCGACACTAAATTGCGAAATGTTGCATGGTCGCAGGTAAATTTTGTATTTGGTTGTAATCCGGCAAATGCCTGTTTGAGTTACAAGAGCAACGCGCGAGTAGCTTTAGGTGGTTATTGGGACGGCATAGAATGCGGCTGGCCGCACGATTTTGGTTGGGGAGCAGGAGAGCTGGCTCTGTGCCGCGGAACGATGGACGGATCGCCAACAAATCAAGCCTTTCCGTACCAGCCTGACTCTGCCGCACTTGCTGATTTTCCCGGAGTTTATGGTACGGAAGGTTGGGCAGTCTCAAACCGCGCTTGGATGAGCACCGTGGCCTTATCCACCCTTGGCTCGCACTCAGTTGAAGTATTCGACAAAAACAAAAAACAAATTTCGAATGCAAAAAATGGAGAAACCATTACAATTCAGTTGGTTGCCGCCTTGAACATTAAACCCACAATTATAGAAAAAGGTTATGTCATGGTAATGCCCAAAACAGGAAGTAAATTTAAATTAATTCTTGACGAAACGTCAGAAAACTCAGGTGTTTTTGAAGCAACATTTGTAGTTGACAAAAAATATGGAGAAAGCATTGACTTTTCATACGGGTACATGGCATTCAAGAAAAATAAATCAATAATATTTTCAAAATAAAAAAAAATACTAATTATGATAGAAGAAAAATTTAGTATAAACAGACAATTGTTAAAAGAATCTATTTCAACAGATATTGTTGTCGTTGGTGGAGGTTTATCCGGAGTTTGCAGCGCAATAACTGCCGCCCGCGAAGGACTTAATGTAGTTTTAGTGCACGATCGGTCGGTTTTGGGCGGCAATGCGTCTAGCGAGATACGTTTGTGGGTACTCGGCGCCACCTCGCACATGGGCAACAACAACCGCTGGGCACGCGAAGGCGGTGTGATTGATGAGATTTTGATGGAAAATATATACCGGAATAGCGAAGGAAATCCTATAATTTTTGATACCATAATTTTAGACAAAGTTATTAACGAGCCTAAAATAAGACTCTTGCTTAATACACAGGCTTTTGAGGTACAAAAGATTGATGACCAAAGCATAGCGGGTATCAACGCATTTTGCAGCCAAAACTGTACCATGTATCAACTTACTGCGCCAATGTTTGTTGATGCTTCAGGTGATGGATTGGTTGGATACCTTGCTGGGGCGCCTTTCCGTGTGGGAGCCGAAAACAAAACAGAGTTTAATGAAGGTTTTGCACCCGATGTTATAGAATATGGCGAATTGCTGGGGCACACAATTTATTTTTACGCTAAAGATACCGGAAAACCTGTTAAATTTGTGGCTCCTGATTTTGCGCTTAAAGATATTACTAAAATTCCGCGTTATTCTAAGTTTAACGGCTCCGATTTTGGTTGTAACCTCTGGTGGCTTGAATCTGGCGGAAGACTTGACACGATAAAAAACAGTGAAGATATAAAAATGGAATTATGGAAAGTAGTTTACGGTGTTTGGGATTACATCAAAAACTCAGGCAAATTTCCTGATGTCGAAAACAAAACATTGGAATGGGTAGGGCATATACCCGGAAAGCGCGAAAGCCGCCGTTTTGTGGGTGAATATATGCTTCACCAACGCGATGTAATTGAGCAAACTCAGTTTGCTGATGCGGTAGCGCACGGTGGATGGTCTATTGACTTACACCCATCTGATGGCGTCTATAGTAGTTTGCCCGGTTGCAACCAGTGGCACTCCAAAGGTGTTTTTAGTATTCCGTATCGTTGTTACTACTCGAGCAAAATTAACAACCTGTTTTTCGCTGGTCGTGTTATTAGCGTGTCGCACGTAGCGTTTGGTTCTACTCGTGTAATGGGAACTTGTGCTGTTGGTGGACAAGCTGTTGGCATAGCAGCAGCGATGTGTTTCGAAAAAAAATTGACACCCGCACAGCTTTATCAGCAAGGTTATGTACAGGAGCTGCAACAACGCTTGACCAGAATAGGACAATTCATTCCGCAAGTCGCCTTAAACCAATCCCATAATTTGGCTTCCAAAGCCAAAATAAGCGTATCGTCAGAACTAAAACTTAGCGAATTGACTCCAGACAATACATGGTTCAAACTCTCCTTGCATATTGCTCAATTATTGCCTTTGCCCATTGGTGATGTGCCTGATATGAAAATAAGAGTGAAAGCAAGTGCACAAACCACACTCCAATGTGAGCTTCGCCGTAGTTCAAAAATCGAAAATCATACGCCTGACCTTACCCTAAAAACACTGGATATACCCCTAATTGCAGGCGAACAAGAAATAGAACTGAAATGGAATATAAAGAATGAAGAGAACGCTTACTATTTCTATTGTTTTTTGACCAATGACAGCGTTGAAATTCAACAGTCCGACACACGAATAACAGGTTTGCTTACCGTTTACCGTAAAGAAAACAAAGCAGTATCGAACTACGGATTGCAAGATCCACCCAGCCATATTGGCGTAGAACGTTTCGAGTTTTGGACTCCTTATCGGCGCCCGGCAGGCAAGAACCTTGCATTTCAGCTAAGTACGCCCTTGTGGGGTTTTGGGTCGGAAAACTTATTCAATGGTGTACATCGCCCCTTATCAAGCGGCAATGCTTGGGTTGCTAATATAAATGAAAGCAACGCAACATTGAAAATGGAATGGGACAAAGCAACAGAAATTCAAGATATAACACTATATTTTGACAATGACCACGACCATCCCGCCGAATCGGCACAATGGGGACACCCCGAAAACGAAATGCCATTTTGTGTGCGTAGCTACAAAATATTTGACGCAGAAGGCAACATGATTTATCAAAACCAGAAGAACCATCAAGCCATAAACAAAATAGTTTTATCGCCCAAAGTTTTTACAGATAAGCTAAGCATTGTTTTTGAAAAGCCTTTAGCTCATGTGCCTATTGCTGTATTCGGAATTTTTGTACAATAAATCAGAGTTCTTATTATGATTTTTTTCCTTGTATCCTTTCGAATGGATACAGGGAAAATTAGAAAAAAATGGATTGATTTAACCTGCATTTAGACAAAAAAAATGTGTACTACTTTGCAATTTCTCACAGTTAGTACACATTCATTTTTACATTTTTTTTATCAATATATGAGCTGATTTTATTGCCTGAAAACAAACAATAAACTCCTTCTCATTGTGCTTATTCTATTATCAGTTTTTGTCGGGAAATTTGCTTTTTCGACATTACATTAACAAGATACAAACCTTTGTCCATATTCGATGTTTGCAAAGTGAAACTGTTATTTCCTTTAATATTTTCAAGGAACAACACTTGTCCGTTTATATTTACAATGGAAACAGTAATAACTTCATTCTCATCAAAGCCACGCAAATCAATAAACGCCATATCTTTTGCCGGATTGGGATAAATGTTGCAAATCATGTCACTTTTTTCATCAGTTTGAACCTTTCTGGGAGAAGTTGGAGTAACAGCTTTGTACGAATCGCCGAGACGAACATCGTCGATAAATACAATGTTTTTGTCCTTGCTTCCATTAGCGCCTATGTATCTTACAAGCATATTCAAATCGCCTGGCGTAGTGTATGTTAATGCTGGTGTAGCAGGGGCGAAATCACCAAGTTGAATGGGGTCAATCCAAAGATTTATAACATCATTTACCGGCTCAAAGCTTACAGCCAAAACAACCAAATGCGTAGTATTTGCTGTAACTGCAATATTGGTTTCGGTGGTTACAAATGTATTGTCTTTTTTACGAACTGCTATTGCCCACTTGCCATTGGATGATTTTTGTATTTTTATTAAACGTTCAGTGGCTGCCCAAGCTTCATCCCCATCCAATAAATAGAAAATATCACCTGTATTCGAAACATTTGTTGTTTTTACTAAAAAGCTCAACCATAGAGTAGTACCTGTTTGACCGAGATATGTTGGATTAGCAATATCTTTTAAGTAGCTAAAACTATCTACGTTCAAAGCCCGTCCTACACTACGGTAAGATCCGCCGATATTGGCATTGCCAGAACCCGAATAGTCCAGACCCGAATAAGTTAGAGGTGTGGTAGTGTTTATACGCCAGGTGGTATCGCTACTTTGTACGCTCCATGCTGAATTAAAACCAAAACCATTTACCGAACCGTGTAATTTTACATTGTTTTGTACACCAAAGTTATCATAAGCAAACACTTTGTTTTTAACCGACGGTAAAGATCGTAAAGTATATACTCCAAGTGTGTAATCTTTGTTGCTGTCCGTTAATCTGAATGCAAATCGGGTCGTTGTTTCTTCCGTAGGAGTACCGCTGATAATTATATTTCCTGTTTGGTACGTGAAGCTTAAACCTGCTGGTAGATATCCACTACCCAACAATTTGATTGTTAAAGCACCATCTCCACCACTATATGTCAATTCGTTGTAGTACGCTTCACCCATTTTGGCTGGATACAACTCACCGTTTTTAGCAAATACAGGACGTGTGCCCACAGAGTCGTCAATTTCGCGAAGATTTTTGTATTCATTAAAAAGTTTTTCCCAACCCATATATTTGGGAGAGTTGCTATTATTTTGGTCTATTGCTTCCCATTGTCCCCACATGCCGTAAACACTTCCGGCTGCGCCAAAATCACCAAATTGTGAAATCATTTTAGCTCCTTTGGCTTTGGCTAAAACAGAGCTAAGATATAACATATCTCCGTAGCGCATATCGCGTTGAATGCTTTTAATAAACCCTAAATATGCGTTGCGACCTGTAGGATTACCGCCGCCACAGTGGTCAGCGCCTTCCCAACCGAGCATGTTATACCTTATTGCACCAGGTGTACTTTGGTCCACCAGTTTGAAACAATCTAACATATAAGCGGCAAAATCGGAGTTTAAGCTGGTTCCGCCTTCATAAGCAACAATTGGCAAATTGTATTGTTTTGACCATTGGGTATAAATAGCAGGAAAACCACCACCGCCACCTTGCAAATCTTTTCCGACATTTACGGCTTCTGAACTTAATATTCGTAATTCCCATTCTTTATATAAAGCATCTAATTCTTGTTGGCTGGCACCGTCTAACCATTGCCCTTTTTCGAATGCATATTTTTGAATACCGTTTCCAAAATAGGTAGTTAACGCCATAACATCAGGTTTCACGGCAGGATTCATCGTTAAACCATACGTAGTTGCTTCGTTCAGTACTTTTTGGCTGTAATCTGTGATGTCTGTCCATAGGCCAAGCGTTCTAATAGTTCGTGATTCGCCAAAACGCATTTGGAAAATTTGCCATACTTCTCAGAAACGACGTGCAATCCACTGTTCTCGGGAAATATCTGGTTCGTGGGTAAGGTTATAGGCATTTTTCATATCTTCTGCATAGCAACCTTGTGTAAAGTAACCATTCCTGACCTTATCACTACAAGGTGTCCAAATTTCATTCGAATATTCAAGGAAAACACGAAGATTGCTTTTCAATCCTGTACAACCGGTATGGTCGGGGTCAAGTCCTTTGATAAGCATAGCAAGTGAGTCAACAAAACCATTGGTTGCGCCGTGCGGAACACAAACCCACATATCTTTGTTGGTTTCGTTGCAGAGCGCAATCATATATTCATACGAAACTCCTGCATTGCCACTCATGATGTCTACATTGCCGCCAGGAACCCGACGAGGAGTAAAATTTTCACAAGTTTGGGAAAGTAAAGAAGGCAAGCGACGGTCACGCCAGTAAATAACCGGACTAACATTTGTATTTCCCCAGTCCATAAATCGTATGGTAGAGAAAGGTGAATTGATAATTTTACTTAAAAAAGTAGGATGAAATACCGATGTCGTTCCTTCAAGAGATTTATTGGCAGGATCGGTTGGGTCGGGCATCCAAACTTTAATATTTTTAGGAGGGTTTGCAGGATTAATCTCCCAAATTTCGCATGCATAACCGTATGGATTCCATGTATAATTATAATATCGTTTCCCGTTTATCATTTTTCCTGTCGATTTGCCAGCATCAGGTGATGAAGAAACGAATGTTCCATTCAAACGAATATCGGCATCACCTTCCCAAGTCAGGCAAACTCTGCCTTTGTATATAGGCATATTATTAGATGTTGTGTTTGTTCCAGGTTGTAAATATAAGGGTGTACCTTTGGGATATGTTGCAGTCGTATCTGGTAGCCATTTTGGGTATCCGTTCGGGTCGTAAAGGCCAGCCCGTTTGCGAGCCCAGTATTCTCCTTTTTTCATCCAAAGCCGGCTTTCAATTTGGAGAGCATTTGATAAAACAGGTGAACCATAATAACAAAGTCCAGATAAACCTATTTGTAAACCAGTGTTAATCTTTGGTACATCAGGGGTGCCATAAACTTCTAATTCGTACAAACGAAAGTGATTGTCGTAGTAGTTTCCCGCGCTTCCGTAAAGACGAATTTTATTGGTTTTAACATCGGCAAAGGATTCATCAAAAATACCATTGTTGCTACCTGTGCGCGAAACGATATCAATCCAAGTCGTTCCATTCCAGTATTGAATTTTGTAAGCGGTTACTGAGCAATTATAACCAGAATACCCTGTCCAAAATTTTACCTGACTAACGTAGTATTCGGCTTGCAAATCTACTACTACCCAGTGTGGCCAGGAGGTGTTTGCCGAAACCCAACGGTCGGCATTATTCACTTTGTTACCATCAACAGCTTTATTGGCTGTGTAAGGAGCGAGGTACGAATCTGCTGTTACAGGTTTGTTTCGCGCAATGTTGGTTTGCCCAAACATTACATTAAAGGAAAAAAATAGGATAGCAATCAGTGTAATTTGCCTTCCTAATCGGAGTTGTCCGAATTTGTTTTTAGATGTGCTTTCAATTTTCATTTTCATTATTGTTTAAGGTTAGTGGTGAATTCAAAAGTACTTGAGAAGCTTTGTTAGTTGTTTCACCAAAATACCAAAACATTTCACTCATATACTATTTTGCGGTTTTTTATTTAACCTTAAATCCGCAGGTGTTTTTTGTTTGACCACGAATTACACGAATTACACGAATTAATTTCATCTGAACAGGTGAACGGGATTTTAGGTTTAATTTGAAAACTTTCTGTATTTCCTAAGGGGGTAAATCATTGGTTATCAAAGACCCACCCCTTAGTCCCCTCCCAAGAGGGGAAAGTAGCATTGAACATGACTTACAATATACCTTAAATCCGCAAGTGTTTTTTGTTTGACTATTGAAGAAAGCGCGACACGGTTCACCCAAAAAGGTAGAGTGAATTGATAATATATATCTGTGTTTCAAACATAACCGTGACGCACTTACGGATTTAAAAATATTGTTTCATGAAGAAATGCATATTATAAAGAATAAAACGTTGATTATCAGCATCCCCCTCTTGGGAGGGGGTTGGGGGTGGGTCTTATAAGCCATTATTATTCAATTGATTATTAGTATTATGACAGCTATAACTTAAAAGATAAGACTAATAAAAAAATGAGAAATTATATCAAACTTTTTGTATTTATTAACCTGCCAAAGTAATTCTACCTTCAATCTTTCATTAATAATGCGAATTAAGAGTTGAAAACTGGTATGTTCATTCTACATCTAAATTTACAAAATATTTTCCTGCATGTTATCTAAGCCGCAGAGCGCAATAAATAATTGATAATTAATAAAATTATTCATTATTCAACCCTTAATTGGCGTTAATTAAAAGAAAACAGATTTTTTGATTATAATTACAAATTATAGTATCTTTGCTATTATTGAGTCACAATAATTATTGCATTAAGATATGATTAACAGGCTATTTCCATATTTCGCTACCATATTCATCTTTTTCTTGTATAACAATGCCTCAGCGCAGGATATATTCAATTACAAGAACATACAATTCCATAAAGTTACCATTGATAACGGATTACCACATAATCACGTGAGGGATATCAAACAGGATAAGGATGGTTTCATTTGGTTTGTAACATTCAGGGGTTTAGTGAGGTTTGACGGAAAAAATTGTAAAATATTTAATCCACCGGATATCATTCCTGATATGAAAAAAATACTTATTGATGAGAAAAATATTTTTTGGATCATAGCTGCCAACCATTTTTTTAAATTTAATCCCAAGACCGAGTTTATGGAAAATATTAAATTAAAATTTCCAGAAAACCTCAAAAATATTGCTTTTGATAAAAATAAAAGAATTTGGATTTTTGGTTTAAAGTCAATCGCTATTTTTAATACCTTGAATGAAAGTTTTTTAATTGAAGTTGGTGAGAATGAACTTAACAAATTGGAAATACCACTAGATTATGGTTTCCAAATAATTGATAAGGATAACAATATTTGGTTATCGTCTTCAGATGGTTTCCATAAGCTAAGGAAAGATCAAAAAAACATACAAGTAACCCAATTCCTTTCAAACCTTGATAAAAGAATTACTGTTCCATCAAGAGCTGCTTTGATGCTTGAAGATCGCAATGGAAATCTTTATTTTACCAATAATGGTCTTTTCGTTTTAAAATACAGAAGTAATCGTTTTGAATACATCGACCTTTTCAATGGACGATGGCCAAATGATGATATAGAACACAATATCTTTGATATAGTTGACGACAGCGAGGGCTTTATATGGATATCAACCGAAAAATACGGAATAAAAAAATATGATCCGAAAAGCTTAAAAGTAACAGATATTACCTATAAACCAGAGAATTACAAAAACATGTTTCCTACCTGGGTTGATTTTGTAAAAGATAATAACAAGGATATTTGGTTTTTTTTTAATAACAACGTATTTGCACAATATAATACAAGCTCTCATCACTTTATTGAATATAAACATGATCCTGCCAATCTGTTTTCAGCTCCAGACGATGGTTTAAATACAATGTCTAATATGGTTTATTTAGATAATGCAGGAGTTTATTGGTCTAAAACAACATCGGAAGGTTGTTTTTATTTCTCGCCAAATAAAACAAAATTTTCCATTCTCAGAGCTATTCCCTTTGTCGAAAAAAGTTTAATCGCCAACAGAGTACAAGGAATATTCGAAGATTCACACAATTGCTTATGGCTGGGGCTTCCAAATCAAGGAATCAATATTTTAGATTATAATTCGAAAAAAATATATAAATTTACAAAGGCAAGCAACAAAGATTTTTCATTTCAACAATACAATACTTGCTTTGAACAAGAATCTGATGATGAATTTTGGATTGGAACTACACCATTGATTCGTTGCCGTTTTGACCGAAAAAAAGGTACGCTCGATATCATCGAAGAATACCGTCCCGCCGATAAACCAGAGTGTGCAAAAAGTTGGCTTTACATAAATATACTCAAAGACAGCAGGGGTTACACCTGGTTTGCTTCGCCAGGTAAAGGCGTTGACTGCTATATTCCTGCAAATAATAATAAGAACAAAGGAATATTTAAAAACTATATACCAGATAGCAAAAATCCAAATAATTCTTTGATCGGCAAAGAAGTATGGCATATATTTGAAGACAATCAACATAGGATGTGGTTTTCAACCGCCGGTGGAATAAGTCGTTTAGATAAAGATCTTAAAACATTCACAAATTTTCGTCCTGATGAAAATGATAAAAATTCCATTTCGCATGAAAGTACAAAACAAACCTTTCAGGATAAAAAAGGCAGAATCTGGATTGCGACTGAAAATGGGGGTTTAAATCAATATATAGAAAAAGAGAATCGATTTATCCGCTATAATAATTCGACGGGCTATCCTTTTCAAAATCTTTTCTCAGTTGCAGAAGATAAAAATCAGAATCTTTGGATGAGCTCGCAAAATGGTATTTACCGTTTCAATCCGGAAACAAATGAATATATTCGCTTCGCAAAAGAAGATGGCATGCTGGGAAATGATTATTTAGCAGGTTCATTCTATCATGGAAAAAGTGGAAGGTTTTATTATGGCGGAAGCAAGGGAGTTAGCTATGTTTACCCGGATTCAATAAAGATCTCAAAATTTGTTCCTAAAATAATGTTCACTTCTTTAAAAGTGTTCAACAAAGAAGTTCCTATTATTAGTAATCTTGATTCTGTTTCTGATAGTATTGCTTATTCTTTGAAAAAAAGCATCAGTTATTTGGATACCCTTATTTTAAGTTACAAGCAAAACGTCTTTTCATTACAATTTGCAGCTTTGGATTACGCATCTAACACTATACTATATGCTTACAAATTGGAAGGTGTAAACAAAGACTGGATCGAAATGCCTTTGGGACAGCAATCTATCGATTATACTAATTTACCGCACGGTGATTATAATTTAATGGTGAAGTCAACAAATTCCGATTTAATTTGGTGCAATAATGTGAAAACATTAAAAATTATCATTACACCACCTTTTTGGAAAACATGGTGGTTTAGAATTCTTCTGATTTTCATTACTGTATCTGCTTTTATTGGATATTATAAGTACAAAACCTATAAAATAAAGGAACAAAATAAAATATTGGAAAGAAAGGTCACGGAACGAACGCATGAAGTGATGCAACAAAAGGAGGAAATTCAACAGCAAGCAGAAGAGCTCGAAGCAACCAATGAAGAACTTACAGCACAATCAGACGCACTAAAAACTTCAAACGAGGAATTGAATCAAAAAAACGCGGAAATCAATTCACAAAAAGACGAATTAGAAAAATCCTTTAAAATATCGCAGGTTATAAGTGAGTTTGGACAACGTGTAACTTCTACATTCGACCTCGAATCAATCAATGAGATTGTATATGGTTACATCCTTGCCATTATGCCTACAGATGCCTTTGGGATAGGTTTGTATAATTCAAAAAAGAATGAAATCGAATACATTGGATTTATTGAAGAAGGAAACAAAATAGACAATTTTACCAAAAGTTTGAATTCAGAAAATAGTTTAACAGCCTGGTGTTTCAACAATCAAAAAGTGGTATTTGTCAATGATTTGGAAACAGAATACTCCAATTATATTTTAGCGCTTCCAAAAGTTTCTACAAAAAAACACCCCAAGTCGATAATTCACCTTCCACTGTCAACAAATGAAAGAAAACTTGGACTCATCGTTGTAAACAGTTTTCAAAAAAATGCTTATACCAACAAAGATTTAATTCACTTACACGCACTTGCATCCTACATTACAATTGCATTAGACAATGCGGAAGCATACAAAACCGTCAACGCACAAAAAGAAAAACTTCTTGAATTAGACAAGTTTAAAGAAGGTCTGACCGGCATGATTGTGCATGATTTAAAAAATCCATTGAATGCAATCATGGGCATTTCATCGATGTTTCAGGAAGATGAAATGTGGCTGATCGTTAACTCGGCAGGAAATCAGATGTTGAATCTTGTTTTGAATATTTTGGATGTTCAAAAATTTGAAAATACAGATGTAAAGTTAAACTTAACGGAAAGTACCGCATTTTCATTAGCATCCGAGGCATGTAAGCAGGTTGCATTGTTGGTAAGACAAAAAAATCTTGATTTAAACCTGCAAATAGATCCTAATATCGTTGTGAATTCAGATCAGGAAATTATAATTCGCGTTTTTGTAAATATTTTAACCAATGCGATCAAATACACCCACAGTGGTGGAAAAATTACAATAAAATCTGAAGGTGTAATTTATACTAAAGATGAAATAGTAAATTCAAACTTTCTGCATCCTAAAATTAAAAAAGAACTTAATTCCTCAATGCCTGTTTGTATTATAACCGTTTCTGATACAGGACAAGGAATACCGGAGGAAAAGCAGTATTTGGTTTTTGAGAAATTCGGCAGGTAGAAGCCAAAAAATCAGGGGGAGTGCGCAGTACGGGACTGGGAATGACATTCTGTAAAATGGTTGTAGAATCGCACGGCGGATATATTGGTCTAAGCTCCGAAGTTGGTGTAGGAACAACGTTTTGGTTTACACTACCTTTTGTATGTTTTCAGGAAAAATCAGAGAAAGCTGCGGATGAAATTGAGGAAAAATCCCTTGAAACTGAGCTTGAATCCAATAAGAATACAGGAAATTTGCCCTATATAGTATATCAATGTTTTTCGCACGTGTCCAAAGAAATAACCAATGTTGATTTGGAGAAAGAATTTACAGAAAATCCATCTGCAATTAAAATTATGGCTGTTGACGATGATCTTTATAGCTTACGTGTGTATCGGGATTTTTTATGCGAAGGAAATTTTGATTTTTACTATATTCAAATTGTTGACATTTTGAATACCTACAAAATTGCTCAAAATCTTACCCCTGATATCGTTTTAATGGATTGGGAAATGCCTGGAACATCGGGCATCGAAATCATAAAACAATTAAAGGCAGATGATTTAACAAAGGATATACCTGTGATTATGGTAACCTCTAAATCTGCATCAACCGATATTAAAATTGCCTTTGACGCAGGTGCATCGGATTATATTCACAAACCAATCAATAAAACGGAAATTCTTACACGCACAAACTTTATCATTGAATATATTCATGTTCGAAAACCTCTGACCAAGCAAAAACTATTGGAAGAAAGCCCCGGCATTTTTGAAGACACAAACAAACTTACTATTTTATTTGCCGAAGATAGCCACGAATTAAGGTCTTACATTTCATCATGTTTAAGCGCGAAATACAATGTAATCGAAGCAAGCAACGGACAGGAAGGTATCGAAAAGGCAATTGCATTCCAGCCCGATTTAATTATATCTGATTTCAATATGCCAGAGTTGGATGGCTTTGAGTTTTGCATGCAATTGAGAGAGAATTTTGAAATTTCGCACATACCTTTTATCATCCTTACCGCACAACATAATGAGGAAGATAGGATTCAGGGTTATAAATTTGGAATTGATGATTACATTCTCAAACCATTTAGTCACAACTCTTTATTTGCAAGAATTGAAAACCTGATAAAAAATCGTCAGGAATTGCGCAAAAGGTATTATTCCGATGTAATTTCTGATAACTCATTAGTCTGTAAAAATGAAAAGGAAATTGAATTTTTAAACCAGTTAAATAAAATTATTGAAGATAATATTTCCGACTCTGAATTTGATATTGAAAAATGCATTAAAATCACGAATATAAGCAGAACTTCCATATACAGAAAACTTCAGGCGATAACAGGGTTATCTTTTAATAATTATGTGAGAACGATCCGCTTAAAACACGCCGCACAACTATTGAGTAAAGGTGATAATAATATAACAGAAATTTCTATCCTGACTGGATTTAATTCTTTAAGCTGGTTTACAAGAAGCTTTGTGGAACAATTTGGTGTACCACCTTCAGAATTTACTAAATTAAGTGCAAAATTTTAAGGAACATATTGGGGTTGCTCAAAGCTTTGCTTCAAATATTAACACTTATATTCTTGATTAAAATTCAGAATTTTGTGCCCACTGCGATCCATTATCCCCACAAAATATGGGTTTTGTATTACTTAAAAAGCAAATTGTTCAATTGAAGTGAGTTTTACAAAAAAATCACTTCTTTTCGTAAACGCACAAAATATTAAAAGACTTATATGTTTTTGTAAAACATTTCAGAATTAAAGGCCAAAAACATTTTGAAATTCTAATCGGAATGCCAAACCTTTTAAGATTACCAAGTACGAGTAATTTAAATCTTTTTAAATGGGGCTCTTGCAACGGTTCATAGTGTGTTGCTATCATTTTCAATGGGTAGATTTTTGTAAGACTTTCCAACGACTTGCTATTCCATAAACCTACATGATGTGGTGGCATATTGAGAATATTGTATTCATCTTTCAAGAAAGAGTTGTTGTTGGGAACGCAGATAATTAAACGTCCTCCTACCTTGAGGCAATCAATTTTCGCTTGCAAAAATTCTTGAACTTCAACCACATGCTCCAAAACCTGAAAAGAACATACAACATCCAATTGTTGTATGTTCTTTTTAGCATATTCTTCAACCATAATACTTTGCACATCAAGCCCCATGTTTCTGGCTGCTTCAATTGCTTTCGGATTTAACTCAAGACCTTTGACGTTCACTTTTTTCTCTGTTCTTATTTTCTGCAAAAAATCACCCTTAGCACAACCTACTTCCAACAAATCTGTATTTTCTTTAATGTACATATAGGCTGTTTCGTGCTCCCATTTCCATGCATTATAGTAAAATTCAAATTGTTGTAAAAATTCGTAAAAAGAAGCATCGCCCGAAATATCAAATGGATGATAGAATTTATAACCTGTCTGGTTGTCAATATATACGGAAATTTGGTCTATTCCCTTGAAATAAGAACTTACATCCAAATTTAAAATTTTTTTATACTGATCCACCAGACGGGCTATATCCAAAGACTGCACAAAACTAATATCATCAGTTTTTGTTAATGGTGATAAGATTTTCAATGGTTATAAATATTTAAATTTAAAATCACGCAATTTATATTTTATATATCGAATAAAAAGATGTAAAAACGATTTCTTTTCTTTACTTTGGTAGAATTTTTTAAATACGGCTCGCATATATCCGCTTTCTTTTAATTCAATCTGATCAATTTCTAAAATTTTATTGGAAATTTGCTCAAAATGATCATCGATGCCACAATTTTCTCCACTTCCATCCAATCCAATATTTGAAACCAATGAACTTGCCGGGTGCAGACACAAACCATCGGACAAGGTAACGCTTGCATACCATCTGACCGCCCAAGTATTTAGCATTCCATGTACGTTTTTTTCAAGATGTTCCATATAGGGATAACTTCCATCCACGTCGAAGTAGTAGCTTTTTCCTTTTTTTCTTAGTGTTTGGAATAAATATTTTGAATCATTATTGTAATGCTTCCACGCTCTTTCCCAAGTAGCCCATCCCCAACAAGTTGTAACATTGAAAAAGAATGAAGTAAAATCCTTATCCATATTTAAAGGAGGAATATGTGCGGCGATGTGCATCACTTTATTTTCATTCTCATAAATTTGCAGAGCGCTATTCATATATGACAAAAAATGAGGAGAAACTATTAAGTCATCTTCAAGAACAATAATCTTGCCTTTTTGGGCAAGGATTGCACTCACGCCATCGGTAATATTTCTGCGTAAACCGAAATTGACTTGTCTTTCAATGATATAAACCATTTTGAAGCCTGAAATTTGTTTGATAAAATCACGAACTTCATTCACTTTCGATTCATGCTCTCTGGATTTGGCGTGATCTGAATATATGTATAACTCGGATTCATCCGCATGGTGATTTTTCTTTAAACTATTTATAACTTGTTGTGTGTGATATGGTCTATTATAAACGAACATACAAATCGGTGCAAGTTCCATAGATGAATAATTTTAAAATAAACAACTTATTAATGTTTTTAGATTTGGACAAACGAATTGTAAAGCTTTAAATATTGCCCCACCATAAGATCCACTGTAAAATTTTCGTTTATACTATTTACTGCATTTTTCGAAAATTCCTCAATCAATTTAGGATTGTGACATAAATATTCAATACCTTTTATAAAATCGTAAGTATTATTATATTCAGCAATATAGCCATTTTTATTATGCTGAATTAGTTCAGGTATTCCACCTGTGTTGAAGCTAACTATCGGTGTACCGCAAGCTAAACTTTCAAGAACAACCAAAGGGCAATTATCAGCCAATGAAGGATATATGAATAAATCTGCCGCAGAGTAATACTGTGCCAAAACATTTTCGTCACTTACGTATGGTATTTCTATCCAATTATCGCTATGAATTTTGGTATTTCCACCAATATTTACAAATACGAATTCTCTTTGATTCGATAATTGTTTATAGGTTTCCTGTATGATTTCTCCGCCTTTCCATGGATTTTTTATTGCCGTATCTGCTGTAAATAAAAGAATCTTTTTATTTAAGGGAAGATTTAATACTTTTCTGGACTCTTCTTTATTTCGGGGATAAAAAATAGTCGTATCTACACCATTATAAATCAAATGAATTGGGAAATACTTTAGAATACTTTTCTCTACTTTTTCTTTAAGCCATTGGGAAGGGCAAACAATTGTTAATTTTGATTTGTTATAAATTTGCTTTTTCAAATCCCACAAGTAGTGGGTTTGATCTTTTTCGTGAGGATTTTTAATAAGAGGACAGCAACCACATTCATCGAGCCACTTTTCACAATCAAGGGAGTAAGAACAATTCCCTGTGAATGAGTACATATCATGGAGAGTCCATATTGTGTGTTTTCTATTCGTTATTTCAGGAATTAGGAATGGATTTAAGGTTTCGTCTTGTAAGTTGTGAAAATGAACAATATCGGCATTCAATAATCCGGTTTTTTTTATAATTTCTAAAGATGACAAATTGTAAATATTCGGAAGCTTAAATTGTTTACTATATTGCAAAAAAAGCTCTTTATTCTCTCTATATATAAGGTCAATACTTTCATCATTCGTAAACTTTTTTTTGGCAAAAAAAACTGAACTAATTTCTTTTGTTTTAAAAGCATGATGAAGTTGATTCGCTATTTTTGCAGCTCCTCCTTTTGTATCTAAAGTGTTAATGAAAAGGATATTTTTAATTACCGAAAGTTTCTGAGGCTCAGTTGTTTGTATATTTAGTTTAGGATATAATTCATTTGTAAGTGTTTTATTTGCTTCTGTAATTATTTCGCTTCCAATTTCTGTAGAATTTTTTAATTTCCATTTAAAAAATGTTTTTACAAATGGCAGTTTGCTTAATACTTGTTTAGCTTTCAGTGATATATTAAATTCATATTGATACACAAATCGACCTAAGTGATATTCTAATTCTGGTACTGTCCAATTTTTAATAGTAAATCGGGGAATGCAAAATGGATCAGTTTCATGATAAACGATTCCTTGAAAATGCGTAATTCCACTACTAAATCCTTCTTCTTTTACATTATTAATAGTTTGAAAGCAGAGTTCTATTTTGTTTTTATACGGATAGCTAAAGCTCTGAATTGGTATTTTTAAAACCTCCTCCAAAGTTCTTTTTGATTCAAAAATTTCGAGTTTATGATCATTTATTGATTTATTTGACGATGCACAGTGGTTATTCATGTGTGCGCCAATCTCAATGAAAGGTGATTTTATTAGCTGTTCAAAATCTTCAAAACTTATTGTTTCAATATCATTATTGTTCGAAATCTTAAAATAATCACTACTTACAAATAATGTAGCCGATATTTTATAATTCTCCAAAATAGGCAATGCATTTAAGCTAAAATTTTTAATTTCATCTTCAGAAGTGATGACGATATGCTTATTCAATGGCCTCTTTTCCTTGAGTATGGAGATTAATTCCAGTAAACTGATTACTTTATAATTTTTTTTTAGGTAACTGACATGCTTCTCAAATTTTTTCTTGTCAATATGGAATTCATTCGAATCAACGTTTGAATTGTTAATTGTCGGATAAAGTAGCACAAGACAACCATTCTCTAAATATGAATGTTTTGCAAATATGAGATTCTTAATAAATTGTTTTGCATGTTGTTTTATATTTTTATAATCTGGCATTTATACTTATTTTTTATAATTGCTTCTATTTATAGTGTTTAGTTCCGGCTTTTTAACAATTCCGCATATAAATCAGCCAGTTTTGCGCTATTTTTTTTCGAATTAAAATTATCTTCAATATGTTTTCTTGCATTTATGGAGAATTTTTTATAAGATTCAAGATTCATTGTGTAGAATGTTTTTATGTTTTGTGCGATGGAATCGACGTCCTTTTCAGAGCTTAATAAGCCTGTTTTCTCATGTATGACCTCATCTGGGATATCGCAATGCCTTGTAGAAATAACTGGCATTCCGGTGGCTTGTGCGTCTAATAGTACAATAGGAGCACCACCCTCGCAATCGAGCTCATCTGTGTAGCAACTGGGATGTATAAAAACATCAAAATCTGCTAAGAAATTGTGTAATTGACTAAAGTCAATGCCTTGAATTATATTAATTTTATCCTCTAATTTATTTTTTTTAATTAAGCCATTAATTTGTGCAATTATATCTTTGTTTCCTCGACCGACAAAAGTTAGCGACATGTTTGGACAATCCACCAATGCCTTCATAAATGCGTCAATAGTGAATTTGTGGCCTTTTTTTTCGGTAAACGATGCTATTTGTATTAATTTCAATTCATCAGCTTTTTTATCCCTTTTTATAAAGTCAATTTCTTCTGTATTCACTCCTAAACGCGCTACTTTCACTTTTTGGGGATTACAACCATTTTTAATCAGAATACTTGCGCCAAAGCTTCCTTCACAGATAAAGTATTCTACCTCACGAAACAACTGTTGGTATCTCTCTTTCCATATAGGTTTTGTATGAGGCAGATTTTCATAATCAAAACCATAAAACGAAATAATATGAGGAACTTTTAGTGCTTTTGCAAAAAAAAGTGCATCCCAACCCACAAAGGAAAAATGAGAATGAATGAGATGGATACCTTTTTGTTGTAGTTGAGAAACTAAATTATAATTATGGTTATATTTGTTATTTTTGTTCAAAAAATTTACAGAATGATATGCTATCCTAAACAAAAGATAATTTAACGGATTTTTCTTAAACTGTTGTCGGAGTTTATCAAGTTCTAAATAGATTTGTTTGATGCTGTGCTTGGGCTTTAAAATATATTCAAAGGATGGCTCATAGAAATTATTTTTCAAAAATTCACCTGATAGAATTATGTTATGAACTCCAGGAAGATACCGAATCATTCGATACATCCAGTTTTCTGTTATATTCAGATACTGATTAAAGCAATGCAAAACTTTTATTTCCGGCATGATTTATTTTCGCTTAAATAGGAAAAATGTTTGATTCCCGATGTTTCCTTGTTTTGAAATGAAATAGTTATACTTACCAAAAATTTCTAAATACTTGTGATTAAAAGAGTAAAAACTCTGTACATAATCGGAGTCTGTAAATTCATTGATATAAATAGCAGAGGATAAACTGCACAATTTGGAAATAACTTTTTCAATTCTTTCTGGCGCAATATGTTCTAAGGTACGATTTGATATTATTAAGTCATAATTATCTTCGATATTGAGTTGTAATATATCTCCGCACAAAAAATTGACTCTGTCGAAAGCATGTTTTTTTGCAATTTCTATCGATTTTGAAGAAATTTCGATCCCTGTTACATTGGAAATGTTTTTTTGCAGATATAGATTAAATAATCGTCCACTCCCACAACCAAAATCGATAAGAGATTTTACATTAAGTTCATCGATAATTTGTCCAATTACTTGATAATCATTTGTTTCAGAACCCCATTTCTCATGCATGTCTTCAGCTCTGCTTTCCCAAAATTTTCGAGCGAAGAAGCCAAACTTATAGGAGCGTGCTTTTATGAATTTTTGAATAGCCTTGTAAATACGTTTCTTCATAAATGAACTGATTCGCCTGCATCCTGACTTGCCAATCCTTATTGGCCAATACAAAAGTGGAAATTTATTTATTTTTAAGATCACTATCGAAAACTTTATTTGAATTCAAAACTTTTGTGAATTGAAGTAAAAACCTTAATAAGAAATGCAAAAATAGAAATTTTTTTACTCTTGCAAAACGAAAAGCTATCGAAGGATGTTGGCATGCTCATCATTGTTTTTCTCTAACCTTATTTTATTTGATTTTGCGATATAAATATAGCAAATATCTTGGTATCCAACCTATAATTGGAGTTCGAATGAAACATCGAAACAAAAAAATTGTTTTCTCAGATAAATTAGAAGTATTGGATAATGAACCAAAAATATAGGGTATTAATAATATGCTTTGATTTAAAAATATTTTATAGTTTATGAGCCTTTTCCAATATTCCGACAAATAAATTTCAAAATATTCTTTTTGGAAATAGTTTGTCGCCCGATTGGTTTTTCTTAAAAGTTTTAACCATTCAAATGCGCTTTTATAGTTTTTTAAATTTTCAATACTCCGCAGAGTATTGAAATGTAATTCAATTTCTTTTGGGTTTACCTCTTTATTCAGGAAATCACACAACTGAATAGAATAGATTTTCTTCACCACTGCATTCTGTTTTACATTTTCCGTATGACACACATTTTTTTCATGACTGCGATAACTGAGGCCAATTTCATCAACATATCCCACATTATATTTTCGTAAAATCTGCCAAAAAAGATAAAAATCTTCAGATAATTCAAACTCCGGTGTGTATTTAAATTCTTGCAAAATCTCAGTTTTCACCATAATGGAAGGATGCACAATATTGCAATGAAAAAATAATTGAGCTCTTGCATCTTCTCTATTTTTTGGCGATACGCGCGAATAATTTGACCTTTTACCATGCGAATCAATCACCATGGTATTTGTGTAAACGAGTGCAGTTTCCTGATGTTGTAAAAAGTAATTTATTTGAGTTTCAAACCGATTGGGATGGGATATATCGTCCGCATCCATCCTTGCAATGTATTTTCCCTTTGCTACCTCGATCCCTTGATTGAGGCGAATTAAAATTCCAGAATTTTTTTCATCGCTAAATAATTTAATTCTTTCGTCTTTATAACCATTGATTATATTTGCAGAATTATCCGTGGATCCATCATTGAATATCAAGAATTCAAAACTGGTATAAGTTTGATTTAAAATACTTTCAATGGCTTCAGCCAAGTATTTTTCTGCATTATAAACGGGCATTATTACGGAAATTTCAGGCATTGGATCGCAATTTTTTGAAAGGATGTAAGAATAACTGCATCAAGCGATAAGATCTCGATTTTTTTAAGTCATTGATTCCTTTTTCAAGTTCTTTAGTTTTTGAATAATAATGATGGCAAGCTTCATTCAGGTTTGCAATTTCTTGTTCTCGCGCACGAATGACTTCAATGATATTGTCTTTGAACAATTCAATATGTTTAGAAACAATCTGCATCATGACTTCAATTCTTTGTCTGGATGCAGTTCTTTCTCTTGAATCATCAAGTATTCTATAAAAGTACAAATATTCCGGAATTATATGTAATGACCATTTATTTTTGAGAATTTGTATCCAAAAATCCCAATCTTCAGAACCAGTTAATTTAGGATCATATCCCCCTGCTTCTATCCAACAAATTTTGCGATACAAAGCACCATTTAGAACTCCATTCTTAATTACAAAGTCTTCTAAACGATTCTTTAAGCATTGAATCCGTGCATTTCGCATTTCGAATTCTTCAAACCAAGAACCTACAATTCCTATTTTGGGCGAATTTTCTAAAATTTGAAATGCTTTTTCTAAATATGTTTCTTCAATATAATCATCGGCATCCAGCGGAAAAATATATTTGCCTTGCGATTTTTCTATGGCAATATTCCGTGCTATGGCAGGCCCGCTATTTTTTAAATGTATTATGCTGGTTTTGGGTTTTGGGTAATTACTTAGCAGCTCATTGGTAAATTCATCTGTAGAACCATCGTTGATTATAATAATTTCTAAATTCTTAAATGATTGATTTAAAATAGATTCAACAGCCTGATCAAGGTATTTACCATGATTGTAACAGGGTATTATTACTGAAATTTCTATCATTTAATTATACAGCGCTTTATAAAATTAAATTTTTGTTTTTTTGTGGTTTTTTGACTTAAGGGATGCCATAAAAATGGAATCACTTTAGGTCCTCTTTTCCAAGAATTCTCTATTGCAAAATAATTATTCCAGTAAGCCTGCAATTGTTGTTTAAAGTCCTGAATTTCAAACCTATTTGTTCTATTATTTTGATTATAAAGTTTTACTAACCACTTTGCAATATTAATAAATTCTGTAAAAGAATAGGAATTTTTTACTTTGTAGTAAAGCATATCATGGTGTAAATTCAACTGCTCGTCTGTAACTTTCGAGAAACCAAAATCTTCCAAGATGATGCGATAAATCTTTTTCTCTGCTTCCCTTTGTTTATCTTTTTTTTGTTTGCTAATTCCTTCGGAGTGTTCTCTATATAAGAGAACCACATCAGGAATATTGCTCAGCAAATGCTTTTGAGCCAATTGCCACCAAAGCAGGTAATCTTCTGCGGGAATAAAATCTGTATTGTATTGATATTCTTTCAGAATGGATTTTCTCATCATGACCGTTGGGTGACCAAAACAATTGTAAAAAAATAATTTTGCTTTGATTTCTATTGGTTCAGAAATAAATGATGGACAATTTTTAATGATCTGGTTATTTTCATCCATCACATTGTATGTGCCACCCAGCAAGGCGATTTGTGGATTATCCAATAGATTTTTCACTTGTTTTTCAAATCGGTCAGGTAGTGAAATATCATCTGCATCCATGCGGGCAATGAATTCACCTTTGGCTTGCTGAATGCCCTCGTTCAAATGCTTCACATAACCTGAATTCTGTTCATGATGAAAATAGCGAATGCGTGAATCGGTGTATTGCAAAATAATTTCATGACTTTGATCCGTAGATCCGTCATTGAATATTAGAAATTCGAAATTTTTATATGTTTGATTTAAAATGCTTTGTATCGATTCATTCAAATACTTACTGGCGTTATAAACCGGCATGATGACGGAAATAAGCGGTTTATGGGTGTTTTTCATGTTTTAAAAAAGTGGTTTCAATTACAGAAATCATCATATTGTAATCCACCGTTTGGGAACAATTTCAATATCATTCATCGTTGATGATTTTGTCCATACTTGCGGTGCAATGATTTTCTTTTCGGAGTTTTCATTTAGCCATGCCCCCCACCAGCTAAAAGTACTATTGGCCAAAATTGCATGTTTGCAAATTGAAAAAAGTGCCAAATCTTCGATAGGCAAATTATCGGGTTTGCTCACAAAAACTGTTCCTTGCGGAAATTTCATGTTTTTATTGACCCATTCTATTTCATCCGAAAAAACAAAGAACTTGGGTGATTCCAATAAGGATTGTATTTTCTTTATCGCCTTTTGGTAGTAGGTATAATCACAAACATCATAAATCTTGTTGAAGTCCGGATTAAAAATATAATCACCCCTCCGGATGTGAATACCTACGGAACAAGACTCCTGTATTTGATGAATAATATTTTTGTCAAAGTTTTCTAAGATGTGTTGAAGGCTAAAATCATTCCTTATGGTTTTTTGATCTTTGAGGAAATAATTTTCTGATTGCCAATAGCCTTGCAAAACGCAATTTTGAGGGATAAAAGTGTAATCTTTTGAATATTTTAAACTTTCTTCTACGATCAGATTTTTCATCGAATGTTTTGTTCCCGTAAAATTCAAAATTTTTCTTCGGAGTTTATCCCGGAAAGAAAGTTCGAGCTTTAAAATTCGATCGACAGTTTCGTGTTCTATAATTTCCAAATCGATTTTAAACTTGTTCAATCCTAATTTTCGGTAGGTAAAATCTGAGCGTTCTTTGCCTTTTTCCAACAAACTGATGTCGAATGCCAGCTTATTTTTCATTTTCAATGACATAGCCCTTCCAAATGCATATTGAAACATTTGATTGCCTAACCCCCCCATAAGTCTGACTATGATCATATTGTATAAAAGTTATAAAGCAGTTTTTTCAAAATTCACTTTTCTTGTTTTTGCTGCCAGGAATAATGGAATTAATAAACAAAATGAGAACAGAGGCAATAAATATAATTGCTAAGGAGGTAAATGCCTTTTGAAAAAGATATTCCAAGCTAATCACTTCCCAAACTGCCAATAACGACAAAATTGTAATCAGAAACACCAGCCCAACAAGAGCACCATAAATTATTTTTCTTGACATATCCATAAATGTTTAATTAAAAACGAATTAATCCTGAACTTTATTTTCTGATTCGAGTGCAGCTTTTTTAGCTCTTTTATTTTCAAGTGATTTATTGAGAGTTTCCTGATGGTTTTGCCAGGAAAGATTTGATGCTCTATTATCTAAATTGTTGTTATTCAAATGAGTTACATTGGGTTTTTTATCTGGATTTGGAACAAAGGCAAAAGCTACTATTCGATGAACTGTTACATTCACCCTTTTTTTATTACGCATCAAGGTTACACATAATTGCTTTTTATGCGTCAATGCTTGCTTCAAAAAAGTGCCATTTTTTCTTTTTATATTGCCATGATCAGAAACTTCGTAGTTTTCAAATCCATGAATTGCTTTCCATTGCTCCTCAGCCATTGATAAATCTAAAATATAGTGGAAAATTTATAAATTGTAATTTGTGAATACTTCATTCCTGCTTCGAGAATAACCGAAGGAAATGATGAATGATGAACAGAATCAGGGAAATGCTGAGTTTCCAAACAAACAGCAGATTGTGCTTTGTATTGGATGCCATTTTTTCCGGTAAAATTTCCATTCAAATAATTCGATGAATAAACCTGTAAACCGGGTTCTGTTGTAAAAACCTGCATTTCAATTCCTGATTTTTCGGCATAAAGTTTTGCGCAAATTTCGGGTAAATTGATGTCCTTTTTATTAAGAGCATAGCAATGATCATATCCCAAAGTGCCTGTTTTTTCAATATCGAGACCAATCTTTTTTGAAGTCAGAAAATCGAAAGCCGTATCTTTGACTGAAAGCAATTTGCCTGATGCAAACAAATCAGAATCTTGATCAACAATTTGATTGGCATTTACATACAACTGATGATCCAAAACAGATTCCGAATCATGCCCCTCTAAATTAAAATAACCATGATGCGTCAAATTGATGATGGTTGTTTGATCGGATTCGGCTTCGTAAACCAATTTGAGTTCATTTGCTTCATTGATACTTATTGCAACACTCACCAAAAGATTTCCGGGATAGCCTTCTTCCATATCTTTACTTTGGTATGTCAAAATAACCCCAGCTTCATCTTTCAAATGGAATTCTTCACTTTTCCAAAATTTCTTGTCGAAGCCTTCTGTTCCACCATGAAGATGGTTTTTACCGTTATTGACAACGAGCTGATAATCTTTACCTTTGATTGAAAACTTTCCTTGGGCTATTCGGTTGGCATAACGTCCAACAAGACATCCAATATAAGGATTGGGTTTCAGGTATTCTGATATATCGGAAGCCCCCAAAACAACATCCAAGACCTTATTTTCTTTGGAAGGAAATTCAATGGAAGAGATTATTCCTCCATAATTGCAAACGCTGACAGACATTCCTTTGGAATTTGTAATTTTGTATAAACAAACTTCATGCGATGTATTTGAAGCTCCAAAATCTGGTTTTGTTATTTTCATCTGTCTGATATTTATAATTTAAAAAATATTCTAATAAAAATGTGAGAAATTAAACGTATTTGTATTTGAAAAACTGTTTGTCGAGTTTTACAAACAACATATCTTGCAAAAAACCAATGATTACAATAATGAAAAGCAGGGCAAAAGTCATATCTAAGCGACCCATTCTTTGGGCTTTATTAATCAGAACACCCAATCCGCCTTCACTGGTATTGATCAATTCAGCCGAAATAATGTAAGTCCAGGAAATTGCCGTAAGAACTCTGATATCATCAATGATTCTGGAGGTAACATAAGGCCAGTAAACATTGGTAATGGTTTGCCAACTGGTGGCTCCCATGGTAAATGAAGTTTGCAAATAAACTCGATCCACTTCTTTTATTTTTTGTATAACAATCGGCATCAAAAAAACAAAAATACCAAAAGCCAAAAACTGAATTTTCATATTCAGACTTATACCAAACCATGCAATAAATAATCCCGTAACAGCGGCCAAAGGAACAAAACGAATAGCATCGATATACCGGTTCAGTAAAGATTTGAAAAATGGAATCAATCCTACAACAAAACCTAAAAATAAAGAAGCAGTAATAGCAATAAAATATCCGCCAAAATTAAGCGCCAGAGATATAAGCAAGTTGCGAATCAGCCCCATATCAGTATGTAATTCGGGGATACTTTTCAATATAGAAAAGGGTGAAGGAATTACCGATTTACTTACCAGTTGAAACTCTGTTATTACCCACCAAATGATAATAAATAAAACGAATCCGCCTAACTCAATACTTAAAGATTTCTTTTGCGAAATCTCACCATTCATCTTAAATAATTCTTTCATATTTTCCAATTTAAAATGCTTTTGTTTAAAGAGTTTTAATTTCAAGAAATTGATATATTAACTTTTTCAATATTTCCCATTAAGCCTGTATAATTTTCCCGCTGCTGTGATTTAACTCTGAACCAAACATACTATGTGGTATCAAATAAATCAGTAATGTAATAATTGATGCAAAAATAACATATTGCGGTCTTTCTTTTTTCCAATTTGCCCATACAGCTACAAGCCATGCAATGATAGCTATAAGTGTCTTATTGTCAGTTAAATCCCAACCAAAAGGAATTCCTGTCCAATATTCTCCGAAGGCAAATTTTTGAACCAAAGGTCCTAAAATACCACCGCCGATAAAAAGCAAAATAAAAGCCCAAATAGTATAAAATCTATACCCTTTTACCCTTTTAATGGAAAAAAGTCCAGCAACATTGGCAAACAGCATTGCAACAAACATAATCAGAATATGGGGTATCATGATTCCAGCCGGAACATCGCCTCTAAATCTTACAATTGCTGGTTTGTCTTCGGCTATAAAAATAGCTCCAGATTTTGAGATAAATTCTAAATAATAAGCGAGCTTGCCTGCTGGCGGCTGGTGGGGAAGGGTTAGAACAAGAAAATTGCCTTCTCTGACCATATCTTTGGCAACAAAATCTTCATTTGAGGGATATTTTCGAAAATGAACTTTAGCTTTCAAGGATGTGTCTGTAATACTGAACTTCATGATCAAATCCTTGTCACCACCGTGAGATCGCTCGAGCTTAATTTTGTATTTCTGCCCATCACTTTGAAAAGAAAAATATTTTGGGTGATTTGGGCCTGTCTTACGCTGAAATACTGCAGCAGCAAGGGTTATGACTACCGCTAAAATCCAAAGTATCGTCTTGTTTTTGTTCACGCTTTTTGAAATTATATTTGGGATAAATGTATACAAAAAAATGAAGATTCCTATAGCTGGAATCTTCATTTAAATAAAAAATGCGTATAAACTTTTGTAATCTGTCCTTATTGCTAAAAAAACAATTACAAATGAATTAAAAACTAAGTATTAGCAAATAATTCTGAAATTAGTTCTTTCCGTCTAAAATTATAGGTAATCCAGAACCATCGCCACCAATTACGATGATTTTGGTATTTTGAGATTTTGCTAATTCGAGCGTTGCCTCAACCCCCATTTTTTTAAGCAGATTTGCAGACAAACTGCTGTTCAAAATTCCATTGGCACGAGCTTCTCCTTCTGCTGCAATTCTTTTTCGTTCTGCTTCATTTTTTTCCTTTTCAATTTTGAACTGATATGCTAAAGATTCTTGCTCTGTAGCTAGTTTTACTTCAATAGCCTGTTTTATGTTTTCAGGCAATTTAATCGACCTGATCAACAATGCACGCATATCAATATAATTTGCCTGCAAAATCTTTCTTGTTTCAAGTGAAATAGAATCTTCCACTTGTTTTCTTTTGGTCGAATAAATTTCGTCGGCAGTATATCTTCCCATAACACTTCTCACAATGGAACGAATTTCGGGGATTACCAATGTTGTGATATAGTCTTTTCCGAATTTTTCGTGTAAATAACCTATTTTATTATGAACAGGATTGAAACGAAGCGTTACATCTACATTGATAGAAAGACCATTATTCACCATGATATCCATGGTTTCTTCCTTTTGTTGTTCCTTAACATCATATATATACATATCATTCCAAGGAGCAATGATATGGAAACCTTCACTATAAATGTTCTCTTTGTCAAGACCCGAGGTAAATTTTCTAAATACAACTCCTTTTTGTCCGGGAAGTAAGGTTTGGAAAGTACTGCCTCCGATGAGCAGTATTACAACTAAGATGGCTATTCCAATGAAAATAGCGGTTGAATACTTTTTGTTCATGAACTTTTTATTTAGTTAATAAAATCAGAAATTTCGAAATCAAAATTATATAAAATTCTCTTTTTTGGAAAGATTTATTAAGAATTTATAATAATTTTCTTATTGTTGTACCAGAATTAAAACAAAATATAAGGCAAGTAGTTGTGGAAAATATCAAAATTCAATTAAATAAGATTTCAGTCATTTATGTATTTTTAATTATTTGGTTGATTATTAATTTGTTACAAAGCACATTTACGGGTTTGGGACATGATGAAGCTTATTATTGGTTTTATTCCCAGAAACTTCAATGGGGATATTTCGATCATCCTCCAGCCATAGCACTTTTCATAAAATTGACTTCAATTTTTGGTAATTCACCCTTCATGGTCAGGTTTTCAATCGTATTACTCGGGGCTTTAACCATTCTATTGATTTATAAAACGATTCAACCTAAGAAAGTGCTTTTGTTTTGCCTTGTTATTTCATCTGTTGCCATTTTTCAGGTCATTTCTTTTGTTGCAACTCCCGACACAATTTTGGTGTTCTTTTGCAGTCTGTTTTTCTATTCATACAAAAAATACTTAGATAAAAATAACTTACTGAATTCTCTTTGGGTTTTGATTTCGATCAGCGGCATGGTTTACAGTAAATACCATGCTTTTTTGCTGATCGCATTTGTTGTTTTGAGCAATTTATTCATACTCCGCAGAATATCATTTTGGATCTTGACTCTTCTGGCTCTGATCATTTATTTGCCGCATATTTTATGGCAGTTCAGCAATCATTTTCCGTCTATGAGCTATCATTTTGTTGAAAGGTCTCATGATGAGTCGTTTCGGATGATGGCAATCCCAGAATATTTGGGTGGGCAAATTGGAATTTTTGGTCCTTTCGTCAGTATTTTCCTTTTCTATTATTTGTTTAAAGCCAAAGCCAAAGACTATTTTCAAAAGGCATTAAAATATTCTTCCATCGCCATTTTCATTTTCTTCCTTGCATCCGTTCTCAAGGGGAATGTTCAGGCAAATTGGACTTTAGTGATTTTTCCGGGAATCATTATTTTTTCCTATCCCTATATCGAAGAGCGAATTCAAATTCATCGTATTCTCAAAATTATTTCTTTCATCAGTATTTTTCTTTTAATTGTTGTAAGAATTCAATTGGCAAGCAATGCAATACCATTTTTAAACTCAATGAGAAATGAATTTTATGGCTGGGAGAAATGGGCAAAAGATTTGAAGCAAAGAGCTGGTCAACGTCAAGTTGTTTTTCATAATTCATATCAAAAGGCTTCAAAATATTATTTTTACACTGGAGATAGCACTACCACTTTTTCTGATTGGGTTTACAGAAAATCGCAATTTGACTTATCTGGAATCGAACAAAAACTACAAAACAGAAGCATTTTTTTTGTCGATGCATTTGATAACCCCAATAATTCCGGCTTGTTTGTCAATAGTTTTGGAGATACAACCCGATTTATACAAATTGATTCATTGTTTTCAGTTTATAACTATCAGGTTCGGGTTGAAAATCCTCCAAAGGTAATGCGCTGTGGTACAATATTTTCAATTAATGTCGAAGTTCATAAACCTGATTACAAAGAAATTACGGGTTGCTATCAATCAGATATATGGCTATTTTGCGAATTATATCAAAAGGGAAAAATCATTCAGTATGATACCATTTGCAATTTGAAGGGAAAACCTATTCATTCTGATTTTAAAACCCTGGCAAAAATAAAACTGCCTGAAAATCCAGGAATCTACTATTTTCGTTTTTCTCTCCAAACAGGTAACTTGCCACCGGGTCTAAATAGTAAATTGCTGAAAATAAAATTGGAAAATTGATTCAGAATACAAATTTACATTGTATGTCAGCGGATTGCATGGATTTTGATTCTGGTATATTTTTGACGGTCTTTGGTATAGAAATTTAATTGATCAATATATGTTAAAAGTATGCTGCGCATTGATAAAAAATGAAAACAAATTTCTCATAACCCAAAGATTAGATAATAGCAGAATGCCAGGTAAATGGGAATTTCCAGGAGGTAAAATTGAAGCCGGTGAAAGCCCGGAAAACTGCATTATTCGTGAAATAAAGGAAGAATTAAACATTGAGATTGATCTTGTGGAAGGAATGTTATCCATACATCACGCCTATCCTGAATTTGAGATTGAATTGATTCCTTTTCTGTGTAAAATTCAAGATCTAAGTACCTTCCAATTACTTGTACATAAGCATTATATGTGGGTTTCTCAGGATATGTTTCGGGAAATAGATTTTTGTGAAGCGGATAGGGAACTGATTCGCTTCAATTTTTTAGATAATTCGTGAGTTTTTCAAAATTCCCTCATAATTTCAAAATTCCAGAAGCTATGTTTAAAAATGAGGCGTTTTTCAATATATATCTTCGATATTAACTGATTAAAGTTTTTCTGAAATTATTCTTCAAAAAACTCATCTTTAAAATTTACAAGATAGACTTTTTCTACAGCCCGGGTTAATGCGGTATAAAACCAGCGCAAATACTCCATATTGTTTGTGTCTTTTTCATAATCAATCCAACCTTGATCGATAAAAACAGCTTTCCACTGGCCGCCTTGCGCTTTGTGACAAGTGATGGAATATGAAAATTTTACTTGCAGAGCATTGAAATAGGGATTTTCTTTAATTTTTCTGTATCTTTCCTTTTTGGTTTTGATTTCTTTATAATCTTCGTGGATTGTCCAGAATAGATTTTTATTGGATTCCGAGTCCATTGAGGGAGCATCGATAGTTAGGGTATCCAAAAATATCTTGGCCTTAATTTTAGCATCATCATAATCGGGAAAACGTAAAATGGCATCAGCATAATGAAACCCATATTCTTCCTGAAAATTTGAAATCTTCACAATTTTTGCAATATCACCATTGGCAATAAATTCGTTGGCCAATGTTTCTGCTTGCCAAAAATAATTATTTTTCACCACCATCAAATAGTCTTCTTTTTCTATTTGCTCCTCAAAATATAGAATTTTACTGCGAATGCCTGCATTGTATCGATTTGCTTGCTTGTTGGATCTGCAAATCACCATGGTATTTTCTATTCCATATTTTTCGTAGCATTCCTGGAGTGTGTATAAAATATCGTTGCCGGAAAGTCTGATTACATCTGGAAAATCATTCACATTAATTTTGGGCATATTTTTCAGCGTTGACAAATCTTCGATGACATTTCTTATTTGGGTCGCATTGAAGAGTATGCCTGAATCGAGCTTTTGACGAACAATTTCTGTAAGGGTTACTTGGTGAATTTCTTTGTTGAAACGATGCAATTCGCTGGCTTGCAACGCTGGACTATGTGCCAAACCTACGGGTGGCAATTGGGCAATATCACCCACCAAAACCAGCTTACAATTCTTTCCATTATAAACGTATTGAAAAAGGTCATCGAGCAATTTTCCTGATCCAAAAACAGAATTTTCGGGAGCGTTATCATTGATCATAGATGCTTCATCTACAATAAAGAGTGTGTTGCGGGCAGGATTAAAATCAAGCACAAAATTACTAAAAGCATCATTGGCCGATTTTTGTCTGTAAATTTGCTTATGAATAGTAAAGGCCGGTTTGTTCGTAAATTGCGAGATAACCTTTGCAGCGCGACCGGTAGGAGCCAAGAGTACGCAAGGAATTTTCATTTCATCCAAAGCACTCGTTATGGCGTTCAGCGAAGAAGTTTTGCCTGTTCCTGCAAATCCTTTGATTAAAAATAACTCCTTATCATTCGGACTTAAAATAAATTTAGATATTTCCTGAAATAGTTTACCCTGACCACTCGTGGGCGAATGCGGAAAAGCTTTGCGGATTATTATTTCAAGATGATTATGAAGCATTTTTTAAGTTATATAATTTGTCCTAAAATCTTGTTGCTATTTATCCTCAAGCTACTTGTGCGCCAATAGAACTTAAATTCGCTCAAAATCCGATTCTTTTATCCAACCCACATTTCCGTTTTCGAATTTCACCTCACGCCAGTTGCCCGATTGGCTTATCACCTTAACTTTTGCACCTTCATGAATCACAAATAAATCTGTACCATTCAAATCGGGGGCACTTTTCACACTCAAGGTGGGCGTTGTGATGATGGCAAAATCGTGTGCTGTATTTCGTTTAAGTTGGGAGTTTCCACTTACCAGCGAAACCATAGAAACAACAAAGAATAATACAAGAAGTGTCAAACTAATTTTCCTGATTTTCATTTGAACGCCAAATAAGAAGAAGCCTGCAAAAATTAAACTTAGTGCGAAGGTGATTATGCTTAGTGTAAACCAGGTTCGGTACTGTGCAAGCATCACAAATCCTTTTACCAAAGAGAGAAGAAAGAAATCCTGTAAAATTTCGATTTTATCAACAATTTTTGTTTTGGCCAATGCCAGATTAGCTTGTATATCGTCGTTAGAAGGAGCCATTAATTTGGCTTTCTCATAATAAAGAATAGCCATTGGATATTTTTGTACTCTATAATAAGCATTCCCCATATTAAAATACAGAAATTCAGATTCATAAGCACTTTTTATTATGGTTTTGTATTCATTGAGTGCTTCTTCGAATTTTCCTTGCTCGTATAATTGATTTCCTTTTGTAAAAGGTGCATTGGCTGAAACATTTACACAAAGGAATAACATAAAAAATGCAAAACCCTGCACGATAATTCTAATACTTTTCATGCTATTTTAAACTTTTAATTTCTGATCTATATCGTTGATTAAGTCAAATGATTTTTTGTAAACGTCCTCCAATGCATAGTGACCCGAAGCAGGCGCATATTTGGCAAATTCACAATCATCTATATGCTGAATTAATTGCTGAATCTTTTCATTTTCAATTTGATGAGATTTTAGATGTTCTGAAATATTTTCACGGTTAAGTAGCGAAGCCGGAATATTGAATTTATCGCCAAAATATCCCCAAAATCCTTTTAATATTTGGTCATAAAAAGCATCTTTTGCATTCGACTTTACTAGGATGGCGGCTTCTTTCAAATGTTTTCTCACAATTTTACTTGCTCTTCTGTTTTTGACCAAAGCAATATTGGCTGCCTGTTTGATTTGTTTTCGGCGAATTACCACAACAGAGCCAAAAGCCGTAAGCATAAAGAAATAAATAGAATAAAATCCTAAACCACCATAAAAATTTTCACCAATTGGATTCAATTCGGGTTCATCTTTCCTAATATGCCGGATGTCACTTGCTAGTACTTTTAAATCCTGATTTTGGTTAGTTCCTATTACATTGGCCGCTTCTCCTGCACCCTTTTCTACATGAATATCAAAATCTTCACTCGACAATGTTTTGTATTGTTTCGAATTCAGATCAAAATAGCTGAATGAAAAGCCAGGAATTTTAAAATCACCTGCCGTTTTTGGAATAATGATGTATTCAAATGTTTTTGATCCAGAGGAACCTGACACTGAATTACCGATCTTCAGGTCTATTTTGGGGTCATAAACTTCAAAATCGGGTGGAAAATTTATTTTGGGATTTTCGAAAAGTTTTAAGTTGCCACTTCCCGAAATTTTTATTTTTAGAGTGATAGCATCATTGGTTTTTACCGATTTTTTATCAATGTTGGATTCAAGTTTAAACGAACCCACACCACCTGTAAAATCTGCTGGCGCGCCATCGGGTAGGGGTTTTGAAATAATTTTTATCGGTGAGGAAGAAATCTTTTTTTCCACATCTTTATATTCTTCCCAATCCCAAAAAGAACGTGCAGGTATAACGGTTCTTACGATGGTATTTAATTCGATAGGATCAATGATGATTTCCCCACTTCGTTCTGGAATGAGCACCATGCGTTTCAAAACTCCTGTATTATAAATTGCGCCGTTTACATTTTCACGTTCAAGTCTGCGCAATGGAGGGGTTTCTATATCTTGATTCCATAATCCACTAAACTGTGGCATTTTTGCAATATCTACACTGGTCAGATTTACGTTGGCAAATATTTTTATGGTTGCAATGATTTGTTCTCCTTTATAAACTTGGGTTTTGTTCAAAATTAGGGCAACATACAAATCTTTTCCCTTTACATCCACTTTGTTTTCTTTTGTGCTATTATAATTGGGAGTTTGATTGCTATTGGAACTTGAATTTCCTGAGCCTTTGGTTACTTCTACTGTAACTGCATTGGACTGGTAATTTTGATTACCAATCATAACCGTGGCCGGTTGAATTGTATAAGTTCCAGGTTTTTTGCCTTGCATAACGTAAGTGTAACTAAAATTTACACTTCGGGTTGTTTTTCCATTTACAATCTGAATGCTTGTGCTGCTTGACTGACTTGGTCCGTAGGATTCGAAAGCACTCATATCGGGTGCTTTAAAACTACTGGGTTGGGCATTTACCTGAAAGACTAAGTAGAATTGTTCGTCCATACTTACTACATTAGGAGCAGTAGCAGAAACATGAATTTGTGCTACTAAATTTAAATTACCCAACAATAGAATGATCCCAATGTAAAAAATTTTATTCATAGGCTTAGAATTACTTCTTTTAAGTTAATTCACTTCTTGACAAAATATTTATTCGTAATGAATAATGAATAATGAATAATGAATAATGAAATATATTTCAATTAACACATTTTAAAAACATTACCAATCCTTTTCAATGTTGATTATAACGGGTTTCATCATCTCTTTTTTCACTTTATCTTGCACTCTTTTTTCGTCTTCGTTCAGCGCATTTAACATTCGTTCAGCATCCTGCTTGTTGATACCCTTATTCTGCTCTTCTTTATTTTGCTGATTTTCATTTTGTTTATCTTTTTGATCCTTATCTTTTTGATTCTTATCTTTGTCTTTATCTTTTTTCTGATCCTGGTCTTTCTGATCTTTGTTTTGTTGATCTTTTTTGTCCTTATCTTTGTCTTTTTCCTTGTTATCTTGTCCTTTATTTTGTTGATTTTGTTGCGATTGCAACATTTTTTGAGCGTAAGCTAAATTATATCTCGTGTCTTCATCTGTCGGATTGTTTTTGAGTGCTTGTTTGTATGCTTGCACACTTTTTCCATAATCTTTATTTTGCAAATGAACGTTACCTAAATTATGATAAACTTTGGCTTTTTCTTCCTTGGAAACATTTTGATTTGCAAGCGTTTCATATTTTTTCAAGGCATCTTTATAATCTTTTTGTTTATAGGAAGCCGCGCCTGTATTGAATTTGGCTACAAATGAATTGCTATCTGCACTTAATGCCTTGTTGTATGCTACAGATGCGTTAGAATATTTATCTTTCGTATAGTTGGTGTTTCCCTCCCGAATATATTTACGCTCCGATTGGGCGAAAGACAAATTCACACAAAATATGCTTAAATATAAAATTATGACCTGCTTCATCATTGTGGAGTTTGTTTTTATTTTTAATATATTATAATAATTATTTTTTATTTTGAATATTCAAAAACCGATTTTTTTATTTCTTCATTCCTGAAAATGATTTAATTTCAAATTCTCAAATTACCTATATCAATTCGATTCACCTTTGATTTCAAAACGACAAATCCATGAACATGTTCAATTTTATATGTTAAAAGAAGTAAAAACCGTTTAAATTTTCAGTTTGAACAAATTAAATTTGCTGAAAAATGGATTTTTCCTTTCAAAAATATAAAATTCCAAAAGTAACAGAAATAGCCCTATGGCAACGAAAATTTGAAATTGTTCTTCATACTCCGAATAAATTTCTGTATCGAATTTTGTTTTCTTTAATTTATCAATCTCTTTCAGGATGATATTCAGACCTGTTTCGCTGTTGGTGGCTCTAACATAAGTTCCATTTCCCACACTGGCAATTTCCATAAGCAAACTCTCATTAAGTTTGGAAACAATCACGGATCCTTCTTTATCTCTTTTGTAATCAGAACCTGAAAGACCGGCTCTCAATGGAATCGGATGACCTTCCGGTGTTCCCATCCCGATAGTGTGTACTACGATGCCTTTTTCTCTGGCTTCTTTTGCTTCTTTAACGGCGTCATCTTCATGATTTTCGCCATCAGAAATTACAATGATTACTTTGCTGCTGCTCTCATCGCCACTAAAAGACTTTCGGGCAATTTTTATGGCTTCCCCAACTGCTGTCCCCTGTTTATTTATGATCGAAGGATTTATAGAAGGTAAAAATATTTTTGCTCCTTGAAAATCGGGTGTTAATGGAATTTGTGTGAAGGCATCTCCGGCAAATGCAATCAAACCAATTTTATCATTTTCTAACTTATCTATCATTTTTGAAATCGAAAGTTTTGCTTTTTCTAAACGACTGGGCGTAATATCGTCAGCCAGCATACTGTTGGAAACATCCAGAGCAAGAATGATTTCAACCCCTTCTTTTTCAACCTTGCCCAGTTTTGCTCCCAGTTGTGGGCGCAGGAGTGCAAAAATGAACAGGCTCAATGCCAATGATATAAGAACGAATTTTGTAATAGACCGAAATTTGGATGCTAAGGGCATCAATTGTTTCACAAGAGCGATTTGTCCATATTTTGCAATATTCCTTTTTTTGATCCAAAGAGAATAAAGATAAATCCCAATGAGCAAAGGAATGAAGATGAACAAGAAAAATAAGTCAGGATGTACAAATTTCATATAGGTTTCTTTTTTGAATGATTCATATTAAGGTATCGATCTGAAAAATGTAAATCGTAAAATTAATTCTATTGCAAAAAGCGCCAATGCTATGCCGAGAAACCATTCAAAAAACTCATTTTTTGTCGAAAATGAATTGACCTCGATTTTTGATTTTTCTAATTTATCGATTTTTGTATAAATCTCTTTGAGTGCATTATTATTGGTCGCCCTATAATATTCTCCATTTGTGAGATTTGCAATTTTTGTGAGAATTGGCTCATCAATTTCTACTTTTACATCTTGAATTTTAGGGCCAAAAGGAGTTTCAAAAGGGTAGGGGGCTGTTCCCATGGTTCCTACGCCTACCGTATAAACGCGAATGCCGAATTCTTTTGCCATTTCTGCTGCCGACTGGGGCGCAACCTCACCTTTATTATTAACACCGTCGGTTAGGAGAATGATCACTTTGCTCTTTGATTTGCTGTCTTTCAAACGATTGATTGCATTGGCCAATCCCAATCCAATGGCAGTTCCATCTTCGATGATTCCTGTTTTTATTTCGTGAAAAAGATTAAGCAAAACCTTGTGATCTGTGGTTAAGGGACATTGGGTGTAACTTTCACCACTAAAAACAATCAGTCCGATTCTGTCATCGGGTCGACCTGAAATGAAGGACATCGCTACGTCTTTGGATGCCTCAAGCCGATTGGGTTGAAAATCCATTGCAAGCATGCTACTTGAAATATCCAGCGCAATCACAATGTCTATTCCTTGTTTGCTTCTTGTTTCCCAATTATTGCTGAGTTGTGGCCTAGCCAAAACAATGACAATAAATACAATTGCTAAGCAACGCAACCCAAATAAAGCATGACGCAAATATATTCTTGGCGATTTTCTTATCGTTTGGAATGCATGAATGTTTGAAACTCTCATAAAAGCATCCAGCTTCTTAGGGCGAAAAAAATATATATAGATCATTGGTGCTAAAAGTACCAAAAGCAAGAAAAACCAAGGATCTGCAAATTCAATATTCCACATTTTTACAAAGATTTTTCCGGGTTTGTTTGATTTTCTACTGAAGTCATCTGGAATTTAGTTTTTTCAACAAATTCAATAGCCAGTTTGAAGTATCTGTCGTTTTCCTCAGGCATGGTTTGATATTTTGCAAATTTCACCATATCTGCTGCTCTCAATACCAAAGAAAGACTTTCGATAGAATTAGGATAGACGCTGAGTGTAATTTTCATGGAATCCAAAATTTCATCGCTGGTTTGTTCCATGGCTTGTTGCTCAAATCTATTTTCAATATAGACTCTTAAAATATCTGTCAATTCAGTGTAGTATTCTTTAAGTCTTTGTTGTTGCCATAGCTTCTTTTCTGCAAGACCCAACAAATCCCTCAATGCCACAACATGCGCTGGATCTTGAGGTTTTGCGAAATTAAAGATCGGCTTGTTGGCCTTCCTCAATTTCATATAATAGCGTATGCCGAAAAACAGAAGTACTGCCAGCGCGATGCCAACAAGTAAAGGCCAATATGTATCAATAAATTCTTCGAAAGTAAAGGGAGCATCCAAGGGTGCTTTTATGTCTTTGAATTCATTTGTGGTATCTACTGCAACTGTCTGTACACTAACAACATACGGTTGCGAAGTCAAAGTATCAATTCCTTTATTTGTACTCCGCAAAACGGTTAATGAAGGGAACTGCCATGCACCACTATCAAAAGAGGTAAAAATAATGGTATGAATATATTTTTTCACATCCTTGAGCGTATCGGTTTTGGGTGTTGAAACCAATTCAAAATGCTCATCAATAGAGTCGGGCAGGTGTGGGAAAGCAAATTTTTCAGAATTTTGAAAATCGACAGAAATTTTTAGTTCTATTGGTTCGCCAATTCTGATTTGGTTTCGCGAAATATTTGAATTCACTATATTTTGCCCAAAACTCAAAAGCGAGAGCAAAATAAAAATTGAAAAAAGACCCAAATGAAGAAACCTGCGTCCTGACAAAAAATAAAAATCCATAATCTTCTAATTTGCAGATTTATCTATGTTTAAAAAATTGCATCAATGTTTTAATATAATCTTCACCTGTCGAAAATTGTGCAAAGTCAACCCCAGCTTTCATCCAAACTGATTTCAATTGTTGCATGGAATCCCTCCATTTTTTTTCATACAATTTTCGGGTGATTTGATCAGAGGTATCGATCCATAATGTTTTTCCTGATTCGGCATCTTGCAATTTCATCATGCCAATGTTGGGCAATTCTTTTTCGCGCTGATCAAAAATATGCATAGCAACCAAATCATGCTTGTAATTGGCGATGCGCAAAGCCGTTTCGAAACGAGTATCCATAAAATCGGAAAGCAAAAATGCAATACACCTTTTCTTTACTGCATTGGTCAAATATCTCAAACCTTCCGAAATATTGGTATTGTTATTCGAAGGTGTGAAATCGACCAATTCGCGGATGATTCTCAAAACATGCTTTCGGCCTTTTTTGGGGGGAATGAATTTTTCAATTTGATCACTGAAAAAAATCATACCAATTTTGTCATTATTTGAAATAGCCGAAAAAGACAAAACCGCAGCAATTTCTGTAATCAGATCGCGCTTTTGCATGGTTTGTGTACCAAAAGCTTCCGAAGCACTTACATCAATAAGCAACATGACAGTAAGTTCGCGTTCTTCCTCAAAGGTTTTAATGTATGGATGATTAAAGCGGGCGGTCACATTCCAGTCTATGCTTCGAATGTCGTCTCCAAATTGGTACTCACGTACCTCACTGAATGCCATACCTTTACCCTTGAATGCGCTATGATATTCCCCTGCGAAAATATGCTTTGAAAGTCCTCTCGTTTTGATTTCGATTTTTCGGACTTTTTTGAGCAATTCAGATGTTTCCATTTCGCTTTTTATTTAAGGAACAATGACCGTATTCAGAATTTCATTAATGATATCTTCAGATGTGATGTTTTCAGCCTCTGCTTCATACGTTAAACCAATCCGATGACGGAGAACATTGTGGCAAACAGCACGAACATCTTCAGGAAACACGTAACCTCTGCGCTTGATAAATGCATAAGCTTTTGCTGCCATTGCCAAGCAAATACTTGCACGAGGTGAACCTCCGAAGGAAATCAAGGGTTTAAATTTCGCCAACTTGTATTGATCTGGAAAGCGTGTAGCAAACACAATATCAAGAATATAGCGTTCTATCTTTTCATCTAGGTAAACCTCTTTTACGATGGATCGGGCTTTATTGATGTCCTCTGTATTTAGAATTTTGTTTGCAGTAGGAAACGATTTTTGCAAATTTTGGCGTATAATAATTTGTTCTTCATTTCTTTGAGGATAAGTGATGACAACCTTGAGCATGAAACGGTCAACTTGCGCTTCAGGAAGCGGATAGGTACCTTCTTGTTCTATTGGGTTTTGTGTGGCCAAAACCATAAATGGCTCTTCTAATTTATAGGTTTCTGACCCAATGGTTACCTGGCGTTCCTGCATGGCTTCGAGCAATGCACTTTGAACTTTTGCCGGAGCACGGTTTATTTCATCTGCCAAAATAAAATTGGCAAAAATAGGACCTTTCTTTACATTAAATGTTTCTGCTTTTGGACTATAAATTAAAGTTCCGATTAAGTCGGCAGGTAACAAATCGGGTGTAAATTGAATTCTGCTGAACTTTGCGTCAATGGTGGTTGCAAGTGTATTGATTGCTAAGGTTTTTGCCAAACCAGGTACACCTTCTAAAAGAATGTGTCCGTTGGAAAGCAAGGATATGAGCAGACCTTCAATCAATTGTTTTTGCCCTACAATGACTTTGTTCATTTCAAGCGAAATCATGTCCACAAATGAACTCTCTTTTTGAATACGATCGTTCAATTCTCTAATGTTATCTGTATAGTTTTCCATAGAAATTTATAAAACTTATTACCCTGTATAATAATTAAACTGTTCTTTCAATGCTTAAAAAATCCAAAATGGTTGAATCAAAACCAAGCAAGTTTTTCGATTCACAAAAATATATTTTTATTGTAATGAATTCAAGTTTGCCAGACTTCTAAAAGGAGCTTTAACTTTTTTTAACAGCCAAAGCAAAACGAAATCGTTTATAAAATCAGAACGCCTGAAACAGTGCAAACTATCATGTGGAGATTTTCTTATATCGGAACTCCTGAAGCTATGTTTACATTTCAGAAGTTTATCAAAATATATTCGCAAACATAATTGTTACATTTTTTCGGAATGATCTTGATTCATCATTCTATATTCCTAATTCTTAATGGACAGAATTATTGTTTTTAGACGTAATTTTCTTATTCCTTTTCTAAGGAACAAAAGAACGAAAAATTCAAGAATATAATAACGGTCAAGGTTTTTCAGAATTGTCCAAAATAATTGACAGATTGCTATGTATCGTTCTTAAAGCATTGATATTTAATAATATACCTTAGCATTGAGTAAATATACGATGCATGGATCTGTCAATTATTTCGGACAACAAGGAATTATGCGATCCATTTTCTTCGTCAGCCCGCTCTCGTAGATACTTGATTTTAGGTTTGTAAGTGTAATTTGGAAAAAATGCAACATATTCGTTTGTGTTGTTTCTGGAGTTTTGAAATTATTCGTTGCAATTGGTAATTTCCAACCAGATAATCGGATAAAAATTTGAAAAGTATTCGTAAATTTGCATAAAATAGATTAATATGCAAAAGGCTGATAATAAAATAGAATTAAAAGAAAAATTCGTAAATCCATTTACTGATTTTGGATTTAAAAAATTATTTGGTTCTGAACCCAATAAAGATTTATTGATTGATCTACTCAACGAATTGTTGAAAACAAAGGAGAAAATCAAAGATCTTACATACAAAAAAACAGAACATTTAGGTTCAACCGATACAGATAGGAAAGCGATTTTTGATTTATACTGCGAAAATGATCGAGGTGAAAAATTTATCGTTGAATTACAAAAAGTTAAACAGCAATTTTTCAAGGACAGAAGTTTGTATTATGCTACCTTTCCTATTCAGGAACAAGCACAAAAAGGAGAATGGAACTATGAATTAAAAGCTGTTTATTGTGTTGGAATACTTGATTTTGTATTTGATGACAAAGATAAAGACAAATTAGTCGTTGATGAGATCTGCTTAATAAGTAAAATAACAGGAGAAGTATTTAACGATAAATTGAGTTTTGTTTATGTTCAAATGCCGAATTTTGCGAAAACGGAAGATGAATTAGAAACGCATCTTGATAAATGGTTTTTCCTATTAAAAAACTTACATAAATTTGATAGAATTCCTTCAAAATTACAAGAAAAAATATTTAAAAAAGCTTTCAAAATTGCTGAAATAGCCAAATATACAGCCGAAGAACGACAAAAATATATTGATAGTTTAAAGCATTATCTTGATTTGAAAAATTCGTTTGAAACGGCAGAAATTGAAGGAATAGCAAAAGGTAAAAAAGAACGCGAAATTGAAATTGTTATGGAGCTAATAAAGAATGGAGTAGCAGATAATATAATTTCTATTTCAACAAAATTGCCAATTGAAGAAATAAATGAAATACGTAATAGATTGAAAGACAAATAGAAATGCAATTCACATTCCATAGAGATATTTGCAGGCATTTGTGGTTGGTTGAAACATTCTGCAACTTTTATACAATAGTGCATTGAAATACAGTAATATAATCATATCATTTTACTTAAACGTCCATCCATAAAGTTATTATTATCGCAGAGAACATGCAGATAGCTACAAAGTTAAAATATGCTGAAAAAATTCCTTAAAATTCTTGTAAAAAACACATAAACATAATATTAATCTTTGTAAATTTAGGATCATTAATTTTCTATTTATGAACAAAGAAATAAACAGACTATACCTGTGGCAAAAATGGAATCATTTGGTTTCTGTATTCAGTTCAGAATTGTGTCTTCCTTCTTATCTCTTTGAAGAAATTTGTAACTTCTATTCTGAGTCTGGGCGGGCTTATCATAATCTTGGACATATTCAATTTTTTTTCGAAAAGTTTGAGAATTACAGAGATAAAATACAATCTTCGAATGCTTTTGAACTTGCCATCTGGTATCATGACATTGTTTATGATCCTTTGCAGAAAAACAATGAAATTGCTTCAGTTGAACTATTCAGAAAACATTCTGAAATTTTACATATAAAAACCTCTGTTGTTAAGAAAGTTGAAGATCTCATCATGGCTACCGAAAAACATCGGCTTGAAAATTATGATTTGGAAGCCTGTTTATTTCTGGATTTGGATTTACTTATATTGGCTTCGAGTTCAGATAGATATAAGGAATATGCACAAGCCATTCGAAAAGAATTTCAAAGCTTTTCCGATAAGGATTTTTATAGAGGTCGTTTGGAATTTCTGCAAAAAATACTGGAAAAAGACCGAGTATTTTTTACAGATTTTATTCAAATCGATTATGAATCGGCAGCCCGAAAAAACATGAAGGATGAAGTTGAATTCATCTCCCAGAATAAAATCTTAGCATAAAGCTTTTGGGAAAGCATTTTTTTTATTTATTTTGGTATTTATACTTTTATATTTATTTTATTATTTCATCAAATTATAATACTAATGAAAATTTTTGGAAAATTTACACTACTGTTATTCTCTGCAATTCTGATGTTTGCGTGTGCCCCAAAGGAGAAAGAAAAAAAGAAAACCTCAATTGTAGGATTTTGGCAATTGATTGATTATCAGGATAATGGAAAACGAGACTCAGCGCAGTTAGCCATATTTAAGAGTGAGATTGAGAATATGAAAAGAATGTCGCTAGAGATTTTCGACAATGGTACTTATATCCGTCAGCTTGATACGCTATCGGAAAGCGGAAAGTGGGAATTGGATCCTGATGGCAGAACTTTCATCACAAAAATCAATACTCCACAAGGTTTGGTCGAAACAAGATTAGGTGTTGAATTATTGACTCAAACGAATTTAACTTTTCGTCTTGCTGATGTACAGGTCGTTACACGATTATTTTTTGCCAGAAAAGACTATAGCCTTCAAAATATGAATAATCAATAGAATAATAAATGGGTCATAGGATTCTGCAAGCATTGATGCAATTATTTGCGATCATAACTCCACCTTATAGCAGGGCTAAAGAAAGGGTGGAAATTGTAGATACCTTTCTACGTCAGCAACTTAATACATCTCTGGTAATCGATTATTTACACCTGTTTGAAACTTATTTTGTAGATCACCAGCGTGCATTAAAAGAAGAAGGAAAGAGGGTAAAAGTTTTTTCATCCAATGCTGTAAGAGTACTGAAAATCTGCACCCAAATAAACGAAGAGCTTACCCAAAAGCAAAAAATAACTTTGATTCTGCTATTGTTAGAATTCATCAAAAGCGACAATAGTTTAACGCCTGTCGAAATAGAAATTGTAGATACAGTTGCCGATGCTTTTTTTATTCCTGCCCGTGAATATAGCGTACTCAAAGCATTCACTCTAAATGAAGAAGAAAAGCTTGATCATCTGAATAATACTTTAATTATAAAGAACAACAAAGATGTTCGGGGAACAAGCGAAAAAACTTTGTTGGTGGAAGGATTTCCAGGTGAATTATATGCATTGAATTTTTATTTTCAAAACCTATATTTTATTAGGTATTTTGGCGAAAATGAGCTTTATTTAAACAATCAGCTTTTAAAAAGCAAAAGGGTTTATGTATTGGGAGATGGGGCATCGATTAAGAACACTTTATTTCGTACTATTTATTTTTCCGATATTAAAGGATTTTTCAATTTCGAGAAATCCAAGAATCCAATTCTCTACGAAGCGCATCATGTTTTTTACCATTTTCAGGATAGCAAATTAGGTTTGCATGATATCCATTTTCAAGAGGAATCGGGAAAGCTTGTATGCATAATGGGGGCAAGCGGAACAGGGAAAACAACCTTGCTCAATGTTTTGAATGGAAATAGTCCACCTTCGTACGGAACTGTAAAAATTAATGGAACCGATATTCACAAAAACAAGCAAGCCATTGAGGGATTAATTGGTTATGTTTCTCAGGATGACTTACTTATTGATGAATTGACCGTTTTTGAAAATCTTTACCTGAATGCGAAGCTTTGTTTTGGCCATTATAATAAATGGAGACTGATCAAGATTGTTTTGATGACACTTCAAAATCTGGGTTTAGATGAAATTAAACACCTTAAGGTTGGAACTTTAATCGACAAGCAAATAAGCGGTGGGCAGCGTAAAAGACTCAACATTGCGCTGGAATTAATTCGACAACCTGCTGTTCTTTTCCTCGACGAACCAACCAGTGGCCTGTCTTCCAGAGATTCCGAAAATATCATTGACCTATTGAAGGATTTAACTTTTAAAGGCAAGCTGATTTTTACAGTTCTTCATCAACCTTCATCCCAGATTTTTAAAATGTTCGACAGGCTTCTCATTTTGGATAAGGGTGGGGTTATGATTTACAATGGAGATCCTGTCGAATCTATTATTTACTTTAAATCCCGAATGCATCAGGCAGATTGGAATGAAAGCGAGTGCCATGCATGCGGAAACGTCAATCCGGAGCAGATTTTTAATATTATAGAATCCAATGTGATTGATGAATATGGCAATTTGACCCGATCGAGAAAAACTTCTCCCGAGGAATGGTATGCTCATTTTCGTGACTATATTAAAGGGCAGAAAAAAGAAAATCGGAAGGCGAATGATTTACCTAAATCAAGTTTTCATATTCCAAGCAAAATCAAACAAATTCAAGTTTTCATTCAAAGAGATATTTTGTCTAAAATTTCTAATAAGCAATATCTTTTTATCAATTTGGTAGAAACGCCTCTTTTAGCTTTTTTGCTTTCTTATCTGTTAAAATACTGGAAATCATCAACGGTTTCTGAATATACCTTTTCCAATAATTCCAATTTACCAGCCTATTTGTTTGTTTCTGTGATTATTGCAATTTTTATTGGTCTTACTCTCACTGCACAGGAAATCATTAAAGACAGAAAAATTCAAAAACGGGAAGAATTTTTGCATTTGAGTCGCGGATCCTATTTGATGTCGAAAATTATTATTTTAATTTCCATTTCGGCTCTTCAAGCACTTGAATTTGTGCTGATTGGTAATTCCATCATGGAGATTCGGGGGCTGTATCTGGAGTATTGGTTGGTGCTTTTCAGTACCTGGGTGGCATCGGGTGTTTTTGGGTTGATCATTTCCGATTCTTTTAGGAATACGGTAACCATTTATATTCTTATTCCCTTTTTACTTATTCCACAACTTATTTTGAGCGGTGTTCTGGTTTCTTTCGAGAAATTTAATCCAAGTATTATTCAAAAAGGGAAAGTACCTTTTTATGGTGAAATGGTGGTTTCACGTTGGGCATTTGAGGCTCTTGCTGTTCATACATTTACGCATAATAAATTTGAACGGATCTTCTATAATACTGAGCTTGAGCTAAGCGAGGCAGGTTACAGAAAAAATGTTTGGCTTGCAAAATTGGAAGAAAGATTAGAGTTTGTGGCTCATCACTATAAAAATCCTTCCTATTCGAAAGAGGTAAAGTCATCCTTGAGTTTAATTCGAAATGAGATTGTTCATTTTTTACCTCAAATGACCTCAAATTCTATTGTTTTCGATCCCAGTCATATTGTTCCTGAAAAATATTCTGCTGCCTTGCATAAAGATATTGAGATTCTGTTTGAAAGGCTAAAAAAATACTACCACACCAAAATTGCCGAATGTTTTAAACAAAAGGACAGCATCATCAATAAGCTAACATGTTCCACTCCAGAAAAAGAACAGTTACTTCGCTTAAAGGAAAAGTATTACAATTCAAGTTTAGCTGATTTAGTCCAAAGAAATGACGAAAATGTGGCCATGATTATTTCAAAAAACAGAATAAAGAGAATTGTTGACCCTATCTATAATTTGCCGAAAAATTATTTTATTAAATCTCATTTTTATAGCCCTTACAAAAATGTATTTACTTACAGGATTTCTACTCTTTGGGCGAATTTGCTTGTCATTTGGATTTTTACCGGTTTGCAGTTGATTATTTTATACAAAAGGTGGTTTGTCAATTTCTTTACTTTCATAATTAAATTGAGAACCAAGTTGATCAATCGCTTGAAACAATAAAGCGGCAGATCTCCTGAAGTTGTACATAAATATTAGGAGTTCTGAATTTGCTCATATAATTTATCCAAAATTTCATCTGACAAATTTGTCAATAATTTTATCGTTTCTCTTGGAATATTTGCATTAATTCCAAGATCAATCAATAAATCTTTATTGGGTTCAAAGCCAAATAATTTTTCAAATCTAAATTCAGTGAATGGATTTACGAATTTCAATTTTATTATCAGTCTTTCGCATATTAATCCATTTTATGCGAATTTATCATATTTTTAAGAGTTTTCAAATTTTTAACAGATTAAGTGTTATGAAAATCATTTATTGCGACTAACAAAAATTCAAGAATCAGAACTCGTGATTTTGACATAATGAAGATGCTTGGATAAATAAAACTTCCAAATTAAGAATCAATTTTGTATCATTAAAATCAGAACTATTGAAAGGCATGTATAAATAACAGGAGTTTACCAAAATCTATTCGCAAAACATTACTGTTGTTTTTGTTAATGATCTTATTGTAAATTGAAAAGTATTTTTCTTCTAACTTTTTTCTTGATAAAAAAGTTACAAAAAATCAAGAATATAATAACGGCATGAGTTTTTCAGAATTGTCCAAAATAACTGACAGATTTGCTTTGTTTCTTTCTGAAGCCATTGTTTTTACATAATATGCCTTCGTATTATGTAAACAATCGATGCATTGATCTGTCAATTATTTCGTCCAACAAGGAATTACGCGATCCATTATCTTCGTCAGCCCGCTCCACCGACATACCTACGATTGAGTGCCTTGATTGTAAGTTTGTAAGCATAATTTTAAAAAAATGCAACAAAATAGTTTGCGTTGTTTCAGTAGTTCTGAATTTATAAGAAATGATTCTTTTTTAGAGATATTCTTTTGAAAAATTAAAAGTTAAATCATTTAATCACGAGTTCTGAGAATATAGTTACGTCTTGGGTTTTTTAGAAATTGTCTAAAATAATTGATAGATCTTGAAAAGCAAAAACCCGACCATTCCTAAGAATACCGGGTTTTTATGTTTTTGCAAATATGAGCTTATCTAAAAAGTAAAAGTAGATTCAATTTTATGAAAAATAGGAACATGAAGCTGAACCTTATCTGGCAGTTAAACTTCGCTTAAGTATAATCCCAGAGCAGTTTCATGCTGAATAAAAAAGGAGCAAAAAATTACTCTTCGATTTCAATCATTTTGAAAGGAATCTTCAAAATAGATTGGTAGTCTTCACCTGCCTCGAGCATATCTTCATCATCTTCTTCATAATACCAATTGATAACTACTTCATTGTGGCTTTTAAAGATATTCTCTAATTTTTTAAACACATCCAAAATACACTTGGAAGAGCTTGTATTAAAATACTCGAGTTGAATATTTACTGTAGTTTGCAGCGATGGCGTTGAAGCATAAGCATCTAACCAATCGACAAGCGGTTTGTAAAACTCGATAGAATTTTCAGGTATAGATCTACCTTTAATTTCAATTATTCCACTATCAGCACTGAAATTTACCGTGGGTGTTTTTGGTGTTCCTGGTATCGAAATAGGATCCATATCTATTTATAATTATAATTCAATATTTATATATTCACATCCATTTGAAAAATACAATAATCTTCATTGAATTGATAGAAGTTGTATTCAATTTTTTTTCCGGTTCGTCTGGCTATGTCTATCAGTCCTAAGCCTCCTCCACCTTTCATTGAAAACTCTTGATTATTAAGTATCAATTTGTAAAGAACTTTCAATTCTTCTACTGAAAGAAGGTTGATTTGATCAATCCTGTCTTTGAGTATTTGTATTTTAGATGATAAGATGAAATTCATCGAAACCATCTTATAACTACTATCTAACTGTTTGATGACAAAAACTACATACTTCTTACCCAAAATTTTTTCAACTTCTTTGGGTGAGTCGTCAACATGATGAAACAGATTCTGTAAAGCTTCGACAATCACATTATAAAGACGTTTTTTGATCTTGGAAATTTCTTTGCTGTTCTCAAGAGTTGCCTCAACTTCCTCGAGAATCTTTGTGATCAAATCACCAGAAATATTTCCTTCATAATCAAAAATAACATCTGTATCACAGATTCTTTTTTTCCAATCTTGAATATCAAAGCTCATAAATAGTAGTTGACTATTTTCACTTTATAGTCGAATGGTTTTTGCTATCAATGCAAATTCATGTTTGTCAGAAATAATGCATAGGGCAATAACAATTCTATTTGATGACAAATATAAAAAAAATATTCAGAAATAATAATCAAAAATCTTCAATATTTGTAATAAAATAAGATTGAAGAACAATGTTAAAATTTGTAGTATTCTAAATGAATGATACTTACATTCAATAATACAATTATTTCCTTTACCGTTTAACTTTTAAATTAATATGAAAGGTTTCAATATGAATAGACGGCCAAAATCGTGCCGAAAGCTTCGTGAAAAAAAACTCCCATATCGGGTAGGATATGGGAGCCTTTGAAAATCAAAAAATTCTAATTTTCCTTTCTCTCTAAAAGTTCTTTTGCCAGATCATAAATTGTAGTGTCCTCCAAAAATACAACACCGCCACTTGGGCCTTGCTCATAATGAACACCGAGAGACTGTCCTTTGACGTAATTACAACCGCCGAAATAATTGCGTACAGTTTCTACGGAAAGTTCCAACTTCTTGGCGATTGTTTCCATGCTTCCCGTTGGAAGACTGTCTTTCAAATTGCGTAGTTCGTTAAATGTTATGGTCATGACAGTAAAATTTGAGTTAATAATTTCGTAATACTTATAAACAAATGCGCAAAAATGCTTGGATCTGTATCATTTTGCTTAAAATCAATTGCTTAGAAAATGAAGAAGTGGTAGTTCTCTTTTTTTTCGCAATACTAAAGTATAAACAAATTTTTAAAAAAAAAAGATTTTTGATAGAAAGTTTATTGAAATATAAAATTTAGTTAACATTTAATTGATATACTGTGATTAATGAATTGTTAAAAAAAATTATTCTAACATGATTCCAGTCAACATTCTGCCTGTTTGACCTTTGTTTTTTCTGGCAGAAAAAAAGTTTTGATTTTGCGTAAAAGTGCAAATTTGAGCAAATTCTATATTTTGAGGCATAACTCCGCATTCGTTCAAAATAATTTCATGCGCTTTCCATAAATCAAGCAAGTATTTTTTTTCAGAAATTCTGTTCATGAATAGTAAAGGATTTTTGAATTCCTTTTGAAATTCGACCAAAACTTCTTCTCCTACTTCGTATACTTCCGGTCCTATCGACGGTCCTACGCAAGCAATTATGTCTTTGGCTTCAGAATCGTAGTATTTTTGCATTTGATGCACGGTTTCGGCTGCTATTTTCATCGCCGTTCCTTTCCATCCGCTGTGGATCGCTGCAATGACTTTTTGAACCGGATCGTATAGGAGAAGCGGAACGCAATCTGCTGTTTTTACAGCAATCCAGAAATGGGGTAAATGAGTTATCAAAGCATCTGTATCTTCAATCGTGACAGGACTATTGATGTATTGTTTGTCTACTCTGAAAACATTACAGGAATGGGTTTGTTTGGGTATAACAAAAGGTGTTTTTTCTTTCCTTATGGCGAGATTTAATAAGTTTAAATTTTTATCAATTTTTTCATCGGAAGTTGTACCAAAATTTAATGTATCATAAGGGGCTTTGCTTCTGCCACCATGGCGGGTGGTTGTGAAGTGATGTAAACCCGGAATTTTTGAAAGCGATTCGAATTGGTAATAGGACAAGCCATTGATGGTTTTTAGCAGCATGATTACTTCAAATTAGCAGATTTTAAAACACTATCAACTTCAGCAACTTCTGCTTCAAGATCTTCTGCAATTTCAAAAACGTTCATACCTTTTTCATGCCGCTTGATAACCATGGTTTTAAATCTTTCTTCATTTTGTTGAAGTCGCTTATCAGCTTCTTCATTTTGTTTTCGTAAATTTTCTACATTCTTCTCCGCTTTCTTTAGACAAAAATACTTCTTTTTGGTCTATTTTCAAAACGGAAAATGGTGGGCAATAATCTTTCTATTTCTTCTATTTTTTTTTTAGCCCTATCGCTGCATTAAAAAAAAATAAAAGATGTGATCTAATGTTTATTCAGCTTTATTCTGTTTTAATATAATGATAATTAAAAATCTATGTCCGCATCTATAAAATACATTTATTCTTTCGGATACAAAGGCACATAGAAAATTAACTATGTGCCTCAATATGTTTTCATATTATGCCAACGTGTTTTTTCTAAAGTAAGATATAGTTATTTCTTTTACAAATAGTTTTAACCTTAAAAAGAAGAACTAAACAACATTAAATTTTAATTTGAATAGTGCAAATATATATCCTGAATTTTAACCTAAATTATTTAATTTCAATATTTTAATTAAATAATCAGTCCTTGACTTACAATTTCATTGCAGTTTTAAAGGAACCTATTCTTTCTTTCAGGCTATTCCATACTTTTGGAAAATCGGCCTTGTTATTCAAGGGAGCTTTCAAGCTGAAATAAAATTTTGCTTTTGGCTCTGTACCAGAAGGACGGGCAGAAATCTTTGTACCATCTTCGAGGAAAAACTGTAGAACGTTGGATTTAGGAAGATCAATGCTTTTTTGGTTGCCAGATAGAAGATCCTTTTCGATTTTCAATTGATAGTCTTTCATTTTTATTACTTTCAATCCATCGATGCTGGCAGGAGGGTTTTCCCTGTAATCTTTCATCATTTTTTGAATTTCTTCCGCACCGCTTTTTCCGGTTTTTACAACATTGACAAGATCTTCATAATAACATCCAAATTCCAGATAAATATCCATGAGCAAATCATAAATTGTTTTGCCTTGATCTTTGGCATAAGCTGCTGCTTCGGCAATGAGAGCGCAGGCCATAACGGCATCTTTATCCCTTACAAATTCTGCTGCCAGATAGCCGTAGCTTTCTTCGCCACCCCCTATGAATTTTTTTATGCCTTCATTCTTTTTTATTATATCGGCAATGAATTTGAAACCGGTGAGAACATCAAATAATTCTACTTTAAATTTGGCGGCAATATCTGAAATGAGTTCCGTAGTTACTATGGTTTTTACAATATATTCTTTTCCTTGTAGTTTACCATTTTCTGACCATTTTTTTACCAAATAGTAAACCAAAACAGCTCCGGTTTGATTTCCATTGAGCAAAACAAAATCATCGCCTGTTGTTCTTACTGCAATTCCTACCCTGTCTGCGTCAGGGTCGGTTGCCATTACCAAATCAGCTCCAGTTTGTTTGGCTTTTGCAATGGCCATGCTGAGGGCTTCTGCATTTTCAGGATTAGGTGAAATTACCGTTGGGAAATTTCCATCGCTTACTTCCTGTTCTGCTACGGTGATGATGTTTTTAAAACCATATTTGCGCAAAATTTCAGGAACGAGTTTTACCCCGGTTCCATGAATGGGTGTGTAAACAATCTTTATATCGCTGTGTTTTTTAATGATTTCTGGCGAAAGAGATAATTTTAGAATTTCACCCAGATAAATCTCATCAAAATCATTCCCTAAAGATTCGATTAAATTGCTGCTTCCATTGAATTTAACCTGATCAATATTGGATATTTTTCTGGCTTCGTTTACTACATTAATATCATGAGGTTCAATTAATTGTCCACCATCTTCCCAGTAAGCTTTGTATCCATTGTATTCTTTGGGATTGTGGGATGCAGTGATAACAACCCCACTTTGACAACCAAAATGACGAATGGCAAAAGATAATTCCGGTGTTGGGCGCAATGATTCAAATAGAAAGACTTTTATTCCATTGGCTGAAAAAATCTGAGCCGTTGTTTCTGCAAATAAACGACTATTATTTCGACTGTCGTGGCCTACCACTACTTTGATTTCCTTTTTATCTTTGAAACTGGCAAGCAAGTAATTGCATAAACCCTGAGTAGCCATACCCACGGTATAAATATTCATTCGATTGGTGCCTACGCCCATGATTCCGCGAAGTCCGCCTGTACCGAATTCCAAATCCTGATAAAATGATTCAATCAGTTCATTTTGATCATGATCCATCATCGATTGGATCGCTTTTTTGGTCTTTTCATCATAGTTTCCGTCCAGCCATTTTTGCGCTTTTTCTTTTACTGCTTCAAAGATTGCGTTCTGTTCCATAATATTGTATATTTGGTTTATTTGAAATATTTTATTTCTAATTTATTCAATCAATTTTTTGATTTGCTTTAATTTTGGTTCAAAAATATTCATTCTTTTAGAAATTACAATAAAACTTTGAACTATGTTCAAGACCTATTTTTGTTTAGTCTTATTTATTTTGCAATGGATTTATTTTTCCAATTCTTTTGGTCAAAATATGAAGAGCCGAAAGTTTTTCGACATCAAAACTGCTTTAAAAAATGCTGAGTTTTCCGACAGTTTAGATCTATCTCAGTTGGATTCTTGTGCTTTGGATTCGCAAATCATCCTATTGCCTCATTTGAAATATGTAAAATTAGCATTCATGCATCTTGAAAAAATTCCACCTTGGCTATCCCAATTGCAACATTTAGAATCTATAGATTTATCGGGCAATAAAGATTTGGATTTGAAACAGGTTTTTTCTATTTTGAGTAAAATTCCACATTTGAAATCAATCCGATTTGCATATGCGCAGTTGAAAAAAATTCCTGAGTTGGAAGTGAAATTTGAAGCTCTTGAAATTATTGATTTCTCGCATAATTTTCTATTTGAGCTGCCAAAAAGTTTTGCAAGTTTTGGGGACTTAAAATATTTGAATCTTTCTTCTAATCGATTCATAAAATTTCCAGAGTCTATTTATTCTTTAGCTTCTTTGGCAGAGTTGGATTTGAGCATAAACAAAATTGATTCCTTTGACAATTCCATTCAATTCCTAAAATCTATAAAAAAGATAAATTTCCTGCAAAATCGATTGAAATCTTTGCCAGATTCAATGGGAAGGCTAACAAATTTGGAAGAAATGAATTGTTCCGGAAATCAAATACAAGATATTCCGTTTGGCTTTGAAAACTTAAAGAAATTATATTTAAGGAAAAATCTTTTTACTTATTTTCCAAAATCTGTATGTGATATGCGAAAATTGGAATTATTACAAATCTCTGAAAACCAAATATGTATATTACCAACAAATCTGGGTAATTTAAAGAATTTAAAACAGTTATATTTGTGGGACAATCAAATTGAAAATATTCCTGAGAGTTTCTGTGGTCTTCGCTCATTGGAAGAATGGATCATTTTCAAAAACCATATAAAAATTATACCTAATTGTCTTGGTCGATTGCAATCGATTCGTCATATTCAGATAGGACACAACCAATTGACGCGATTTGAGGTTCAAAAACTGATGCGAATTTTATTTTGGGCTAAGATAGAAATTTAAAAAAATTGAAAAAATATTTTCATAATATTGAAGAAAGTATTACTTTTGCAACTCGAAAATTAAAAATGGTTTGGTAGCTCAGTTGGATAGAGCAACAGCCTTCTAAGCTGTGGGTCAGAGGTTCGAATCCTCTCCAGATCACTAAAACACGATAGAGCTTCCTCAAGTGCTATCGTGTTTTTTGTTTTCAGTTCTTAATTAAGGCTTTTGGCAACATGCAGGTAACTTGCTGTATGCTTTGGAATCTGCGGGTAATTCGTCCGCATCGTACCCGGCTTTGGTAATAGCCACCTTGATCTTTTCCGCTGTGGTTTTATTTGTATTGTATTCAACTTTCAAAATTTTCGTTTCAAGATTCAAAACTACAGATTTTACACCTTTCTCAAATGTAAGGGCTTCTTCCATGATACTTTTGCATGTTTCACACTGGGCGCTGGTTTTTACTTCGATGGTGGCATTTTGCCCTTCTACACAAGAAAAACTCAACAAAACAATAGCAATGACAAAAAAAAACAGATACTTCATATTTCTAAATTTAAAATTATTAACACATTATCAAATTATCAAATTACTGCATTATTTTAGAGAATACCTTGCCCCTATATAAAACATCCGTCCTACAATAGGTCCCCAAACAATAGATGAGTCAAAGTATTCACTAAAAGGATTTTCTGCAGCAATGACCGGATTGTTTTGAGTAAAATTTGTTAAATTCTCTGCACCTAAATACAAATCAAAGTGTTTAAATTTCTTTGTAACCTGAGCATGAAGAATGTAATAGGGTTTTGAACGAATTTCAGTTCTATAAGTGTTCCCATTAATTTCCGGCAGTCTGCTTGCTCCGTTAAATTGATTCGTAAAATCAAATTTCCATTTGTTGTGGTTTGTTGAATATGAAAGTGTTAATATTCCTCTGTATTTATTGACCAAAGGTTTATCCTGCAAAATATCGTTTGTAGTGATTTTTACATCATTGTAACGAAATGCCGTTGTAAAGTCCAATCTTTCAATGAGCTTGAAATTTAATTCGCCCTGAAAACTGTTGGAATAAGACTTTCCATTCAGGTTATACACATAGATGTTTTGTAAATCCCTGTCCATATCCACTGTGGTTTGCTGGATGAAATCTGTTCTGTAAAAATCCAGATTCAATACAATTTCTTTCTTTTCGGTAATATCAAAACACTGATAAAAATTGACACCGTAATTTGTTGCCTCTTCGTATTTTAGCTTTTCTTCGAATACAATAATTTTTGATGAAGAAAGGATCGCTATATTTTCTGCAATAACTTGGGCAGAGCGATAACCCTTACCAATCGAAAATCGGAGGATACTTTCCTCTGTTAAATTGTATTTTACATGCAATCTTGGTGTGAAAAAAGCTTTTTCATTTTCCGGAGCATCGTACCGAATCCCGGCAATGGCGCTGAGTTTATCGGCAATTATATAGGTGTATTCCGAAAAAACTCCAGGTACCATTTCAGTTCTATCCAGATTCATTAAACTGAGGGACTCGGAGTATTTATCTGCCTGATAAGAAAAGCCGGCTTTCAATGTATGATTTGTGTTGAAAACGTAAGTTTGAAAAATAGCATTGGTGTGAAAGCTAAGTTGCTTGCCTGCATAATTGGTCAATCCAAAAAAGCCTTTTTGATTGTGATTGCTTGCACTAAATTGAATCCCTATTGAAGTTGCTTCTCGGCTGAATGGAATGCCTACTTTTCCGTAAAATTCTAATTTTTCCGAATTAATTTGAGAGCCATATCTGTTGCTTAAACCCCTATCTACTTCTTCATTAAAATCAACTTGGCCTCCAATTCTTGTTTCATTTAGATAGCGCAAAGATAATTGGATTTCAAAAAGCCCCCGAGGCAGAATCATCCATCGATTTAGAATATTGGTTTGATTCCCGATAGGAGTATCAAGAAAATGATCATCATTGTCATCAACCTTATTTTGTAAACCAGAATGATGAACAAAAAGCATTGTTCCCAGTTCTTCAGAAAAATTTTTGGCAGAGTAGGCATTTGCTTCATAACGTCCATTATGATTGCCGTAGAGATTCAGATGCAAAATTTCACTTTTAGGTGGTTTTCTGTATTCAATGTTGATTTGTCCTGTAATAGATTCATATCCATTGATGACAGAAGATGTCCCTTTCGAAATTTGAATAGATTCCATCCATGTGCCTGGAATATATTGTAAGCCAAAAATAGAGGATAATCCTCTGTTTATCGGCATATTCTCTGTGAGCAATTGACTGTAAGAGCCTGATAATCCAAGTAATTGGATTTGTTTAGCTCCTGTAACAGCATCTGAGTAGGAAACATCGACACTTGCATTATTTTCGAAACTTTCGGAAAGATTGCAACAGGCCAATTTTTTCAAACCTTCCGAAGTGATTTTTTGTGTATGAATGGTGTTCATTTTTGAATGATAACTGCCATTGGAATTGTCATATACATTGACTTCATTCAGGTTGGTTGTATTTTGTAATTCAAAAATGATGGGAGTTAATCCATTACTTTTGTCACTATTGACTTCAATGGTATCTGAAATATAACCGACCATATTAGCGATCAATTTATTAGTATTCACCGGATTTTCGATCAGAAAAGCTCCGTTTTCATCAGTAGAAACAAAAACCTGACTCCCTTTCCAATAAACTGAGGCAAAGGGGAGTGGTTTTTTATTATTATTATCAATACCATAAACATGACCTTTTATTCCCTGACCACTTACACTTAGGAATAATAAAATATTGAGTATAACGAGAAATATTAATTTCTTCATGGAAAATATTTTTAACGAATGTTTGAAAATGTTTTTAATAATACACCGCTTAATTTTTTGTGCTTCCTATTTAAAAGGGTAATAAGCAATTCAGTAAGGAATCGTCTTGCGAAAATAATCAACAGACATAATTATCCTGAAAGGGCGAAAATTTAGGCTCTTTCATACTATAACCTTACCAATTAAAAATGAATATGCTTCATTGCATTCTATTTTTATCCTTACAATAATTTGCTTAAAGGAAAACTTAAAAATCACATTTGCATAATATAGCAATGTATGTTCAGAATTTGATCAAAATCAATTTCCAAGCTAAAAATTTCGAATAAGTAATTTTTGAGGAAAGCACGGAGCACGGATTGGAGTATCAACAAATCCAAGTACACAAAGAGGATGGCATTGGTGCTTTATAGCAACAATATGTGGGTGAAATATATGTGGGAAAAGTTTGGTCTGATTTTAATAAAATTGTCGAAAACCATTGAGGTATTGAGCAAAATAAATTGATAGCTTTTATTGTGGTTTTATCTGTTTCTATTATATAATGTTCTGTTGTTTTAAGAAAAGAAGAAAACTCTTTGCAACAACCATTATTGTCAATGGTTTGGTGATGTTCTGATTCTTGCTTCTTTGAGCAGCAACTGTATTTCTTGCATGCATTATCTTTCTGCAAGTTTTGGATAGAAAGGGTATTCTCTTCGCAGTGACTACAAAGATGATATACCAAATTTAAACCAGTACTTGCAAAAATGTAAATACTGGATAAGACCAAAAGTAATATGATTCTCAAAATTCTCACAATAAAAGATATTTTTATCCTGTATTATGAACGAATGAATGCATCAATTATTGCATTTTTTATTTTAATAATACTTTGAGGCAATCTTTGAGACTCTCTCTCCATTGTGGTATTTCTATGTTCAAATCATTTTTTATTTTACTTTTATCTAATACACTATAATGTGGCCTTTGTACTATGGTTTTGTATTGAGCAGAATGAATAGGCAGAACTTTACAATTCAGTTGGGCTATCTCCATAATACTACAGGCAAAGTCATACCAACTGCATACGCCTTCATTCGAAAAATGATAAATCCTTGAGACAAAATCCGGATCGAAAAACAATTTACTTTGAATAATATTTAATATGGCTACTGCTAAATCTCGCGCATAGGTGGGGGTGCCTACCTGATCAAAAATTACCTGAATTTGTTCTTTTTCTCTGCCAAGTTTCAGCATGGTCTTTACAAAATTATTTCCAAAACACGAGTATAACCAACTGGTTCTTATTATGATTGCTTTCGCTTTGCTGGAAAGCACAAATTCTTCGCCAGCAAGTTTAGTCCAGCCATAAACCGAAGTTGGGCCAGTGGCAAAATTTTCATAATAGGGAAAATAATTTGTCCCATCAAAAACATAGTCCGTTGAAATATGTATGAACTTGATATTCTTGCTTTCTGCAACTTTGGCTAAATTTTCGGCTGCCAAAGCATTCACTTTATAGGCGATATCCTGTTCACTCTCAGCTTTGTCCACTGCTGTATAAGCCGCACAATTTATGATGCAATCGATGGCGTGATTTGTCACAAAGGTCGAAATTGCATCAGCATTTGTTATGTCCAATTCTGGCAAGTCTGTAAAATAAAATTGAATATTTTCAATGTTTTTAGCCAGAACCTGCAGTTCGTTACCTAATTGTCCCTTTGATCCTGTGATCAATGCTTTTTGAATCATTTTCTATCAATTTTAGCGATGATTATTGTTCAATGAGAAATGCTATTTTCTTGGGTATGAATCGATGATGAGTTCTATTCAAGAATACCTAAAATCCGCAGGATTTTTTCAATTTGTGTAATAAACAATCGTTTTCATAAATATTTCTTAACCTTTTGAAATGAACTAAAATTCGTGTAATTTGTGTAATTCGTGGGCAAACAAAAAACACTTGCGGATTTAAGGATATATATGATTTCGATTAAATTTGCGTTTATAACTTTAGAACATACAAAACAACTTACTTTTGTTGCCTTATAAACCTAAAACAAATTCGGTATTATTCATTGATCGAAAAGATACTTTAAACCAAGAAAATCATGCATCAAAAGTCTAAAATCTTTTTAAAAATGAAAACAGAATCGAGGTATTTCTTTTTCTGTTTACTTATTATTTTTCAACTAACTGCATTTTCGCAAGAAATAGAAGAGAAACCCAGATTTATCGACAGACTTTCGTTGGGTGGTGATTTTTCCATCAGATTTGGAAGTGTAACTTCTTTGGCTATTTCTCCTGAGCTTACCTTTAAGTTGAACAATATTATTTCTCCGGGAGTTGGAGTTACTTATCAATATTACCATTTGATTGATTTTGATTTTAGTACAAGAATTTATGGATATAAAGCGTTTTCCTTTTTGAGTATTCTTCAACCCTTCTTTGGTGTTGTGGAGCTTGATCGTTTGAATTTATCTTATTTTGTGGAAGAATATGATCCTTTCACCAAGACATATTCCTACTATGAATCTGGTCGGTTTTGGAACACGGCTTTGTTTGTTGGTGCTGGGGTTAATTTAAAATTTGGGAGTAGGGGAGGTAGCCGAATTTCGATACTTTATGATTTGAATCATTCGAGCAAATCGCCTTATTCCAATCCCTTGTTTCGATTTGGTTTTTATTTCTGATAAAGTGAGATATTGGGTTAGCTTCTTTAAATTTCGCGTGTTTTCTCAACTTCAAATTGGTCGCCATCTTCTACGGCAAAAGTATTTTCGAAAATAGGTTTTGCTTCATCCAGAAATTCCTTCGTACCATTATAGCGAGCTGAAAAATGACCGATCAAAAGTTTTTTCACTCTTGCTTTTGCAGCAATTGTTGCTGCTTGGGCTGCAGTGGAATGATAAACGATTAGTGCCAGATCATCCAGTTGACTTAGGTATGTCGCTTCATGATACAACAAATCGACATCTTTGATCATTTCAATAATTGGTTCATGAAAGCCTGTATCAGAACAAAATGCGTAACTGCGAGGAATATAAGAAGGCAATGTCAATCTTTCATTCTTAATAATGGAACCATCACTCTGGATATAGTCATTCCCCTCTTTAATTGAAAGTATATGCTTCAATGAAATATTGTATTCACCAATCGCCTCTTTTCGAATATTTTTGAGTGGTATTTTTTCTCGAAACAAAAAACCATGCGTTGGAATCCTATGTTTAAGAGGAAATGCTGTAACTGTAAGGGTTTTGTTATCAAGCACCAGACTTGATTTGTTTGGAATTGTTGTTGTATATATGATTTCAAATTCTTTTTCAAGAAATTTGAGTTGAAAATTAATAATTTCTTGTAAATCAGGTGGTCCGATGATATTTAATGGAGCTTTACGTCCTAAGAGGGAGAAAGTTGAAATCAGTCCAAACAAACCAAAGTAGTGATCGCCATGCAGATGACTAATAAAAATATAGCGGATTTTATTGAAGCTCAGTTTGTATTTGCGAATTTGAATCTGAGTACCTTCGCCGCAATCTATTAAAAAAAACTGCTCATGTACTTGAAGCACATGAGCAGTTGGAAATCGTTTAGAAGTGGGTAATGCAGAGTTACTTCCTAAGATCGTAAGCTTGAATGCCATAAAACCTATTCGCTTTCTTTTTCAGCGCTTTCGGTATCTACGAAATCTTTCGCAGCATCAACGTTCTCGGTGATATTCAATACAGTATCCAATTGTGAAATAGACACCAAGCGTTCTACAGCTTTTTGTAATGATGTTAAAACAAAAGTACCTTTGGCGCTTTTGCAAAGCCTGTTGGCAATTAAAATTGCACTCAACCCTGAAGAATCGCAGTATCTGCAATTTTCGAGATCCAGAATGATATTTTTTTCGCCTCTACCAGCGATCAGAACCAGTTCTGATTTAAGAACCGGAGCAATATGCATATCCAGTTTTTCTGATAAGACTTTGATCAGCGTGTAGTTATTATTTTTGTCGATCTGTAATTCCATCTTCCTGCAAAATTATTTAGAAACTGATCCAAAATTAATAAAATATTTTTTTCTTACAAATGGTTAGCAAAAATATCTTAGAAAAAAATTCAGAATCAGTTTCTACATGTTTATTTATCTAAATTATCTTGCTTGTTTTCTTCTTCAAGATTGTTCTTGAGGTCAGCAAGTTCTGGTATATCACCAAAAGTAGATTTTTCTATGTTGGAAGACATTTTTTTGGTTTCTTTCTTCACAGTTATTTCTTCTTTTTTCTTTTTGGTAGCGTCATCCACTTTTTTTGCATCTTCGTGAATTCTGGCGTGTGAGAGAATGATTCGCTTTTGAGCTTTAGAGAATTCAATTACTTTGAATTCTAATTTTTCATCCACTTTGGCCGATGCTCCATCTTCTTTCACGATATGTTTCGGTGAGGCAAATCCTTCAACTCCATAAGGTAAGGCAATTACTGCGCCTTTGTCAAATATGCTGATGATTGTTCCTTCATGTATGCTGTCAACGGTAAAAATCGTTTCGAATACATCCCATGGATTTTCCTCAAGCTGTTTATGTCCAAGGCTTAAACGTCTGCTTTCTTTGTCTATATCAAGAACGGCAACTTCAATGTCTTCGCTGATATTGGTGAATTCTGCAGGATGTTTAATTTTCTTAGTCCATGACAGATCCGAAATGTGAATCAGACCGTCAACACCTTCTTCGATTTCAACAAATACTCCGAAGTTAGTGAAATTGCGAACTTTGGCTGTATGTCTGGAACCGATTTTGTATTTTTCTTCGATGTTATCCCAAGGATCTTTACGCATTTGTTTGATACCTAATGACATTTTGCGTTCTTCGCGGTCAAGGGTAAGAATCATTGCATCAACTTCATCGTTTACTTTGAAGAATTCCTGAGCACTTCTTAAATGTTGCGACCAAGACATTTCTGAAACGTGGATAAGACCTTCGACGCCTGGAGCAATTTCAACAAATGCGCCATAATCTGCAATCACAACTACACGACCTTTTACAACATCTCCCACTTTGAGTTCATTGTTAAGTGAATCCCATGGATGAGGTGTAAGTTGTTTTAAGCCTAATGCAATACGTTTTTTGGCATCATCAAAATCAAGAATAACTACATTCAGTTTTTGATCTAATTTAACAATTTCCTCAGGGTGAGAAACGCGACCCCATGAAAGATCTGTTATGTGAATCAAGCCATCTACACCACCCAAATCAATGAATACACCATAAGATGTGATGTTTTTAACTGTACCTTCGAGAACCTGACCTTTTTCGAGTTTAGCGATAATCTCTTTCTTTTGTTGTTCGAGTTCTGCTTCGATAAGGGCTTTGTGAGAAACAACAACGTTTTTAAACTCATGGTTGATTTTAACAACTTTGAATTCCATTGTTTTTCCAACGTAAATATCGTAATCGCGAATCGGTTTCACATCAATTTGTGAACCTGGCAGGAATGCTTCAATTCCAAATACATCTACGATCATACCGCCTTTTGTACGGCATTTGATATAACCTTTGATAATTTCGTTTTTCTCCAATGCTTCATTGACTCTATCCCAAGAGCGCAAAGCACGAGCTTTTTTGTGAGATAAAATAAGCTGACCATTTTTATCTTCTTTGCTTTCAATGTAAACTTCAACCAAATCGTTGATGGCCAAATCAGGATTATATCTGAATTCGTTTAAGCTTACAATACCTTCGGATTTGTAACCAATATTTACAACAACCTCACGGGGTGAAATCATGATAACCTTGCCATCTACAACTTCGTTTGCATTAATTGTCGATAAGGTCTTGTCATAAAGCAATTCCATTTCTGAACGTTTATCTTTCGAATATTCGCCATCTTTGGAATAATTGTTCCAATCGAATTCTTCATGTTCAATTGCTGCTGCAATTAGGGGTCTTACATCATCGTCTTCTTCGATTTCTTCTTCTTCATCGAGATCTTCTTCATCATCGGCTTCTTCACCTTCTTCTACTTCTTCTTCAGTTTCGTCGATTTCGGCTTCTTCCACTTCGTCTATCACAGACGAATCTTCAACATTTTCCGGAGAAATAACTTCTTCGGCATTTAATTCTTCATTTTCAATCATGGTAATTCTAAGAAAATTAATTGATTAGACATTATGTTGTTAAAAAAACTGGTTGGCAAAGATAGAAAACATCTTGATACATCATTGATTTTTTGAAGATTTCTTCACAAATTCTTCAACTATTTTTTTGATCGAGCATAATCCAATCTTATCGATATGAATCAATTGTGGATCCACCCAAACGACCTCAGAATTTTCATCATCCAATACCAAATTATCGGTAGATTCTACTTTGCAAATGAAGGCAAAATCTAGGGTAAAATAGGTCATTCCTTTGTATGTGTACTCATTGGGCAAGTTCGTAAAGTACTCCATGGAAACTATCCTTAGATTTAACTCTTCTTGGATTTCTCTTTTCAATGCTTCCTCTGCTGTTTCGAAAGGTTCAATGAAACCACCCGGCAAGTCTAACATGCCTTTCATTGGATTTCGGTTTCGTCGCGTAAGTAACAATTGATTTTGTTCATTAAGAATTAGAGCAGCAGCAGCCGAAGCCACATTCATAAAAAAGGGGAATTGACAAATTTGACAAAAAAATTCACGAATTCCGATAGAATCCAAACTCCCTGCACCACAATGGGGACAAAAATGTAAAACATTGTTCGGATAATATTCTTTTGTATTTTCTGACATAAAAAGTTTATTTAGAGTTGTTTGTTGAAAATTATTGAATCCGATTGTTAAGTGATATTTTCACTTATTTTTCAGGCCAGAAAGGTAATAATTGTTTGGATTTAAGTTTTATTTTGATTCAAGAAGTTGTCGATCAGAAATCAAAAATCCGGATTATCTTGCTTTCAGATTTTTTCTTTACAGAATACCCTGGAATTCCAAATTCTACGCATACATTCGCCAAGTTTGAAAAGCCAGTTTTTGTCCGGGGATTTTTGCCCAGGGTTGGATATAAATTCAGTCCCAGACTTAAATGTTTCCTCAATATGTATTTAGCAGAAAAAATTAAACCAAAATGTTGTAAATCAGTTTCCTCAATAATATCTTCTTCTATCATGCTGAAGCCTCCTGCTTGTGAGCGAATTTGAATCCGGTAAAACATAAAACTTGCGCCATAACCCAATGACCATTTTTTTAAACGATGATTTTTACTGATGCAGAAATAGTTGGCTCTAACTTGTTCTCTTATTCCATCCGTATCATAATGATCCGAAAAAAGCCGGCTTCCATTCCAAGCTAAACCTGTTTGAAAAGATATGCTCTCAAGGGTTTTGTAATAATATTCAAAACCCACATTGATTCCACAGATACCATCATACTTCCTCATATTGTTGTCTGAGTTGATTATGAAATAATTATAAAGGGGAAGTTCCAATTTAAAAATAATCTTACCTTCATAGTTAAGCGTATTTTTGTAAATTCTGTTCTGACTATCAATGTAGATTGCGTCTGGATATTCGTACATTTTTTTATTTTCGCTTATATCTGACAGGTATCCAATAGGAAATAAAAGATTTCCAAACAAAAAAACGGGAGAATAATGTGCAGCAATTTTAAAAGTTTTCGAATGCGTTCCTGTATCTAGCTGTATTTTCAAGGTATCTTTGGAACGTGCTACATAAAAGAAACCATATTGATTGCGATTTTGATCGTTAACCTTTATGATTGTGTTGTTCTTTTCTGTTTCGATTGCAATGCTTTGCTTTTCTTCATTGAAAATTGTTGCACAGGAACAAAAAATTGTACAGAAAAAAAAGGTATATGCTATATGTTTTTTCATAATGAATCTATTTTGAAGCATAGATTGATTTTCTATGAAATAGGTTGCTTGTCAATCTGGAATTTTCTCGGATCAGTATTAACTTTGCTCCTTTAAGCTTTTGTTTTTTCTTATTTTCCTCATAATTTTCCCTGAAATCCAACGGAAAAATAAAATCACAGCATATATAAATGTAGTAAGAATGAAAACATAAATCAAGGAAGTGTATAATTCTTTCCAACTTGTATGATATATGATAATAGATAGAACATTGAGTGTATATGCGATGAAAAAAGAAAAAATGAAGTATTTGGCTTCCCTTATTTTCTGTTCTGATGTAATAATTGTATCCTTCATGTTTTGTGAATTTAAAAATCAAAAAAAATTGTCTGCTCTGTGCAAAGCAGACAATTCAATACAAACATAACCCATTGAATTTTATCAAATCGGTTATTTAGAATTTCCTCATATACTTGACTTCTTTTTGTTCCGTTTGAATAAAAGAAGTTTTGGGATATTTAATGGAATATGAAAGTTTTATTGATTCGCTCTTTCCTGCTTCTATGGAGAAACGCCATTTCAACATACCATTGGTAAGATTCTGTTCTGCTTTTGATATTTCCAAAATTTCAACTTCTATCTCGCTATTTTGAGAAATAGGCACTTGATCCAAAACGTCAATGTTTATTGGCAATTTTCTATTGTTTTTGATTGTTATATCAAAGGCATAGGTTTCTTTCTTTTTTGATCCCATAAATTTAGTACTGCTATAATCTTTTAGCTTGGTTCTGGTTATTAATACTTTGGGGTCTCTTCCAAATGACAAATCCAAGGTATCTTTAACATTTCTGGTCGATATGTACGATTGACCCACATAAGAGCCTCCAAAAAATACATTGGCTGGTCCTTCAACAAGGTTTAGTTCTTGCCATCCGCGAATTTGAGCTATTAGGAATACTTCTTTCTCCATTTTGGGAACGGCAAAATATTTGTAATTGGCTGGCAAACTGTATGAAACCACATCAACCAAATAAGGACGATTGTCGGAAGGTATCGTATAAGGTTCAATGATCGGAAATTCTGTACTTAAGGTTGAAACTTCGATATCCTGAAATCCCATGCTGGTTGTGGTGATTGATGATAATCCTTCATCCCCGCCAATATCCGTAATTGGACTCATGGATTGCTGAGCTATATTGTTCAATATTATATTGTCATTAAGTCTTTGTCCATTAGATCTGTTTTGTATATATCCTTCATTTTGTCCTGTATAAAAGTCCATAAACCAAGGTTTTAATTCTGGCTTAGCTGCAGATTTATTCGGATTACCTGTCGATAAAGTTATTTTGAGATTGCTCCAGTCTATACCTGTATTATTGAATACTTTTGCGCGATAAATTAATTCTACCGGTTTGTCCACATCCATACCTTTTATATCATAAGATGGTGCCCAACCTGCCTCATTTACAATGTACTTGATTTCTATCTTAATATTCATTTCTTTCTTTGCTGTAAGCAAAACTTCCACTACATTTCGTTGATAAATCATGCCGCTTTCAATAACAGCATATTCGCTTTGTAAACGGGACAAAATTTCCGAAATTTTTGCTTTTTGTACTTCGATTGTCGAAATTTTTGAATTCAGTTCAATTCCTCGTGTCCTATATAAATCCATATTATTTTTTAATTCAATTGCCGTAACGCCATTGTTTTCGCTACCAATCGATAGGTTGGCTTTGAACAATTCCTTTTCCATCAGTAAAGCGTCTCCTTCATCCGTTAACGCCTGCAATTTTCTGGTAATGAGTTCTATCGAATCTTTGATTTGTTTGGCTTTAGGTCTTACCTCAATTTTCGTTAAATAATCCAGATTGTTCGATATAGAAAGAACGGAAACTTCTTTTTCAATTTCTTCGGGTAAATTGATTCTCACGCTTTGTGCTACCAACTGCGGGGATATGTTCTTTATAAGTATTTTATTCCTTCCTATACTTAACTTGATATCCGGATTGTGTGTAAGCTCTGCACCATACAAATAAATGACTGCCGATTCTATATTCGGACTGATCGATTGTACTGTTTCTTTTTGCGCTTTTATGTTTTGAAAACATAAGAATGTGAGTGAGAGGGCGAATAGGATTTTTTTCATAGCTATTTGATTTAATTTGGTAACCACTTTAAAACATAAATACAATCGCATTTATTGTATCATAAACATAGATATTGATGATATGTTTTTAGAAATTTTTCCTTTCTAAAATTTTTAAATTATTGAACTAAAATGCAATACAAAACTAATGAAAAATATTTTAAAAAAACCTTCAAAAAAGTTTGGAGGAATGGAAATGGTCTCTATCTTTGCCGTCCCTTTTGAAAAGAACAAAATGAAAAGCGAGGGTGTTATAAGCTACTGGTTACCAGAGTTTATG
>Ga0316608_1000045_pt1 | contig 71416 bp, 57 predicted proteins | sample MIS2016152B_MG_FD_207673 | JGI IMG/M metagenome (GOLD analysis project Ga0316608, IMG submission 207673) | Microbial mat bacterial communities from Middle Island sinkhole, Lake Huron, Michigan, United States - MIS.2016.152B | ecosystem: Environmental > Aquatic > Freshwater > Lake > Sediment... | reverse complement strand
AAATACTTTTCAATTTACAATAAGATCATTACCAAAAACAACAGTAATGTTTTGCGAATAGATTTTGGTAAACTCCTGTTATTTATACATGCCTTTCAATAGTTCTGAATTTAATGATACAAAATTGATTCTTAATTTGGAAGTTTTATTTATCCAAGTATCTTCATTATGTCGAAATCACGAGTTCTGATTTAGTAGTTTGCAGCTTCGCCGCAATTCTTTTTTTAATTCATTTTTTTTTGTTACATTTGTAATTGTATCAAGTTCATAATATGTTGCTTTATGCCTGAATAAAGTAGATTTTTTGGACTAATAGTAAAAATGTTCGATAAAGATCATCCGCCGCCACATTTTCATGTAAAATATGGTGAATACAAATGCTCTATAAATATCGAAACATGTGAAATTATCGCTGGAGATATTCCAAATTCTCAATACAATCAAGGTAAAAGAGTGAGCAAATGATCATGTAGCAGAACTTCAAGAAAATTGGAATGAAGGACAGAAAAATAATCCCAAATGGAAAAAAATTGAACCAATTAAATAAACAAGATATGCAATACTTAGTAAAAGAAATTATAAGAGTAAAACCGTATATACTGACTTTAAAATTTAATACGGGAGAGATATTAGACGTTGATTTAGAATCCAAATTAATGGAATGGTCATCAACTGAAGATAGTGTGTATAAACAATTACTAAATCATGATTATTTTAATAAAGTTCAATATGAAGCAGACTGGGAAACAATTTATTGGGATAATGGTATAGAATTATGTGCTGATGTTTTATACGAATACGTAGAAAACACGAAACCAAAGCAAGCAAAGACAGAAATCGTTGAAGCAATCTACTTATTGTATAAATCACTTGACAAAGAACAGCGGAAAAGTATTGTCAAGAAATTAGAGGATGATTTAGTATTACCTTAAATCCGCAAGTCTTTTATCAAACTGTTGATTAATATAGAAGAAAGCGTGACACGGTTCACGCACAAAGGTAGATATGTTTTTTAATATATATCTGTGTTTCAAACATAACCGTGACACGCTTACGGATTTAAGGTATTAGCGGATAAATAAACAAATGATAATACCTCACACATGCAACATGCGTCTAATAAATAACTAATAGATCTTTAATTAATTATATTAGTTGCAATTATAAATATGATATGTAAAAGTGATATGTAAATATATGTCTTGACTTTAAAAACAATGTTAACTAATTGAATGATAATAATGTGGATGATCGAGTAGACGACAGTTAACCATATAGTTACCAGTACACCTATAGTTATAACAATGGATAGAGAAACAGTTATAGAAAAATTAACAAAATATAGCGAATTGGTATTTACTGTTGTAATGCCAAATACAATTATATTGTTTGGTTCGTACGCAAAAGGAAATTGGACTGAAAATGTAAAAATAGATGAATTTGGCGGAATTACTTGGGATAATGGTTTTGATTTTTGCCCAAATTATTTACGTGAATTATCAAATAATCATATAGTTTAATGTAACTAATCAAGTTGAGGTACTGGTAATAAAGTTACCAGTACGCCTCTCACAGACCCTTATGAGGGCGTGTTTACACGTTAAATCCTAACGGGTACAAAACCGCTCTATAATATTCCTAATCTCTGTGCGTGATACCAATGAGAGAGTTTGAAATTCATAAGGAAAGTAAAGACTACCGTGTTCCCCTTGGTAAACACCTGATTTTTAATAACAGCTTCAGGAATTCAGTATTTTAAAAATTATTATAGTTATTGTCCTGATTAGAATCATTCCTTAAATCTAAGTTCACACCTTCTTTAGCATGGTTCTCATATTTTGTATTTATTTTAACTTCTTTGACCATAGATTCATTCTTAAGGTGAATTTTTTCCTTTTTCTCGTTAAGTTTTTTGATTGCTCCTAATAATTTTTCAGTTTGGTTTGTCAGATCACTGATTTTATCATCAATGTTGGAAGCATCCAAGGTAAAGAATGAAATGTTATCGAGCAAGACATTAGCTTGATATGTAAATTCTTCGGCACCCGAAGACATTTCTTCTGATGTAGAAGCATTTTGTTGTATCACTTTGGATAATTGTTGAAGGGCAGAGTTAATTTGATTTACACCAGTATCTTGCTCAAGACTTGCGGCTGCAATTCCCTGCACAAGATTTGAGGTACTCTGAATATTAGGAATTACATTTTTAAGAAGAATTTTAGACTCCTCCACCTTTAACATGCTATTTACCGATATTTCTTCAATTTCTTTTGCAGCTCTTTGACTTTGTTCGGCAAGTTTGCGAACTTCGCCAGCTACGACAGAAAAACCTTTGCCTGTTTCGCCCGCCCGGGCTGCTTCAATGGCTGCATTCACAGCCAATAGATCTGTTCTTGCAGCGATTTCTTTTATAATCAATATTTTACTTGCAATTAAGGTCATTGCGCCCGCTGTTTCAAGAAATGAGGCATTTACTTTTGCTATTTCTTCGGCTGCCTGCGAAGCAATTCGTTCTGTCATTTGTGCATTTTCGGTATTCTGACTTATGTTTGCAGCCATTTCTTCCATCGATGCCGAAACCTCCTCAGACGAAGTTGCCTGCTCCGAAGAGCCCTGAGCAATTTGCTCTGCCATTTTCCTGAGATTATCACCGGCCGTTTTTATTTCATCTGCGCTGAGCCTGATTTTTAAAAGTATGGTTTGAACTACCTCCATGAATTTATCTATGTTGTTTCCGGCAATTCCTATTTCATCCATTGTTTTCAGATTTAAGCGTTGGGTTAGGTCACCACTGCCTTTTGACAAGTTTTCTGTTGCACTCGAAAGTTGCTTCAGAGCCACCAAAATAAAACGTGAGATCCAAAAAAGCAATATGCATGTGATAGATAATGAAACAATTGAAAAAATAATCATGATACTTTTTATCAATACAGCCGCGTCTCTAATCAGCGGAGCAAAAGCAGCCGAATACCCTATTATTTTGTCAACATTCTCCATGATAAGTTTTTTATCACTTTCTGTGAATGTTCTTGATTGCAGTTTATCAAAATTTGCAGCTATTTCTTGATAAGCTATTGTGTCTTTTCCGATTAACACAAATAATTCTGCAAAACCCATTAGTCGGAATAGCTTTTTATCCAGTGCATTGGTTACTTTCCATATAGCATCCACTGGTTGAGCCAATCCCTTGGCATGTAATGCCTTTATTCCCATCATATTGTGAGCATCCGATTTCATATTTAGCAGCGAATCTGTCTTTTTCTCAGATTCTACACCCTCTTTTTCAGCTATTTTAAAAAACTCTTCAAAACGAATTTTCTGTAAAAGTGAAACCTCCAAATGATCTCGCTCCATTTTTTGGATGAGGCTAACTTTGGCCATTTCTGTCATCAAAAAAATTGTAATAAAAACAGAAAATGAAAGTAAAGCTCCGATGAAAATCAGTTTACTTTTGATGGTTAAGTTTCTAAATTTCATGAGTTTTGCGTTTTTAGGGTTTAGGGTTTAACAAGAACAAAAAATTAATTCACAAGCTTGTAAATGTGTTAATAAGCTAATTAAAATATTGAAAATGATTTATTTAGTTTTTACGAAAAATGAACTTTAATTTTTACATTCTCCAATTCACGAATGTTTTTCAAACACCAATAATTATTTTAAACTTGAAAACGAATTCACTAATATCGAATCTTAGACAATATTGGTTTTAATCAATGCAAAGAAAGGTTATAAAAAAATATTTAGCCAAATTTACATAAATGATTTCATTCTTAAAAGTATTTCACAAAAATTGTTTCATCAAAAGAAAGATATAGGATTTGTTCCAGAAAAAGACTTATCAATCAATCTTAAAATAAAGCATGAAATAAATCATAAAAAGTTGTTACGTATTATTAAATTTTTGGATTAATAATTGAATATAACCAGAATGATTCTTTTATTAAATATTTTCTTATATTTGCCCTAAACTCAAAAGCCCAATTAAATCGTTTTTCATGGTGCAAACATTAAATATTGTGTGGGATATAAACCCAACGATCATTCAGTATGGAACGATCAGTATTCGCTGGTATGCCATATTCTTTGCGCTTGCATTCATTATTGGACTTTTTATTGTTCAAAAAATATTCAACCATGAAAAGTTAGACGATTCTTGGGCTGATATTTACTTGGTTTACATTTTTATAGGTACACTTATTGGAGCAAGGCTTGGACATGTGTTTTTTTATGATTGGAGTTTTTACAGCATTCATCCCGGCGAAATTTACAAAATTTGGAGAGGTGGATTGGCCAGTCATGGCGCTGCTATTGGAATCATTATTGCATCCTGGATTTTTTCGAAGCAGTTTAAACTGCGTAGTTTTTTGTGGATCATAGATCGGCTAACGCCTGCTGCAGCTTGTGGAGCATTACTCATAAGACTTGGCAACCTCATGAATAGTGAGATTATTGGTAAATTTGCCGAAGTTCCCTGGGCCTTTATTTTTACACGTGTTGACAATATTCCCCGACATCCAACCCAAGTTTATGAGTGTTTAACATACTTTTTTATCGCAATCCTTTTACTTACAATATATTTCATTTACGGAAATAAAAAAAATGAGGGTTTATTGAGTGGTCTATTCTTTTTTACTGTTTTTTTATCAAGATTTTTGATAGAATTTGTAAAGGAAAGTCAACATATCTCCATCGGATTTTTGCAATTCAATGTAGGTCAGTTATTGAGTATTCCATTCATTATCTTAGGAATATATCTTATAAGTATTTCTATCAGAAAAGAATTGTTTGCAGTGTTTTGTTCTTTCAAAAGCCGATTCAATTTCTATGAACAATCGTAGAAAAATTTATTACACAGTGAAACACAGAAGGCACAGTGCTTCACTGAGAAAATTCAATTCTTGATGGATATTGCGAATCTTTTTCACTACTGACCGGGTAAAAAATCGTTTAATTAGAAAATAGCAAGTGCTTAATAGGTTTCGCCACTACATGGCTTTAAAAGAGGTCGGTTTCAATTAGAAATCCATCAATTAGGAATAATGAGGATCGAATGATGAAAATGAATAATTATAGTTGGCAGCGTAATTGCGAGATCTAATGTTTTTATAAAATTTTGTCGGTTCATTGCAATTCTATTGAAAAAAATCACTTAAAAGAAGATTTTATTTCTCTGCATCGATTTTGCATAATAAACATCGAAGAATTCCCGTTGATGTTTTAGATTTGATTGCTTTTCCAAATTCCATGAAAAAATATTTACCGTGAAAATAAAACGATCTTTACTATTTGTCATTTTGATGAGTCTTATAAGTCAAAGTGTTTACAGTCAAAAGTATTCTACAAAATCGAAATCAGCCATTGAGCATTATCAAAAGGCGACTACCTTTCTTCAGGTTAGGGATTATGTTCGCACTTTTGAAGAATTGAAGGAAAGTTTGGGGGCAGATAAAAAATTCATCGAAGCTTGGTTGCTAACAGCAGAAGCCTACCACGAAATGCATGAATATGAAAAGGAAGCCGAAGCCTTTGAAAGAGCGATCAGTATCAATGACACTTTTTTCCCACGCGCATATCTTTCGCTTGCTGGGGCTTATATTCTTACAGGTGAATATCAAAAAGCCATCGACAGGATGAATTCATTCCAGAAATTTGAAAAAGAAAGTTTTAAATATGCCAAGCTGATTGATCTGAGGACAAAAAAATGTGAATTTGCCCTAAAATTGAAAGCAAATCCGGTAGAGTTTTCGCCAAAAAATGTAGGAAGCAATGTAAACTCGAAATATGATGAATACCTTCCAGCCATTAGTCTGGATGAACAAAATTTGATTATTACACGGCGATATCCTACCGATACTTCAAATTTCAGAAAAACCGTTACCGAAGATTTCTTCATCAGCAAAAGAAACGCTGATAAAACCTGGGGATTAGCTGAAAATATAGGCCCGCCGATCAATACCAGCGGCAATGAAGGCGCTCAAACCCTATCGGTTGACGGTAGTTTTTTCATATTCACCAAGTGTACTTGTCCCGATGGAATAGATCGTTGCTGTGATCTTTACATTTCACGCAAAGGTGGCGATCAATGGTCTGCCCCCACAAGTTTGGGAAGCGTTGTCAATTCATCAGACTGGGATTCTCAGCCCACATTTTCGTCCGACGGAAAAACCCTTATCTTTGTAAGTTCAAGAGAAGGCGGAAAAGGTAAACGCGATTTGTGGATTACCGAATGGCGCGAAGATGGTTCTTGGACTATACCTGTAAATTTAGGCGACAGCATCAATACAGATGGCGAAGAAATTAGTCCTTGTTTGCATCCCGATAATAAAACCTTGTATTTTACCTCCGATGGGCACTGGGGAATGGGGGGCTTGGATATTTTTGTTGCACGCAAAAACGAGGAAGGTAAATGGACAAAACCGGTCAATTTAGGCTATCCGATCAACACACATCGCGATGAATCGAGCTTAATTGTAACTCCTTCCGGTGAAATTGCATTTTTTGCCTCAGATAAATTGCAAGGTGTAGGTGGATATGATATTTATGAATTTCTGCTCCCGGAAATCTATCGACCTAGTAAAGTTAATTATTTGAAAGGAATTATTTATGATGCAGTCACAAAGAAAAAAATCAGCGCCAACTTTGAACTGATAGAACTAATTACAGCACAAACTGTTGTAAAGTCAATTTCGGATCAAATTACCGGAAGTTTTCTGGTTGCCATTCCAGGAAATAAAAACTATGCACTGAACGTTTCAAAACCCGGTTATTTATTTCATTCCGAAAGCTTTCTGCTGCGCGATAGTTCTGATAATATGAATCCCTATACCAAAGAAATATATCTTCAACCTATAGAGAAAGGGAAGAAATTTGTTTTAAAAAATATCTTTTTCGAATATGCAAAATATGATATTAAACCAGAATCATTTGGCGAATTGAACAAATTGTATGATTTTATGGTCAAAAATCAAGATTTGAAAATAGAAATTGGCGGACACACAGATAAAATAGGAACAGAAGAATACAATTTTGATTTGTCAAAAAACAGGGCAAAATCGGTTTGCGAATATTTAATAAAAAAAGGTATTATGGCTAATCGTCTGGCATATAAAGGTTATGGATATTCACAACCGATTGCTTCGAATGAAAATGAAACCGGGCGCGCACAAAATCGTAGAACAGAAATAAAGATACTAGAATAGATTAGTAATGAATAATGAATAATGAATAATGAATAATTTTACTATTTCCTTATAATTAGGTGTTTTTAAAACCATTTGGTACATATTATTTAATTTTTTTCACTTATAAAGAATTGCATTTTAATTTAGATAAAATAAAATTTGTTTTTATTGAAACGAAATGGATTATTTACAGGACTTAAATTATCACAAGATAATATTTTTAATTTAGCACATTGCTTATGTATTTTGACATTACAAAATTTGCACTTAAACCAGAATATTTTGATATAAACAGTCCTGTGCATGGAATTGGGCACACCTATCGTGTGATGTGCAATGTACTGGCTATTGGTTCGCATCTTGAACTTGAGAAAGAAACCAAACTCGCATTCTGTGCTGCATTTATCCACGATATGGCCAGACAAAATGATGGAGTTTGCCGGAATCATGGACGTTGGGCTGCAGAGTTCAAATTACCTTTATTTGAAAATTGGTTTGAAGACCAAAATATTACGAAAGCAGAAATTGATGAAATTCGTTCTGCTATCATCGGGCATTCACAAGGTTTTGAATTTGAAAAATCGCATCCACATTACATTACCACGGCTCTCTTAAAGGATGCCGATGCCCTCGACAGAATAAGGGTAGGAAAACACAATCTTAATCTAAATTATTTGCGATTTGAGGGTTCTTATTCTTTTGTAGATTTTGCAGAAAGTCTCTTCGTGATGACTTTTAGCTTTATCCCATCTATTTTTGAGGCTTTGGATTATACTACCAAAATTTTGGGCATCAAGGATTTTGTAAATATGGTAAATCACAAGTTGAATTTATCTAAAATTTGAAATTTTGCATAATACCTTAAAATCAAATTAAGTACATTTTTCCTGCCCAATAATGATTACTTTTTACCAAAAATTCAACCCAGAAATTAGGCTATAATATCCATTTTTCCAAATCAAACATTTTTTACCACTATCGAAAAAATAATGAATTTATATCCACAACAGCATAGCAGTTCTGAACATAAATAAAATCATGTTTATCTTAATAATTTTCAAGCTATTACTATTTTCAATTGAATTTTATAACTTTTACTAAACATTATTGATATTCTTTTTCTAATTTTGTATGTTTTCTAATGAAGTAATTCTTTTTTCGTTGACATGGGAATCATACATTTTGTTGGGTTAACAGCTTTGGTGCTGATCGCAGGGATGATAGGCTTAATGGCTGTTTCCGATAAGTATAAGTCAGGTCTTGCTCTTTGGATTGTTGTTCTGAATGCTTTAATAAGTTCAATACCTTCTGTTCTAGCATTATCAGGGAATAGTCAGATTGGGGAGATTATGATGCCGCATTTATTGGGCAAGGTAAGCATTGTGGTTGACAGTCTTTCGGCTTGGTTCATTCTTATTATTAATTTCACTGCCATCAATGGCGTTCTTTATGGAAAGGGATATTTGAAATCCTATACTCATTTAAAAACGAACAGAGAACTGCATTGGATTTTTTATATTCTTTTTCACATTTCCATGATATGGGTTTGTGTATTCGAAAATGGATTGGCTTTTCTAATCTCATGGGAACTCATGTCACTTTCATCGCTGATGCTGGTCATCTTTGAGTATCATCATAACGAAACCTTAAAGGCCGGTATCAACTATATGGTTCAAATGCATTTAAGTGTAGTTTTTCTCTCTATCGGTTTTATTTGGTTGTTTGCTAGTACAGGTTCCTTTAATTTTTCGGCACTTGCGCAACTACCCGCAGGAAATGCTACATGGATTTTTGTTTTGTTGTTTTTTGGTTTTTCTATTAAGGCTGGATTTATACCCTTTCACACATGGTTACCGCATGCTCATCCGGCTGCTCCTTCGCATATTTCAGGGGTTATGTCGGGGGTAATTGTTAAGTTAGGCATTTACGGTATTTTAAGAATCATATCTTATCTGCGCCACGATTATTTTATTGCTGGAGAAATACTATTGGGATTGTCTGTCATAACAGCGCTTTATGGGATTTCAAATGCAGCCGTCAGGCACGATTTTAAAGCGATGCTTGCCTTCTGCACCATCGAAAATATTGGTATTATTGGAATCGGAATGGGATTAGGTCTTATTGGATTAGGCATTGGCAATACCGCACTAGTTATATTGGGATTTTGTGCAACATTATTACATACATTGAATCATTCTTTGTTCAAATCTCTTTTGTTTTTTAGTGCTGGAAGCGTTTATAAGCAAACCCATACCAGAAACATTGAACATTTAGGAGGATTGGTAAAAAAAATGCCAATTACGTCCGCTTTTTTTCTGATAGGAGCTTTGGCTATAAGTGGCTTACCTCCTTTCAACGGTTTTATTTCTGAGTATCTCATCTATAGTGGATTATTTAAAGGACTAAGCAATCTTAACGGTGTTTCTCAGGTATTTCTTCTTATATTATCCATTGCGGGATTGGCTATTGTGGGCGGAATTTCTTTATTGACTTTTACAAAAACATTTGGTGTAATATTTTTAGGAAACCCAAGAAAAGAACATCACCATGAGCCTGAAGAAGTTTCGTTTATGATGCATTTACCCCAATATTTTATTCTATTGGCTATGTTGTCTGTTGCTATATTCCCGCAATTTTATTTTCAATATGCGATTAAGGTTGTTGATTCTATTTTCAAATTAAATATATCAGAAAATATTGCCTCCAGTGCGGCAATAAATCAAAATTTAGCTATCATAGGAAGACTAAGTTTTATATTCATTTCATTGCTATTTATATTAATAGTTCTGCGCTATTTAATATTGCGTAAACGTGAAAATACAAAATATGAAACATGGGGATGTGGATACGTTGCTCCCATTGAAAAAGCGCAATATACAGGGCGTTCATTTAGTAGAACTTATGGAGAGCTTTTTAGTTTTATGGTAAAAGAACGCAAAGATTTTAAGAAGTTATCGAAAGAAAAAATTTATCCCGGGGCACTAAATTTCACTTCAAATTATTTTGATGCAATTGAAAAATATCTTATTTTACCCATAACACGCCGATTGAATTTTTCACTCAACTATTTTAATTTTATACAGAATGGACAAATACAATCGTATGTTATTTATGGTTTAGTTTTTATCATGATCGTTTTTATTGGAACGGTATTACAATTTATCATTTAGCTGCAATTTAATCAAATGATTAAAACACTCTTCGAAATAGGAAACATAATGGCGATCACAACAATACTTTTGATTCCTTTTTTAAAAACAAAAGGCAGAGGCATTGTTGCACTAAGTGTCGTTACAATACAAATTATTGCTATTTCGTTTATCGGTATTTTTGTTTTTGCAAATGGTTATGCAGAATTTCAATATGCTGGCTCTACTGTAACAGGAATAATTCCAATAAGAATCGATTATTTGTCGGCTTGGTTTTTACTACTTATTAGCTTTACATTTTTGACAGGAGCTTGGTATGGCTTTCAATATATGAAAAAGTACAGACAAAAAGCTGACGATTTGGCCTTACATATCGTTGCTTTTTTACTGGTTTATATTGCCTTGGTAAATATTTGCGTAATTCAAAACAGCTTAGTTTTTCTTGTTGTTTGGGAATTCATGGCTTTAGGATCTTTCATTTTGATCATTTTTGAGCATCACAAAGCAGAAACCTTGAAAGCAGGCATTAATTTTTTGATTCAATCCCATATTTGTGTACTATTTCTTACTGTTTCATTCTTGTGGGTAAAAGTAAAAACCGGGTCTTATGATTTTCAAGCTATAACTGCCTATACATCTTCACAATCTGCTGGAACCGGTATTGGATTGTTCATCTTTTTCTTTATCGGATACGCTATTAAATCGGGCTTTGTTCCTTTTCATACTTGGCTTCCGCTTGCACATCCTGTCGCACCAGCACACATTTCAGGCATTATGTCGGGGGTGATTATTAAAATTGGTATTTATGGAATTTTACGATTGCTGTTTCTGATAAAATCCGACATGATTTCAATCGGCTATTTTATCTTGTTTATTTCTGTAATCACTGGTGTATATGGTGTAATGCTGGCTATAGTTCAACATAATTTGAAAAAACTTTTAGCTTATCATAGTATCGAAAACATTGGGATTATCGGAATTGGCATGGGCTTGGGAACATTGGGACTGGGTTATAATATTCAAATAATGGTTATTACAGGATTTGGAGGTGCTTTACTCCATACATTAAATCATTCCTTGTTTAAATCTCTTTTATTCTATTGTGCCGGAAATATCTATCAGTTGAAACACACCATGAATATAGAAGCATTAGGTGGTTTGATAAAGCGAATACCTCATACGGCTTATCTATTTTTAATCGGCTCTTTGGCTATTTGTGGTTTGCCTCCTTTTAATGGCTTTGTTTCGGAATTTTTTATTTATAGTGGTTTATATCAAGGACTGATATCGAACAATTTTTCTTTAATATTATTTTTGTTGTTCTCAATATTGGGCATGGTTCTTATTGGTGGATTGGCGTTAATTTGTTTTACCAAAGCCTTTGGCATAGTATTTTTGGGAAGCCCGAGAGACAATTCGAATTTGGAGCAAAACAGCGAAAATCGTTTTAAAATTGCCCCATTGTACATCATCGCAGTCATTATTCTTATCATCGGCTTGTTTCCCATATTGTTGAGTCCTTCTCTTGCAAAGATAATTCATTTATTCCAGCCAATGTTAGGTTCTGGTACTTCCGCACAAATAGCAAAAACTTTCGGAAACTTCAGCATAATAGGTTTGTATTCAATAGGATTTATTCTTCTTACTTTGTTTTTATATTTCTTAAGAAAATTTCTTACAAAGCAAAGGAAAAATAGCATCAATATTACGTGGGGTTGCGGGTACGTTGGCAATTCAAGCAAAATGCAATATAGCGCTTCTTCTTTTATCCGCACATACCGCAAATTAGCTGAACCTATTCTATCAATTAAGAGAGAAAAGAAAGAGGCAGCGGGACTTTACCCTAATAAAGTAAAACATGCGACTCACGCATCAGATATTATAGAAATCTGGTTAATCGATAAGCCACTTTTTTATATTCGAAGATTTTTGAACCGGTTTATGTTTCTTCAGAATGGAAATATTCAGGCATATATACTTTACGGCTTCATTTTCATTTGTATAATAATTTTATTGCCTGTTTTGTCCGAAGAGGTAATTGTTTTCATAAAATTTTTAAATCAATTGTAGTATGTTAGGCTTTATACTCATTATATTAGCGAGTTTATTCTTCACAGGTTTTGTAATTCGCACAAAAAGTATGGCATCGGGACGCAAAGGCCCAGGTATTTTGCAACCGATGAAAGATATATTCAGGCTTCTACGAAAAAGCTCGGTTTATAGCCAAACTACCAGCTTTATTTTTCTGATAGCACCAACAGCTTATTTTGCATCTGTACTGATGGCTATCCTGATGATACCCTTCGGTACTCATGCTGGTCTAATATCTTTCGATGGTGATTTTGTCATGTTCGCCTACATTTTAGCATTAGGTAAGTTTTTTATGATTATATCCGCTTTAGACACAGGTAGCAGTTTTGAAGGAATGGGAGCTAGCCGCGAAGCATTATTTTCAATGCTTGTGGAACCAGCCTTTTTTATTCTTTTAGGATCTTTCGCACTGTTTACAGGCCAAACTTCGTTTCATGGTATATTCAGTAAATTACATTTCGGATCTTACTTTTCATACATGTTGGGGGCTTTGGCAACCTTTGTATTCATCCTGATTGCTATGATAGAAAATAGTAGAATGCCTGTGGATGATCCCAAAACACACTTAGAACTCACCATGGTTCACGAAGTTATGATATTGGATAACAGCGGTTTTGATCTTGGAATTATTATGTACACTGCTCAACTAAAATTTGCCATGTATGGCGCTATTATCGCAAACTTCTTTATTGGTGCATTGCCATTACAAATTTCCATTCCCGCTTTTTTTCTTATTCAAGTCTGCTTTGCAATAACAGTTGGGATTATTGAATCTTTTATGGCACGTTTTAGAATGGGCCACAACCCTCAGTTTATTTTTATTTTAACATCTGTATCCCTGCTTATATTTTTTGGGGTATTAATGGTTTTAGGAAAATTTTCATGAAAAAATTATAATCATTATGACAGACATATTATTAATCACTTTGGCAATGACTTTGCTTTACATTAGCATTGCAAACAGGCTATTTACTTATTTGCGGATTTTGGTTTTGCAGGGTATTTTGCTTTTTGGTATTACCCTACTAACCCTTACCCACGTAAATACAATAAATCTTATATTCATCTTGCTCGAAACCGTTGTTTTTAAAGCAATTGCAGTGCCGTGGTTTTTAAATTATATTTTAAAGAAAAATCGAATATCAAGAGAAGCAGAACCATATTTACCTCATTTTGTTTCACTTATAATAATAACTTTAATCATATTGGCTACTATTATTCTTTCCAATTCTATTAAAGATAAAAGTCTTGATAAAACCTATTTTGTTGTTGCGTTATCCACATTATTTACAGGTTTGTATCTGATTGTTTCGAGGAAAAAAATATTTACCCATGTTATTGGTTATATCATTATTGAAAATGGCGTTTTTATTTTGTCTTTGGCAGTTGGAAATGAGATGCCTATTTTGGTAAATCTGGGAATCATGCTCGATATTTTTGCAAGTGTGCTTATTCTTGGAGTTTTCTTTAATAAAATTGGAGATGTACTCCGAGATCCGGATGTGAATGTTTTACGAAATCTTAAAGACTAATTGCTATGATTGTGGGACTTTTTTTAATAAGTGTATTATTGATTAGTGTTGGGTTGCTAATAAACCGCAATAAATTAGTCAATACATCCTTAATTGTAATTTATGCAATTTTACTTTGGTTTTTTAGTATCTTCGAATGCAACAATTTAAATCAAACTCAATTAGCTTTTTTTAAGCCAGATGCCTTAGGTATATTATTACTTTTAGCCTTATCTGTTGTTGCAATGGCTGTTTTATTTCATGGTTATAGATATATTGAACATCGAAATGCCGGAGAAACCCCAAAATCGAGAGGTTTATTTTTTGCTGCCATGGTTATACTTATATCTGCAAGTTGTATCGCATATTTATCCAATCACATTGCAGTAACCTGGATTTTTGTAGAAATTACCACCTTGAGTGCTTCCGCACTAATATACCACCATAGGAATATTCGTGCGCTTGAAGGTGTCTGGAAATATGTATTCATTTGTGCCATAAGCATTACATTTATATATATTGGTATCCTCTTTCTCAGTCTTGCCATAAAGAAAAGCGGAATTGATGATCTTTCGTTTGATGTTTTATATGCAAACGCCGATAAATTAGATCCATTTTGGCTAAAATTATCTTTTCTTTTTATTTTCACAGGCTTTACGGCTAAATTAGGGTTGATCCCAATGTACACAGCGGGAATTGATGCAAAGGACAAAGCACCTGCTCCAGCGGGTGCTTTAATGGCCAGTGGCTTAATGAATGTGGGGTTTGTAGGTATTTATCGTTTTTATGCCGTAGTGGCCAGAACACCTTTACATCATTGGGGCAACACGGTGATTATTATTGCTGCCATTCTTTCGGTCTTTGTTGCAACAGTATATATGACACGCATAAAAAACATCAAACGGATGTTTGCCTATTCCGGTATCGAGCACATGGGATTGGTAATGCTGGGTCTGGCTGCGGGTGGAATAGGAACTTACGCTGCTGTTTTGCATATTGTGCTGCATACTTTAATTAAACCTACTTTGTTTCTTCAATTCAACCAGATTTACTGGGTATATCAAAGCAAAAGTATTTACGATACCGGAAATTATTTTAAATACAATAAAACCGGGGCAATCCTATTATTGCTTGCTTTTATTTCGGCCACAGCTATGCCCCCTTCGGGGTTATTTATTAGCGAATTTCTCATTTTCCAGTCTTTATTTGAATCTCACTATATTGTAATTTTATTTGTGGTTCTCATACTCCTGACCTTCATAATTTGGGGCTTTGGCTCAAATATTTTTAAATTATTATTCACACCGCCAATAGAAATCGATGAAAGCAAAATTCCACATATTTCTCCTTGGGAATCACTTTCTCAATATTTATTGTTATTATTAGCAGTCTATTTGGCTTATAATCCTCCGCATATTTTCGTAACTTTAATACAAGACGCAGTAAAACTTATACCATAAATAACAATGAAATATATTTCCTTAAATAATGATGAAACAGTTTCATTAAAAAAAATTCCGAACCATTCTTATAAGGAGTTCAGGGATATAAATTTGGGATTATTGGAGGCTGATCCGGCAAATCATTGTGTAAACTATTTTGCCTACAAAATAGCAAATGAAATAAAACTCATTTGCTGCATTGCCGATGATCATAATCACAAAATTTTGGTTTCGTCATGTTTGTTGGAGGAACTTAATGATTTGCCTTCATTCTCGGCAGTTAATCACAATTTTGAAAAATTTGAAAGAGAAATTTATGAGAATTTTGGTATAAAATATATTGATCACCCATGGTTGAAACCTTTGCGCTATGCATATAATCGTGCCGATAAAAGCAATGAGATTCAAAATTATCCTTTTTATACTGTGGATAGTGAGGAATTGCACGAGGTAGGGGTTGGTCCAATACATGCAGGAGTTATTGAACCTGGACATTTTCGCTTTATTTGCAATGGCGAACAAATTATGCATCTTGAAATCCAATTGGGTTATCAGCATCGGGGTATTGAGCAATTGTTTTTGGAAAAGAAAAAGCTTTTGGAGCGTTCAACAATTGCTGAAAGTATTGCAGGCGATACAGTTGTAGGACATAGTGTTGCTTTTGTGAATTTGTGGGAAAGTTTATGCAACTTTAAAACAAATTTTCCTTTGGATTTTGCACGCACGCTTGCCTTAGAGTTGGAGCGAATAGCGATTCACACGGGAGATATGGCTGCAATATGCGCAGATATTGGTTATCAACTTGGAAATTCTGTGTATGGAAGGCTGCGTACTCCAATCGTAAATTTCTTTCAGGAATGGTGCGGGAATAGACTTGCTAAAGGTTTGATAAGAGCCGGAAAAATTAATTACCCGTTTACATCCGAACTCGCCAAAAGGTTAGAGGATTTATTCATTGAATACTTGGCCGATTATAAAGAAATGACGCGACAACTGTTTCGATTGCCCAGCGCCCTTTCTAGAATGGAGAAAACAGGTGTGGTAAGCAAAAGTGAAGCACTTGAAATTGGTGCTGTGGGATTAACAGCCCGTGCAAGTGGCGTAAATAGAGATATTCGCTATTCACACCCTTTTAACTTATATTGTTCTTATTCACATTTGCCTATTGTAAAAAATCATGGTGATGTGTATGCACGGGTACGTATCAGAAACGAAGAGATTCTTCAATCTATCGAATTCATTCGTGAACTGATCAAAACGATTCCGGAATTTGAAAAACCCCGAAATTTTGAATCAAGTCCAGCTCCCGATTCATTTTCCATTTCACTCGTAGAAGCTTGGCGTGGTGAAATTTGTCATTGTGCCATAACGAATGAAAAAGGAGACTTGATTCTTTATAAAATCAAAGACCCTTCGCACCATAATTGGATGGCTCTGGCACAAGCGGTTAGAAACAATGAAATATCAGATTTTCCGATTTGCAACAAGAGCTTTAATTTATCTTATTGTGGTCATGATCTATAAAATATCTTTATAAAGATTTTAACTTCAAATTCATTTGAATAACTTAGTGCAATGATAGAAAATTTAAAAATAATATGGCATCAAGGGAAACAATACATTCCTAATGTGAGGACTGCAAAAGTACCCGGAATATTTAAAGGAAGACCATGTATTTCTGATGCTTCTGTTGATAATAGTGCATTGATAGAATTGTGCCCAACAAATGCCATTTCAGCTCATCCATTATCGATTGATTTGGGCAAATGTACTTTTTGCGGCGAGTGTGCTATACAATTTCCGGAAAAAATCCATTTTACAACAGATTATCACTTGTCAAGCAATGTTCGGGAAAAATTAATTGTCAAAGAAAATAAAGACGAGCCGATCAGAGTCGATTCTTCAAGTGTTCGGAAAGAAATCCACCAATTTTTTGGTTCTTCTCTTAAGTTACGACAAGTTTCTGCCGGAGGAGATAACAGTTGCGAGTGGGAACTAAATGCATCCAATAATGTGCAATTCGATATTAGCCGCTTTGGTATCGATTTTGTGGCTTCCCCAAGGCATGCAGACGGTATTGTTATTACTGGCCCAATTTCGGAGAATATGGCAGAACCTTTGGAACGTTGCTACTTGGCTGTTCCAAACCCCAAAATAATAATTCTCGCAGGAACAGATGCGATCAGCGGAGGCATATTTGCAAATAGCAAAGCCATCCGCAGAGATTTTCTGGAAAAATATCCCATAGACCTTTATATACCGGGTAATCCGGTACATCCTCTTTGCTTCATAAATGGCGTACTTGATCTGATAAAAAATAAAATTTAGCTACATTTCTAAAACTTTGAACAAATCTCAAATTTTGACTACATTTTTAATATTTTGTGATTTTAGAATTGGGATTCTCTCATACTTATCCTACTTTTGCCCCTATAATTCTAAAGGAGAAAAAACGTTCTTCAATTTATTCACTTACTAACAGCTAACGAACAATGAAAAAACTCATTACAAAAATTATGATGCTTGCTTTCTTTGCATGCACATTGAATCTAAATTCATTTTCACAACAAGCGGATCCCATCAATGCTCCGGATTTTGGCACCACTACACCTGTTTTTGATGGTATTGCAGATGATGCTCTTTGGGCCGATCTGCCTTGGCAACCCATCAATCAAATGTGGATTAAAACCAATGTTACACTTACCGCTGCCGATTTCAGCGGTAGATTTAAAACAGCATGGTCTGAAAGCAACAATATGCTCTATTTCTTAGCTGAAACTACCGATGATTTCTTTGCTGATGGTTATGTTTGTGGAAATGATAAGTATCCAGATTATGACATTCTTGAAATATTTATTGATCCTGATAATTCAGGTGGCGATCACCTGATGGATGGAACTGGCAATGTTTGGGGATCTTTCCCACGAGGAAATGGCGAAAATGCCTTTTCCTATCATATTGCCATCAATCAACCTGCCGATAATGCAAGCACATCAACTTATTGTGTGATGGATTTAGGAGGAACTTCTACTGATGCAAATCCTATACGAAAGGATTATTCTGCCCACATCGACAATACGATGTTTTCTGTTCACAGAACTGGCAATACCTATACATGGGAATTTGCACTCAAAGTCTATGATGACACATACACCGATGCAAGTCCCGAAACAAGCCGCAAAATCCTTGAATTGGATGATTTAATTGGTATTAGTTTGGCATACTGTGATAATGATCAGGATGATGCTTTAAGAGATAATTTCATTGGCTCTACTGTTATTGATGCAGCAGATGTAAACAATTTTGAATACAATTCTTGCTGGTATAGTGCAAACGATTATGGTAACTTAAAATTGGTTGCTGCTGATTATTATGTTTCAAAATCTTCTTTGAACCTCTCTTCTCAAAATGTAAAGGTTTATCCCAATCCTGCTTCCGATCAACTAACAATCGAAATCAATGATCAATTGCAAGGAATGGTTCAAATTTGCGTTTACGATATAACCGGTAAAAAAATGGCCGAAAATACCAATATAAAAAACAGTACCTGTCAATTGGATGTTTCTGGTTTTGCTAAAGGCATGTATATTCTACAAATAAAAAATGCTACTGAATCGCATACCCAAAAATTTGAGATTAGATAATCATTATGAAAAGAATCTTCCCAGAAAAATTTTTACATTTGGAAAATTTTAAAATAAATAATTTCTAATAAATAAAATCTGCTTTTAGTGTAATTAAAATCTTAATTTTCAAAGTTTTAAATGATACATTAGCATATTTTAAAATTATTTCGATACAAACCTGTTTTCCGGGAAGATTTATAGCTATAAGAATGGAACTTAAACAAATCAATGAACAAGAAATGCTGCTTTCTGACAAATTGTCGCCAAAATTAAAGAAAGTTCATTTCATCACCCATTTTCTTTTCAATCGTTTTCAGTTTCCCGGCAGTCGGAAACTGGGCAGAATGATATCCAATTTTGTTTTACCTCCATTAAAAGGTAAGGTTTTCACACCAACAATATACAACTTTGGACTTTGCTTAGACAATAGTAGTGGAAACGAAATTTATCATTTAGGTTTTTATGAACCTGCTACCGTTCATTTTATCCAAAATTGCCTGCAACCCGGACAAACATTTATCGATGTAGGTAGTAGCATTGGCATCATGACATTCACCTCTGCATTGTGCATCGGAACCAAAGGAAAAGTGTTTGCATTTGAGCCCAACCCCCAACGATTTGAAAATCTTTTGGATGGAATCAGAATTAATGGTTTCAGCAATATTAAGGCAGTAAACCTAGGCTTGGGAAAGGAAGAAGCCGACATGAAGCTTTACCATGATTTGTACAGCCCTTCGATGGTGAAAACTGATGCAAGTGAAAAATACAATATTGTGAAAGTTGTTCGTTTTGTCGATTTTGCCAAAGACAACCAAATAGAAAAAATAGATTTTGTAAAAATAGATGTAGAGGGCTTTGAAGATCAAGTAGTAGAAGGAATGATGGATTTTATCTTGTCCACAAATCCACCTATTCTTTGTATTGAATATCTGGCTTCTGAACATGGACATAAAGACCACAATTTTATTGATGTTTTAACTGAAACGGGTCAGTATAAAATGTTTCAATTTCAGAAAACCAGCAGGAAGATTTCGAAACTAAAAATTATAAAATCCAAAAAGGATTTACACCCGGCAGATAATGTTTATTTTTTGACAGATAAGCATTTAGACGAATTTAAGGACAAGCAACTTTTCAAAAATATTGAATAAAACTATGGGCAAGGAACTATTTCCGATAGCCATCTACAACGGCCCGGTTGTTACAACCAATGGTCTTTTTAGGGTTTCCGATTTAGCATTGGATGAAGCAAAACTCCTGCTCCACAATAATCCATTTATTTCGGCCGTAGGTCATGAAGCAACTGCAACTTTGCTTTCTGAAATCATGGAACTCAATATTCCCATGAACCGGATAAGTTTCCAGCAGCAGATAGGTCAAAAAGCAGTAGTTTTCAAATTAAACATAAGACCCATAGAAGGTTTAGTTTTGTGCAGAAGTGAAATAGAAGCAATTGGCTTCAGCTTTAAACTCATCGAAAGATTGGAATAATTGATGTAATTTTTTTACGAATTTTGCTTACCTATTGCGCATCCCGCTGAATGATTTTTTCCTTGATATTGATCACCAAGGAATCATTATTTTTCTGCATATCTTCTATTTGTAAAGCAATGATTCTCAATGATGCCTGTTCTTGACTAAATACTTTGAGGTATTGTAGATATTTTTCAAAATCTTCTTTGGTTTTTGTTGGTTCAAATGTTGTGTCGATATGAATGATCTGAATGTTTTTACGATATTTATTGGTAAGTTCAAAGATTAAATTCTCCCTTTCTACCTCCGTTGTAGAACTGCTGATAATTTTTTCCAATTCCTGCTGCAATTTTTCCTTTTCTGGATCTGATCGCAAATTATTGTCAAGCGTTGTTTTTTCTCTTTGCTCCATTTTTTCTTTTTGATATGCAAGGTATCTGTCGTAAGCCAAAATCCCAATCAAAATCAGGAATGAAAAAACAATCACAAATATGACGGCTTTCCAAGGCATTTTCTTAGGATCTTCGTTGTCCTTAACAGATTCGGCCAAAGGCGCTTTACATTCAGGACAAATGAATTTTAGTGGATGTGTAATAAACTCCTGTCCTATTTTTGTGCATCCTGGCGTTATGCATCTACCTTTTCTTGTATTCATAGAAATATCTGGTTTTACTCTGCAAATGTATAGATTATCAACGAAAAAAAAATAAAAAAGTTAACAGTTCAAAATTTAAGTCTAATTAATTTATTATTATGTATTGAATGTAAACATTTTACCATTAATAGTCCAAACAGAAATTCCTGTTTTCTTATGTATATTTGGCTTGCTCATTTGGAATTTCTGAACTCCTGAAAACAAGTCAAACTATCATGCTGCATTTATTCTAAACAATACTTACAAACCTAAAATCAAGGCACTCAATTGAAGGTATGTCGCTGAAACTGGCTGACAAAGATAATAGATCGCATAATTCCTTGTTGGCAGAAATAATTGAAAATCATGCTCCACCATAAATGGCAGAGCTAATGATGGGTACATTAATTTAAGGTTTAAAATCTGAAATCTTTCAATTAGAAATTAGAAATAATGAAAAATCATTATGTTCAATAAGACATTGCCAATTTAAATTCTTTTGTCAAAAAATCTTCACAAGAATATTATTGTCGGTCAATCAGGATTTGAAATATCTTAATACATTTGCATCTTCAAATAATTAAAGATTTTTTACATGAAACAATTTGGTGGCTTTCCCGAAGCCTTATATAGCAAGGACAAAGCAGCAGTCGTTATACTTCCTATCCCTTTTGATCAAACGAGCACTTGGATGCCGGGATCAGACAAAGGTCCCAATGCAATTATTGAAGCATCCGAAATTCTGGAATATTTTGACATCGAAACCCAAAGCGAAGTATGTGAAAGAGGTTTCTGGACAGAATCGCCCATCGAAAGCAATGATCCTGAAAAAATGATTGAGAGGGCATATCTAATTACAAAGCGATATTTGTCAAAAGGCCAAATGGTTGTAGCACTTGGAGGTGAACATACAGTTTCCATCGGCCCTGCTAAAGCTTACGCCGAACATTTTCATGGTCTCTCTGTGTTACAATTGGATGCACATTCCGACTTGCGTGATGAGTATTTGGGCAGTAAGTATAATCATGCTTGTACCATGATGCGCATCATGGAGTTTGCGCCACTGGTACAAGTAGGTATCAGAAGCATGGAAAAGCATCATGAGAGCCTGAATCCCGGAAGAATTTATTATGCAGAAAGAATTCATAATCAAACGGAATGGATGCAGCAAGCTATTGATCAATTGTCTGAAAATGTTTACATTACAATTGATCTTGATGCATTTGATCCCTCGGTTATTCTTGCCACTGGGACTCCCAATCCGGGAGGTTTGCAATGGTATCAAACATTGACATTTTTAAAGAAAGTTTGCGAGCAAAAAAATGTAGTAGGTTTTGATGTTGTAGAACTTTGTCCACATCCTGAAATTAAAGCCTCAGATTTTATTGCAGCCAAACTTATTTATAAATTGATTAGCTATATTTTAGAATTACCAAAAAAATAATTTCCTTTCACCATTAATTTATCCCAAATTTATGAAAACTTTTAGCTTCGAAACTTTACAGAAATTTCATGATACATTTAAAGGCGACACCACAATCACCTTTCCAGTTTGTTTGGAATGCGGTGGTGTTTGCGAATACAAAAAAATAAGTAGTTTGCTTCCCGGCGAAGCGGAATTTATGGCCTTCAAAAAAGGTGAACCGCTGGAGCAATTCAGAAATAAATATCTAGATGGATTTCGCTTCAAAGGTCAGGTTATCGACATTATTAAGTGCATACCTAAATGTCCTTTGATGAATGCCGATTATTCCTGTGGGGCAAGAGGTTTTAAACCCATCATGTGCCTGATATATCCCATCATTTTCAAAAGAGAAAATGACAAGTATATTGCGGATGTAGATGATTATTGTCCACTGATTATGAATCCAAAAACTTCAAAATTTTTCAGAGAAGATGGAATTAAATTGGTAGAGCAGTTAGGAATTGATGATGAATGGATTGACATAGACTATATTTTTGATGAATACAATTACAACTATGATAAAATGCTTGCAGACAGAAATGTACCCGCAGAAGAATACAAAATATACGAGTTGGATGAAATTTTAAGTTATCGTGAATTGGATGAATAATCTCATTCATAAATTTATAATTTCAGCTATTCATAGATAAATATTGCAAAATAAGAATATAAAGTATTATTATTAAGTTCAATAGGTTATGCGTTGATCCGAGGTTTGGGTCAACGCTTACTTTATTCTAGCCCAGTAATCTAAAGGCAAAACATACTTCAATCTGGAATAAAATCTAAATAATGCACAATAAATCTAAATACTAATTTTACTAAAATATTTTATATGAAAAGAATAGCTTTTTTAATGATTTTTATAAGTCTGTTCAAACTTGTAGCAGTAGCAGATGAGGGAATGTGGATTCCATTATTAATCAACCAGTTGAATATAAAAACAATGCAAGGTATGGGATGCAAACTTACTGCGGAACAAATCTACAGCATCAATCAGGCTTGCCTAAAGGATGCCATTGTTTCTTTGGATCACGGCAGTTGTACCGGTGAAATGATTTCACAAGAGGGTTTGTTGCTTACCAACCATCATTGCGGTTTTGGAGAAATTCAAAACCATAGTTCACCTGAGCATGATTATTTGACGAATGGATTTATTGCTAAAAACAGAAGCGAGGAATTACCCAATGAAGGAAAAGTAGTTAGTTATTTAATTAGAATTGAAGATGTTACAGATAAAGTTCTGGCGGTTGTAAAAGAAAAAATGTCGGAACAACAAAGGCAAGGTAAAATTGATGAAATTTCGAACGAAATCACCAAAAATGCCATCAGCAATACTCATTTCGAAGCATCCGTAGAATCTTTTTATAAAGGAAATAATTACTATTTATTTGTTTATGAAACCTATCGCGATGTGCGTTTGGTTTTTGCACCGCCCTCTGCCATTGGGAAATTTGGTGGCGATACCGATAACTGGATGTGGCCTCGCCATACCGGCGATTTTTCGATTTTTCGCGTATATACGGGTCCCGATGGTAAGCCGGCAGATTATTCCGCACAAAATATACCAATGCATCCAAAATATTCATTGACAATTTCGACCAAAGCTTTGAACAAAGGAGATTTCACCATGGTATTTGGATACCCCGGTAGCACAGACAGATACTTAACATCTTGGGGCGTAGAAAATGAAATGAATAATGTAAACGACATTCGCGTTAAAGTCAGAACAAAGAAGCTGGAAATTCTTAAAGAAGACATGAACACCTCGGATAAACTCAGAATTATGTATGCCGATAAGTATTCGACTTCAAGTAATTATTGGAAATATTCGATTGGTCAAAATAAACGATTACGGGATTTACAAGTCAAATCCAAAAAGCAGGAATTGGAATCGGTATTCACCCAATGGATTGGTACAGACTCAACTAAAATGGCAAACTATGGTGAATCACTAAAACTTCTGAAAAGATATTTTACCGAAGGCAATGAATATGCAAAAACCATGAATTATTGGGTCGAAGCTATTTATTCAGGCCCCGAAATTATTCGTTTTACAATGAAGACAAGAAAACTTTTGGGTCAAATAAAAAACAATACAGACAATCAGAATGAAATTAATGCTGCTATTGCTGAATTTAAAAATGAGGCACAACAATTTTACAAAGAATACAATCCTCCTACCGATAAAAAAGTTCTTGCAGCCTTACTTTCCATGTATCGTGAAAATGTTTTACCAGAATATTATCCAGATTTGTTCAACGACATAAATAAAAATTATGCCGGGGATTTTAGCATGTATGTGAATGATTTGTTTGCTAAATCTGTGATTGCCGATTCAGCCAAATTATTTTCTTTACTGGTACATCCCAATCATGAGTTTGTATTCAATACCAACAAAATTTTGGCATTGGCTGGCGCAATGGAACCTTTGGAAAACTTGCTAAGAAATAAAGTAGAATTTCAACAAACGATATTCGAAACGCTTTCAGAGTTAAAAGAAAATGCCGTGTTTTATTTCAAAAATTTTGACCCTGCTACTGGAAAAGAACAGTTTGTAAAATCTCTGACTGATTTTTACAAGGATATGCCCAAAAATTTGCGTCCCGATATTTTTATTTTCATCGATAAAAAATATAAAGGAAATATTCAAAAATATGCAGATTATGTTTTTTCAAAAAGTATTTTAACAGATTCTGCACGTTTCAATAAATTTGTAGCTTCGCAAGATTATAAAATTTTAGAAAAAGATCCTGCATTTGTAGCCATGAAATCATTCAATAAAGTAATGAAAACCAAAATTTTAGAAAGTGATTTAGCTTACACACTTGCTTTATCTGCCTTGGAAGTTTATTGGAGAATTTCAGAAAAAACAGAAGTGCTAAAAACCTATCAATCAAAGGGTGAAAGACTCTTTATGGCTGGTTTAATGGATATGCAAAAAGATAAAACTTTTTATCCCGATGCAAATTCGACCCTGCGCATGACTTACGGGCAAGTAGGAGACTATGAACCGATGGATGCAGTTTACTACAAGCATTATACTACAATTAAGGGCTACATAGAAAAAGAAGATCCAAAAAACGATGAATTTACTGTTCCCGCAAAACTGAAAGAACTTTATGAAAAGAAGGATTTTGGCGATTACGCACAAGATGGAACGATATACACCTGCTTTATAACAAACAATGATATAACAGGGGGCAATTCAGGTAGTCCTGTTTTAAATGCCAATGGAGAGCTGATTGGAATAGCCTTTGATGGAAACTGGGAAGCAATGAGCGGCGACATAGCTTATGAGCCTAAAATCCAAAAGACAATTTGTGTCGATATTCGCTTTGTGCTTTGGATCATAGACAAAATGGGCGGAGCTACAAATCTCATCAACGAAATGAAAATCGTAAAATAAAGATGAACAAGAAATATTTCCAGTTTCTGTTTGATAAAATATACTGAACAATGGAACATCATGATTTACCAAGTGCTTTGAGTGTTACGCCAGGAATAGATCCACCGGAACAAACGGATTTGAGTGCGATTCAACGATTCATTCAATCTAAAAAGAAAAAGCACAGCGAGGAAGAATTTTTTGAAGCAATACGCACGGGTAACAGAATGATGCTAAGCAAAGCAATAACGCTGATAGAAAGTTCTTTGCCGGAAGATCAAAAGATGGCTTCGAAAATAATCCATTTATGCCTGCCTTATTCAGGAAATTCTATTCGCATTGGAATTACGGGTGTTCCTGGCGTTGGCAAAAGTACGTTCATTGAATCCTTGGGCACAAAACTCACACTCCTGAATCACAAACTCGCTGTTTTGGCCATAGATCCAAGCAGCGAGCGATCAGGTGGAAGTATTCTTGGCGATAAAACTCGTATGGAACAACTGGGAGCAGATCCCAATGCATTTATTCGTCCCTCACCTTCGGCAGGAGCCTTGGGTGGGGTGGCACGAAAAACAAGGGAATCCATTATTCTTTGTGAAGCAGCGGGTTTCGATATAGTTTTTGTTGAAACAGTGGGGGTTGGACAATCCGAAATTGCTGTTCATTCCATGGTCGATTTTTTCCTGCTTCTCATGTTGGCAGGAGCGGGCGACGAGCTTCAGGGAATAAAGAGAGGTATCATGGAAATGGCCGATGCCATTGTTATCACTAAAGCAGATAGTTCCAACAAAGAAAAAGCTCAGGCAGCCCAACTTCAGTATCAAAATGCATTGAATCTTTTTCCACCCAGTCCCTCAGCATGGAAACCCCTGGTTCAAACATGTTCTGCAATTGAGAATAAAGGAATTGAAGAAGTTTGGAATACAATTAGGGAACATGCACATTTCACGCAAGAAAATCGCTATTTTTACACACGACGTGCAGAACAAGCCTCACATTGGATGTATGAATCCATTCATACGAGTCTCAAAGATAATTTTTATCAAAACAAAACAAGGCGCGAAAAAATTAAAAACCTCGAAGAATTGGTTTCCACTTCCAAATTAAGTCCTTTTGAAGCTGCTCAGAATATTCTGGACGAATATTTTAGGAATGAGCTGGCATAATTTATAGAACTAACAAACAACACGATCAAGCAGTAGGAGTGATTAATGAATTAAATCTTAACCGATTTGGAGCAATTACATATTATGTCACTCTTAAGATTCTCAGGTAATTACCCATCATTACTCAACCGTTTTTTGGAAAACGTTTTGTTTGATTTATCGAATCGTAACTATTCGAACACAAATCCGACATTGCCATCGGTAAACATCAAGGAAAGTGCCGAAGGCTTCGAAGTAGAGGTTGCTGCAACCGGTTTTTCAAAAAGTGATTTTAACATTGAATTGAATCATGACCTTCTCACCCTTCCTTCCGATCTATCTTATAGACAAGCACTATTTTATATCATTCTCCTTTTTAAAATCCCGCAATTCTTTCAGCGCACTTCGAGAGGATATTTTTTGTGCTACCCTTTTCATTGAATATGTAGAGTATCCAAAATAATAGTGTTTAAAGGCTTGAACAAGCAATCTATCCCTTTCATCTACCTGATCTTTGTCGATTATTTTTTCTGCATCGAGTTCAAATTTGCCGCCTTTTTTGCACTCATCCAATTGTTGGCTGTATTCCATCATATCTTTGACGTCCTTTTCGGAGGGCGTTTTTCCGTTACCATTCATTTTCCTATTCAATGAATCTATTGCCGAACTGCTTTTGTTCAAATGCTTAGAAACTAAACCCAGATTTTGTCTGGTGTAATCGATTTCTCCAATTTTCTGATCGATCAACCTTCGCAGTTCATCGCGTTCTTCGATTCTTTTGAATAATTCCTTTTTGTATTTTTCTCTGGTTGCTGGATTTTCCAAAGTAGCAATAAGTTGCGACAAACGCGCGATTTCTTTTTCTTTTTGCCTTACAAGATCTACCCGCTTACTTAATTCCAATTGTTTGAGCCCTACAGCAGCAAACCACGATCGTAGCTTACGATTGTAAACCTCCACCTGGTCAACTTTATCGTTAATTTGATCAATTTGTTCTTTGAACTGCCGAACATTGTCTTTCATCAGAATTCCAGAAAAAACCGTTCCTGCATATACACCGCCAAGGATCAAAATCATTACAAGTGAAACAAATATCAGACTATCTCGGTTCATTCTATGGATTTGCTTATTGTTGGTTCTGAACTCTCAAATAATTTTTTCAAATTACCGTCTTAAATAACAAAGATACGATATTTAAGCTTTGTTTTCAGGCACAATTATATTCTGCCATATATTATTACCTGAAAACTTTACGTAAACAATTTTTTGTATTCATTGCATAACAACAGAAATGGTGCTTCATCTTCCTCTATTTCAGGGAAACGCCCTAATGGTTCCAAAAATCTGTTGTCTGTATTGTCATCATTTACCTGCGACACTTCTCCGATCATGCAAACTTCTCCTTCTGCCCAAAATTTGTGATATACAAAGGGCTCAAGTGTGATGCTTTCACCAGGATTTAAGACAACTATTTCACCCGCCGAAACTTGTTTTTTCATTCCATCAATTTGAACGCTAAAACTTTCATTTGATAATTTCTCTTCCTGATCAGCTTTCCACAATTGAAGACAAAGTTTTCCTCCGGCTCTGTTGATTATATCCTCCATTTTTTTCCAATGAAAATGCATAGGGGTCAATTGATTAACTTTGACCATCATGATCTTTTCAGCATAAGTTTTTGTATAATTTTTAAGGTTTGGATTTCCGTTGCGTATTGTAAAAAGAGTTAATCCAACTTTTTCAAAATCATGCGTTGCAAAATCAGTAATATCCCACCCCAATTGGTTTTCAAAAATTTCTTTTGCGCTTGGCTGATATTGTTTCCATTCAGAAACCGTATATCCAGCCCAAGTGGGCAATAAAAAATTATTTTTGGTGAAGAAATGAAAGGCTTCACGTATGTTTTTATTTATTTCAGATCTTTTCATGATGAAGTTTATTTATTTAGTTGAAATTATAAAAAATCTGGTAATTATTGAATACAAAACTTATGACAAAAGCAAAGAACAAACCGAGTATCATGATTACTTTGGTAAATACGCTTGCCCTTTTCCATTGTAATTTGGATGAGGCTCTACCAACCATTATCGTTAATATCATGAGAGGAATTATTAAAAAAGTAATCATATACACCAAGCCTATTTTATAGGGAGAAATTTTCTGAAACCACGCTAATTTTGCGTTTTCCATATTTTCAATTGTGAACATAACCTTTTCGGGCAGAATTTTGATAAAAATCAAAGAAATCAATCCAATAACGAATAATATCAAGGAGATAACAACAATCTTGCTCGTTTTAACACCAAACACAATAGGAAGGGTTTGTTTTGAAATGACCACATCTCCTTGCACATCTTGCAAATCCTTAATGACTTCCCGGATAAAATTGATCAGAAAGGCAAATAATGCAAAAATAGCGAGCCAATGAAAAACATAACTGAATGAAATACTATATTCTATTAAAGTCAGGTTATAGTTTGCATTCATTGACGGGATTTCGAAAATCACAACAATGATGGGGATAAAACCTATGAGGAGTGAAATAATTAAATTTCCTATTAACAATTGTGTTTTATAAGTAAATGAGTAATAAAACAGAACCCCAACAATCATCAGAAAAATAAAACCGAACTTAAAAATACCGGCTTTAGTAGAAACAATAAATCCCAAAAGCACTCCAATGAAATTCAAGCAAATATGAATGATTATAGTAGCTTTTCGCGAAATATGTTTTTCAACAATAACTCTTTTGGGCTTGTTAATCAAATCGGATTTTACGTCAAAATAGTCATTAATAACATAACCAGCTCCGGCAATTAAAACGGTTGCCAAAACAAGCAGGAAAAAATAAAATCCGCTTAACTGAGGCTCGAACTGAAAAGTTACGATAGTTTCCGTTTTCTCAAACGCATTGAAATGAATTTTATTCAACTGATGTATAAGAGGATATACCACAAACCATCTCATCAAGTAAAATGTAGCTGCAATAATCAGCAAATTTGTTGTCCGTATAAGTCTTAAGAACTGATAAATATAATTGAAAACAAACATAGCGCACTAAATTTATAAATTAGTATTTTTTATTTTTAAGCTGTTGGCTCCATGGGTTCATCATGCCATTTCAATTGAATTTTTAAAACCTTTTCAATAACATCTCTGACGCAACCGTCGCCTCCGTTTTTGTCCGAAATATACTTGGAAATTTGTTTTATTTCGAACACTGCATCTGCTGGACAAGCGGGCATTCCCACATTCATCATTACCTGCAAATCGGGTATATCATCGCCCATATAAAGAATCTCTTCAGGCTTTAGGCTATACTTAAATAAAAAGTCTTGGTAATCATCCCACTTATTGGAAGAAGCAAGATATATATCTGTAATTCCCAATCCTTTGAAACGACTTCGCACGGATTCGGTTTTGGCACCGGTAATAATCCCTACGAGATAATTTTGCTTCACTGCAAATTGGGTTGCATATCCGTCTTTTGCATTCATCGATCTAATGAATTCACCAGAAGGATGTAAATAAAAACTTTCCTTGGAAAATACACCATCTACATCAAAAATAAATGCCTTTACCTTTTTTAGATCTTCTCTATAATTCATTTTTATTTTTTGTCAGTTGAATACTATAGGTTAAAGTTTCGTATATGTTTTTTAAAACGGGTTTTGTTTCCAATAACTCCTTATGTTTTTCGATAGTGCTATGATCGCCCCGAATTGCTGGACCCGTTTGATTAATTTGAGGATCACCGTTTTCGGCTTTCTGAAGTGTTTCGTGTATTAAGGGTAATATGTACTTAAAATCTAACTTATTCTCATCACAAATTTTGTAAGTCAAGGCCAATAAATGATTTGTGAAATTGCAGCTCATTACAGCAGCCAGGTGCAGATTCAATCTTTGATTCGAATCTAATACTAAAACATGATGACTTATAATTTTTGCCAAATCCAAAATTTTTCCTAAAATTTCGGGTGAATTGGCTTCGCAGAAAATATTTACTTTGTTAAAATCAATCTGTTTGTTTTTCGTAAATGTTTGAAAAGGATAAAAAACTCCAAAATGTTCAAATGAAGTGGAAAAAACATTCAAATGAACAGAACCAGCACAATGAACAATAACAGCTTCCTTCGCAACCTTCATTTTTGAAATAACCTCTTTGATTGCATTATCAGGCACACAAAGAAAGTAAAAGTCAGAATCACTGTTTATTGCACTTAGCTCACAAATAGCTTTTGCATGTACTTGTTCTGCCAGCAATTCAACATGACTTTTTGTTGGGCCATAAATTGAATCTATGATAACATTGTACCTATGAAAAGCCAATGCCAGTTGGGTCGCAATATTGCCGGCACCTATAAAGGATATGTGAACGGATTTATTCATTTATTGCTTTATAAATTGATAAACAAATGCAGGTTCATCTTCGTCCTTGCCAGATTGATGCAGCCGTACAAAAGATCTTGGATATTTTATTTCAATAAAAAACAAATAACGGTATATAGTATTAATGATTTCAGTGGTTTTTTTAGCTGTGTATTTTCTTAATCGTGCGTCAATTACATAAGCTATTTTATTTTTAACAAAATAATTCTTCAATGTATCAGGATTTGCGGCATAGTGCGGCATGTTAACTTTATTAATCTTATTTCTAAGTACATCATGTGATGTATAATATTCTATTTGAAGATTGTTCAGATTTTTTATTGCCTCCAAAGTATCTGTTTCGGGTATTTTTAGAAATACATAAATGGCTTTTCCACTTTGATTGATAATCCATGAATTGTATTTTGTAATCATATCATTCAAAGTGCGCGTTTTTCCCTGTTTTTGTAGTGAACTATGCAATTCAATAATATAGCTTTTTTCCTTTTTCTTATTCAAATTATAAAGCAAACTATCTGTGTTTATATTATTAAATTTAAAAATCCCAAAAAACTTACGACCTTGTCCGTAAATATATGACATAGAAGGCTTTCTGGAAGCAATAACCGAATCAACTGGGAGACTTTTGGCTGCCCACTTACTGGCTTCTAAAAAATGAACCCAATCTGGTGTAAATCCGTACAACATATCTCCCGAAAGATTTTTACTCAGAATACGTGTATTTTTGGATACTTTGGCCATAGTTTGCCCCATTATGGAGAAAAAGAAAATGACAAGCATTACAGGATAAAGAAAATTGAAAGTCTTTAGTTTTGCACTTATTAAAGTTTTATAAATACCATAAAACAAAATCATCAAAATAAATGGTAAATACACAAGAATAAGCCTCTCTTGCCCCCACAATGCCTGCTGTGAAATGAATGTCACTCCAATGCATATTGTGGTGTATAGTGCAATAAAAATAAGAATTTTATTTTTATCTTTTATGCACCAATAAAAACCCAAAATAAAAAAAGCATAAAAAACAATTGACATAATAGGGGTATTTTTCAATGATTCGGGTTTTTTGAAACCTAAAAATTTGAGAAGGTGTCTTGACAAGTATATATTCGAATTATCGACCACACGTGTCACAAACCCTCCAAAGTTTTCTTTGCCTTTTGATTTATCATAAGGGTGTACATAAAACATTTGGCTCAACTGGCTTTCATATCCACTGCCTTTGCTTGCCCAAGCCACATTTTTATAAATATTGTAAGGAATCTGAAACGCCAAAAAACCTAAAATTAAAAAAAGTGCGGGTAAATATTTTTTATAAATAAGTAAAAAAATAACGCCGGATAGTGCCATACCCAAGCCTATATTTCTGGTTAAGCTTAGCAAGGTGAAAAGAAAACCACAGAGAAGCCATCCCGTCCAATGTTTTTTGATAGAATTGGGTTGATCCTCAATTTTTGTGAGTAATTTTAAGAAATAGTAAAACGAAATGGCTTGTATAAAGAAAAATAAAGATTCGCTATAAGTACTGCTGCAAAAATATAAAACCCATTGATTTATTGACATGAAAATTAAAACCGGAGCCAATATGATGGGTTTCAGTTTATCTTTGAAGGTTTTATATAAAAAAACCAAATTGAGTATCATCAGAATGAATGAAAGAATTTTGAAAAGCATCAAGTTAATACCAAAAATGGCTACTGGGATACTCAAAAAAATCGGATAAAGAGTTCCGTGCCAAGTTGGAAAGCGAATTCCTTCAATAAAATCTTTTGCTGAAAGAATATACTCCGAATCATCACCTCCTTCACTGATTTTTGCATCAAAAAGCAAAATTCCAAACAGGACTGTGAATCCTAAGCAAAAGTAAAAAACTTTTTGAATATTTTTTTCAAAGAAGTTATTCAACCAACTGAGGGCTTCTGAATTGACAGTTTTTTTTGCCGCAGGCTGATTTTTTGTTTGTATTTTTTGAGCAACAGGCTGTTTTACAATGTTTTTCTTTTGAACATGTTTCGGCATAACGTTCGCTTTATAGTTAATGTTACTGACAAAAGTATATGCAAAAATTGATTCAGCAAATTTTTCTCACTTTCACCCTATAATGATTATTTAATTGATTGAAATTCAACAATAAAAATGCTATAAATAAAAATTCCAACTTTTGATGAAATAACAACAAAAGTTGGAATGAAAAATCTTGCAGGAATAGACCTAAAGTCCTGAATTCATGATAAATAGTGGTTTGCCTTCAAATCTTCCATAATGCGGACGAAGGCGGGGAATATTGTAGAATTTATCTACTTCAACATATTTTTTTGAAGTAACAACAATGTCCACAGGCATACTGTCATATCGACCATTTTTCAGAATTACCAATTTGCCATGATTTCCTTTAATGATCAAATCCAGAGCTAAGTTTCCAAAAGCCATAGGAACAATTGAATCTACTGCGTCAGGATCTCCGCCGCGAACTAAATATCCCAAATTTTGGTAAATCGTTTCGATCTTTTTGCCGTGGTTAAATTTGGCCGAAAAATCTTTAACCTTGTGAGCTACAAGCTCGCCAATACTGGCAAATTTTGATTGTGCAAACAAGTCGCGATCTTCATCCAGAACCATATTATCATCATTATCCATCATAGCACCTTCCGACACCAAAGCGATGGAATAGCGGCTGGGATTTTTTGCCCTGTCTTCAACCAGCAATTCGGCCAATCGCTCAACACTAAATTTGTGTTCGGGAATTAAACAACGGTTGGCTGCTCCAGCCATAGTTGGAAGCAAAGATGTATAACCAGCATAACGGCCAAAAACTTCAATAATCAATATCCTTTCATGTGAGCCGGCGGATGTACGCAAGGTGTTTGTCATTGCGATGGTTCTGGTCACGCAGGTACTGAATCCAATACAATAGTCTGTACCAGGAACATCGTTGTCCATGGTTTTTGGGATAGCCACGATTTTTATACCCTTTGTGTAAAGGTGAACAGCGTATCCAAGTGTATCGTCACCACCAATAGGAATCAGATAATCAATGTTTAGCCAACTCAAATTGTTGATCACCTCAGAGGTCAAATCATTGATTTCTTCGTAGTATTTTGATTGCAAGTATTCCGGAACATCAGCTTTGCGAACAAGATCCGGGCGTGTCCTTGAGCTATGAAGAAATGTACCTCCAGTACGCCCCAAGCGATTTACCAGTTCATCCGTTAAAAGTGTATAATTATTTGAATTATCAAATTGTTCATCGCGAATTATATCAATCAAACCAGCCCAGCCTCTACGAATACCGATAACTTTATAACCCTCTCTGTTTGCGCGTATTGTGATTGCCCTAATGGCAGGATTGAGTCCTGGAACATCGCCACCTCCGGTTAATATTCCTATTACCCCTTTAATTTTCCTGGTATCTATCATAGTAGTCGGTGTTTAGTTTTATGTTCGAAGTAAAAATACAAAAAAGAAACGAAAATTCAAACAATCCAACAAGTTTATAAGAAACAACTCAGAAATTATTTTTTAATATAAAGATATTCAGAAATATATATCAAAATTAAATTCGAATGACTTACAATTTGTGATCAATAAGAGAAGATAAGCTCAGGTTGAAAAATACCGCAATACTTCCTTCTCTAAATGAATTTTATCAATAGGTACGACCCCTACTCTTTCACATACTAATCCACCACCCAAATTGCAAATTGTAGCTAAATGTTCGGGACTTAAACCCGAAACCAAACAAACGCATGCGATACTGATTACCGTATCTCCAGCACCCGAAACATCGGCAATATCCCGAACTTCTGCCGGTATGCTAAGATATGAATTTTCTTTATTGATAAAAATACCATGTTCAGACAAAGTTATGAGGGAATATTGAATATTTAATAATTTGCGCAGTTTCATCGATGCTTCATGTATTGCAGGCAAGTCACCTTTGCCAATTTCTAATTTCAAGCCTTCTGTTAATTCTTTGAAATTGGGCTTAAAAAGGGTTACATCTCTATAAAACATGAAGTTTCTTTTCTTTGGATCAACAAGCGTAGGGATTCCAATTTCTTTGGCAAGTTGGACAACTTTTTCGATAACTTCTTCTGTTATAACTCCCTTGTCATAATCTTCAAATATGATGGCGTGAAATTTCTTTTCTTTCAGCAATTCTGTAATATGATCGATGAACTGTATTTGGGTGTGCTTATCCAGATTATTTTCAGTTTCTTCATCAATTCGCAGAAGATGCTGATGAGCAGCAATGATTCTGGTTTTGATCGTCGTTTTTCTATTTTGATTTGTCAGAATTCCATTGCTGGGCAAGTTTGATTTTTCAAGTAATTGAAAGAAATTCTGTGTATTTGCATCCTCACCGATGACCGAAACCAAAACGGGCAAAGCTCCCAAAGCCTGGAGGTTCAGAGCTACATTGGCTGCGCCACCAAGTCGGTTTTCTCTTTGCAGTCCTAAAACTACAGGAACAGGGGCTTCGGGTGAAATTCTTTCGACCTTGCCCCACAAGTATGAATCGATCATCACATCACCAATTACCATGATCGTATATTCAGAAAAACCTGCAAATAAGTTTTTTACTTCATCCTTTGTCATTTGTTTAATTCATTAGTATTTAATACTTTATGGAATATTCATGAATTTGTGAGCCTGCAAAGATATTCTCCATTTCGGATTTTTCTTTATATATTCGATAATTTCGGGAAGAATTTCATTCAACACACTCCATTCTGGTTGTAAATAAAGAATACAACGGCTTCGAACTTTCAAAGAATTATATTCTGCCCATTCCAAATCTTCCCTTGACGAAATGATAACTTTTAATTCATCGGCAAACATATAATTGTATGATTTTGGAGCTTTATTTCGTTTGGGCGAAAGACAAACCCAGTCCCAGAAACCAGTCAACGGATAAGCTCCAGAGGTTTCTAAAAACGTTTCAAATTTATTTTGCTTAAAACTATCGCACAAAAAATCTAAAGGGTACAAGGCTGGCTCTCCTCCGGTAACAACAATGGCATTGGCCGAAAATCCTATTGCATTTTCAACGATTCGTTCAACTGGCTGCAATGCTAAATGCAATGCTTTCCACGACATTTTAACGTCGCACCATTTGCAACCAATATCGCATCCTCCGATTCGAATAAAATAAGCCGCTTTTCCTGTGTGATAACCCTCTCCCTGAAGACTATAAAATTCTTCCATAATCGGAAGAAGTTTGCCATCATCAAATATAGGATTTTTAATGATTTTTTCGGACATAAAATTAATTTGCTAATATGCTAATTTGTTAATATAAAAATTTGTTAATTAATTTGTTACAAATAATAATTAGGATAAAGATTTATAGATGCCACCGACTATCGCTATGTGAAAAGTTGGGGAACATGAAGGGGTTCACTATCAAGCTACACGGCACTTGAAGCGAACCACAACCTTTGAATAACCAATGAAACCAAAATTTTGTAAATTGAGTGTTGCATGCAGTTTTTATTTATGATCCTCCATAATATGCTTTCTTTTTGATTATCCATCTATCGTTTGATCTCTCCATTAAATATATCCAATATGAACCACATACTGGTCCACAATGAAACCGAACATCAATAATACATCTGGAATTATTTAAATAAAAGAAAGGTTTTGTTAAGGAATAAAATTGTCTGTATTTACCATATAAACTGTCCAAACTATGAAAGTTATATATTTTCATATCCATTATCCTTAAATCCTTAACTTTTATTAAATCAAAACTTAGAAATTTATCAATTGTATCAGATTTCACCTGACAAATTAAATTAATTGAGTCTTGTTTGGTAAAATTAGGTTTAACAAGGCTAAAGTAGCTAATATCAACTTCAGGTGAGTCTGGTGCAATAATCCTAAGCACTTTTTCAAATTTTGGATTTATATAACTTAAATATATATATCCATTTTCCTTGTTTTTCAATTTCAGGTTAACTAATGAATCAGAAATCAGTAATGTATCCCCAATTATTAAATCAGTGACTACTTTAAATACAATCGAATCTGAGACTGCAATATTACAATCATTTTTATTATTAGTTGAACATGATGTAAATGCCAAACTGAGAAAAAAGAAAATAAATAATATTAATAATCCTTTGTTAGTTTTCATCATAGGACATTTATAAATACATAAATCAATACTTACTTTAAAATCAAATGTAATAAATCAAAAGACCTTCAAGGTTTTCAAAACATTTGAAAGCCTCGATTTGCATAATTACTTACCTTGAATTCAATCAATTTATGTTTGCTAAAAAATCCATTTTTCTCAAGTGTTTTCTGTGATGCAATATTATCAATATCACAACCGCAAATTGGTTTCCAATTATTCTGTATGCAAGTATCTTTTAAATAGGATATTATCATGGTAGCAATCCCTTGTTTTCTAAAAATAGGATTGACCCACATTCCTATATCATAGTAATCGTAATTCGCATGAATTTTTATCAAAAATCCACATCCCAACAATTGACTATTTCGTTGAAACATAATGATATTTTTTCCATTCACAAATCTTTCAAGTTCTTTAGGTGATTCATATAATCCATCTTCTTGTTGAAGCAAAAAATCATAATCATTGTTCTCAGCGAATTTGATTGTCAAATCATTCATTGAAAATTTATCTGTAGCAAAATAATCACGAAATAAAGAGCCAATCAATATATATATGTATTTCTCTTTCATACAGCAACTTAACAATAAAGAATCAAAAGACTTACAATAAATTGTATTAATTCCTAAATCATTTATTATTACTTGAAAAATATCCGAATAGATAGCAATGAATTTGTCTATTATATAAAATTCAATCAAGATATTATCTGTCGTTTTTATAACATATCCTATGCAAATCTCATTAAAACCAATTTTATAAATTTGAGAATCAGCAATAAACATTTCCAAATATAATTCTTGAAATTCAGATAAAGAATTCAAGTAGTCAGCTCTTAATTGACTTATTTCATTTAATTCTGCCTTTTCTATATTGATCATGCTTTTAAATTAGTTATAATTTAATCGAAAGCTCCAAATGACCACCAAGCCCAAGTTCAACTATTTTTTGTAGTGTTGAAATACGAACTTCTTTAATGTTATTCTCAATTTTTGAAATATAGCCTTTGTTTGTCCCACACTTTATAGCAAGCTCTTCTTGAGTCATTCCTTTTTCAAGTCTTGCTTGTTGAAGAAGAAAACCAAGTTTAAATACTTCATATCCTTTCTCAAATTTATCACGTTTAGTAGTCCCTTTTTCCCCATATTGCTCAACTATGAATTGGTCAAGGGTTTTTAAATTACTTTTCTCTTTCATATTCACTTTTTATTTTAAGTGCTTTTTCGATTTCGAACTTAGGTGTTTTTTGTGTCTTTTTTTGGAATCCGTTAGCTAATACAACAAGCTTTCCTTCGTCAAAAAAGCAAAATATCCGAAAAATATCGCTTCCCAGTTGAATTCTTATTTCATAAAGTCCTTCAGTTCCTTCTAAATGTTTTAAATAATCTTCTGGTACTTGTTGTATGCTTTCAATGAGTCGAAAAGTCCAAATAATCTTGTCCTTTACTTTCTGCTTTTGCTTGTTATAAAAGTCTGTAAAATAGTCCTTGTATAAAAAAACTATTCTTAATTTTTCATCGCTCATATTTTACAAAGATAACAAATGTTGTCCGAATGTACAACTTAATTTAGTATTAAAATAAAAATGAGTTCTTATTTTTTCAAATCGCATAAAATGTGAAAACATGCCTAAATTTTAATTCAATTAAAAAACCTCCCCAACCCCCTCCCAAGAGGGGGATTCTGCTAATCAGCGTTTTATACTTAAGAATAATCATTGCTTTATAAAACAATGTTTTTTCATTTTCCTGTAAGTCATATTCAAAGTTATTTTCCCCTCTTGGGAGGGGACTAAGGGGTGGGTCTTTGACAACCAAGGAAATAGATATTTGATAGCTTATTTTTTGATAATAATTTTTTGATAGCCTTTATTGTCTGAAGAAAATTTAGTCAAATATACTCCTGAAGGCAAACCTTCCATAGAAAAATTATTATCTGAAACATGAGCAGTTTTCACAAGATTGCCTAAGCTGTTAAAAATTTCGACTTTGGTAACATCTTTCAAATTTTCAATCACAACAAGATCTTCCGTTGGATTGGGATAAATTTGAATACGATCTGAAATTGAATTAATCGCAACTGGCACTGCTTTTTGTCTTATTTTTACAGTCTTCACATCACATCCCTGACCATACACTGAAACATATTCTATAGCACTATCTCCTGTGAGGGCTGGTACATTGCAGGTTATGTTGATGGTATTATTGTCTATCGAAAAATCATCGGCACCGCTTAAAGTAATATTGTTCCATTTATTCAGAGCACCTAAGCGAGCAGAATTATGTGAAACTTGCCAAAAAGTATTGCCTTGAACCGGAATTGTAGCTGTTCCGCCATTGGGACTAACATCAACAACGGATGGTACTGTAACACTTAATTTATAAAAAGGTTTGTACACTTTAATTGATTTTATTGGGAAAGTATTATCGGAACTTGCCAACTTTAAAATATGGTTTGTATTGCCCAAACCTTGAACCAAATTAATGGCATTTTCTTTTCCTGAAACAATTGTAACTGTATCAAAATCAATTTCTTCATTAAACATTCCTTTACTTTTAAATGCAAAAGTACCGCTCGTAGGAGGGTTACCATAATTCCCCCAATCACTCTTTTTGTTAAGTACAACTCTTTTGGAATTGCTGATAAATACATTATTAATGTTTCCTGTTCCGTCTGCACCTGTCAAAGAACCAGACAATGAAAAGTTTCCTCCTCCTGTCATCGTAATTGTCCAATCTTCGGCTTGTTGGATGCCCATTCCTGGTCTAAGAAATGGAGCACCGGCCCAAAATCCACCTGTAGGTATGGTGAAATAATAACAATTGGAAAACTCGGAAGGTTTTTTACCATCAATCGTTGCTGAAATCACTGCTGAGGAATTTATTTCAGGTATAAGCTCAATTTTGTTTCCTTCAAAAGGCAAAGTGATCGTATCATTTTCAACCAATACATCTGTGCCAACCTCATAATACTGAACCAGATTATCTGGATCTTCATCGATTTCTGAACGGTAAACAAAATGACGAGCCGTCAATGCAGCGACCAAGTATTGCCCCTGCGTATTAAAGTGAATATCATCAGCGAGTAACTGTCCGGGTACATAATTGTTGGCGCGAATATAATCATACCATTCCTGACGCCTGTTGTCGCGTTCTATTTTGTAGGTATCACAGTATCCTTTTACAAAAACAAAAGACATTTGATTATCCCACTGACCCATATCGCTTAAGTTATAGTTCCAGCTTCCTGCAGTGCCAGTTCCATCATACCTTCCAAAATGGTCACCTTGAATAATCATTTCGGCAGCGGTACAACCCCGTATCTGACGAACAATGGTTTCGTAAAATAAATGATTTCCATATACATGGAAAATTACAAGATCAGGACAATATGCAACCAATTCCTGATTGGTCAACCTCCAAAGTCGATCAGAAGCCACACCCCCCACTCCATAAGTCCGAACATCAATATCGGCATCGGGATAGGCTGCTTTTAGTGCATCTCTTAACGTTTGCCACCAGGTATTATTTCCATCACTTAAGGATTGTCCATAAGCAGCAATTTTAACTTTGCCACCCGAGTGTAAAAGATTCATCGTTCGGGGCATGAGTTTGCCCAACTGATCAATTTCTACCTGTGAAAGCGAAACCGGAGCAGGGTAACTAATGGGATTAGGAATACTAACAATTTGTGATTGACTATAATAAGTCAAAAGCACAAAAAAGATCAAAAGCAAAATATTTTTCATCAAATTAATGTGTTAAAATTTAAATTGCAAATATATATATACAGAAATGGAATGACAACATAATTTTTTGTTTTTTAGGGCATGTCGAGGAATATAAAGTAATATTTGTAATTTCAATATATCTTAGCCTAAAGGCTAGGGCTACTGACAATAACAATGTTCAGAGTTAGGTCTATTTTTTCTTCTGTAAAATATTAAAATCAATCTTTCTGACTTCGCCATTTTCATCCATGAGGGTTAATATATGGGGGCCATACTCGGGATTTACAGGCAATTTATGACTACTCTCCGTGGAACCTACATACGTTTGATCAATGTACCAAAAGATTTCGGCATCTGCTTTTCGATGTTGGGCTTCAAAAACAACTTTTCCTTGTTTTCCATCCAGTTCTGTTGGGACATAAATCCTGGCGCCTGAATTTGGATAAATCACATCAATATTGTGAATTTTCGCAGCATCAGAAGATAGGCAGTCATCTCTGAATGGTGGAAGAGTCTTATAATTCATGTTATGAGATCTATAATAATATTCCATCAAGGGAGGTAATACAAACCAGGCTTTATGAATAATTTTGCTTACATCTTCACAATTGCTATTGACCTGAAAGCTTAGAGTAGAATCCAAATGAATCATTTTGTGATAAGGGCAAAGCTCGCTTTTTATTCCAGTTGCAGGAATCAAAATATGATCCACTTCATCACAAATGTTAGATGCCAAAAATCCACTTTTGCGACAAACTTTCATTTTCACAAAATCTTCATGAGGTTTTTCAAACCAGGATTGAGATGGAAGTAATTGAAATATTTCAAATAAAATAGGTGCTGCTGCTTTTACTCCCACCAATTCTGGCCGACCTTCACCATCGGCATTGCCCGCCCAAACACCCACAGTGTATTCTGAATTTATGCCTACAGCCCAAGCATCGCGAAAGCCATAACTTGTTCCGGTTTTCCAGGCAATATTTTGCGATGAAGAGAATTCTCGCCAAGCATTTTCTTCATCGGGTCGCTCTACTTCCAGCATAGTATAAAAAGTCTGCCAAATAGCCGAAGCAGTAAACCATGAAGATTTGTCTTCGTAAATGGTTTTTTTCTTGTTTTCAGGTTCAATAAATTGAGGGCTATGAAAATCATCTCTGGAATAAAGAAAAGCGTGTTCACTGTAATTCTTAAGTGTTCTGGCCATGGAGGAATATGCGCCGCAGATTTCCCAAAGAGAAGATTCTGCACCTCCAATTACCAGTGACAATCCATAATGTTCGGCAGATTTATTGACAGAAGCAATTCCAATTTTGCGCAAGATAAATTGAAATTTGTCCACGCCATATTTTGACAGCATTTTTACCGCAGGTATATTTAGAGAACGTGCTATTGCTCTGTTTGCGGGAACAGCCCCGTCAAAACTCAAATTGAAATTCATCGGTTTGAATCCTCCAATTCGTGTAGGAATATCAGCAATCAAACTTGTTGGTAGAATGGTTCCATCTGTTAACATAGCGGCATAAAGAAAAGGTTTCAGAACGCTACCTGTGCTTCTGGGCGATTGAATTATATCAACATCATTGCCATGCTCATCACTCCCCCCTGACTTTGTATTTCCAATATATGCGATAACATTACCTGTTTTATTTTCGAGTATAAGTATAGCCGCATTATATATTCCGTTGATTCGAAGTCTTTCTGCATGCCGCCCTAATATATTGATCGCATTTTTTTGAATTTCGCCATCGATAGTTGTTTTAATGATTTGATTAGGTTTTGCTTGAACCATTTTCATGGTCAGATGACTGAGATCTGAGGGATAAGGGTTTGGTTTTTGAGGTAGGGGCTCTTCTATGGCCAGATCAAAAGTTTTCTTGTCAATAATTTCTTTCTCGTAGAGCTTTAATAGTAGCTTGTTTCTTTTTCGCAACAATAAATTTCTATTCCTTGAAATATGGATCAAAGCCGGACTATTTGGCAAAATTGCTAACATACAACTTTCGGCCCAGGATAAGTCCTCAGGTTTTCTTTGAAAATATCGCCAGGCTGCAGCATCTATACCCACCACATTTCCTCCAAAAGGTGCATGGGATAAATAGAGGGAAAGAATTTCCTTTTTTGTATAGGTAAATTCCATGCGAAATGCAAAGTACATTTCAATTAGTTTTTGGAAAATATTCCTGTCGCGATTTTTCCTCGAAATACGTATCACTTGCATTGTGATGGTGCTTCCGCCGCTGATAATTCGACCTTTCGTAATATATTGATAAAAAGCTCGGGTGAGTGAATATTGATCAATTCCCATGTGACTGTAAAAACGATGATCTTCGTACTGTAAAAGAGCTTTTTCGATTTTTTCAGGTATATTTTTTTTTTCTGGAAAGCGCCACTGAAAATCTTTGGCTATATGAGCACCAAGTAAATCATCACGCTTATCGACCAGCACCGTACTATAAGGCTCTTGAAACAATGGACGGGGAAAAATAAACCAGTAGAGAAAAAGCATTAATGCAGTAAAAAAATACCTGCGCTTAGTCTTTCTTCTTATCCATTCAAATTGAGGACTATTTTGAACGAACTTAATAATTTCTTTGTTTTTGAACCAATGAAAAAAAATATCAATAAAATGCATTTTCAAGCTTAATTCTGTTGTTTTTATAACAATGCAAATATAAATTAAGAAAACTCACTCAAAGGTTTTTTAAAAATATTTTAAATAATATTTTTGCGCTTAGAATTTAGAGATATACAGTTGAATATACATTCAATTCAATAATCAAAAGTATATGTATTTTTAAATCAATGTTATATGTTTAATCCCGGCAAAGAGCAAGCTTAATTGAAAAAGTTGCAAGAATTCAATATAAATATAAATCACTCAATATAAAAGACTAAAATTTTTTACGATGAAAGTTATGAAGTTTGGAGGTACCTCAGTGGGTACGGCTCAAAGAATGAAGGAGGTTTCAAAAATCATTGATGATGGGGAAGTAAATGTTATTGTGCTTTCCGCTATGTCTGGAACAACCAATGCACTGGTTGAAATTTCGAACTACTTATATAAAAAGAATCATGATGCTGCAAATGAGTCTATCAATAAGCTCGAAAAGAAGTATTACGATGTAGTTCTGGATTTGTATGAAACAGAGGAATACAAGCAAAAAGGAACACAATTGATTAAGTCTCATTTCGAATATATAAAGCAATTCACCAAAGATGTTTTTACCATTTTCGAAGAAAGAGCTATTTTGGGTCAGGGTGAATTAATTTCTACCGCTTTGTTTCACTATTTTAGTTTAGAAAGTGGCAAGAAAAGTGTATTGTTACCTGCTTTGAATTTCATGCGCATAGATCGGGATGAGGAACCGGATGCTATTTATATTCGTGAAAACATCACAAAAGAAATTGCCATATATAGCGATGCGGAATTATTTATTACGCAAGGATTTATTTGCAGAAATTCTTATGGCGACATAGACAATTTGAAACGCGGTGGTAGCGATTATTCTGCTTCATTGATAGGAGCTGCTTTGCGGGTTGCAGAAATTCAAATATGGACAGACATTGATGGCTTTCATAACAATGATCCCCGCTTTGTTGAAAACACAAAACCCATCCGTTTGCTTTCATTTGACGAGGCTGCCGAATTGGCCTATTTTGGGGCAAAGATACTTCATCCATCCAGTGTTCTTCCCGCTAAAGTTGAAAATATTCCCGTTCGCTTAAAAAACACTTTAGATCCAAAGGCCGAAGGAACACTAATAACAAATGAAACATCGGGAGGCGATATCAAGGCTGTGGCAGCAAAAGATGGAATCATAGCGATAAAAATCAAATCGAGCCGAATGCTTCTTGCTTATGGTTTTATGAGAAAGGTTTTCGAGATCTTTGAGATTTATAAAACGCCTGTAGATATGATTGCTACTTCCGAAATCGCCGTTTCCCTGACCATTGACAATACTTCTCATTTAGAAAAAATATTAGATGAACTAAAGAATTATGGATCGGTAGAAATAGATAAGGATCAGTGTATTATATGCGTTGTAGGTGATTTTATTGCCGATAAAAATGGAGTAGCATGCAAAGTATTCAATGCGTTGAATGAAATTCCGATTAGGATGATTGCTTATGGCGGAAGTAAGCACAATATTTCTATATTGGTGAGTCAATCTGATAAGAAAAATGCGCTGAATGCATTGGCAAAACTTTTTAATTAAGTAGGAATACATGAAGACCATGCGTAAATGCATGGTCTAATGTTTGGTAGCATTATATAGAAATAATTTTGTAAATTAAAATTAGCATTTACTAAATATGAATCGCTTCTCCCAATATGACCGAGGCTGATTCCATGATCGCCTCACTCATGGTAGGATGAGGATGTATCGTTTTAAGGATCTCCTTGGCTGTAATTTCCAAATTTCTACCCAATGAAATTTCAGAAATAAGTTCTGTTACATTATATCCAATCATGTGAGCACCAATTATTTCTCCATACTTAGCATCTGCAATAAGTTTGATAAATCCCTCTCTTGCTCCAACGGCAGAAGCTTTGCCTGAGGCCATAAACGGGAATTTACCTATTTTAATATCGATGCCATTTTCGCGGGCATGTTTTTCGGTCATCCCAATAGAAGCTATTTCGGGATCAGTATAAATGCAAGATGGAATATTCTGATAATTGAGTAAGTTCGGTGAATGCCCTGCGATTTTTTCAACACATATTATGCCTTCGGCCGATGCAACATGAGCCAATGCAGGCGTGTTGATAATATCTCCGATAGCATAAATGCCTGCAATGGTTGTTTGATAGTATCCATCAACTTTGATTTTGCCCTTTTCCAATTCAATGCCCAATTCCTTGACCCCAGTATTTTCAATGTTAGGAACAATTCCTACTGCAGACAAAATCATTTCTGCAGACAATTGAATTTTTCCTTCTTTATTTTTAAAAATGGCAATACAATGATTATCAACTTTTTCAATGCCTTCTAAAGTGGTTGATGTGTGAATTTCAATGCCTGCTTTTTGTAATGTTTTTTCCAGTTGCTTGGAAATATCTTCATCTTCGAGCGGAACAATATTGGGCATAAATTCTACCAAAGTTACTTTCGTCCCTATTGAATTAAAAAAATATGCAAATTCACATCCAATTGCACCTGAACCAACAACGATGAGCGATTTGGGTTGATGTTTTAAAGACAATGCATCTTTATAACCTAAGACTTTGTTTTTATCTTGTTTTAGTCCAGCTATTTCGCGCGATCTTGCACCCGTAGCTACAATAATATTTTTAGTTGAAATCGTAAGGCTTTCTTGCTCCGTTTGAACTTCAACTTCGCCCACTTTTATTATTCTTCCAAAGCCCTTAATAACCTGAATATTGTTCTTCTTAAACAAGAATTGTACTCCCTTGCTCATTTGTTGAGCTACTGCTCTGCTTCTGGAAATAATTTTTTCAAAATTTGGCTTGGCTTCACCTTCCAAATCGATACCAAATTCCTGTGATTTTTGAATGTAGTTATAGACCTGCGCAGTTTTCAATAATGCTTTCGTGGGAATGCAACCCCAATTTAAACAAATCCCTCCCAGTTCCTCCTTTTCTACAACAATAACCTTTAATCCTAACTGCGAAGCTCTGATAGCTGCAACATAACCACCTGGTCCACTACCTATAATTAATAAATCGCAATGCATAATTTAGTTCATGATTTATTTGCAACAACGAACCAAGCAAAGGGTAATCCTAAGCGGCCCTGCATACTAATTATTCTATATTTTGAAAATTTCTCTTTCTTCAGTATTTCTTCGATTTCATTTTTTGAATATCCATATTTGCGAAATCCCTTCAACCCCGATAATACTATATGTAATTTCCCCCACCCCGCATTTCTGGGTATTGTTGAAAGAAATATACCTTTTTCAGATAAAACTTTTGTGCTCTCTTTTACAAACCCTTCCAATTCACTTTTGTTTAAATAATCAATCATCCAAAAACTACAAACTACATCAAATTTTTCCTGGAAAAATAGCAACGAAAACTCATCGGCTTTCGATTTAAAAATTTTTATTGGAAGGTTTTTCCCCAAATCGGGATTAATATCCACGCCAGTTACATCATTTTTTAATTCGAGCAATATTTTTGTATAATTTCCGGTACCTAATCCAACTTCAAGGATTTTTTTATTGCTAAGACATTGAATTATAGGGAGTATAGCTCGGTCTCCCATGCTTTTCATCAAAAAATTCGAAATACTTCTTTTCTTATCGTACTGTGAAGAATCTAAATTGTAATATCGATCATACCCTTTCATATTTTTGAATTAATTTTTTCTTTCAAAATAAATATCGAAAAATTTATAGAAGCTGAAGAGGTACATTCTATTTTATTTCCTAAAATTTTACTTTCTTATTCTACAAATATATTCCAATCTTTTGCATTATAAAAACTTTTTTACTTTTGCTTTCGATCTTTGGATTTATTTTTGTGGAATTTTCTATGATTTTAAACCTTTGAAAATTTTAAAAATGTAAAATTTTAGTTTGACTATATATTATCGCAAAATTCCTAAATAATTATGATGTATAAAGAAAATGCCCTTAATGCACTGAAAAGAGTTCCAACAGTATTCAAAGACCTATATGGTCATGATCCAATCAGGCTTGAAACAAAAAGACAACAGTACATTTCTCTATTACACAGGTTTGATGAAGTATTTCCCGGACATGAATCATTCAGCTTTTTTAGCACACCCGGACGAACAGAGGTAGGAGGAAATCATACCGACCATAATGCAGGGAGAGTGTTGGCAGGAGCGGTTGATCTTGATGTTGTTTGCGTTGCTTCGCCCAATAGTAAAAATGAAATTAATATAAAATCAGATGGATACCCTCAATTCAAAGTGAATATCGCTGATCTGGAAATCAACTCGGCTGAAATTGCAACTTCTATATCTTTGGTCAGAGGAATTTGTAGTCGATACAAAGAAACAGGTAAGAATATAGGTGGATTTGATGCTTATGTTTTCGGACAAGTTCCTAAAGGATCGGGGCTTAGCTCTTCGGCAGCATTTGAAGTAGCTATCGCAACCATTTTAAGCGAGTTTTTTAATGATGGCAAGGTTGATCCGGTAGAAATGGCGATTATTTCTCAATATGCAGAAAATCATTATTTTGGAAAACCATGTGGTTTAATGGATCAAACGACCTGTGCTGTAGGAGGTCTGATTACGATAGACTTCAGAGACTTTTCAAATCCCCTGATCGAAAAAGTGAATTTCGATTTTATGAGCACAGGATATTCAGTGGTTATAGTTGATACAGGAGGAAACCATGCCGATTTGACTGATGAATACGCTGCCCTTGCATCCGAAATGAAAAGCGTTGCCGTTGCAAGTGGTGGTCTTGTTATGCGCGATATTCTACCCGATATTTTTATACATAACATAAGCAAAATACGCGGAACCGTGAATGACAGAGCTTTATTGAGAGCATTCCATTTTCTTGAAGATAATGAAAGAGTTTTGAAGCAAGTAGCTGCATTGCATAATAATAACCTAAACGAATTTCTTCAATTGATTATTGATTCGGGAAGAAGTTCCTGGATGTTCAATCAAAATATTTTTTCGAGCAAAAATGTTTATGAGCAGGGAATATCCATAGCACTGATTGTCAGTGAATACATATTACGTGGAAAAGGTGCATGGAGGGTTCATGGAGGTGGATTTGCAGGTACTATTCAGGCTTTTGTGCCCAAAGAGTTATTGCGTGAATACATTGGAACTTTATCATCTATATTTGGTTTGAATTCTTGTCATACCTTGATGATCAGAAATAAAGCAACTTGCAAGGTAGATTTGAGTTCTTAAGAATGCATTGACAGTAAAAAACAGAAATCTTTCATTCAAACTTTGTTATTATTCAGAAGATAACAAAGTTTGAATTTTATACTTGAATTATTCCAATCAGAATAAAATGATAATTAATCTTTTATATGAAATTTGAACATTTATTGATCAATTCTCATCAGGTTTTATATGATATGATTAAATTTGAAAAAAAAATTCAAATACACGCAACCTTTCACATAAAAATTGCATCTGTGTATAAACCAATTTTCAGTAATTCCATTTAACCTTTGAATCAAATTGGAGGATTTAGAAGAAATAATAAAAGGCTGTATATCCAATAAGAGGAAATGTCAGGAAAGATTATACCAGCTTTTTTCTAGAAAGATGTTTGGTGTGTGCCGGATGTATTCGAAGGATTCAATGGAAGCTGAGGATGTTTTACAAGACGCATTTGTAAAAATATTTGGTTCTTTGGGTTCATATAAAAATGAAGGTTCTTTTGAAGGTTGGGTTCGACGAATTGTTGTGAATACTGCTTTGGAGCGTTTACGAAAGAAGAATATCACTTTTTCTCTCGATGAACATGCTGAGAAAAATATTCAGTATTACGATGATTTTGTTTCCGATTTGGCAGCAAAAGATTTGATGCTTATGATTGAGGAATTATCGCCTCAGTACAAGGTTGTCTTCATTCTTTTTGCTGTCGAAGGATATTCTCATGAAGAAATTGGTCTTAAATTGGGAATTTCAGAAGGAACATCAAAGTCAAATCTTTCAAGGGCAAGAAAAATTCTTCAGAATAAAATTCAAATGAATCATTATGCTTCGAATAAAACAAAAATTTTTGAAACATCAGAAAATTAATTTGTGTATGGAATAAATTTTATAAGTAACGAAATTTGAAATGAATGATAAATTGTCGCATATTGATGAACTTGCTTTTAACGCATTAAAAAACTATGAACCCGAGGTTGCCACCCGGGTATGGGATAATATTTCGCAAAAATTGGATCACAAAAAAAGAATCCGGGCGCTTTACCAAAGAATGTGGATGGCTGCTTCTATTTTGGTGATTTTATCTTTTTCGGTCGGATTTTTGTTTTCCGATTATCTCAACAAGAAAACTGAGATCGTATTAGCAAAGGCAGTTTATTCCCGATACTCCAATTTATTTTCTTATAATAATAATGCACCAGCATGGTCGTCTCATCAAGAAATTTCCATTGGAAATGAAGCCTTTAATACTGAGAAAAAATCAGATGAATATAATTCCCAAAAAGGTAATATCCTTCAGGAACAAATCGTAAAAGATACAACTTTCGAATCGAAGTCATTTAATGGTTATGTTATTACAAATCAATATGATACGATGGATGCCAATGAGGTCAATACAGAACTATCTCTGGTTTCAGAATTATCCTCTAAAAGTTATATGAAACCTACCCAAGAACCTTCATTGGTGCTGCTTGAAGTCGAAAATAAAAAAGCCTTGTTGAATCCACAAATTTATATTGAAGTGGAAACAGTAAAATCGAAAAAAGAATCTCGTTGGGAAATCCTTGCCGACTTTGGTACTGTTTATTCATACAGAGACTTACAGCGAAATTATTATGATGAATCATCGGCAAACTTTAACAAAGCAGGTGTTTCAGAATCAAGTTATTACAATTCAGTTGAAAAAGGCATGTATTCTTATTCTGCCGGGATTAAAGCAGGATATAATTTGAGTAAAAGATTTAGTTTATCCTCAGGTATTGAATATGTTACCTTAGGACAGGAAAGTCAAATAGTTTTTGCAGAAAATATTTCGATGAGTAAAATACCAGAATATCAAATAAGTACATCTACCGGGAAAATAGAAACCAGTTTTCATGATATTGAGTCTTATGCAAGATCCAATGAAAGACTTACCGCTGCGGGTAACATTTATGATAAAGATGCTTCTGTGGTAGAATTATATGAATTCATTGAAATTCCTATGACTTTGGCTTATAAAGTGATAGATAAGAAATTCAGAATTTCAATCAAAAGCGGGTTGGGCGCTGATATACTTATGCTGAATACAAATTACATGAAAGGTCAATTAGGTCAGGTAGATTTTGAATCTCATGAGAATCTGAATAAAGTTAATTACACCGGGCATGCAGGATTGACAATTGGCAGGCAATTAGGAAAACATCTCTTGTTTTCTTTGGAGCCTCGTGTTAAATATTTTCTAAAGCCCTTGAACGAAGATAATTCCTTTAATACGCATCCATACATTTTAGGGTGTTTTTCGAGTTTGATTTATAAGTTTTGATGCGAATTTGTTTAGATAAAAAGAAAAATTCAGATCTCCTGAATCAAGCCAAAATATTATGTTGTATTTTTTCTAAATATCCTTACAAACCTGCAATCAAGGCACTCAATCGAAGACGAAGCTCTGCCACTTATAGCAGAGCTAATAATAGGTTCATTGAATAGCGGTTAGAATTAATTTGAATGAATATTTTAAAGTAAAATATATTTTCAAGTAAATTTTTCTGACTATCAGGGAGCTTATCATTAGCCCATCCATTTATGCAAGGGCAAATAGACAATTCTGAAAAACACTTGCCGTTATTATAATTTTGAATTTTTAGTTCTTTTGTATCTTTGATGAGAGCTTGCTTTTATTTTTTTATCTTCGATGACCGCTTCAAGAGTCTTTGTCTTCTTTAAGGGAAGGAGGTGAATGGTGTGGATTATTTAAAACAAAAAAGCACGTTTTCATTTCAGAAAACGTGCTACAAATAAAATTGCATTGAACCAGATTATTTACCTGACCACATCATGAATTTTTCGTTATCTTTGAGATCAGAAATGTCACCTTTAATTACGCCTTTGAACAACAATACAAAGAAATCTACCAAAGGAACAATTCCGAAGATACCACCAAGTGTAAAGCAATAAATTGCCCACATGCTTGCTTTTGTACCAAGAACATAACGATGAATTCCTAAACCGCCTAAGAACCAAAGAACAACCATAGAGATCAAAGCAGTAGTTCTGTCATCTAATTTAACATTCACAGGAGTAACAATACTTGCAATGTCAGAAACGCAAGTAACTGAACACTCGTTAGCTTGAGCAAACATTGATTCGATTTTTGAATCATCAACAACATAGCTATTGCTGCTAAAAGAAATTGTAGAAAGCCCAATAACCAAGGCAAATAACATAAATAACTTTTTCATCAGATTTAATTTTTAAGGTTAAACATATCGGAGCTAATATACAACTTTTCTTAAAATCACAAAAAATTCTTACAAAATTTCATTATTTTTTTACAAAATTCAAGGTGTTGTAGAATATCCTTTTTGCCACTATGCTATGAATACCTTGATTTACAGTATTTTCTGGATTTGAAAGCCCAAACAAACCCCAATAAATAATTTTTCCTTTTCCATGATTTGCAACAAACCCTGCAGCGCCAAGGTTTCGGTCGTGGTCGCGACCATAGCCGGCAAAAAGATCAATATCTCCGTCAACCAAAAGTCCATCTGAATCTATAGCGCCAACTTGAAAATATGTACTCATGATAAAAGTGGCAGGTAATCCTTTCAATAAGGCATGGGGTTTCGTAAAAATCCATGATCCCATCCAGGGCTGACGAGCAACGCCAACGGCACCCTTGCACTGCAGCATTCCTGCGTTTTTCAGGATTCTGCCATAAGATTCATTTCCCCCGGCATTGCAGGGAATGAGTATTAAATCTGTACCATTCTTCACCTTATCAAAAACCTCAGTTCCGAAGGGTGGTTTTTCTGTATATTCCTGATAAAGAATTCCATCTTTGGATTTGTATGCGGGTCCCCCAAAATTGTATGCGATTTTTGCCCCAGACGCTGTTTCGATCAAGGCGGCACAGATTTTTGCTGAATTCTTCTTGCATTCGGGGAATGTAATACTGATATAATTATTTTGATTATCAAACTGATATGTTTTATCAATTGCTTTGTATAAACCAGCTTCTGCAAAAATATCAAAATCATCTAAGAATTTGTTTCCGTTAATATCAACATCAAAGACTCTGGAATTTGCATATTGAAAATACACTTCCGCAAATTTCAAGGTGACTTTGGTTTTCCCTTTTTCTATACCTTCTATTTTTATGGACAGATTGTCATTATTTCCATAAAACTCTGATTGATAAAGTGGATCATCATCTGTGTTTGCAATTGTATCGATGCATACTGCTTGATTGGGCGTGCTGTAGGCGGCGCAAATGATCAAGGCATCATAATTTTTTGTTTTTTCATATTCCGTTGTTTTTATGCCAAATTCTTTTTGCAAATATGTTGAAAGCGCAATGTTTTGTCCTAAAATACCTATATTTTTTTGAGGAATTTTCGAAGGTTTTGATTGAATTGCGATAACTTCATCAGATGTGGTGTGTTCTGTATTTTCTATCTCCGCTTTTAGGGTATAGGTACTCTCTTTTGTTAACCGTGGGAGTTGATAATTTTGAACAATTTTATAGACAAATTTATTTGCTTCCCACTTTGGTATTTCAAATTCGCTAATTTTCCTGAAAGAAGTTGGATCATTTTTATCTCCAAAAGATAGAATCATTTTGCCTTGATGGGCTTTTGAAGATTCATTGATTAAAAATAGATCCAAGGTCGGTACATCATTGAGTTCGTAAACCAAAGAATTGGTTTTTATAACAGGATGAATTGATTCAACCTTTTTACTGATTAATAAGGGATCTGCTTTGAAATTCCTTAAATTATCGACCAGGCCAGAGTGATTTTCAATCGCAGTAGATTCCCATCCGCTGATAACCAAAAAATCGTTTTCTTCCGAAAGCTTTGCTGTTTCTATCACGCGACCCCAGAAATCATAAGATTTTTTGCCGATTTCTTCAAAAAGAAATCCTGCCGATTTATAAGTATCCTTGAACTTCCATTTATGGAGAAATTGATTATACGCATCCAATATTTCCTTATGATCTAAGTAGTCATAACTTTTCCCATCTTTCTTGCTAAGTTGCTGAACCATCAGTTCATGATTGTCGGGAACTGCTGCGCCCAGCATTTCTCCCCACATGGCTATTTCTTTTTTGTTTGTAGAACGGTGTGTAAATGATTCTGGCGATTTGTAGAACTCATCTTTCCAAACACCCGGTCCGCCTACGGTATGTTCGTCTGCCCAGCCGCTATAGGATTGTCCATCTTCACAATACACCTTGTCATTATAGGGACGCATCCAGACCTGATTAGCGGTAGTGACGCCTGACTTAAGAGCAACAATGCGACTGGGATCCAACTCATGCATCAATCGAATGATATTAAATATGCGGGGATTGTTTAAGTCCGGCGACATTTCATTTTGCAAAACATACATGATCAAGGACGGATGACTTCGGTGATCTTTGATCATTTGAACAATTTTGGCTTGCATAAATTTTTCTGCAAAAGAATTTGCTTCTCCGTTTTTTCCGCTATAGTCCAGAATTCCCTTGGTGGGTGGAACACCATCAAATGCGCCTGTGTTGTATTTTTGACCAAGAGCCGTAATTCCACCGCCCGGTTCCATATATCGTAATAAACCTATTTGATCCTGTTGATCAAAGACATCGGTCTTCCCTACATTTCTGTGAAATTGCAAACAATTAAGACCAAGTTCTTTGGCTGCCAGAACTTCTTTTTTTGCCAAATCAGGGGTAGGAAATAAACCGTTCAAACCCCAAAAACCCCAAGAAATTGAAGAAAGAACTCTGATTCTTTGGTGATTAAATTCCAAGGTTGCATCCTCTCCAATATGAACTGCATCAAACCAGCGAAATCCAAAATTTTGATTTCGGATACCTATCATCCCGCTTGATTGCATTTTTGCCTCCATCGTATATAAAACCGGGTTATTTAGCGTCCATGTATATGCTTCGTCAAACAGTATTTCTTTCTCAATTATTTTCGTTTCATTGGCATTCAATGAAAATAGCATAATGTATTTTTCCGATATAGCAATACCTGCCGAATTTTTAATTTTGAAGGTCACTTGACCATCCTGTTTTTTCTCCTGGGTATTTGTAATCTGAACCATGGCTTTGACTTTTTTAAGGTCTGGTGTATTTTGTATCCAAAAATCCTCCATAAAAATATCATCGCAAACCTCAATGCTTAATCCCCTGTCCAATCCGCCAAAGCCATGGCTACGATGAAATTCATTTTCACCCCACTTCATATAAACCGGGTCTATCCAATCCATTTGGCCTCCGGGATTGGTGATTCTAATGGCGATGAGTGCTTCCTTGCCGGGTTCTATCGCCTTGGAAATATCGGATTTGAATGACACCTCGTTGATAATATTATAACCTGTAAGTATCTTATTTACATATACTTCAGCTCTTAACCGAGCACCTCTGATTTTTAAAAATACTTTCTTATTCTTGAGTGATTCAGGAATCATCACCCTTGTCCACCACCACGAAACGCCTTTGTAGGATCCATCTTTTACAGCAGGATCAGATTGTTCGTATCCATAGCTATTTTTGTATTTACTGAACCCGTTTTCGCCCCAAAAATGCTCTTCAACTGTAGATGGAAGATCAATTGTGATTCCGTCATTGTTATAAAGTTTTTCCCAACCTTCTGTTGGTTGATTTAGGGGAAGATTTTTTATTTCAAACTCTCCAGGAAGATACAAGGGATCGTTTTGCCATGTTGCCTTTGGATCTAAACAAAGACGCCAATTATTGTCGGGGATACGGATAATTTCAGATTGCCCAAAAATTGAATTATGGCTGGCAATCAAAAATAAGAAAAGAATTATGAAATTTTTCATAGTTTAAAACCCAAATTTAGTTAAAAAGATAAAGTAATATTTACAAAAGACATTTATTGACTTCAAAGTTCTATTTTTGAACAAATAAAAGCTCTAAAATCGAATAATTTTTTTTTAAACAATTATATTTCAATTCATAAAAGGTTTAAAATTCATAAAATGTTAATATTTAAGGAACTAAGTTAATTCACTTAAATTTTATTAACAACAAAATCAAGTCATCTCTCTTTTTTCAATAATAAAATAAAAATAAATTCCCAGAATAATTATCTTTGTACTAATAATAATGAGTATAATTAAAAAATAATTTGGTATAAATTACAAATTTCAAAAAACTTGTATTTCTGATATAAATGCATTTTTTGTAATTTCGCAGGGTTATTTAATGTATAGGTATGCCGTATTTCGTTTTTCTTATGCTTCTGATATTCCTGTCTTGCAGTGATTTGCCTAAAACAGCGAGACTGCAGGAAGGTACAATTGAGTACAGCATTAATTATCCGGAGCAATCGCTCAAAAGAAAATCTTTTTTGCCAGATAAGATGGTTTTTAAGTTTTCGGACAAAGCTTGCAAAAACTCATTTTTTGGTTTATTTGGATTGTATCATATTGATTATGTAGCGAGTAGCAAAAAGAATAGTAGTTATTTACTTTTTAGTCTGAATCAGAGTGATTATTTGTATTGGATGAAAGAGACCGATCCTCATGATTTTTCGGGACTTGATCATTTTGAATTAACAGAGGCGGATGAGGTATTGACCATCGATGGGTTTACTTGCAAAAAGATACATTTAAGATTTACAAAAAGCGATGAGATATTTGAAGCTTTTTATACAACACAAATCGATTGTAAACAGAAGTCTATTTCTAATCTTTTTGGTCTAATAAAAGGAACAATGCTTCAATTTACCATTATTCAAAGTAAGCCCAAAAGGTTAAAAATGACTTTCAAGGCAAATACAATAAAAGCGGAAAAAATTCCGGCAGAGGAATACCAAGCACCAACAGATGTAAACATATTAGAGAAGAGTCAAATGGAAAGTCTTCTGGACACGAATTTTATATAATAGCAACAATCAAAATGGGAAGAAAAAAGAAACAGGAAAACGATTGGTTTTACATTAAAAGTACAGTTAAATTTTTTCGGGATGAAAAAGTAAAATTTTTTATTGCCGTATTTGCCCTATTGTTTTCTATTCTCCTTTTAATATCATTTTTATCCTTCTTTTTTACATGGAGCAGCGATTGTAGTAAGTTAAGTATGAGTTGGTTTGACTTGGTGTCAGACAAAGATATTCAAGTCGAAAACTGGGTAGGAAAAACAGGAGCTGCCCTTTCCAAAGTTTTTATTCATGACTGGTTCGGCGTTCCTTCCTTTGCGTTGATTTTTCTGATTGTTTTAAGCAGTTTCAAACTGATTGGGATCGAATTGTTGAAATATAAAAAAACCCTGATACATACTTTGCTGATCATGATTTGGTCTTCAATTTTTCTGGGTTTCTTATTCGACGATTTGTGGGATGCAAACCTTGGCGGAGCGCATGGATACTATGTTAGCTCATGGCTCAATGCCTCTGTGGGAAAATTTGGAACATTTGTTTTATTGCTCATCACTTGCTTTGCCTTTCTTGTTTTTACCATTGATGATTTTGTTGAGAAAATACGTGAATTTTGGAAGAAAACCACCAGCGGAGAAGTAAAACTCAAAATTCCGATTAAAATGCCATTTACCATTGTGAAAAATGCCAAAAAAGCAGGCGAAGACACAGTGCAAGAGAATGATGAAGATGAAGATGAGGATGAGGAAGAAGATGAGGACATTGAAGACGAAGATGATGAAATCATCAAGAACCAAAAAAATAAAATCAAGGCACAGCAAAATGGCAGTAAATTAAATCCAATCATTCAGAACAAAACTACAATACACAAAGAATTTATCTTGGACGATACCGGAAAAGAACGGCCACTTGGTTTGGGATTTGAAGTAGAAGATACGCTTCAAAGAAAAGAAGAAACGTTGGAGATAAAAAAGAATCCGGAAATTACGCCAGTAGAATCGCAGGACAATTCCTTGGCTTTTCGGGTCGAAAAAAATGAGGATGTTAATTTAGACGATAATTTCCCTATAGAATCCTTCGATCCTACACTCGAATTGCGTGATTATCAATATCCCACTTTCGATTTGCTTGAAGAGCACGGACAACAAGAGCATGAGGTTTCTAACGAAGAACTCCTAAGCAATAAGAATAAGATTGTAGAAACTTTGGGTAATTATAAAATAGAAATTATTAAAATTAAGGCAACCATTGGGCCAACGATTACCCTCTACGAAATAGTTCCAGCTCCTGGGATCAGAATTTCAAAGATTAAGAATCTGGAAGATGATATTGCTTTAAGTCTTTCTGCCTTAGGAATACGGATCATAGCCCCTATGCCGGGAAGAGGAACCATCGGTATTGAAGTTCCGAATTTGCATCCGCAAATTGTTTCCATGAAGTCGGTTATTTCTTCGGCTAAATTTCAATCATCCAAGTTTGAACTTCCCATTGCACTTGGTAAAACAATTTCAAATGAAACTTTTGTAGCAGATCTGGCAAAAATGCCTCACCTACTTGTGGCGGGTGCAACAGGGCAAGGAAAATCTGTCGGATTAAATGCAATTATTGCCTCACTATTATATAAAAAACATCCTTCGCAACTTAAATTTGTGTTGGTAGATCCCAAAAAGGTCGAATTGAATATTTACGAAACAATTGAAAAGCATTTTCTTGCCAAACTACCTGATGCTGAGGAAGCTATAATCACAGATAATCAAAAAGTGATTTATACGCTTAGCTCATTGAATGTTGAAATGGATGTTCGCTACAACTTATTGAAAGACGCTCAAGTTAGGCAAATCAAAGAATACAATGAAAAATTCGTAGATCGAAAATTGAACCCACTGAAGGGGCATCGATATTTACCCTATATTGTGCTGGTTATTGATGAGTTTGCTGATTTAATCATGACTGCAGGGAAAGAAGTGGAGCTTCCTATTGCCCGTTTGGCACAATTGGCTCGTGCTGTCGGAATACATTTGATTGTTGCAACGCAACGTCCATCTACAAACATTATTACAGGTGTTATCAAAGCGAATTTCCCAACACGTATTGCTTTCAAGGTGGCTTCAATGATTGACTCCAGAACTATTTTGGACAGTCCGGGTGCCAACCAACTTGTGGGTCGCGGAGATATGCTGATCACCCAAGGCAGCGATCTGATTCGTTTGCAATGTGCCTTTATTGATACCAAAGAAATAGAGCAAATTGTTCAATTTATTGGAAACCAAAGAGGTTACCCAACTCCTATGCTTTTGCCAGAATATGAAACGGATGAAAAAGACGATTCCAATTCCTTTGAGTTTGCAAAACGTGATGAGTTATTTGAAGAAGCAGCCCGTATTGTTGTTATGAATCAACAAGGCTCTACCTCATTGATTCAGAGGAAAATGTCGATTGGATACAACCGTGCTGGCCGAATCATGGATCAGCTTGAAGCTACGGGAATTGTAGGTCCTTTTGAAGGCAGCAAAGCAAGGCGCGTTTTATATGTAGATGATCTTTCTTTAGAACAGTTTTTAAGTACGCTCAGATAGTTCAAAACTCGCAATTGTATTGTTTAATTTTCATTTTTAAAACAACATCGAAAAAAAGAATCATTACTTACAAATTCAATATTATTATTTACATGGAATTTTCTGAATTCCTGAAAAAGCGCAAACTATATTTGTTGATTTTTTTCTAAAATATGCTTACAAACCCAACATCAAGGCACTCAATCGAAGGTATGCCGCTGAAGCGGGCTAACGAAGATAATGGATCGCGTAATTCCTTGTTGTCCGAAATAATTGACAGACCTATGCATCGTGTAATTACATAATTCTAAGATATATAATTATAATTCAATGGTTTCAGAAAGATACAAAGCAATCTGTCAGTTATTATGGACAATTCTGAAAAATCCTGACCGTTATTATATTCTTGACTTTTTCGTTCTTTTGTGTCAAGACAGAAGGACAAAGAAAAATAAGTCTAAAATATTAGATATGTTTCAATTAGGAATAATGAAAAATGAATAATCATTCATCAAAACAGTTAGGTTTGCGAATTGACTTTGATAAACTCCTGATGTAAAAATCGCAAGTTCTGTAGTTTTTAATAAAATGTAATTTTATTAAAAAGTCTTTCATAATTTTCCTTCGATAAGGAAATTTTCCTAATTTTGCACAACGAATTTTGACTCCGTAGTTCAATTGGATAGAATATCAGATTCCGGTTCTGGGGGTTAGGGGTTCGAGTCCCCTCGGAGTCACTTTTTTACCACAATAGGCATTCTTTGGGCGCATCTTCAAGCGTTTTCGCAAACCAATCAGCTTCTTTAAGCATTTCTTTTGGAAAACTTGTTGTAAGAGCCAAGCATTTGGCTTTGGCATATTTTGCCGCTTCAACCCCATTGACTGCATCTTCTACCACAAGGCATTCTTCTGGATTGACATTCAACAGAGAAGCTGCCAAAAGATAAATATCCGGAAAAGGTTTTTTCTTCTCAACCATCAGACCATTTACTGTTGCATCGAAAACCGATTCAGGCAATCCAATCTCATGCAAGTTTGCTTTCATTTTGATTTCATCTGCACTGGTAGCAACGGCTATTTTCAATCCTAAGGCTCTGCATTTGTGAATAAACTGATTCACTCCAGGGAGAGGATCCAGATTGTTTTGAATGATTTCTAAATAAATCTTATAGGTACGTTCTTTACAAGCTTCAATATCTATTTCAAAATCATATTTATCGGCAACTCCACCAATATATCGATTTTCACCTGTTCCAACAAAAGGTAAAAAATCATCTTCCTCTACATCCAAGCCTAATTCCTGAAACATTTGTATGGCTGCCTTGCAAATCCATTTTTCGGAATCCACCAAAACTCCATCCATGTCAAATAAAACTGCTTTTATCATAATTTGAAAATATTTTTGAAGTGCGAAAGTAAAGAAATTTTGTATAGCATTTATGCGTATTTTTCCTTAAAAACAGGATAATTTGTTCGGGGTGTTATAACCAAATTTTTATGGTTTTTTATCGAATAAAGAGAAGGGAGTAATAATGAAGAATGTAGAATGTAGAATGTAGAATGAAGAATGTAGAATGAAGAATGTAGAATGAAGTATGAAGTATGAAGTATGAAGTATGAAATATGAAGTATGAAATATGAAGTATGAAGTATGAAGTATGAAGTATGAAGTATGAAATATGAAGTATGAAGTATGAAATATGAAGTATGAAATATGAAGTATGAAATATGAAGTATGAAATATGAAGTATGAAGTATGAAGTATGAATGAAGGATGAAGGATGAAGGATGAAGAATGAAGAATGAATTATGAATTATGAAGTATGAAATATGAAGTATGAAGTATAAAGTATGAAGTATGAAGTATGAAGCCTAAACCTTAACCTAAAATCAAAGCACTTAGTGAAAAAAAATAAATAATATAGACCAAATGGTTTTACAAACACCTAATTATAACGAAGTAGAAGAATTATTCATTGTTCATTGTTCATTATTAATTATTCATTACTTATACCAAACTGCTATCAAGGCAATATAAAATATCCTTATTTGTGTAGGAAAACCAGGTGGAATGTTTAATTAAAATGACCCTATTGTAAAGTTTAATTAAAAATTTATTAAATTTTAACATTTATAATTTTTTCCATACCTGTTAATTTTACTTGAATAGCAGGTATTTTACTTTTAGTTTTCAAGTATAAATACTCGATTTAATGTTAATTTTTTGTAATAAAAAAAAATGATCTAATTTTGAGAATAGGATTGAAATTTAAATTAACATTAAATGTAAACTGTATGAAAAGAATCACTCTTTTGTTGACATTTATATTGTATGCCTCCATACAAATTATAAATGCTCAGACTACCGTTTCGGGTACCGTCACCGGCAAGGATGATGGCGCCCCACTACCGGGCGTTTCGATCTTGGCTAAGGGAGTTGCCGGAGTTGGAACAATTACAGATGTTGACGGTAAATATAAGCTCGAAATTCCAGAAGGAACGACATCGCTTATATTTGCATTTGTTGGCATGAGAACGATTGAAGAACCTATCAACGGACGCTCTGAAGTTTCTGTTGTTTTGGAAAGTGATGTATTAGGACTTGACGAGGTTGTGGTTACTGCGTTGGGGATAACAAAAGCACAAAAAGCAGTCGGGTATTCAGTGGCTTCTGTCGACAATGCAGAAATTACAAGAACAGGAGAATCAAACATAGTTGGCGGTCTAAGAGGAAAAGTTGCTGGTGTAGTCATATCAAGCACTGGCGGCGGACCCGGGTCATCAACAAAAGTTACATTAAGGGGGTATTCTTCAATTTATGGAAATAATAATCCATTGTATGTCGTAGATGGTTCCCCAATAAGTAACGAAACCTACGGAACCTCTGATGATGGTGTAGATTTTGGTAATGGAGCTAATAGCATAAATCCAGATGATGTCGAATCCTATTCCATACTGAAGGGCGCTGCAGCCACGGCATTATATGGATCAAGAGCAGCAAATGGTGTAATTATTATAACCACCAAAAAAGGCAAAGCATCTAAAAAGATGAATGTTGTTTATTCAAACAATACATCATGGTCTAGCCCTCTGAGATTACCCCAATTCCAAAATGTTTATGGTCAGGGATGGGATAGTCATTTTGCTTACGAAGAAAATGGAAGCTGGGGACCACAAATGGATGGTAAAATGCGATTATGGGGAGCAAAATACAATAATACTCAAAAATTAAAACCATATAAATCAATGGAAAATAATTTATTAGATTTTTATGAGAAAGGATTGAGTGTAAATCATAATTTATCGATGAATGGTGGAAATGAAAATTCCAATTTTTATTTATCTTATTCCAATTTGAATGATGATGGAATTGTCCCGGGAGACGCTGATAAATACAAAAGAAATACTTTTGCATTCAGAGGAAGCGTGAAAACGAAAAATGTAATATTAAGTGCTTCAACAAATTATGTGAAATCCAATGGTCGTAGTCTTCCTGACGGAAGAGGCGGAACAGGCAGCGCTGCTAACTTATTTAGTGAACTTTTGCAAATACCAAGAGATATGTCAATCGTTGACTTCAAGGATTACAAAAACGACCTTTATAACAGCCCAGATTATTATTTTACTTGGTATGCATATAATCCCTACTACGCTTTAGAAAATAATAAAAGCTCCTTTGAATCTGACCGATTTTATGGAAATTTTTCTCTTGATTTTCAAATAGCAGAAGGGCTTAAAGCAACTTATCGCCTTGGCTCAGATGTTTCACACTTTTCTCAAATAAACCAAGAGGCAATCCTAATTTATACACCAGGAAGCTACAATTCTCTTGGCGGTTTTGCAGAAAATAACCCAGGATATTATTCCAATTATGAGGAAAAAATTGAAGAGATTAATAGTGATTTAATTTTAAGCTATGCAAAAAAAATTGGAAGTGCAAATTCTATTTCTGCAATTTTGGGTCATAATGTAAATCAAAGGCATTTAAAATCAAATGAAGAAGCATTTCAAAAGTTGGATATTCTTGACTTTTATTCATTAAGCAACTCTCCTGTAACGCCAAAAACTACTCCATCTGAATCTCAAAGAAGGCTTTATGGTGTTTTTGGACAAATTGATTATTCTTTTAAAGAATATTTATTTTTAACAACAACATTCAGAAATGACTGGTCATCTACCTTACCACAAAAAAACAATTCATATTTTTATTGGGGAGCGAATAGTGGATTTGTTTTTTCAGAGGCAATTCAACCCATCAAAGATTATTTAAGTTTTGGAAAAATAAGGGTTAGTTATGGTAAAACGGGGAAGGATGCAGATCCATATCTGATAAATACTGCTTATAATCAATCTGTTGTAGTAATGAATTTTGGAGACCTCACTTTTCCACTCAATGGGGTTAATGGTTTCGAAAGAAATAATAATTTGGGCTATGCTGATCTTAAACCTGAGATTTCAACTGAAGTTGAGTTTGGGTTAGACTTGAAGTTCTTTAATAACCGATTGGGTTTTGATTTTGCATACTATGACAAAACAACTAAAGATCAAATAATTCAATTACCCTTACCCACATCGACTGGTTATTGGACACAAACCAGAAATATTGGTAAAATTCAGAATAAAGGGATTGAGTTAATGCTGCATTTAGTACCTGTAAAAACAAACAATTTTGAATGGAATTTAGGCTTGAACTATACAAAAAATACAAACAAAGTTCTCGAACTTACCGAAGGTTTAGACGAAATAGTTCTCACTCGAGCTTATTCTGTTGATTTTGTGATTCAAAAAGGTCAACCGTTAGGTTTATTCAAAGCACCGGTTGCTGAAACTGATCCTCAAGGTAGAATTGTTGTAAATAGTGGTGGATTTCCTTTAGCTAAAACTGAAAAAGAGGTGATAGGAAGCGCACAACCAAAATATATTCTCGGTATTACGAGCGAATTCAAGTACAAAGGTTTCACACTTGGAATTGTGTTTGATTATAGAAAGGGTGGATTAATTTACTCAGGTACAGCTGATCTACAATACTTTGCTGGTAATGCAACGCAATCATTGTATAACAACAGACAACCATTCATTATTCCTAATTCTGTATATGGGAAGCAGGATCCTATAACAAAAGAATGGGTATATAGTGAAAATGTTTATCCCGTAGATAAGGCTGATATTGATGATTATTATTATCATACACTTAACTCACCAGGTGAAAGTAAAAGAATATTGGATAAAACATACTTAAAATTAAGAGAATTAGTACTATCTTATTCATTACCTAAGAGTTTGGTAAGCAAACTAAAAATTGCTAACATTGAGATGGCTGTTTTCGGCAGAAATTTACTATTATGGACTCCTCAGGATAACAATTTCATCGATCCAGAAGTATCTTCCTATGGTAATGACCTCGAAGGGGACTTTGGTGAATTCAGATCAAACCCAACCTTAAGAAGTTACGGATTTAACATTAAATTTACTTTTTAAAAGCATAAAAATATGAGAAAATTATTTTATATAAGCTTCACATTTATGATAATCTTTTTGGCAGGCTGCAAAAAAGATTGGTTGGAAATAAATGATGATCCAAATAACCCCAAAGAAGTAACTCCTGAGTTCTTGTTTACATCTGGAGTTGCTTCTACAGCCGCAGTTGTTGGAGGGTATTATAATCTGTTAGGTATGTTTTGGTCGCAACATGTTACACAAAGTAACACTTCAAACCAATATAAATATATAGACAGCTATTCGATTTTGACTACAGATTTTGCACGTCAATGGAATGAGTTATATGGCGGAGCCTTATTGGATTTTAAAATTTTAAAGGAAAAGGCAAAAGAGATTAACAATAATCAATTGATATACATGACAACGGTAATGGAATGTTATGTATGGCAAATTTTGACTGATTTATATGGTAGTATTCCTTTTAATGAAGCACTAAGATTTGAATCTGATAACATTTTAAATCCTAAGTATGATTCGCCTGAAACTGTGTATGATTCGATTACTGCAAGACTCAAAAGTTTAGACAAGATCGAATTTAGCAAAATTAGCGATAATTACATAAAATATGATTTGATCTTTAGTAAAGAATCGAAGACCCTTAAAATAGAAGACTGGGTAAGATTTAAAAATACTCTTTTGCTTAAAATCTATCTTCGTCAAATGTATATTAGACCAGAATTAGCTCAGTCAGGCATTCAGGAACTGTATAGTCAAGGTGCTTTATTTCTTGATAAAGATGCCAAATTAGATATTTTTGTTGATGAACCCTCAAAGGACAACCCTTTGTATTCTGAAGATAGAAGGAATTTAAATACCACACGAAATATAAAGGCGAGTGCAACTTTATTTTATTATTTGGAAGCAAATGGCGATCCTCGAATTTACTATATATATGATTTTACTAAGGCTGCTATGATGCCTCTACCTCAAGGCGGTAATTCAATACCAAACACGGATGATGGAATTCTTTCTGATGATGTACCTGTACTATATTTAGATCCAAAGGATCCTGTCTTCTTTCTGTCGCACGCAGAAAGTCTGTTTTTGCAAGCAGAGGCTGTAGCAAAAGGTTGGGGCATCGGCGATGCAAAAGCACTTTACGATGAAGCTGTATCTGTTTCATTCCTTAAATATGAAGAAGATGCTTCCTCGTTTATTCAAACTGCTGGTGTATATGAATTTCCTTCAACAGGCACATTCGAAGATCAACAAAAAGCTATCATTATGCAAAAATGGATTTCTTTAGCAGGAAGCGAAGGAATTGAAGCTTTTTTTGAAACCAATAGAACAAAATATCCTATAGTTTCTAGTGTTATATACACAATTGGCGGTCTCAATAGTGATTACAATATTTGGTCTGGTGGTGAATTAATGTATTCAATTTCTGGCGTTACAGGCTATAATGCTTTCCCAAAAAGACTCATATATCCCAATACAGAACAGGATCGAAATGTGAATTGTCCTAAAGGTGAATTGATTACATCAAAAGTTTGGTGGGATGTTAAATAATTTATTAAAAATAAAAAGTATGAAAAAGTTAGTATTTTTTTATTTTTGTATAGTTCTAATATGTTTCATGGGCTGTACAAAAGAAGAGACTGCAAATGTTTCAAGTAAATTACATTTTGAGTTAAAAGGACCAAAGTTTTATTCCGCACCTCAATCTACTCCATTCGCAGAGCCAGGATATATTTCCCAAATTGATGGAGTGGATAATGAAGTTCGCATAACAAGCGATCTTGATATAGAAACTACAGGAGTTTATACAATAAAGTATTCTTCGGTGAACAAGGATGGAGTAGAAACTCATTTATACCGAACTGTTGGGATATATTCATCTGATGTAATAAATAACGATTTGTCTGGTACATATACAAGAACAGATAACGGGCAAGAAGTACACTGGAGAAAAGTTGCAATAGGGTTATACATTGTAGATAATGTTGCTGGTGTTCTAAATGATGCAGACTATGTTTATGATATTTATGTGTATAATATTTCTGGTAATAACATTGATGTACCTTTGCAAGAAGATGCAATTACTGGTTTTACTGATTGTGTAGAAGAAACTTATGATGGCGTTGGCACATATTCTTGGATTGTAGTTAATTCTGCCCTTTATGGAACAAGAACTAGAACATTTATTAAATCTAAATAATTATGAAAAAAGTTATTTCAAATATTCTTTTATTATTGGCGCTTACCTTTATGAGCCAATGTGAAAAGTTTGACAATTTGGATAAGTATAAAGATCCAAATATAGAACTAACAGCAACAATGCCCCTGAATGGTGAATACTATGTTCGAATTGATTCCTTCATTGAATCTAGTTCTCAATGGTTTGTCGATTATGATTCAACTGGATATCGTAAAATCAAGATTTTTAATACGGCTGCAAATATTAAAGATTCAGTATGGTTATCTGATGCTAGTAATCTGGAATTATCCTGTAGAATAGGCTGCAATCCTTCTGATAAAACTTTCAATAAAGGAGAGTGTTTCTATCCTTATGTAGAAAGTATCGTTTCTGAAGCAGACACAGCAATATTTCATGTAGTTAACCCATATAATTATAAAATTACTCCAGGTAAAGAGGCGAACACCTTTGTTGTTTCAGGTAACGCCAAGATATGCAAAGTATTTGGAGGTATTTTGCTTCAAAATGCAGTTTTAATGCCAAGTAATGTACTTACAGACAGTATCAATATTGAAATGGATTTGTTTGACAATAACAATACCAGTATAGGTAGATACAGATATGCCGGTTATCGTATAACAGGATTTTTGGAAGACGAACCTTAGTCAATTTTAATATAAAATACCTATGCACCCGACAACTCACAAGGCTTGTCGGGTGTTTTGTCTCAAAATATTGAGATTAGATTATTTTCAATATTAAAACGCATAGCAAATTGAGGCTGCCTAATACGCAGCCTCTTTCCTTTCCCCATTTCCCCCTAAAGCCTCATACAAAGCCCCCCTACAATTTGTGAGTTCGGTTTAAAACCTTTGTTGCTACTATAATAAGAATACTCCAATAGTAATCCAAACTTGTTCCCAAGGCGAACCCCCACTGATCCGCCGTTCCAAATAGAGTTTTTGATATCGCCACCATTGTAAAATCTAAAAACACCTTTATAGCTCGAATAAAGACTAAACCAAGGACTTGGATGGATAGAAAAATACAAGGGTAAAAAAACATCGTAGGAAGGATCTGTCGTCTCTCTGGATTCTAAACTTAAATTTATACCCAAACCTGTGCTCATTGCGCCGATGGTTTCCATGTTTCCTAAAAACTGATATTTACCATCTATCGTAAAGTTAAAAATATTATTCCATTTAATGCCTGCATCTATTTTATTGGCAATTCCTCCTCGCACAGCACCTTCAAATAAGTAACCAAATATGTCCTCATTGGATTCTATATGAGATGGAAAATATCCACCAGCCATAACCGTTTCATATTCACCTTCAGGAACAACCCGTGCGGTTTGCAATGTGGACATGGATAAACAAGAATGTAAGCAAATAGCAAGGATAACAAACATGAATTTAAAAATCGTTTTCATCGTATTTTTTGTTTTAGGATTCAATTTATAAGCTATCAAATTGAAACAAAAATACGCAGCTCACTTTAAAACTAGATACGGAATATTGCATCCAAATTCCGAGTTTCAAGTGATTTTCGATGAAAGTATAAGAGTGAGACTTCTCTGTATCCTTAATTTTTTTAAATTTGCAACAAACTCATGCTACATTTGCATTTATTGCAGAAATTTCTTTTTGTATTTTGCATTTCCCGAAGTATTTACCTTGCATACTTGCCTTGTTTTCCATAATTGTACATCATCTTCGTTACGTTAGGGATTGGAATGTGGATAACGCTGATCTAAACAATGCAGATTTGCGCTGATTTTCAATTGAAAATCGTTTTTATCTGCGTTTGAAAATCAGCGTCATCAGCGTTGCATATATTACCGAACTATGCGACAGTAATTCCTAATAAATTACTTAAGTGAAAAAAAATAAAAAATATAGACCAAATGGTTTTACAAACACCTAATTATAACGAAGTAGAAGAATTATTCATTGTTCATTATTAATTATTCATTACGAATACTGCCTTTTGTTAAACTTATTTTTGAAATAATTTCAATATATGACGATTGTAAATGTTTGTGTAAACTTGCTCTTCAATAACATCCCGATGCTTACCGAGCAATGAATAAAAATCTTGTCCCATTTCTACAGCAACTTTATAAGCAACATGAATCAATTGGCGTAAATCAGGGTTATAAAGCAAGTCGCTTTGATCATGACGCAGAGACCTGGCAAAGTGATCAGCATCCCAAGAACCAATTTCGGATATTGTTGGAAGTTTCTCCTTACGAATATCCAGAACAAATTCATAAGGTTTTGCTAATTCATCGAAACGCTGCAAAGCTATAGAATATATGGTTTTAACAACTTTCAGTGCTTCACCGCCACAAAGAGCTAAACCAATAACTTCTTCAATCCAACTGGTGCCTGCGGTTTTTATATGAAATCCTGCATTATATTTGGTAGCTATGCTGGATATTGCATCATAAATGGCAAATTTGTCACTTCCCGAATGAATACTTAATTTGACATCTTGCCCAGTTTTGAAAATTTCATTTATACGTTTACAAGCCAAAACATCGGCTTCAAATTCTTTTTCAAAAAGCTTTGTATCTCCTACATAATCAACGCCTTTATTGAATCTTCCGCTAAATCTGGGTGCAATGGTATTTACAGGAATTCCTTTTTCAAAAAGGATGAAGAGGATCAAAAATAGCTCAGCGGGATTTTGCGGAATATCAACCTCATCCATGGATACTTCCGTAATAAAATCGATGGAATTTTTGCTGTTTTTAATCGTTTGATATACATTTTGCACTTCATCGATGGCCAAAGCATATTTATTGAGAAATTTGGTCAAAAAATCTCGGTCAAAATGAAAGGAGTATTCGCCAAATTCTGTTTGCTCAAAGGGCAATTGAATTGACGACAGGTACTGTTCAAGGATGGCCTTTTCTGGAACTTTGGCAAGCAAATCTGCAGTATCAATAGTGAAAAAATCACAAGATTCTATAAATTCAGAAACACTGGAAGAATTTATGTGATCTGCATCCACAAAATAGGGTTTTTCCCAATTCATTTTTTTAACTGCTGCATCGGCAGAATTGCGCTGATCGGCGGGAGTGGTGTGTATCAGTTTGTGTTCACGATTGGATTTATTCCAAACGGGCGTAAAATGGATTCCCATTTCCTGTGCTTTGATAACAGCTTTCAATTGAGCAGATCCTTCCATTCCAAAACGATCGCCCAGTCCAAATGAAAATTTTTCTAATTTCATATTCGAATATAAATAATTAAATTTCAAATTATTAAAAATTAACCTAAACATAATCAAAAATAATCCTGTCAGAAAATTTTGTTATATTAAAGTAAACATGTAATTTTGCCCTCGATTTAAAAATGGTGGATATAGCTCAGCTGGTTAGAGCACTAGATTGTGGTTCTAGGGGTCGTGGGTTCGAGCCCCATTCTCCACCCTGTTTAGCCCGTAGTTTACGGGCTTTTTCATTTTGTACTATCCTTCTTCTCATATTTCCGCAAAGTTTCTAAAAGTTCAAATATTGTTGAATTTTCGGGCAATTCAATGTTTAATTTTTTAAGCAAAATTTCACATGCCTCTGTAACTTCGATTTTGTCCATGATTCCATCATGAATTGTATTTAAAAAGCGAATAATTTTAAAGGCATCAAACCATTTGAAAAACCTATTCCTAAAGTGATCCAAAGTTGAAGAATTATTGCGAACATTTAATAATTCCGATATTAAAACTTCTTCACCCATGTAAGTAAAAATTTCGACTGGAATTTTAGTTTTGCATTCCATCAGGTTCGTTTTTAAATAGTCGAAGAAAAAATTGCAATGTTGGAAAAATAGAGAAAGAATTTCGAATGATGCTGGATGATAAGTTCGTATATCTTCTTTATATACAATTGATTTCATCATGGCAGCTCCTGTACCAAAAGGTACTCGATCCGAAACCCTTGCCGAAGGAATCACCATGGTACTATTCAATTCGAAAAAATTGCCCAAAGGAATAATTTTGTGTAAAAAGTAAAAATCTTCGCCTGCTTTTCTTTTATTCATGCCACCTTGTTTACAATAGGTTGAAGCTCTTACTGCCATAGCCGACCCAACAGTGTGATAAGCATAGGGGAAACCACTGTTTTGCATGGATATTT
>Ga0316608_1000044_pt1 | contig 72208 bp, 56 predicted proteins | sample MIS2016152B_MG_FD_207673 | JGI IMG/M metagenome (GOLD analysis project Ga0316608, IMG submission 207673) | Microbial mat bacterial communities from Middle Island sinkhole, Lake Huron, Michigan, United States - MIS.2016.152B | ecosystem: Environmental > Aquatic > Freshwater > Lake > Sediment... | reverse complement strand
CCATGTGGAACATTTTATGTTTCTGATTATCAATTCATTAAACCAAATCAAAAACACTATAACGAATTGATTGTCAATTAATTAAAACATAACAATTATTTAACATACTTATATCGAACTCACGTTATTTAATAAATAATGAAATAGGGCAATTTGAAAATTTGAAAAAGTATTTAAAAAAATAATAGGTGTGTAAAGACGTGGCATGCCACGTCTTTACACACCAAAGGAGAACCTGAAAATGTATATCAATCGTATGTACTTGGCTTACTTGCGATAGTTGGCGATGATTATCTTGTAAAGACAAGGCATGCCTTGTCTATACAAGAAAGTGGGGAAGGACGTTATGATATTTTATTAATTCCTCATGATAAAACGAAATACGGAATTGTGATAGAAATTAAACAAATTACCAAAAATGAAAATGATGACACTGATGGTTTTAATAAAAAAATTGACGATAGTTTTTGCAGGCAAAGAACCATATATTACGCTGATAAACAAAGAGAAATAAGCATAATATACTGCATAGCGGTCAATGCCTTTTTTGTGGGCTGATTAACTTTGTGAAAGAAACTGGTCTTTATAGGTAATCGAACATTTTACAGTTGAACCCACAAAAAAAGGAAACGCCACATGTTGTTTTTCGTTGATAAATTTATATCAATCACTAAAGATTATTTTTCATAGCAATGCCAAAGATTATAACTTGAGCATTGTTATATTAAATAATAGTGGCATCATTTTGCCAAATCTGACAATAAAAGAATTTCCAATTTTGCCACCTCCTGAAATTTCAGATTTCCTATTTACTTAAACACAATAAACATTGCCTCCCTGTCTATTTTCTTAATAACAAAAGCCAAATATGAACCTAAGCCGTTAGGCTGTGCCAGAAACATCGTTTCATTTTCCAATGCAGGAAACTCAACAGTAACAATTATAGGATCGTATTTTCTTTTTATGTCAAATAAATTAATCTTGCCATACATACCATCATTCCTGATCATAACCATGAGAGAGTATTTTTCAAAATCTATTTTTGGTTGTTTTAAAAGTGGATCATCACTATCGGGTGCAGGATTTGTCATCGTGACTTGCTTAGGATAAATCCTCCCGACAAATTCTTTATATTCTTTTTGGTCATTGATCACATAGTTTTCCTGGCTTGCACTCATCATTGTCCCATTTTCAAATATACGAGTGGCATTCACTATACCATGATATTCCTGAATGATTTCTTCTTTTTGAATCGTTTCAAAACGGTTAACCATATCCACATAGTCGAACACCTTTTCCTTCGGAACTTTTATAATTTCCGGATTGTTTTGAGAATGCAACATATTTGTAATAATTAGGGTGATGAATATCAAATTAAAAATAAAAAAACTTCGTCTCATAGCCATCAAATTAATATTTTGAAATTGACAAGGAGCGATCATACTCCAAAATTCTTTTTTGAAATTCATAGAACAAATATTATAACTCAAAAAATGCAAATTTCATTGCTTATGTTTTCAGTTTTTTCTTCTTTGCAGCGGGAAAAAGAATATTATTCAAAATAAGTCTATATCCGGGAGAATTTGGATAGAGATTCAGGTCGGTAGGTGGATCTCCAACAAAATGCTGATAATCCTCAGGATCATGACCACCAAAATACGTCCAAGTACCTTTTCCAAATTCACCATGTATGTATCGAGCCTCGTTGGCAGATTTGAATTCGCCCATAACGAGGGCTGACGATTTTATCAACGTTTTGTTATAAGCAGTGCATTGCCCCATAAAACCTTTGATCAGATTACTGTGGTTTTGGCATAACATTGTAGGGACTGGATCCCATTTAGCAGAAAAATCAAACAAAGTGAAAAAATCGTTATCTCTAGAAATTCTTCGGGTATTGGTCACATCAATATCAGAAAATTCATAAATCATTGGGTTCATGGCTAAACTAAAGTTTTTAAAGGCAAAACAGTTATCATAATTCAGCTTCTGTTGTGCACTTGGGTCTGCCCCATCTCCATCAAACATGGACTCACAAATATCAACGCCATCGGAGGCAAGACAAATATCATAAGTATCTGTTGCCGAACACATTGCAAATAAAAAACCACCTTTCGAAACAAAATCTTTGATGGTTTTTGCCACAAAGAGTTTCATCTGCGATACTTTCATAAATCCCAATTTAGATGCTGAATTTGATTGCCCTGCTACTTCTTGTTTATACCAAGCTGCATTTCGGTATGCAGCATAGAATTTACCATACTGACCCGTAAAATCTTCATGGTGAAGGTGCAGCCAATCAAACTTTGTAAGATCGCCTTGAATTATTTCTTCATCGTAAATAATCGTGTAGGGAATTTCGGCATAAGTCAAAACCATGGTTACTGCATCGTCCCAAGGTTGTAATGTTTTTGGAGAATATACTGCAATTCGTGGCGCTTTTTCTAATTTAAGCGCATCCATGTTCGCTTCGGGTTGGGATATTTCATTTAGAATCTGAGCCGTTTGGCCATCGGTAAGAATTTCATAACTAACTCCTCTCACAATGCATTCTTCCTCAATGGCTTTGCTCTGAGGCAATAAAAAACTACCTCCCCGATAATTCAATAACCATTGCATCGTAAGTCCATTTTGTAGTGTCCAAAACGCAATACCATAAGCTTTTAGGTGATTCTTTTGAGATGCCTCATCCATTGGAATCATAATGCTAAAGGCATTCACCTGAACAGAATACACCAACAAAAAAAAGGTAATAAATATTTTATTTAATTTCATAATGTATCGTTTTTATCATGACTTTATAGAAACCCTATACTAATTGATACTGAATAGGACAAAAGTTGTTCTTGTTTACATTAACCAAACCAATAAATCTCATTTCTTCGAACTTAATTCAGCGATTCACAATATCAAAAATTCGTTTGGAATCTGCTTAGATATAACGATAAAACAAATAAGAATATTTTTAAAAGGGTATTAAAATCCTTATATTGGAAATATCAGAAGCCCGCTTCGGCGGTGTACCTTAGATTTAGTGCCGTGATTATAGATTTGTAAGAACATTTAGAAAAAATGCAACTTAATAGTTCGCGCTGTTTCAGAAGTTCTGAATATTGTTTCCGTTAGAAGGTCTATATTAAAGATCAGAGTTAAAAGTTCTTATTTTTTTACAAACTTAGAAAAATACTCTTTATACTTCGTATTAACTTTAACAAGATGAATTCCATTGCCAAAGTTTTCGATGGGAATTTGAAAACTCAGGTTTTCTACATTTCTAATTTCGTTATAGTAAACCAATTTCCCAATTTCATTCCAAATACGAATGCGATATTCAGACCCGCTATCATTGAGAGTCAAATTAATAAAAGATTCCGCAGGATTTGGAAAAACCTTAAATTTAAGTATTTTAGCTAAGCTACTATTTGAGCTTAAGTTATCCAAAAATCGGGCTTGAAGAAATGCTCTTTGATTGTCGCTTTCGGCTACTTCCACTCTCACATAAATTTCATCACCTTTAACCGTATAAGCAGCATTATTAGAGAAAACCGTTTCCAGAAGTTCTCCATTCTTGCCTATAAAATCTATTTGACTACCATTTGGAGTTTGAACAAAAAGTGTGTCCCCATCCGCATAATATTTATCGATCAAAGGACCTTGGGTAAAATAAAAATTTCCTTCTCTTAAACTTGTCAATATTGCTTCTTGGCTAAGCGCTTCGGCATATACCATTGTGGCAAGTTTACCCGGCATATAAAGGTAACCCGGACTATCATAAACATTAGCAGTATCATATAAATGGAAATCGTCTGTTCCTACACCATACAGCCTCTTTTCAGCGGTAAGGAGTTCATCCCAAATAGCAAAAGGTTTTGTATATGTGTAATTTTCAAGAGCATACCGCCCATAATTCAAAACTTCCAGCAGAAAAAAACCCGTAAGGGACATAATTTTTTGTGAATTCCAATAGCTTCTGTAGGTTGGATGATTTAAAATGGTTAGCGCTCCTTGCATACTAATGGAATCAATCATTTCCTGAGGAGAAATCATGTCATAAATTTTCTTTTGGAGACCAATTCCATTCATGTGCCAACGAATATCTTTTGTTTGATTATTCGTAAGTTCCTGACTATGAATGGTAAGCAAGCCTGGTATTTGAATTGTATCTGTCCGAGTCATTGTGTAATGGTCTGTTATAGCCACCACATCATAATTTTGCGACTTATAATACTCTAATAGCTGTCTAATTTTCCATCGTCCATCACTTTGGTTTGTGTGGCAATGAAGTTGAACCTTATAGTACTTCCCTTGTGAAAATGATGCGGAATAAAAAACCACCAAAATGATCGAATAAAGAATGAAAGCTTTCATGATTTTATAACATAATGTGGGCTTCTCAATAAAAATTAATTGTACTTCTTCATCACACGATCCAATTCTCTTTTATTATCTTTATCCTTCATATCTTCGCGTTTATCGAACATCTTTTTTCCTTTACCCAAAGCAATTTCGACCTTGGCCAATCCTCTTTCATTCAAAAATATACAAAGAGGAACCACAGCCATACCTTTTGCGCTCACTTGCCTTTCGAGTTTTTTCAACTCTCTACCTTTTAATAGAAGTTTACGTTCTCGCTTGGGATCATGGTTATTATATGTACCGTGGGAATACTCATTGATGTGCATTTTAATAAACAATTCTCCAAACTCGTCCAAGGGTCTGCGCTTCACAAACTGACAAAAAGAGTCATTCAAACTGGCCTTTCCTCCGCGCAAAGATTTTATTTCGGTCCCAAAAAGCTGAATACCGGCCAAAAATTTTTCTATGATCTCAAAATCATGGAAAGCTTTCTTATTCCTTGCAATCACTTTACTTTCCATAGAACAGGGTTTAAATTATAATCCCTTTTAAATCAGGGGTAAAAGCAGCAGGTCGCCAACCTCGATTATCAAGAATAAAAATCTCGTTATAGCCAATTCCATTGAGCAATTCGAGTGCTTGGGGAAATGCTTTTTCTATAACCAAAGGATGGTGCGCATCACTACTTAAAGTAAGGGAAACACCTTGCTCTGCACAAAATTCCAAAATGACATTGCTTGGAAAATACTCAATCGTTAGGCTTCTGTAAACGCCGGCTGTATTAACTTCAAGAATACAATTGGCTCTAAAAATTTCGCGAACCACTTCGAAAACAATTTCTTTGTACCAATCATCGTTTTCGTTGAAGAAGCGATTGTTCTTATTGAATTTTTTTATCAGGTCTATGTGCGCAACAATATCCGGCTTGGATGTTTTTATCATATTGATAATCTGAGTATAATAATACTCGACCAATTCTTTAATGTCACCATTAAAAATTTGTTTCAAGCCTTTTTCAAATTCTTCTATGGATGTATCGCAAACAAAAGGAGCACCGTTAGCATAATTTTTTAAAAAATGAACAGCTCCGATACAATAATCCAAAGATGTGTGCTTAAATGCCTGAACCCCGCTAATTCCTTCGATATAATCGATCTCCAATCCTGTAAGAATCTGAATATCTCCCCGAAAGTATTCTTTCATAAAATTAATTTTCTTCAGATACTTTATAAAATCAGCTTCTTTCATATTCCATTCTGATTCAACCGATAGTGGGCAGTGGTCTGAAAACCCGATACAATGCATTCCTTTTGATATGGCTGCTTTTACGTAAGCCTCTGGAACATCTTTGCCATCGCTAAATGTTGTATGCATGTGATAATTGCAAAAATTCGACCTCATGGGCAAAAATGATTAAAATATAACTAATAATTTAATGAATTTCAAATATTTGTATAAATAGAATCACATCTGAATATGTGAAATTTTTTGCAAATATAAATTAAGAAATCAATTAATACGGGTTTCTAACCTGAATTATTTTATAACTGATGAAATATCGACTCTGAAGCCACCCTGATATGCAACAACAAAGGAGCCCAATAAATTTAATTTATTTTTATATGCAATTGCTTCGGCATAAGTTTGGAAATTTCCAATGGTATATTTGTACCAGCCATTTTCGATATTTTCGGTAACTTTTTCATTGCCAGAGTAAATAGAACGAACCCGTAATTCATCAGCTTCCTTTCTCACAGCCAGAATTTGAATTTTGAAAATAATTTCTGTTTTTTTGATGGTCTGTTTATTGTTAACAAGCAATGAGTCTTTTTTGTTCAGGTCGTTCACAATTTTCGGGTTCTTGTCAACAATTGCTGTATTGATGGTCGAATCAATTTTATCTGGAACATCTTCTGTTAAGTTTTCTTTAAAATCCTTTATGACTTCAGGCCAGTTCAGGTATATACCAAAAGCATTGATTAATTTACTCATTCCCAAATTTTCCAAACTTTGAACCTCCTGAATATTCAATAAAATTTTGTTGTAGTTTTTTTCCCGATTGTTCTTGGTTCGGATCATGGCAGCAGTCACAAAATGTTCACTTGCTTCTTTTTCGAGAAGTTTTCCCACTTCAATTCTTTTGGGATCATTTTTTGGTCTGATTTTTCTCAATTTGGGTTTGTAAATACTCAAAATCACATTATAGGCCACTTCATACAAACCAGATGCTTTTATCAATCTTTCGATGCATTTTTCTTTAATCTTGTTGGCTTTGCTCTCATAACTCTTGCTACTGCTGGCTTGCACCAAAAGCTTTTCAATGTCCAAACTCATTTTATTGGCCTCTTCCATTAAACTTGCTGCTGTTATCATTTGTTTTTCTGATGATTGAACTTTTTTTAATTCCTGGCTTGTCAGTTCATTTTTAACTTTGGCATTAAGTTCATTTACTCTTGGATCAAGATACTGGGAATGAACATAATCGAAAAAAAATATCAATGGCAACAAAAAATAGTAAGGTAAACTCTTTGTCATGGTTTATGCATTTATAGTTGGTAAATCAATGTTTTAACTATTAATTTTATAAAAGAAAAATAATGAAAAATATTCTTAATAAAATCTTCTGATGAAAAATTTCTATAAATTTAACAAAATTATTAAATTGCGCTTAATTTTTTATACGTAAATTCTCAAAAAAATGTTTAAACGCTTCATTTTTCAAATCATTTCCATATTCTTGGGACTGCATGCTTTTGCTACCCATCCGTCCATTCACATTCGAATGTCTTCAACTCCTGTTGCAAATTTCACGTATTCAAAAACTTGCTTGGGCGATAGTACGCATTTTAATGATATTTCATCAATTACAGGTGGCATCATCGTGAACAGAAAATGGAATTTTGGAGATGGCTCTGAAACATGGTCGCTCACCTCCCCACTCCACCGTTTTGCGAACACAGGCAGTTACACTATCACTTTAACGATTTTTGCCGATGATGGTGCTACGAATGTATTTTCAAGTATTATAGAAATTAAAGCTTTGCCAGAACCAAAAATTTCTGCTACGCCTGATTCTGTAATAACTGCTGGCGAAACGACTGTATTGGCGCTCGACCAAAACTATTCTGAATATTTGTGGAGTAATGACGCAACCACTCCCTCCATCGAAGTTATTAAAAATGAATTATTTTGGGTGAAAATAAAAGATTCCAATGGCTGCATAGGTTCTGACAGCATTCAAATCGTTGTAGTTTCCGAAGAAAACCCCATAAGTCCACTCAACAACATAGTAACACCCAACAATGATGGTATTAACGACTTTTTTGAAATTAAGAATATCAATAATCCTGACATTTATCCCTATCCATTCAAAGTTGTCATTTACAACATCTGGGGAAATAAAATTTACGAAACAAGCCAATATCAAAATGAATGGAATGGATTAGATAACGACGCAGGAACCTACTATTACCTGATCCAAACTGCAAATAAAAAAGATAAGAAAGGAAGCATCAACGTACTTCATTGATATATTCCACTCCTACTTGAAAAAAGGATTCTTCTTCTTTTCTTCTCCAATAGTTGTTGATGGCCCATGCCCGCAATAAACAACCGTATTATCGGGCAAAGTGAATAACTTATCTTTGATCGAACTCATCAACGTTTCGTGATTGCCTTTTGGCAGATCTGTTCTTCCAATAGAATTATGGAACAGGACATCACCAACAACAACAAAAGAATTTTCGGCAGAATAATAGGCAAGACTACCCGGAGAATGGCCGGGAACATGCAAAATACTCAGCCTCGAACTACCTACTTCCAATCGGTCACCTTCGCTTAAAAGTTTTGAAGGCAATGGAGTTTCATCCTTGAGGCGGATACCAAAAAACATAGCGTGATTTTTATACTCTTCCAAAAGAAAATTATCGGAAGAATGCCCTGCCAGCCCTATTTGAAAGCGATCTAACACAAAAGCATTTCCAAAAACATGATCTATATGTCCGTGTGTATTCAGAGCCAAAACAGGAGTGAGCTTGTTTTTTGAGATGAATTCAACCAATTCCTTTTGCTCACCGGTAGTGAAACAACCAGCGTCCACAATGACACACTTGCCGTCATCGCCATAAATACAATAAGTGTTTTCAGAGAATGAATTGAATTCGAAAGACTTGACTTTTAACATAGTTCTTCTATATTTAACTTGTTCCTTTTAACATTGGTACAAATGAAAAGTACCCAAAAGTATGTGTGGTATATTCCTGTAATGCTTCTCTTTTCACTCTTGTCATAATTTGTGAATCGCCTATTCCAATCGGTGCTACCAACAATCCTCCAATTTTTAACTGCTCCAATAGTTTTTCAGGTATCTCTGGAGCTCCAGCGGTGATAAGAATTTTATCATAAGGTCCATAAGTAGGTTTACCTAAATACCCATCGCCATAAAACAAAGCAGGTCGATAGCCCATTTTGTTTAGTAAAACTTGCGCTTTTGCGAACAACTCCTTTTGCCTTTCGATAGAAAAAACCTTGATACCTAGTTCTTCCAAAACAGCCGTTTGATAACCGGAACCCGTTCCTACTTCAAGGATCTTGTCCCCAATTTTCAAATCCAAAAGCGAACTTTGAAAAGCCACAGTATAGGGCTGCGAAATAGTTTGACCAGAGGAAATTGGCAAGGCTCTGTCTTCATAGGCAACATGTTCCAGAAAGCCTTCGACAAATAAATGTCTGGGTATTTTCCCCATAACACGAAGAACCTCTTTGTTGGTGATTCCTTTAGCAATCAGTTGATCAATTAATTGTTGCCTTAATCTTTTATGTTGAAATGAATCTTGCATTTTTTAAATCGAACAAATTTTAGGCAAACATAGATCAAATTAGACAAATTTGCCAATTTTCATTTAGGTTTTTGAAATAAATTATACTTACAATTCCAAAATCAAGGTACTAGCTGCACCCCCCTTTCACCTTCTTGGTTTGTTTATTCTCTGGTTGTGATTGTTTTTTCAATCTGCTGTCCAATTCAATAATGCCACGCGCCATTTCTTCCCTATATTGATACAATTGTAGTTCTATTTTTGATGCAGAAATGGGTGGTTTCTCAACCTTTAGAAACTTATCGTTAAATTGCTCCACATTTTCATGTAGAATATAAGTTTCGGCATCTCCTAATTTTTTTGCTATAATATAAGCTTTTCTTGTGTTTATAGACGAATCTGAATAAAAAATATTAGTTTTATAGGTTTGCGTGAAGTAGCTTTCCCATTCTCGCTTCAGCATGCTATCTAAAGGAATATTAATGGCCAAAGGAAGATGAAACTCCTTGAATTTTGTGGGGCTTCTTAAATCAATCAGGTTAATTTTATAATAATAATTTGTAAGCTCCATAATCAGTTTGTCGGCCATGATCTCTTTGGCCTCATTTTGCTTTTCTTTGTCGTTTGCTTTTGAAATTATTCTTTGTTCATAATCAGGTGTAAGCCCAATGATCAATATGATAACAAATGGCAAGGCAGCAAAAATACTATATTTCAGAATGGTTCGCTTTGAATAATCAGTTTTTACTTTATTTAATTTATCCTGGATTTTTTGGGTAAAAAAGAAGGCCAAAACAGCCATTGCCGTCATACAAATTGCAAAAAACTCTTTTGACATGCCCAAAAACTTATCGATACGCAAATTTCCCATGTTATCGGCAAGGTAAAATGATTCAATCATAGGGTAAATTTCCATAAAAATAAAAATACCAACCAAAGAACCAACTATAAACCAAAATGCATCTATCTTGCCCGTAGCAAGAGCGCAAATGCTTGTTCCGGGACAAAAACCTCCTATAATAAACCCTGCTCCCATTATAGCACCCCCAATGAGCGCAGATCGCAAAAATGTGGGATTAACATAGATCAATTGCAAGTCTAATAAACCCCAGTGTGCTAATAAAACCACTCCTACCATTGCAGTTATGCCAGCGGTAAAAAAAACTTTCAGTACAGTAAAATCGTATCCATAAAACAATCCCACCAATTTTTTCGTTGTCGAAAATCCTGCTTGTTCCAAAACAAATCCGAAGGCAATGCCGACTAAAAGTGCTACAACAAAATTAAATTCATTGCCAATGATATCTGGTACTAATGGTCCCATAATGATTTATTTATTTATCCATAGTTTTCTAAAAAAATAGGCCAACATATAGGCAGAACCAAAAATGGCCATCATGGTAATAATTCCACCAAAGGACATTACAGCCATACCGCTTAAAGCCGAGCCGCTGGTACAGCCTCTTCCGATCTGTGAACCCAATCCAAAAAGAAGTCCTCCTGCTATAGCCGCAATGATTCGGGAGGAGTTTTTAACTCCATTTCCCTTTTCCAATTTCAACCCTACTCGATTGGAAATTACGCCTGAGAAAAATGCACCAACAAAAACACCCACAATTTCAAAGAACAACCATGATCTTAGCGGGTTTCCTGGATTTTCTGCTTCACTTTGTTTATAAAATTGCTTTGAGTTGTAATGAGCAGGTGCTACATTTTTTACAATGGAAGTCACCACACTTTTCGTGCCTCCGCTCGCACCCAGCCCGCGACCTGTGATATATATCGTTGTTAATAAAACAAGACCTAATAAAAATCCTGCAAAATATGGATTCATAAATGGTTTAGCATGCATAACTTTAACATTATTAATGATTTATTCGATTCCTTTATTCTTATCTTCAGTAGAATCCTCTTCTATTTCCTCGTATCCCGTAATCATCGCTTTTATATTTGAAGTATAAGTGCGACCCGTGGTGGTCATATACACATGGACAATCAAAAAGGCAATAAGTAGAAATGCTCCGAATGTATGCCATAATGCAATGGTTTCTATTTTTATTTTGCTTATAACGATGATTTGATTTGAATCAATCGTTTTGTAGAACATATAGAGCAAACCTGAAATTACAACAATCGGAACCATGAATAATTTAAATCCCAAATAGATTAATCTCTGAAGTGGATTTAACTTCTGCAAAGCCGTTTTTTCGGTAGGATGTTTTTCACCTTTGAACATCCCATCTGCGTAATATTTTACTTGTGCAAGCAGCTTTGTTCGGGTTGGAATGTATTGTCTCCATTCGCCTACTGCAAAGTGCCAAAATATGGCAAATATAATCAGTACAATCAAACAAACAGAAGCAAAGCGATGAAATTCAACTGCTTTTTCAAAACCAAAAATATGAATGGAATCATGCACTTCAAAACCTGTTATTCCTAAAAATATGATAAGCGCTGCCTGTGTCCAATGCCAGAAACGCTCAAATCGTTTATAAATATAAATTTTATTCATCTTCGGTTTCCGTATAATTAATTACTTTCATTTCTATCTTTTTTTTCTTGTAAGCTGAAATAATTCTCATTGTATTGTGAAACAAAACACCGATGACAGATAATATGATCAGCCATGTTCCCAAGAAATCAAGGGAGGCACTTCGATCCCGACCGGGCATATAGAAACCGGTCAGATTGGCTAATCGACCCTTATTGGATTGGGTATGACACTCGGCGCACGCAACTGCTTTTTCTTTGGGAGAAACCATGTGATTTACTGGCCAATACATAAGTGTTTTGATAAATCCATATTCACCACTATAAGGAAGTCCTACCCGTTTCATTCCAGCAGCCGAAGCTGTATTCCAATCAAAATCTGTCCAATATGCGCTATCACCCTTTTCAGCAGCATATAATTTAGGTATAATTAGGTAGTTATACTTTTTATCATAAATCTGGTCGCCTTTGTTTATTTTCACAGGAACAATCTTAGAATCCTTATCATCATAAGAACCATTTAATGAATTCACAGATATTGGATCTGAATTGATCTTATCACCTGCCAGATAATGATTGGCAGTTCCATTGAACCAAACATAATCGGGTTTTACGTTGCGTTTCCACTCAAAAGATCCCTTTATTGACATATATTCATGATTGCCTAAAGAATCTTCCGTTTCATAAGGCTTACCATCCTTTAATTTTCCAGCCTCAGACCAATTCCAGGCCATTTTTGTAGAATTAACCTTCGCAAATTCTGGAATATGACAGGTCTGACATGCAATTTTTGCTGTATGTGTATTTAATAGATTGTCCAAATGAGGAGTGTTTGTGTGGCATTGCTCACAATTTGCCCTATTTATATTATCAGATGATACTGAATATAAGCGTCCTTTGATTTGATGGTTTTTGGCTGTGTGACAAGAAACACATTCCATATTCAGACTGTTAGATGCCATGTGTACATCCACTTCCCGATTGCAATTAAGCTGTGCGTCCTCCAAATCACCATGTTTTACATTGTTTCCGCCTCCACTATAAAAATGGCAGGAACCACAATTACTTTTTAGCGGCAAACCTACACTTTGAGCCACCTTTTCGAGGTTTACACTTCGATCAGGATAGCCGGCAAGCGAAGCACCTTTTTGGTATGTTTCACTGTTATCATGACAAACCATGCAATCTACATTGGTTGAATCATGATAGTTGAACTTTTCATTATCTGTCATTCCAAAGCCAATATGACATTTGGCACATGCTTGTTCATTTGTTTTTGAACCAATGCAATAATTGTTGATCACATTTTTTTTTCCTATCGAAGCCAAACCCCGGCCTTCGATGTAACCTACCCGCTCCCAATTCCAGTGCGCTGATGCCATGACTTCTTTGGGAGCTTCTGTGTGACAGGCAATACAAGCTTTTGTAACATCCTGCGGTGTTTTAAACTCTTTTTGAAGTTCAACAAGTTTTCTGTGATCAACTGAAGGTGTAGATTTTGTTGCATAGCTTTGTTTAAGCTTTTCAAGCTGTAGATTGATGGGTTCTTCTTGCTTAAAAATATTTATAGCTATCAAAACCAATAAATTGAAACCAATAATTATGGCAATGGCTTTCTTCATATCATTTCTAAATTGTATTATTTGCTATTGGTATGTGTTCTTGTCGTAATAAAATAATGGTCTTCAATTTCTTGCTGAATTAATGTTGCAGTCATTGATTTCTGATAATTAGTGCTTCAAAACCATCCAAGTGCTTTTCAATTTTCTTCTTCATACAAAAGTAAAGAACATAAGTTCTTAATCAAAATTTTTTGGCCTGTATTTGAAATAGAAAAATACAATAGTTCAAAATGAATAGATTAATTGCTTTAGACCATGAATTTATAGATAGTATTTATGCACGGTAAAAAACCCAAACGTTTTTTCTAAAAAAACGTTAAAAACACACAGGGGATTCTCTGTTAAGTTGTCTCATGATAGAACTCAAATCCACCTTAGGGGAATGCAAAACAAATTTTTTCAATTGTATGGAAGAAAAACAATGAGAATTGAAGCATTATAAGGCACAATTCAATTGAAATACAGAAAAGTATCAAGATCCCTGTGTAAATAATTCAAATTTTAATTTTATGTCATCGATCAAATTTGTATTCATTCTTTGGATTGGCTTTTTCATGCTTCTTTTGAATATCAGTGCTCAAAAAGCTCCCCTTTTTAAGGGAAAATCAGATCAGGATCTACAACCAGATTCAACCCAATGCCGCAGAAAATATTTTGCATGTCGAATCTCTTCTCAGATGCCCATCATTGATGGATCACTATCAGATGCTTGTTGGGAAACAGCAAATTGGTCTCAAGAATTTGTTCAACAATCGCCCAATGAAGGCCAAAATGCAAGCCAAAAAACCCAAATGGTCATTCTCTATGATGATAAAAATATTTACGTTGCAATAAAGGCATTTGACAATGAGCCTGATAAAATACATAAATATGCCGGAAAACGAGATGAAATATCTGGTGATGCCGTAGGGATTTGTTTTGACAGCTACCATGACCGAAGCACTGGATTTGAGTTTGCAATCACAGCATCTGGAAGTAAAATAGATCAAACCTTGAATAATTATGGTTGGGGGGATAATACTTGGAATGCAGTTTGGTATGGAGAAACCCAAATTCTCGATTCATTATGGACAGCCGAAATGCAAATTCCATTGAGTCAACTTAGGTATAGCGGTGAAGATGAACTCATTTGGGGGCTTCATGCTTGGCGATGGTTAGACCGTAACATGGAAGAATCTCAATGGAACTTAATACCCAAAAACAACAATGGTTTTGTCCTTAATTTTGGAGAATTGCATGGGATCAGTCATTTGAAAAAAGCCCGAAGAATTGAAATTCAACCTTATCTATTGGGTAAAAATGTTTTCTCCCAAAAAGAGGAAAACAATCCATATCAAAAAGGATATGAAATCAATGGAACGATGGGACTTGACGCCAAAATTGGTGTCAGCAGCGATTTTACGATTGACCTGACCATCAATCCCGATTTTGGCCAAGTAGAAGCAGATCCCTCGCAAATGAATCTTACGGCTTATGAGTCATTTTTTCAGGAAAAAAGACCTTTCTTTTTGGAAGGAAAAAGTATTTTTGAATATTACATCGGTGGGAATCAGGTTTTCTACTCCCGTAGAATAGGTCATTCACCCTCATTTACACCTTCTACTTCTGAGAATGAGTATATGAAAATGCCTTCGGGAACAAAAATTATCGATGCAATAAAGTTTTCGGGTAAAAACAAGAGGGGCTTGTCAATCGGAATCCTCCAAAGCCTTACAAATGAAGAAAAAGCAAAGATTTCAGATGGTACTCAGGAAAGAAAAGAAACCGTAGAACCATACACAAACTATTTGATTTGCAGAATACAAAAAGATTTTAATAAGGGGAATACAAAATTGGGCGGAATTGCAACCTCTTCCCATAGATTTATCCACGATGAACAATTGAATTTTCTCAACAAAGCCGCATATACGGGTGGCTTTGATTTCATCCACTACATAAAAAACCGAAGCTATTACTTAGAGCTAAAGGGGCTTCTGTCTATGGTTGAAGGAGATACATCTGCTATTCAAGATATACAGAATTCCTATGTACATTATTATAATAGAGCAGATGCCTCACATTTGAATTATGACCCGAATCTCAAAAAAATAAACGGAAATACGGGAAGTATTTCCATAGGAAAAGCAGGAACAGGAGATTGGCAGTTTGTTGAAACCTTCAATTTCATTTCCCCTGGATTGGAAATGAATGACTTGGGCTTTCAAAATTATGCCGACCTTCTATGGAACTACACCCGATTATCTTACAGAAAAACAAGCCCTTTTAGCATTTTTCGAGAATTTTATGCAAGCTTCCGACACGATGCAAGGTGGGACTTCGAAGGCAATCTCACTTATAATTCACTTGTTTCTACATTTTCAGGACAATTTAAAAACAAATGGGGATTTTATAGTTTCCTAAGACACAATTTTCCAGCCATAGATACCCGTTTCCTGCGGGGTGGACCTGAAATGAAGCAAGACGGATACAATCAAGCCTATTTCAGTATAAATAGCGACTGGACTAAAAAATTTAGCCTAAATATTGGATCCTCCATCGGTATTTCAGATATCCGGTCTTCTGTTTATAAATCTCTTGATTTTGGTCTCGAAGCTCGATTGAGCAATCGGCTTAAAACTGAATTGTATGTTGAGTATTCCCAATATTTTAATCGAATGCAATATATCACCATGAAAGAACAAGCACAAGATAAATACTACCTATTATCTGAATTTGACCAAAAGACATTTCGAATTACCTTGAGAATGAATTACAATGTTAGCCCTGATTTTTCGATCCAGTTTTATTCAAGCCCTTTTTTTACTCAAGGCAATTATAATAATTTCGCTCAAGCCAATGACACCCGCTCTACTGAATTCCAAAATCGCTTCTCTGCTTTTCCTCAATCAGCTATTGCTTACAATGGTGAAACCAATGAATTCAATATACTGGACAATAACAATATCATCACCCTGAGTCAGCCAAATTTTCGATTTGTTGAATTCAAATCCAATTTGGTATTGCGCTATGAATATCAGCCGGGGTCAGCATTTTATTTCGTTTACTCAAATAGCCTTTCTAAGTGGGAAAACCCGGAATTTTCAGACAGCAATTCCAAACTGATCCAAATTAATCACCCCGAAATTCAACATGTTTTCTTAATAAAATTTAATTACTGGTTTACTTTGTAAGAATTCTTTTTGTTAGGAAGTTTCCAAAATTTTTTATTTATTTGTAATAATTTTCAATTAAAAATGCTTGCGTTCATATTGGAAATGATGGTTCTCATTTTGTAAAATATCAATGAGTTAAATTATGGAAAATTGTCCTAAATGTGGCGCTCAATTTCCTGCCAATAAGTTTGTTTGTGATTATTGTGGATTAGTTTGGGTTGAAAGAGCCAAAAGCGCCGACAGTAATCATGCAGCATATTCTTTTGAAGAATCTATGGATATTATCGAAAACAACCTTGATATGCTTAGTTCTATCCGCAGACCTACTTGGGGTTCAGGATTGGGACAAGGTTTAAGAATTGTTCTCGCCATTTATACCTTTGGAATCATTCTGATTTTTTGGAAAAGGAGGAATTCCCGATTTGATCGGGAAAACTACAATTCCCTGAAAACCCTAATCGAAAGAAATATAAAACTTCTGAAAGTTTCCTCGAAAGGAAGCTCAATTCTGAATGACAAGATTCTGATTGTAGAAGAACAACTTAGAGATGTTGATCGCAAAATCAAAACAAGTTTATTAACAAAAACGATTTCAGCTTCGGCAATTCTTTTACTTTTCGTCTTATTGATTATTTTCAATGGAATGAAAAATGATGGTAAACCCCAAAATACAGAAACAAATGCAATATATTCAGTATTTCCAAAGGACACACTCATCGAAGGCGCACTAAAAGACTATGTTATGATAGAGAAGGATTCTTTTATCATAAAAAAGATCGCAAACCAAAATGGCGATTTACACGAGTGGGAATTAATAGTAGCGGTAAAAATACTAAAAAAATTGGAGTTTGCCCAATATACGAAAATCAAAATGCATCTACAAATCGCAGATAAGAACGGAAGACCGGTTTCTGTCGTCAGAGCCTATCCTGAAGATGATGATTTGAGAACAATAAAAGGACATTTGGAAAAAGGAAACTTATTTGGCGAATGGATTCGATTTAGAGTGAATCAGTTTCCTGGTAGTGATAGTGATAAACTTCCGGATGAAATAAGAACTTTTACAGTTCAAAGTGAAATTGTAGAGGATAAATAATATCGAATTGCAAAAATTTAAAAAATGAATCAAAAAAGAGTATTAGTTACAGGAGGAACCGGGTATATTGGGTCGCATACGGTAGTTGAATTGATCAACGAAGGTTTTTCTGTTGTCATCGTGGACAATCTTTCCAATTCAGAAGGATTCATTGTAGATAGAATAGAACAAATAACTGGAATCAGACCTGATTTTGAACAGTTTGATCTTTGCGACAAAGAAGCGAGCCAAGCTTTTTTTAATAAATATACAGATATATGTGCGGTGATACACTTTGCTGCCTCCAAAGCTGTAGGCGATTCTGTAAACAATCCGTTGAAATACTATAAAAACAATCTGAATTCTTTGATCAACGTTTTGGAAGGAATGGATCGAACAGGCGTGCAAAACATTGTTTTTTCATCCTCCTGCACAGTATATGGACAACCCGATGTGCTTCCTGTAACAGAAAATGCTCCAATAAAACCCGCACTTTCACCCTACGGTAACACCAAGCAAATCTGTGAAGAAATCATTCGAGATTATTTGCAAGTTCATCCCGAACATACTGCTGTTCTATTGAGATATTTTAACCCTATTGGTGCACACCCTTCAGCTTTAATTGGTGAGCTTCCCCGCGGTGTCCCCGATAACCTTGTGCCGTTTATCACTCAAACAGGATTGGGTATCAGGGAGGAACTCAAAGTTTTTGGAAATGATTACAATACTATAGATGGTTCTTGTGTGAGAGACTATATCAACGTTGTTGATCTTGCAAAAGCGCACGTAATTGCCATACAAAGACTTATCAATAAAAAGAATAAATTACACTGTGAGATATTTAATCTGGGAACAGGTCATGGATATTCTGTATTACAATTGATTGAATCTTTTATAAAAGTTTCCGGCGTAAAATTGAATTACAAAATAGTAGAAAGACGCCCTGGAGATATTGAGAAAATTTTTGCAGACACCACATTTGCCAACCACGAATTAGGTTGGAAAGCAGAAAAAACATTGGATGAAACAGTCTTATCAGCATGGTTGTGGGAAAAAAATTACAGGGGCAAATAAACTTTGATACGACCACAAATAAAACTCATGAAAGCAAAAGTGTTACCAAAACAGGTTTCAATTCCTGTAGGTTAAAACAGAGAATATGATAAACAAATTCATTGTTCATAAGTTTGGAATATTACTACTTACATTTAGCTTGATGCTTTTTGTAAGAAAAAGTAGCAATGCCCAACAAAAATGGACTCTCCAAAAGTGTATTCAATATGCATTGGAAAACAGTATTCAAATTAAGCAATACGCACTAAACCTTGAAGCCAATAAAGGGATGCTTTTGCAATCAAAGGCTGAGCTATTACCCCGAGTCAATGGATTTGTTTCTCACACTTACAGCTATGGACGCTTGGTCGATCCTTATACCAATGAATTTACAAACAATAATGTTCAATCCAATAACATTTCATTGTCGGCTGAAATGAACCTATTCAGAGGTGGACAGCTCTATAATACAATAAAACAAAGTGAATTCAATTTTCTATCCAGTCTTCAGGAAATGCAGAAAGCCTCCAATGATGTGGCGCTTACCATTGCAAGCCTTTACCTCCAAATATTATACAATAATGAAATGCTTATTTTGACAGAAAAGCAAGTAGAAATAAGTAAATCACAGGTAGAAAGAACCAAAAAACTCTATGATGCAGGTAGCGTTGCAAAGGGAAATTTGTTAGAAATTCAGGCACAATTAGCCTCTGATGAGCTACAGCAAATCAATGCACAAAATCAATTAACAGATTCATATCTTACAATTAAACAAACACTTGAATATGAATCAGATTCTGTTTTTGAAATTGAATCACCCCAATTGGCAGAAATATCGGATAACATTGTTTTAGATAATGTTGAAACAATTTTTGCAAACGCACAAACTTTGCCCGAAATTCAGAGTGCTGAACTAAAAATAAAAAGTGCTTCAAGTAGTATAAAAATAGCGCGCTCTTATGCTGTTCCTTCACTATCTTTGTATGCAAGCATTGGATCAGGATATAGCGATGCCAGACAGAAATATTCCTTAGTGCCCAGCGCAAATCCCCGCGAGATAGGCTACCTCGAATCAAACCCTTTGGACAAAGTTTACGCCTTAGCTTTTGATCAGGTGAATGAAACCTATCCTTTTATGGATCAGGTGAAAGATAACCAAAACACCTCTATTGCATTACGGCTTTCCATTCCGATATTCAATAATTTTCAGGTGAAAAATTCAGTATCAAAATCGAAAATAGCATATCAAAACGCACAATATACACTACAGTTAACAAAGAATCAGGTTTATAAAGATATTCAAAAAGCGCACAACGCCGCTATGGCTTCTATTTCACGATATTTCGGAAGTAAAAAAGCATTTGAAGCCACCCAGGAATCTTTCACTTATGCCACACAAAAATATGAATTAGGTCTTTATAATTCAATTGATTACAACTTGATAAAAAATCAGTTAATTAAATCAGAATCAGAAATGCTTCAGGCAAAGTACGAATTCTATTTCAGAAAGAGCGTGCTAAATTTTTATCAGGGAAAACCTTTGGAAATTGAATAAACAAAACATTCAATTCACATCTTTTGGCATTTTGCAATTCCGACAATATAAATAGATCGAGGTTCGAGTAGTCCGGCTAATTTGCACTCTTCAATAATGCGAACGGTGTCACGTTTCCATTGCCGAAAAATGGTAGGCGATGTTGCTTTTTTTTGGAATTTCAAGGCACAAATGTTCAATTACCCGCAAATGTATCTTTCTTGTATAAAGTTTTAAGTTTGCACAAATGCCCACAAAAAAAGGCAATGAACGCTACGTTGTAACATGTTAGCACTTTTCATCATTTTTCAGTATATCTCGAAGAAAATTTATCCGCTCATCGGATAATCCTGTATACTTTTTAATCTTTTCATTCGATTCACCTGCTTTTATCATTTCTATTGCTATTTCATCGCTTCTCTCATCTTTTCCTTCCTCTTTGCTTTGGTTTTCTATAATCTTTATCATTGCTTTTTTGGCTTCCTCCTTTTTCATTTCGGCGATTGTCGTTGCGTCCAAATTATCTAATTCAGCTATTTTCGCAGCTTTCGCTATCCCTTTATTATTGGTATTTAGAATAATATTAATATTTTTTTCCAACGACAATTGAAATAAATTTAGCCAATCCTGATAATTTTGTGGCGTATTTTCTTTTTGGTATTTGGGGTTTGGATTTAAAAATACCAATTTGTGTTTCCATAACATTATTATCTCGTCCTCTAAGTCTCTTGGATTAAAATCTATCGACATTATATTTGCGTGAATTGGTTCACCGGTTAGTTGATTAACTTTGTGTGGTCGAGTTATTACAACAACTCCTAAAATTGTTTGTGGAATTTCGTATTTCTCACCCCTTTTTTGTTGTTCGATTAATAAACTATTGAAATAATTTAGAAATCTATTGAAATTATAATCGTAATCTATCTTTTGTATTTCAATTACAAATCGATGGTCGTCAGTTTCAGCATAAATATCTAATTTTATATCGATATTGGCAATAGGTGGAACAAACTTTTTTTCTGTTTCAATTTTGCTAACTACAATATCAACATCGAACAGGTCTTTTACAAATTGCTGAAATACTTCTTTATCTGTAAATACTTTTTTAAAAATCGTTTCATTATCTAATGGCGCAAGCATTGCTATAACATTTTATATTTATGCAAAGATAATCATTTTTATCCAAATTTTTTGCAACAAAATTTGGATTTTCACGAAATCTTAATTGTCAGAATTTTATAAACGCTAACCCTAAATAAACAACAGTAAACTAATTGCCATTACAGCCATACCCGCAATCAGACCACCTATCGCAATGTGATGTTCGCCATATTCCTCTGCTGTTGGCAATAATTCATCAAGTGAAATATAAACCATAATGCCCGCCACTCCAGCGAATATAAGACCAAAAGTGGAGTCATTAAAAATATCTCGAAGAATAAAATAGCCTAATAATGCACCAATAGGTTCTGCCAGTCCCGATAAAAAGGAATACCAGAACGCTTTCTTGCGATTTTTTGTTGCATAGTAAATAGGTACAGATACAGCAATACCCTCAGGAATATTGTGTATTGCAATAGCCACCGCAATACTTATCCCCAATGTTGGATCTGTTAAAGCTCCCATAAAAGTAGCTAAGCCTTCCGGAAAATTATGTATTGCTATGGCAATTGCCGAAAACAATCCCATTCTCAGTAACTTCTTGCTATTAGCGGGAGTCAAATTCTTTTCTTCGAGGTTTTTTATTTCATGAGGATTTTCAAAAGATGGTATAAGTTTATCAATTAAAGCGATTAAAGCTATACCCGAAAAGAAGGCAATAACGGTATAAATATTTCCTAACTTAATACCATGTGCGGAAATTAACGAATCCTTCGCTTTGGCAAATATTTCAACCAAAGAAACATAAATCATCACACCTGCTGAAAACCCCAAGGCCGCTGCCAAGAATTTTGGATTAAAACTTTTTGATAAGAATGACATTATACTTCCTATACCTGTAGCCAATCCGGCAAAAATTGTTAATCCAAATGCAAATAAAATATTCTCTGTGCTCATTGTCCTTTTTATAATATTTGGCGTTAATTAAAAATCAATCTAAAACTTATGCAATTATATGCAATTGATCACTTTTGTCTATCTACTCACAATGGGTTTATCATTCTGAGTTTGTGCCATTAGGAAACAATATGCATAAATTGCAGTTTCCCAAGACGAAAAGAAAATCATCATCCCATGCCCTAGTCTGTTTGACTTGGTTCGTAATGCATTTAAAAATATGGAAATGATAATCGTTTTGCTGCAATTTTATGGCCATTTAACTATTTATCAATATATTTAGTTAATAGTTGTTTCAATTTATCTTTGTATATTGGTTTTGTGATGTATTCGTTAAATGCCGTTCCACTATATTTTTCACGTTCATGCTCCATAGCGTATGCAGTTTGCGCAATTATTACCAACTCAGGGCGAAACTCTTTTATTTGTTTTGCCGCTTCGTGCCCGTTCAATATTGGCATTTTTATGTCCATTAATACTAAGGCAATATCAGGGTTTGACTTGCATAGATCAACAGTTTCCTTGCCATCTTTGGTATGAATAATATTTATATTTTCACTCTTTAAAAGTTCTTCCAAATATAGAAAGTTGTATTCTTCATCCTCTGCTATTACAATTGTTATTCTATTTTCGGTTTGTGCTGTATTTGAATTTGTTTTATCAATTTCATAAACAGGTTTGTATGGAATTGTAAAATAAAAAGTAGAACCTTTAACTGGTTCTGACTTTACCCAAATCTTCCCACCCATTAATTCTACAAAAGCCTTTGAAATAGCAAGCCCTAAACCAGTACCACCGTATTGTTTACTTACATTTTCATTGGCTTGCCTAAAACGTTCAAATATTTTTTCGTGCATTTCGCTTCTAATCCCAATACCGCTATCCTTAACATAAAAACGTAAAGACGTTGCACGCAACGTCTCTTTAGTTGCACCCAACATTTCTGGATCTGCACACAACGTCTCTGTAGTTGTTGCCTGCAACGTATCAACAACGGTATAACCAAATTCAACAAAGCCCTCATGGGTAAACTTTAAAGCATTGGTAATTAAATTCGTCAATACTTGAGTAATTTTTGTTTTGTCCGTATAAATTACAGACTGATTGTCTGTTAATTGTTGTTTAGCATAGAGAGATATATTATGTGTAAGTGCTTGTCCTTTATAGATTGCAAGTAAATCGACAATGATATTGTTAATGCATACTTCCTCTATACAAGCCTTTGTTTGGTTTGTTTCTATGGATGAAATAGACAAAATGTCGGAAATAATGGATAGCAATTGGTTTGAACTATTTTGAATTATGGAAACAAAACTTTTGCGTTTTTCTAATGATAAATCTGGATTAGCAAGAAAATCTGAAAATCCTATAATTGCATTCATAGGTGTTCTTATTTCATGCGACATATTTTGCAGAAATGCTGTTTTCAATCGGTCGCTTTCCTCTGCTTTTTCTTTGGCTTTTTGTAATTCAATTTCATCCTGCTTTCTCTTTGTGATGTTGCGCCATGTTGTATGAAGCATTGTCTGCCCCTTCACCCAAATGGGCATAAGCGACACCTCTACAATAAACTCCTCGCCCTTAGCATTTATACAAGTCCAATCGAAACGATTTAGTCCGTTTTTATACGCTAGGTCAATCATTTCGATTGCGGCTTCTTCAGATTTACGTCCATTGGGCTGATATTCTGGTGAAATCTTAACTGGCGGCATAAATAAAAATTGTTCACGGGGCATTTGTAAAAGATTCAAAGCGGCTTGATTGCACTCGACAAATACACCACTGCTATCTATAAGCAAATTGCCATCGGCCGATTCTTCAAATAGTTTTCTAAATGTAAGTTCACTTTCTTCGGCTTTTTCTTTGGCAATTTTTAATTCTTCTTCTGCCTTTTTTCTATCGTGAATATCAATATGAACACCTACAGCTCTATAGGGTTTACCTGATTCATCATTATAATAACTCTTCCCCTTGCCTAATATCCATTTATATGAGCCATCTTTGCACATTAGGCGGAATTCAACTTCATAAGGTTTCCCTGTTTCAATGCTTTGTTGAACAATTGGCATAACAATCATGGAATCCGCACTATGAATCAGTTGCATGAAAGTATCAAGATTCATTGGCAGTTCTTTATCAGCATAGCCAAGCATGGTATAATACGATGGGCTAAAATAAGTACTGTTCGTGATGAGATTCCAATCCCAGAAGCCATGTTCCCCAGCATCAATAGCCAGTTCTAAACGTATTTTTGTTTCTTCAATTCTTTCTTTTGCTTGAATTAGTTCTTCATTTGTTTGAGAAAGTTCTTCGTTTATTTGCAAATATTCTTCGTTTTGAGCTTCTATTTCATCACTTTTTTCTTGAAGTAAAATTACAGTTTGTTTGCGTTCAGTAATATCTGTGTGAATACCAATTATTCTTACTGCTTTTCCATTGTCGTTAAAAATAGCTTCTGCGCGTGCAAGTATATCAACCCAATGACCATCTTTATGTTTCATTTTAATCTCTAGCACAAATCTGTCGATTTGCTTAGTTATAAGCTTCTGTTGTAGTGCCCATGATTCTTTCACATCCTCAGGATCGGTTGTTTTCTCCCAAATCAAAAAATCATTCGAAAGTTCATGATCCTCATATCCCAACATTTTTTTCCATCCCGGAGAGTAGTATATTTCGTTGGTTTCAAGGTTCCAGTCAAATATACCATCATTCGATGCTTTCATGGCAAGTATAAACCTTTCTTCGCTTTCTATTGCTCTTTCTTTGGCAATTTTCAGTTCAACGTTCGTTTGTTGTAATGATAATTCGGCGAGCTTTCGGTCGATTATCTCACCGATGAGTTTTGCTATGGATTTTATGCGCTTTTTTGCAATCTCAATGATAAAATCAGGTCGTGGGTTATATTTTTTCGAATTCTCTTTAAGCAATTCTATATCAATACAATATTTTTTTGAAAGTTCTTGTAAGCTTTTAATATCCGTAGGAGGATTTCCATATCCAAAATTAATCACGCCGATTACCTCGTCATTTACGAATATAGGTTCTGCATATATTTTTATCCCTCCTACACAATCCAGGTCGGCTGTTTTTTTTGTAACTATTGAAGAATTTGATATTTTCCAACAATCATCATGACAAAGCCATTTGCCAGAATTTAAAGCAATATAATTATCTTCGGTTTCACACAATTTCCGTGATGAATAATCCATGAACTGGCACCAATTAGAATTAAACATACCGAAAGCATAATCCCCATTTTTTTCATAAACAGCAACCGAAGTTTCCAATAAATCCATTAATTCGGAAGTCAAACTACGCAGATTTTCTTTTCCAACCAAATCCAAAATGGTTCTTTCTGTGTTAAATTCAGCTACATCACCATAAAATGGAATATAGGGTTCAATTTGTTGAACTTGAATTTTTTCGCGAAGCCATAGCATTTCTTTATATTCGGCTTCCATTTTTGCTATTCTTTCTTCTAATTCCTGATATGTTGGTTTATCATTCATTGTCATTCTTTTTATATAATGGCTAAAAGATTTGACTACAGGGTCTTTGATCACTTCATTCGCTTCGTCATATTTAATGACAAATATAGCAAAATCTATGGATTTTCCTGCAAATATTTTTCATATTATTAATTCTACTTTGGCAGATTAGATTTTACAAGTTTCTGTTAATTTTTTTTTATTAACTACCAACAAAAGTCATTTAGTTAAGGCTGTAAGCCTTTAAGACATTAGCACAGGGCATCGCCCTGTGAAAAGTATGTAACTAAAAAAAGCCCTGTAAGGGCGGAAGCTTTCGCCCTTGCAGGGCTCGATTGAATCGGCATATTTTTTCGTAGGGCGTTGCCCTACGCTAATAGCTAACGCCCTTTCAGGGCTTAAAAATGGAGAAATAATATCAAATTTATTTATTTTAATGTGCCAAAGTAGAATTAAGATATTCGCTATATCGCTACGCTAAGTCCAAATACTTATTCTATTTGTACACAGAATAAACCAGCTTAAATCGACAAATTTGAGTAAAAAAAGAAATTCCTTTTTCAACAACATTAAAATTCATAACTTATGACAAATAATTCCCAACTATATACCAAAAAACTTGTACAACACTAAAAAACATCCTGCTACATAACAAGTTTCCCCTGCTACATAACCAAAAAGTCCCTGCTACATAACAAGTTTCCCCTGCTACATAACTAAAAAGATCCTGCTACATAACAAGTTTCCCCTGCTACATAACCAAAAAGATCCTGCTACATAACAAGTTCTTCCCTGCTACATAACCAAAAAGACCCTGCTACATAACAAGTTTTCCCTGCTACATAACCAAAAAGATCCTGCTACATAACAAGTTTTCCCTGCTACATAACCAAAAAGATCCCGCTACATAACTCAAAAATTCAGATATTAATCAAATGTTGAGTCGATCTAAAGCATTATATTTATGAATAGTAAAGATTATTTTGCCTGTTTATTAATTTATTTTGTATCGATGACTATTTTTAAATAAATACGAAATCTTTTCGCAAATACTCGTTAAACTATTTTTATTTGTTAAAAAAATAATGAACAATTTATTATAAAGTCAGTAAATACAAAGGTTTTGAATTGTTATAATATATATTATTTAAAGTTTTTCTTTAAGTAAAATATTCTTCAAATAAGTTAAAGTAATTCTTTAACATAAAAATATTTAAAATATAATTTAAATAAATATGGTATTTTATTTGGTATTTATTTGAATATGAATTATGTTTGCATCGAATTTCAAACTATGTGGCCGGGTAAAATTAATTTTTAAAATTGAAAACCGAGTGCGTGAAATTCGAAGGTAAAACCCTTTTTCTTATAAAGAGGACAATCCTTCAAAAAAACTTACCGGCACAAAGAACGTACTCAAACATTTATATTATGGGTTACTTAAAATCAAACAATGCCCGTGTTTGCTTATCAAAAAAGCAAACCGTAGCGAAAGCTACAATTTTAATTCATCATTTGCGTGCCGACTTAAATGAATTGGCTGCAATACAAATCACTTCAGATTTGGTTGATGATTTACAAAACCAGTTGGATGCAATCATTTTGGGTGGAACCGACAATCTGCAAAAAAGCAAAATTGCAGCTTTAGTAGAAGCCAAAAATCAAAGCAAACAAAAACTGGTCGAATCTATGGAAGCGATTCGTTTCGTTTTGTCCTTAAAATCAGGGAGTGGGTCTAATTTATTGCAACATGACTTCCTTTCGGTTTCTAAGCTGTCAGACGAGCGAACGATTCCTACAGTTCAAAACCTGCTGACAGACATTGAAAACAATGTTGAAGCATTAACGCAAGCAGGCTTGTCAGCAGAATTGCGTAACAAACTCATCAATGCTTTCTATAGCTTCAAAGACAGCTATGCAAAGCTTAATGAAGCTAGAGTTTTGCGCAATGTGGCCACAATAGATCGCAATAGCGACTATTTTGAGTTTTTATCACAGCTTGTGCGTTTCACCAGAGCTGCAAGGTTGTGGTTTAAACTCCATGGTGACAGCCGTGCCCGGTATTATGTGATTTTCAAAAATCGAAAATCAAAGACCAGCGATAAGGGCGACGTAGAGCAAGGACCTGCTCCTATTGTTGATTCAGGTCAGCAGGCTGCTTAAACCTGTTTTGGGTGTAGAGCGGATTACGAAAGGAATCCGCTCTCAAAATGGAAAACAATGAATTATGCTTTGTCTGTTTTTTAGTTTCAATAAAAAGCCTTTGCCCAATAAACTGTATGAGCGAATGTGGGTAGCATATTTGTGTAGGTTCATTGAAAATGCAATTTTAGTTATGCATTAATTTTTCTTATATCGCAACCAACTTCATTTTTTGTTGTTTCGTTTGGAACAAAAAATTTTCGAATTGTAAAGGCATGTTTAACTTTTATGAATAAACCAAGCAAAAGCATATAAGTAATGAAAAATGAAAAATGAAAAATGAAAAATGAATAATGAATGAATGAAAGGTCTTAAAAAAAACAGGAATATTGACTATCAAACAAAAGGTATAGTAAATCTTTTGATTTTGTTATACCTAATAGACGGATTGATTGATACAGTTTTGAAAAATAATTACTATCTTGCAGATAAAATTAAATAATATGTGGAGTAAATTAGATAAATTAAACAGAGAATATAAAAACCTCAATTTGCAAGATGTGATTGACTATGAAAAATTTTGTGTTATTTCAATAGTTTGGCATTCAACAAAAATTGAAGGTTGTTCATTGACGGAAACTGATACAAAAGTATTATTGGAAAATGATATTACAGCAGCCGGAAAACCTCTGAGAGACCATTTAATGATAAAAGACCTTTTTGCTGCATTTCAATATATAAAAGAACAAGCAAAACAAAAACGGAAACTATCACTTGAATTTATCCAAGAAATTGGCGGATTAGTGATGAAGAATACTGGAAGTTTTACAAATACAATTATAGGTAGTTTTGATACATCAAAAGGAGATTTGCGACTTGCACAAGTTTACGTGGATAAAAAATATTTTCCTGATTATAAGAAAGTTCCAAATTTATTAGAACAATTATGTAAATCGATAAACGAAAAAATTGATAATGTAAAAGATACAGAAATACTGAAACTTGCAGCAGATTTTCATTATAATTTTTTAAATATTCACCCATTTGGTGACGGAAACGGTAGTACATCAAGATTGTTAATGAATTACATACAACTATACCACAATGAACCATTAATAAAGATTTTTACAGAAGATAGAACTGAATATTTAGATGCACTAAATGAAACAGAAGAAAAAGAGAATTTGGAAATATTTCGTGAATTTATTGGAAAACAAGAAACTAAATTTCTAAAAGCAGAAATTGATAAACATAAAAAACTCAATAAAGAATTTATATTAATGTTCTGATGATAAACAAAACAGGCATAACATATTGTGTAATATGTATGTAATTAAACACATAAATGAGGATTTTTTGGTACTGAGGGGAGTCGAAGACAATAACAAAATAAAAAGGCTGCCCTTTTCAGACAGCCACTTTATTTGATTTTGAGCTCTACTTCGTATTTTCTTTTGGAGACAGGGTAATCTAAACCTTACAAAATAATTTCAAATATTCAAGATTCATTAAACTCCAACACTCGTGTTATCAATTTTTATGCCTGGCCCCATTGGGTTTACTCTGTTGATACTAACCTTATATGTTCCCGGTTTTCCTAAAGATTTTTTATCTTTTCCGTAAGGTGTAATTCGAACATAAAAAAGTACAAGTTTTTCCTTTTCAGGAAATAATTTAAATACTTCCTCTAAACTTACATTTGAATTTCCGGACGGAAGTAAAATTGGAATATTTTCAGTTTCAGTAATATATTTATTTGATTGGCTTTTCCAAGGAAGATACAATAGTTCGGGACGTTTTTTCATAAGAATCGAGGTAATAGGAAGTGTTTGTTCCTTCTGTTCTCCATTTTCTTCAAAAATCTCAACCAACGCATATTCGAACTGATTTTTTTTAATGTCTTTATATAAAACGTTAAATTCAAAATTCAATTCATTATTTCCGGCTAAAATATCAAAACTTGCGATTTCCGATTCTGAATTTGCATCAATCACGGCAAAATCAATTGTTAATGGTTCTATAACTGGTTTACCATCAATTGTATTTATAGCGATAGTAGCTGGAAAGACTTTTCCAACAGGATTTTCAGCGAATTTCAAAATGCATTTCATAAAACGTCCACCACCAGAAAAACCTTGAATTTTCATTTCTTGGGGTGTTGCATCATAAGCATTCCATACAACAGATACTTTTGTGCTGGCATCTATTGGTTTGAATGTAAAATTAAGTTCTTCCGGTTCATGCACTTCGCCACCTTTTTCAAGTTTTAGATAAAGAATAGCTTCATTTGAAGTATTGCTAAGAATAATTCCTTTGTCAATCCATTGGGTAAAACTTAGAACTGGTGCATATAATTTGGTCTTTCCATTTTCCAAAACAATCAATTTAAAAGTGCTGGATGTTATAATTTCATCGTTTTTTCTGTAAAGTAATGAAATTTCGGCAATTGTACCTTCCACAGCACTTAAGGTTTCAAAAAGTTCTGAAATTCGTACAAAACTATTTTTCACATCATTCGCATTAAACAGTACATCGCAAGAAAATTTATCAATGCCCTTTTTCGGAGGATAAGTAAATTCAATTTTCATTTCGGGTGTACAACCGTCAGGAAGATTTTCATCAAATAGTTTTACACTATAAACATTTTCCTTTCCTTCAATTTTAATAAACTGAATCTTAGGAAGAACTTGTTCATTTTTACTCATGTAGGCAGACTTCTCCCCATTAAGATAATTATTGAATACCAATGAATTATCATTGCTTAAATCACTCTTCTCACAAGCAACAAATAAAAGTAAAATGAATATAACGCCTGAATTTATTATAGTTTTCATATCATTCCATTTTAAATAATAAAAATAAATTAAGATACAAATATCTGATATTATTTTTTGAAAAACAAGTATTTTAACAAATATTTTTGAGATTTCGATAACACCTTAAATCCGCAAGTCTTATATCAAACTGTTGATTTATTGAAGAAAGTGCGACACGGTTCACCCAAAAAGGTAGAGAGAATTGATAATATATATCTGTGTTTCAAACATAACCGTGACGCGCTTACGGATTTAAGGTAACAATTGAGTTTTGCTAATTAATTTGGTCTATTAGCCGAAGTGTCCTCCAATATAACGTTGGGTAATTGGGTAATAAACAATTTTTCTGTGAACGTCAGAAATCCTGAAAACAGCCCAAACTATATTGTTGCATTTTTTCCAAATTGTGTACAAACCAAAAATCAAACTATGCGATTTCCTCCAGATTTTTTCCTTTTGTTTCCCGAATAAAAAACAGCACAAAAAAGAATGTTATGACACAGATTACGGCATAAATCATATAGGTCATCGATGCATTCAGTTTCTTGAGAAGCACAGGAAAAGTAAAGGTAAGAAGAAAGCATGCCAACCACAAAAACACGGTAGCAACAGACATGGCAAGTCCCCTTATTTTGTTGGGAAATATTTCTGAAATAAGCACCCAAGTAACCGGTCCAGATGAAGTTGCAAAAGTTGCGATATAACCTAAAATAAGAACAACAAGCAACACTCCGTTCACATCTTTTGCCTGAAAAGAAATGGATATTGCAATTAGAAAAACAGCCATAAGCAAACTCCCTACCAACATCAGGATCTTCCGACCGAGCTTTTCGACCAACCAAAGTGAAAGAATGGTGAAAACTAAATTGACCAATCCAATCAAAACAGATTGAAAGAGCGATGATTCTGTGCTAAAACCGGCTTTCGTAAAAACCTCAGTTCCATAGAACAAAATGGTGTTAATACCCGAAAATTGTTGGAAAATGGCCAATCCTATGCCAATGAGAACCAATCGCCTGACTTTGGGCTTAAAGAGCGCGCTAATCCCTAATTTTACATCTGTTGTTGAACCCTTCATAATCCGCTCCAATTCACCTTCTGCTTCCTTTTCGCCAGAAATTTTCTTCAAAACCTTTAACGCTTTCTCTTTCTTAAAATTTACAGCCAACCAACGAGGGCTTTCCGGAACAAACAACAACAGCAGAAAAAACAATCCTGAAGGTATTGCACCCGAAATAAACATATAGCGCCAATTATTATCCCAATGAACCATCAGAAAATTGATATAATATGCCATCAATATACCCAAAACGATCGTTAACTGATTCAGAGCCACCATTCGTCCCCGTATTTTTGCAGGACTAATTTCGGCAATGTACATAGGCGAGAGAATCGAAGCAGCCCCCACAGCAAGCCCTGCTATAAATCTTGCAATTAAAATCATAATATGAGAATCGGCCAAACCCGTGGCAACGCTTGAAATTGCAAAGATGCAGGCAGATGCAAGCAATGGACCTCTACGCCCAAACTTATCTGTAATGTAACCCGTAAATAGGGCGCCAACCATACAGCCAATATGCAAAACTCCAGCAACAAAGCCCAAACCCGATTCGCTTAATTTAAAATATACTTTTAAGAACGGAATTGTACCACTTATTACTGCAATATCAAACCCAAATAACAATCCTCCCATAGCAGCCGCCATGGATAAAAAAACAGTATAAACCAGAATCTTGCTCATTGTACTTTGTTATGTTTGGAACAATATATTTCAAAATAATATCAGACAGCTATATGTGGCGTTTTCAAAAAGTTGGCTTGTGTTGCGCCTGCGACATGACAAATTTTTGAAAATGACCACTATATAGCATTTTATGGTTTTTTATTTTTATCATTTATCCTTATGTGTTTCTTCTATTTCCATTTGATTTACAATTTCCATAGTTCGTATAGATACTGTTGTAACTCGTTTAATCAAATCAATTACAGTTTCTTTGTAATCAGCAAATTTATAGTTGTTGAATTTTTCTGTAATTGTTTTATCTCGTGACGTTTTTTCTTTGTATTGGTCAAGTATCCAATGTAAAGCACTGCGATTGCCAAGTTTGTATTTCCAAGCCAAATCAGGTATTTTTGAAATACTTGTATTTTCGTCTAAAATTATTTCTCCAGATTCCGGAAATGCACTTAGTTTTACTTTTGGTTTTTCTTTAGACTTTTCTACTTCAATTATTTTTATTTTGTAAGGTTCAATTTTTTCATAGTTTATATGCAAATCCATTAATTCTTTACCCCACTTAACCCACTTCCAAAAATCATTGTAAAATGGTAAACGAGGGAATTCTCTTTTTAAGTTAATCTCGTATTTTTTACGATAGGTTGGGTTATGCAATACACCATAAGTATAATGAAAAATATCTTCTTTGGTGATTTTATCTGATTTGTAATGTGTTGAAAATTGTTCCAACCCCCATTCTGTAATATTAACAATACGATTGCAATTTTTGTCGTATAAATAGAGCGGAACCATATTTGTTTTCTCTAAAAAATCTAAACCCCAAATTGAATTGACAGCTAATATTTGGAAATTTTTACTTGATGACTTACCTGAATAGCATATACCAATATTTTCTTTATCTATATTTGCTCCGAAAATATCAAAATGATTTTGGGTTAATCTATCATTTAATAAAATTTCAGAATAGAAAAATTGTTTTATAAAAGGTCTGTAATTACTTTTAATTATCTTATTTTTAGATAATTTAATTTTTTTACGTCTTTTAAAAAGCCCTTTTAAATATTCACTCCACTTAATTGCAGTATTCCATGAAAAATCATTTAATTTGAGTAATTCATTGTATTTGTTTATGAAAAATTTAATTTTATTTGATAAATTTTTTTCATCAAAGTCATAAACCCATTCATCTCTATTTGTTGAAACTCCTAATGATGAAAAAGCAAATATGCATTGCTTGTTTCCTTTTTCTTGTAAGGGTAGAAATTCAGAAAAATCATTATCAGTTAAATCAAGCCAATTGTTATTTTTATCAGGGTGAATTGTTTCAAAAGGAATAGTTTTTAATGGATTTTCAACAATCCAATCTAATTTTTCTCTTTTACGCATTTCATCGGTAAGGGTGAAGTATTGAATTTTACAATCTTGTTTCTCTTTTGTTTCTTTTTTTACTAAAAACATTATTGCAACACCTGTTTGAATGCCAAAAACATTGTGAGTTGTTCCTGCTATTTTAGGATTTTTGCGCACGTCGCTTTGAGTATCCAATATATAGGCATAATCAAATTCACGTTGAATTATTCTTCGGAAACCGTCAAAAGTTCGGCTTTCAATAAAACTACGATTGGTTATAAACGCGATAATACCATTTTTGTCAATTCTGTCCATTGACCAACGGTAAAAGCGAGCATACATATCGTACAATTTTGTTTTCTGCGCTGTGCTTTCCTTTATGTATGTATCTTTTATTCGTTTGTCTATTTCTTTATATTCTCTGTTTTTATTATTATCGTTTTCGTTTTGTTGATTAGCATTATATGGAGGATTTCCTATTATTACCGATATTTTTTCGCTATTTTGCTTTTTGATACGTTCAAGGTTTTCAGATGACATTGCAAACAATTTCTGTTGTTTACCAATAAAATCAAAACCTAAATTATCGAGTGTGTCAACAAAGACAATATTTTCATAAGGTTCATATTCATTCATTTTTTGTTGATATGTAAACTCAATATTTAAGTTTGCTATATAATAAGGCAAAATAGCTAATTCGTTGCAATGTATTTCATTTTTATATTTATGTTTTAAGTATTTTGATGGAATGTGTTCTAAAATATCAGTAATAAATGTTCCTGTACCTGTTGCAGGGTCAAGTATTTGTACATTTTTTTCTGCAAGTGATTTCCCAAAATATTTTTCAAGTAAATAATCAGTACTCTCTACCATAAATTTTACAATTTCATTTGGTGTATAAACAACGCCAAGTCTATCAGCACCTTTAGGATTATATGCTTTATAAAAAGTTTCATATATTACTTTTAAAAACTTTTGTTTTTCGTGATGATTGTCAATCCTTGAAGCCTCAGCTTTAATTGCTTTATAATAATTGTCAATACTTGAAAGAGTGTCGTGTCTGACTTTACCAACGAAAAAAGTATTAATTACCGTTTCCAGTTCACGAGCAATATTATTCTCCCGATGAAAATGACTTTGGCCAAAAACTGTATCAAAAATTTCTGCTGTAAGAATATGCTGTATTAGCATTTCTCGTATATCAAATGCTGATATATCTGGATTGATGCTATCACGACAAACATTCCAAAACTTCTGACGTTGAACTCTAAAATCCGGATTTTTTTCTTGTTCAGCTATCATTGACCGTAATGCCTCTACAATGTCTGGAATATCCTCTTTAAACTTCTGAACGGCAATATGAAACTCTTTTATTTCTGGACGCTCGTACTCAACAAAAGCGCATAAAAGTCTATGCAAAAAATCGTCATTATTCATGTCGCCTCGCATGACTTCCTGACCTTGTTGAATTAAAACTATTTGTAATGAATTTTCAAAAATAATATTAAATACAGGATAGCCAATTTCAATTTTTTTGCTAATTTCTTCATCAAAATTGTCTTTTGGGTCTTTGCTTTCCCAGAAACCCCAATCTAATTGTAATGCGTCTTTTACCGTTCCGTCAGGTCTTTTCGCAGAATTTTTTAATTGAACCTCATCAACCAAAATCAAATTTTTAGGCAAGCAATACTCCTCTAATAAATTAGCAAATGCTCTACGAACACTTGTTTCATTTCTTGTTCCGCCAAATCTTTTATATTGACTAATTTTGTTATAGTAATTATTTATACTTTGTTTTGACATTTTTCAATCTTTTTATTTCTGCAAATATATTCGTTTTTTGCTAATTTGTTTAGTCAATCATGTCTGGCAATAAACCATAACAGACCCAATACTTTTCAAAAATGGAGTTAAAAGTATAACAAATCAAGCAATTTCCAAATTTATTCAACATAAATTACAATTAATTGAATTTATGATACTTCGTATTAAACAATAACTTGAAGCTCCATTTCTTGGAGCATTTCAGCATGATGCCAAAAAAAATTTTTAGGTATATTATAAAGGTTATCAACAAGCTTACGTCTCTATATATCAGTGAATAGAAAAAGATATTAATAATTTCTGAGAATTGTTAATTTTGTATTGATAATTTCATGTTCTACTTTTGCTTTCCCTATTTTGGAAAAATAGTGGAGTAAAAAACAAAATAGTTTTAAAGTACTGCCGCTTTTGCGGCTTTTTTTATCGAAGATTATAAAGGTTTCCAAACATAAAAGTTTTATGGCTGAATATTATAAAAACAATCCGAATATCAAATTGAATCAGTTGGCCAATGATATAGGCAAAGTTCCACCGCAGGCTATAGAATTAGAGGAAACAGTCATTGGCGCATTGATGCTCGAAAAAGGAGCCATTATGGAAGTCATTGATATATTAAAACCCGAATGCTTCTATAACGATACGCACCGCAAAATATATTCTGCAATTTTGAGCTTGTCACAAAACTACCAACCTATAGATTTTCTGACAGTTGTAGAAGAACTTCGTCGGCATGGAACTCTGGAAGAAATAGGAGGCCCTTATTTCATCGCTCAACTCACTTCTAAAGTTGCATCTGCGGCGCATATTGAATTCCACGCAAGAATCATAGCGCAAAAATATATCCAAAGGGAATTGATTCGAATTTCGTCTGAAATACAAGCAAAAGCCTTTGACCCGGCAAGCGATGTGGACGATTTACTCGATTTCTCGGAAAAACAACTTTTCCAAATTGCCCAAGGGGTAATCAAAAAAGAAAGTCTGCCGATTGATAACATCATAAAAATGGCAATCAATCAGATAGAGGAAGCCGGAAAACGTGAAGACGGATTGAGCGGAATCCCTTGCGGTTTCACTGGATTGGACAGAATTACCAATGGTTGGCAAAGATCAGATCTGGTCATCATTGCAGCACGTCCTGCCATGGGGAAAACTGCATTTGTATTAACCATGGCTCGTAATATTGCAGTGAATCACCAAAAAGCTGTGGCCGTTTTCTCCCTGGAAATGGCATCGGTGCAATTGGTCAACCGTCTTATTATTGCTGAGACAGAGCTACCTGGCGATAAACTAAAAACAGGTAAACTTGCAGCACACGAATGGGCACAGCTCGAATACAAAATCGGTGCTCTTTCCAAAGCTCCCCTTTATATAGATGATACACCGGCAATCTCTCTTTTTGAACTTCGCGCAAAATGCCGAAGACTCAAAATGCAGTACGATATTCAGTTGATCATCATCGATTATCTTCAGTTGATGGTGGGACCTGGCGACAACAGAAACGTAAACCGGGAACAAGAGGTTAGTAACATATCACGGGGCTTGAAGGTTTTGGCCAAAGAGTTAGACGTTCCTGTCATTGCACTTTCGCAGCTTAACCGTTCTGTTGAAACTCGAACAGGTAGCAAAAAGCCACAACTATCTGACCTTCGTGAATCTGGAGCTATAGAACAAGATGCCGATATTGTTATATTTATCCACAGACCCGAAAAGTTTGGATTAACCGAGGATGAAGAAGGAAACTCAACCAAAGGACTTGCCGAAATCATTATAGCTAAACATAGAAATGGCGCTACCGGGACTGTCAATCTGAGATTCATTGATACTATGGCCAAGTTTGCAGATATGGACGATTTTTCACTCGAACCTATTTCACCTACAGAGGTTACCTTCAGTTCTAAACTGAATCAAGATGGTTTTAAACAGGAATTTAGTTCTGTCAAAGGATTCGACTTAAGTGATGCGCCTTTTTAAATTTATTGTTTTTGATAAGCAATGAAGTGCAACAAAAAGGGAAAGATAAAATTGTAGTTTTATTTCTCCCTTTTTTGCAAGACTTATTTACAATTTTGGTATTCTGTCTAGTCCTTTCCCAAGAGGGGAAATTAGCTTTGAACATGGCTTACAGGATAATAAATATTGTTTCATGAAGAAATGCCAATCATATAGCATAAAACGTTGATTAGCAGCAACCCCCTCTTGGGAGGGGGTTGAGGGTGGGTCTTATAAGCCATTATTATTCAAGTGATTATTAGTGTTAAAAGATACGACTAATAAAAAAGTGAGAATTTATATCAAACTTTTTGTATTTATTAATCTGCCAAAGGAGAATTAATTGTATAATTTAGATGGATGCTGAAGGCTAAAAATAAAGGTTTCGTGATAGTTTAGCTGGGTTTAGAGCTACGTAGTGGGATATCTTTGTAACTTGGCAGAAAAACTGGGGAAGGAGCCGTTTATTTACATGTTGAACTAAACCTTCGGTAAATAATGAAAAGAATAAAATAAATAGATCAATTTTTCTATAAATATGCAATAATGAACATTGTAAGGCATAAAAAGTGTCTATACAATCCCTTATATATAAGGTATGCCGGCATCGTTCAATACTTTGTATCCACCATTGAGTTTTTTCATGGATACTAAGATGGCAAGCGATCGTCTTTGCTACGATCATCATCATATTTTTTGTGAATCAACGGTGAATACAAGATAAAAGGGTTAGGTGCAACAATCTCAAAATAAGAATAAAAATAAATTTGAGGTTTATTCTCAAAATAAATTTAATTTTTGGGAAAATATAGGAGATATTATATATTTTTGCGAGCTAATCTCAAAAAAAGTTTCATATGTTAATAGAGTTTACTGTTGGAAATTTTCTTTCTTTTTACGATAAAAGAACGATTAATTTTGAAGCCAAAGGGATTTCTGAATTGAAACAAAACATCATTAAAAATGAAAAATATAAATTGTTGCGTTCCGCAGTTATATATGGTGCAAATTCAAGCGGGAAAAGCAATCTAATTAAAGCATTTGACAGAATGCGCGATAATGTTTTAAATTCGGTGAAGCTAAATGATTCAGACGAACTCGATTATTCACCTTTTTTACTTTTAGATGAAAGTGAATCAAATCCGACTTTTTTCGAAATTATATTTTTATACAATAATGATACATATAGATATGGATTTGAATATAACCAAGCAGATATAATTAATGAATGGCTTTTTGTTGGAAAAGAATCTAAAAAAGAAGTACCACTTTTTATACGCACTTTAGAAGGGATAGGTGTTTCTGAAAGATTTGATGAAGGAAAGGGGAAAGAAGTATCTACCAATAACAATAGACTTTTTATTTCTTTAGTTGCTCAACTTGGGGGGGAAGTTTCAAAGAAAGTAATTGAATGGTTTAAAAATTATAATGTTTTATCTGGGTTGGAGCACAAAGATTACAATGGCTATTCACTTAGAATGTTTCATAAAAAGTTGAATGGATATGATGAATCATTATCACTATTTCAAAAATTGAAATTAGGCTTTAACAACATTCAAATTTCTGAATCAGAATTTAATCCATTAGAACTACCCGATTCATTATCAAAAAAATTAAAATCAAAGCTCATAAAAGATATGACCGGAAAAACATTGATTTCATTAAAAACGGTTCATAATAAATATGATAAAAATGGAAATATTATTGACTCAATTTTATTAGACACAGACGATAATGAATCAGAAGGAACAAATAAAATAATGGATTTGTCAGGTCCTATTTTTGATACATTAATATCAGGTAATTTATTAATTGTTGATGAATTAGACGCAAAACTTCATCCTTTAATCACAACCCATATTGTAAGCTTATTTAACAATCCTGATACTAATCCCAATAATGCCCAACTTTTATTTGCAACACACGATACAAATTTATTAAATACTGATATTTTTCGAAGAGACCAGATTTGGTTCACGGAGAAAGATTCTATCGAACAAACAGATTTGTATTCATTGTATGATTTTAATTTGCCAGACGGAGCTAAAGTGAGAAATGACTCAAATTTGGAAAAGAATTATATAAGAGGTAGATATGGTGCTATACCATTTATTACTAATTAAAAATAACAATCATTTGTATGGCACGAATAATCAAAATTGATAGTTCTTTACAAAAAAGATTTTCGAAAAAGGACAAAAAAAGCAAAAAAGAAAAAGAATTAATTGCTTACTTTCTTATTGTCTGTGAAGGTGCTAAAACTGAACCAAATTATTTTAAAGGATTCCCCAGAAAAAATGGAAAGATTGTTTATGACATTGAATATGAAGGCGGAGGAATAAGTACGATTAAAGTCGTTGAAAAAGCAATTGAATTACGAGATAATTCGAAACAAAAATATGACAGGGTTTGGGCTGTTTTTGACAGAGATAGTTTTAAATCAAATTCATTTAATAGTGCTATTTTAAAAGCCGAAGCAAATGGAATCTGTTGTGCTTGGAGTAATGAAGCCTTTGAATTATGGTACTTACTTCATTTTCATAATAGAACGACAGCAATGAATCGAGATAAATACAAAAAAGCGATTGAAAAAGCAGTTAATGAGAAAATAACAAATAAAAAGAAACCATTTAAATATGAAAAAAATGCACCAAATATGTATTCCACATTAAATAAATTTGGTAATCAAGAACTTGCTATCCATTGGGCGAAAGAATTAAATAACATTTTCTCAGATGAAAATTATGCTAAACATAATCCGGCGACTCAAGTTTATAAATTGGTAGAGGAGTTGTCAGGAAAATCAGAAATACTTGAAAAAGAAATACTTGAAAAATATAAAAATGGAGAATAATGCACATAATCGAGTAGTCGGATGGTAACCATATAGTTACCAGTTATCCTCCCACACCACAGTACGTAAGGAATGCCTCCATCGTTCGATGCTTTGTATCCACCATTGAGTTTTTTCATGGATACTAAGATGGCATGCGATCGTCTTTGCTACGATCATCATCATATTTTTTTGTGAATCAACGGTGGACACAAGATAAAAGGGTTACAAAGATGCCACCCCTACGTGGCTGAATATATGTGGCTATTTCAAAGATTTTTAATTTTCTCGCTGTTCAGCATCTAAATGGATAATTCTAAAAAATTATTTTCCCTAAAATCCGCAGGATTTTTTCAATTTGTGTAATAAACAATAGTTTGCATATATTTTTCTTCACCCTTTTAAATAAACTAAAATTCGTGTAATTCCTGTAATTCGTGGGCAAACAAAAAACACTTGCGGATTTAAGGTATTTGTAGAAATTGATAATTAAAATAAATATTAACAAAATTGGAGCGAAATTTGAGGAATCATAGAATTATGTTCATTTATTTAATGACTCACCTTAAATTTTTTCAAATATGAAAATAGTCCTTCTCATCATACTATATTTCCCAATTTATTTCATAAATGCACAAGTTGCAAATATTAAAAATATACGTTGGGGATCTACAAACAATACCCTCGATGGTGTCAATATAATCTGGCAAAGCTATGGAAACACCGACAAAATAAAATGGGGTTATTCCAATGCCTTTGAAGTAGCCGAAACATTCGCAAACTCTCGCCCAAACTACTACGGAAATTTATTTGAGTACAATTTCCCCGTTTTACAAGCCAATGACACAGTTTTTTATTCACTGTATGATTCGCAAAATCTGGCCTGGACTGCAACCAAAAAATTTGCAATATCCTCCGATACAAGCTCTAACCATTTTATTTTTAGTGTAACGGGAGATACCCAAAAATATCCCGGCGAAGCCCTTTCGGGCGATACATGGCAATGGCATGAAATATCGGAAGCCATAGAGCCGGCAGACTTCCACCTTAATATGGGCGATATCAACGACTACGGAGATATTCCGCAGGAATGGGAATGGTATTTTGATTATGGGGCTAATTTTCTAGAACATAACATCGTATATCGCACAATTGGAAATCACGAAGTATATTCTACGAATCCAAGTCATCAAGATACAAGTATATCATTTTACCACAATCAATTTACCCTTCCGAATAACAATCCGGATAAAACAGAAAGGTACTATTCTCATGAACAGGGAAATACAATTTTTATTTGCCTAAACTCCGAAGACTTGGGAAACACAAAGCAATACAACTGGTTCGTTTCCCAGTTAGAACAATACCGACTTAAGATGTGGAAAGTTGTGTATTTTCACAGACCTCTGGTTGGTTGCCGCGCTATGGATTCTTATGTAGTTCCTTATGTTCGGAAATATTGGAAACTCTTCGATGATTATACAGTTGACCTGATTATCAATGGTCACCTGCACGGTTATACACGTACACTACCCATCAATATGAATGTGGACAGCGTATTGCCTGTTGCAGAATATGGCTCAGCAAGGGATCAGGGGCGGTGTGAAGTAATTGCAGCCAGTGGTGGTGCCAGATTATATCATGGCTGCTATCCCGAAACATTTCTATGGTCGGCAAAAGGTGTCAATGATTATCACTATTTGATGATTGAAATTAAAGATGATTCATTGATCTATCAGGCAAAAAATAAATATCGTTCGACTTTCGATTCCTTTAAACTAAAACAATCTATTGTAAATCATATTATTCCTATCGATTCTCAATGGATTGCAAATTCTGTCAATGGAAATCAACTCAATGTTTCTGAAAATATGCCAGCAAGTTCCCGTATGTGGAAATATGGTACAATTTCAGGAGTTTATGATCAATCCACCGGGATAACAGATGAAACCTATACACCCTATTTTTCAACAGATGGAGTCTATTATGTTGTTTGTGAATCTAATTTGGACGGAAAAATTTATCACAGCAACGAGGTTGTAGTCGAAGTTTCTACAGTACTTGCCTATTCGGAACTTAAAGATTACATTCGTGTAGAAACTTACCAAAAACATGGGAATATTTATGTCAATGTTTTAGATGATTTGCACACGGGTTCAGTGGAATTGTTTGATGTACATGGGCGAACCTTGGCGAAAAACAGATTGCACTCGGGTCTAAATGAATTATCGGTGATGAATGATGGTGCATATTTTGCCCGTATTGTTTTGAATAACCGGGTGATAAATAAAAAGTTTATTGTACATCCTTAACGCAATTTCAAAATCAAGATAAAAAGAAAAACACCTTGACACATAGAAAAATATGAGGCACATAGTTAATCTTCTATGTGCCTATATTTTTTAAAGGTTTTATGCGAATTGTTGTATTAAGAAGAATCGCAACATAACAGTTTGCGCTGTCTCAGGAATTCGGAATTTTGAGATCTTACTTTTTTATTATTTGAATATTCTTAAAACCCTCTGTTTGTTGAATTTTCACAAAATAAACTCCAGAATTAAATCCTGAAAAATCAATCTGAATTTTTTGACCATTACAAAGTTGTGAAAACACCATTTTACCTGAAATATCCATAATCTGAACGCATTCAATGTTTTTATCCGATTGAAAATTCAAATATTCTGACACTGGATTGGGAAATGCTACTATATTTGCATCAATTATTTCGCAAAGTCCGGTAATATCTTGTATATAATAATAATTGATCACATCAGAAACCAACCACTGAGTTAGGTTTGTATTATATTGAAATGTTTCGGTACTTTCAATAATGTCTTCTGCATCATAACTATATAACTCTTTATAATTTTCAACCCATTCATCTGCATCATAACGATACAAAATATAACTGTCTTTAATACCAGAGGTAAAATGCCTTACTTCTTTATTCTGTGCAGTCCAATCCGTTCCGCTCCAATTGTAGTATATATAAATTGCTTCATTGCTTGGGTAAGAATATTCATCTTTTCCGGAATTTTCCCAGGTTGTATTAAATGAATAAGCTGTGGCGATTTCAATTCTCCCCTCTGCATCGTAAGATTTTTCGATTTTCTCATAAGCCAGCCATTCAGTTTCGTTCCAATTATATGCAGTTACAAGATTTTCCCTTTGGTTTGAATCATATTCATAGGAATACTTTGAGTAATTTACATATCCGGAACCATCATTCCAGTATGAAATCCAGTCCTTTACCTTGTTACTGGGATAGTAGGTATAGGTTTCCTTCCAAGGAATTCCCCATGTATCAGTGTTCCAAGTGTATGAAAGGAACTGCTCTAACATTCCATTTCCATTGTAGGATGACTCTTCTTTAACAGAATTTTCCCAAACCTGATTCAACTTGTCATAAGAATAAGAAACATGCAATTCAATTTGATTATCTCCATTATATTCATAAGTATTTTTTGTACTCCTTACCCAATTGTCTTCAAGTACATCCCATAAGAAATAAACAACAGAATCGACCATATCATCTGCATTATATACATAAACTTCCTTCCATTGGTTTATAAATACAGACTCTTCGCCATCCCATGTTTTCCCAACCAGCGAATCGACCAAATTGAGACCAGCCTTTGTTGATTTTACACTTGAGACAATTGGTAAATTAATTTTTTTTGCTTTCAGTAAACGTTCTTTAATAAAGGCTTCTGAATAATTTTTAGGTACAAAGACCTTCTGTTTTGAGCGTTTATTTAGGTTTTGACCAAACACCCCGCTTATGGACAACAGAAGAATAACAAGAAAAAGATTTTTCATTTTCATTTAATGTTAGTAAATTTAAGTTAGTACAAGATTTTGTATTCGAATAGCTCCTCTTAATGCGATAGATCGTATATTGTTATTTGATCAAATCTGAGCAAAAATACGTGTTTATTGTTAAATTCAAAAGAATAAAAACATATATTTTCATAAAAATATCCTATTTTTGTGCATACCTTAATCAATTTTCAGATGGATTTTTGCGGAATTTTTACAGATAGTTCCAATAAGCTTTGCGAAAAAAACACCTTGTATTTTCTGGATAATCCAGCATTCATTCAGGATCTTTTAGCATTCATTTCGACAGGAAAAACGCCGCAATGTGTTCGTGCATCAAAAGTATTCGAAAGAATTATTTTTTACAATTCTGAATATGGATACAAATTTTTGTCTGAAATAATTCATCTTCTTTTAAAAACTTCTATTAGTGGAATTCGCAGGAATATGCTCAGATGTTTGACAAGATTAGATACCCGATGGGTTGAAGATTATTCCTTCATCATAGACCAATGCTTCGACTGGTTGCATTCAAAGGAGGAAGCAGCTATAAAGATTTATTGCTTGGATATTTTGTATGCGATTTCTATCCAATTCCCTGACTTCCAAATTGAACTGATTCTATCTCTCGAAATTCTTATCAAAGAAGATAAGAAGCCCAGCGTAATTGGAAGGTCAACCCATTATTTCAATAAACTTCAAAAACTTCAAAAACCATGAAATTATACATCATTAAAATTATTATTTCGGCAATTCTTATAACGATCATTTCAGAAGTTTCCAGAAAAAACACCCAAATGGGAAGTATATTTGCATCCATTCCCTTGGTGAGCTTACTATCTATTTTATGGCTTTGGGTTGATACGAAAGACAGTCAAAAAATAGCCGATTTATCTAATGGAATCCTTTGGTTGGTTATCCCTTCTTTGTCATTCTTTATCTGCCTAACACAACTGTTAAAAAATAATTGGAATTTTTATTTAAGTTTGGGGCTCTCTTTGGTTGTCTTGATTGTTTTCTATTTTGTGACACTTTTCTTTTTAAAAAAATTCAATATAAAATTTTGAAATTATGGAATCAAATATTTATGGCTTTTCTGCACTGCTAAGTGATGGTAAAAAAATACAGCTCAGCAATTTCAGAGCAAAAGTCCTACTGATTGTGAATACAGCAAGCAAATGTGGATTTACCAAACAATACCTTGGTTTACAAGAAGTTTATGAGAAATACAAGGCAATGGGATTTGAAGTACTGGCATTTCCGTGCAATCAATTTTTTAATCAGGAACCGGGCACAATGGAAGAGATTTCAAATTTCTGTAAAATGAATTATGGGGTAACATTTCCATTGTTTGAAAAGATTGAAGTAAATGGTTCCAATGCGCATCCCTTATTTGATTATTTGAGCAAAGCTTTGCCCGGGTTTTTAAATATGAACTTTATTAAATGGAATTTTACAAAATTCTTGGTTGACAAACAGGGAATACCTTATAAAAGATACTCACCTTCTACCCCACCCGACCAATTGGAAGGAGATTTACAATTACTTCTTAAGTAAACACATGAATGTCATATTAACTCCTTCAATGAACTTATATGGTATGGCATCTTGCTTAAATTTGTATTTGTAAAAAAAAATTCTTTACCTTTGGGGCGACAGTTCGCAGTCATTCTTTTGAACAGGCATGAAGACTTTTTTCTTCGTTAAAACTTTTCAAATCTATTATTTATAAATCTATGACCTAAATTAATTATGTTATTTAATTCGATTGAGTTTTTATTGTTTTTTCCCATAGTTACAATTTTATTCTTTATATTACCTTTTAAGTTACGATGGTTTTTGCTCCTTTCGGCAAGTTGCTTCTTTTATATGTTCTTTAGACCCATTTATATACTTATACTTTTTTTTACAATTTTTATTGATTATTTTGTAGGTATATATTTAGAGAAAATCGAAAATGAAAAAAGACGAAAGATCTTACTAATAGCCAGTATTATTGCAAATGTTGGGGTGTTAGCTATTTTTAAATATTATAATTTTTTGGCCGATAATATAAAAGGACTGGCTACATTATGGGAATTAAACCTTTCCATTCCACATTTAAACATAATTTTGCCTATAGGACTTTCTTTTCACACTTTTCAGGCAATGAGCTATACAATTGAAGTTTACAGAAGAAAACAAGTCTCCGAAAAAAGATTTGGAATATATGCTCTCTACGTAATGTTTTATCCCCAGCTTGTGGCAGGCCCCATTGAAAGACCGCAGCACATCCTTCATCAATTCTACAAAAAGACCCAATTTTCCTACGAAAATGCAATTGCAGGATTGAATTTGATTGCCTTTGGGCTTTTCAAAAAAATAGTCGTAGCAGATCGATTGGCCATATATGTAAATCAGGTATATGGCGATTTGGGTAATGCGTCAACCATTTCGGCTCTTATTGCTATGACCTTTTTCTCCTTTCAAATTTATTGCGATTTTTCAGGTTATTCTGATATAGCCAGAGGTACCGCACGGTTCATGGGGTATGATTTGATGATAAACTTTGATAGACCTTACTTATCAACAAATATTTCTGAATTCTGGAAAAGATGGCATATATCTCTATCATCTTGGTTCAAAGATTACTTATATATACCATTGGGAGGAAATAAAGTTGGGAAAATAAGAAGATATTTCAATTTATTTATTGTATTTCTGGTGAGCGGTTTATGGCATGGTGCTAATTGGACATTCATTATTTGGGGTTCATTGCATGGTATTTACACGGTTATAGGTTTATTAACGAAAAAAGTCAAAGAAAAGATTTCAACGAAGATCGGATTGGACAAGCTTCCCTTATTGCAAAAATCTATAAGCATAGTTGTTGTATTTGTTCTGGTAAGCTTCTCATTTGTTTTTTTCAGAGCCGAAAACATTTCACAGTCGATGCTGTTTTTCAATAAGTTGTTTGCTTTTGATTTTTCTTTTAATTTGCCTCAAATATGTGCAGAAAAAGGTCCATTAAATCTTACTCTTAGTTTCTTTGTGCTTGGTTTATTTTTCTTAACCTACTATTTACCCAAAGACTTAAAAATAAAACACAATGTTTTGTTTTTGATATCTGTTATTTTTTTAATTGTAACACTTGGATCCAATGGAAGTTCTGAATTCATCTATTTCCAGTTTTAAAAAATTTGTAATTAAAATTATAATACCACTGATTTTATTCATATTGGTAATAGGATTTACTTTTCAATATTTTTTTGAGAAAATTATTATTCTAAATAGTGATATTAATGGGAGCTATAAAGTCAACAGAATTATAAACGAATACTTTCCGGATGAAATACCTATTTTAGGTTCATCCCGTGCGGAAGGTACTTATGTTCCTTCAATCATTAACGAAAATTGTTTTAACTATGGATTAGCAGGAGCGCAGGATGATGTTTTGCTTTTTTTTATGCACAAAGAATGTAATAAAAATAAAAATACCCCCATTATCGTAAACTTTGATATTGATGGATTAAATCATTCACTGGGTAACATATCCAATTATATATACAATTCAAATGATTCTTCCGTAAAAGATCTTTTGCGAAATGAGTATAAATTTATTTTTAGGATTCCTTTCTTTAAATACTATGGGTACTATGAGTATTTTCTGAAAATGTACTTGAATACCAAAATAAATATGACAAAAAAAACAGATAAAGGCGCAAGTTTAGAATTAAATACGCTGACCAATTCAAAATTTCAAGAATTAGTCAATCAGAGAATAATTACTTTTGAAGAATTTAAAAATACCCCAAAATTAGAATTCAATTTGCTCAATCTTATAAAAGAGAATACTCATCGAAAATTCATTTTTATCGTTGCACCCTATCATAAATCTTGTTTTGTAAACTTCCGAAACATCCATGATGTAAGAGCCTTTCTTAATAAATTAAGTTTGTTTCATAATGTAAGAACTTTTGATTTTACAAACGCAGACTATCCCGATAGCTTTTATATGAACACTTCGCATCTGAATTATTTAGGAGCAAAACGTTTTTCTATAGAGCTGAAAGACAGCCTTACACAAAATAACTTATTAAAATAAGCGATCCATTTGATTTGCAATCTTGGCTCGAAATAAAAAAGCCGTTCCTTAATATGAGGAACGGCCATGCTTCAGATATTAGTAAGGTAATTATTTAACAATCAGCTTTTGTTTTTCGAACATGTTTCCATTGCGCACAGTTACAATGTAAGCTCCTTTAGAGAAATTGCCCGTTTCAACGTTTACTTCGTTGGCGAACACTTCATCGCGATAAATAGTGCGACCACTTAAATCGGAAATAAGTATAGTAGATATTGTTAAAGCATCGCTATTAAATGTAATGGTGATAAAACCCCCAGAGCTTGGATTAGGATAAATATTCAGGTTTTTATCCAGTTCGGCAGGGTTTGTTATGGCAAGTGATGTGCGTTTTACAAACCAAATATCGTTTTGCTCAATGAATGATAAAAGCGCATCGTATTTTGGTGCTTGAGAGCGTGGTTGGCTTTCGTATACTTTTACACCCCAATGGCCGTATTTTGAATGGCTTCCTACGGATGAGAAGCTAGCAAATAAATTTCCACCGTTGTTTTTCCATACATTCAGATAGTTCAAATAGATATCCTTCATGCGGGCATTTTCATTTACTTGTGTAAACTTATCGAGTAAGAGGTTGGTTGAGTCTGGTGTAGCATCTTTATCTGCTCCATTGGCAAGCAAGTGTTGGCCTCCTTCGTACGCAATGAGGCTTAAGTTACTAGCCAGTGCTTTTGTAGAGTAGCTCGAAATCCAAGTTTTACAAGTGGTATTTACAAAATTATCACAATAATCGAGAATTTGAGTAACGGTCATGTTTATAGCTGCCGAGTTGTAACCGTCTAGCGAACCTGCAAAATATGGAGCAATGGCTATAGCATCGCCGTGAGTTGAAGCTTTACCGGTAAAGCCGGCAGCGTATTCTAAGTCGAGTAAGGTGTTTGCGGTTCCGGCTGCCTGCCATGCAAAAGTACGTACTAAACGTGAAGCATTTGCTCCAAAAGCTGCTTCCCAAAGGTGAAACATTTGAATGCTACGTAACGAATAGTATTTTTGATATGCCGATCCGTCTGTTGAACCCCAAATAGCACTACCCATAGGAACGCAATACTGAGCTTGTGCAAATTGCCAGTTCCAACACTCGTTTGAATACTCGATGTAAGCACGACGCGTAGTAGCTAAATTTGTGTTTACATAGCTTGCAAAACTACTAATGTAACTATCGGTTGCTTTATGGGGCATGCAAAACCAAGGGTCGGAGTTTGTTTTGTTGCAATATTTCACCATAACTTCAACAGGTACACCTTTTATACGCCATGTAAAATCGGCTTCTGAAGGTGCAGTAGTAGCATCAAAGTCGCCTGATGTGTTTTGCCAGCTAGTAATATTGCTGTTGTTGGTGCTCATCCAATCCATAAAACGAAGTACTTTAAACTTTTCCCAGTTTGCCATAAATGCCGGGTAAAACATTTTGTTGGGGTTGCTTTGGTCTGTGTAATAGCTTTCGTATTGCAGCTCGCTAATCCAAATATTGCGAACTGGATTTGTTGTGCTATTGGCAGTTATTAAAATGTAAAGCATATCGGTACAACCTGCTGGGACTGAAAACTGAGCTCTTCCATTGTTTACTGCTATAGTAGTACTTCCGCGTTTTAGTTGTACGGTTCCTTCGCCTTCATAACGGCACACATAGTCGACACCAGTAACTGGCCATGAATATGCATATCCGTTGCAAACAGCAATAGCACCACCTGTTTTACCGGCTTTTAAATACCCTTTGGCATCAATCATTTCGGCGGCTGTTGGGCGTCCGTCTGTTCCATTATAAGCATTCCAAGGTTGATCAACTAAACCCCACGAGCGGCAGTACTTTGCTAAGTTGATAAATGGGTGTTCGCTCATCCAATCGCATATACCTGAAAGGTTTGTGCCTAGTGGCGAACGTTCGTTTATTGAAGCTGGCGAAGGAGTAGTTGCATTAGCGGTATTGCTTGCTGCTGATACGTTACCAGCTAAATCGCGTGCTTTAACTGTAAAACTGGAACTGGTGTTTGCAGCAAATACACCTGCGGTAAAATAGGTATTTGTTGTGGTAGCCAATAATGTTCCGTTTTTATAAATATCATAAGCTGCAACACCTACATTGTCGGTTGAAGCACCCCAATTTAATATTACGCTATATGAATTTGCTGCTGTAGCGGTTAATGCACTTGGAGTTGTGGGAGCACCTAAATCGCCAGTTTTTAAGCGGAAGGCGGTTAGGCTGGTTTTGTGCCCGTAGTAAAAAGCATCGTACATGTAAATACGAATTTCTACAGTACCCGTAACATTATCGTAGCCAGAACCTGGGAAACAACCAGTAAAAACGGTATTAACATTTGTAGAGGTTAGGCTACCGGTTAAAATTTCGTTTCCGGCTGAAAATGGACGCAAACTTGTAAATACGGCGTATTTTGTTGCAGAACTTCCACCAATGCGCTTGATGGCAAATTGTATTTCGGCACGATTGAGGTTTATAGAACCACTAACTGGTGCTATTTTAAGTGAGATGTATTCTTTAGATGCTATGGCAACATCAAGTGTTGAGCGGGTTACATTGCCGCCATCAATTGAAATCCCGAAAGCATCATTAATATCAGTTGCTCCCATAACGCCTGTACTTGCAGTATACGTTTGGTCTGACCAACCTTCAACTAAATTAATGTTTGAATTTTTTGTTGTAGTGGCTGACCATGGTTTATTTGCACCTGGAGCAGTACCTGCGAAATTGCTCTCAATAAGTGTAACAATTGGAGGAACACTGCTTTCTTTTGCAGTAATTTTAAATGCTTCCATATTTACCTGATGACCGAAATATATAGCGTCGTATACATAAATACGAATTTCGACGGTACCTGTAACCGAGTTTAAGCCTGTTGAAGGAAATGCGCCAACCAGCTCGACTGATGTATTGGTAGAGCTAACGGTACTTGTAAATAATTGGTTTCCGTCAGTAAATGGCCGTAAGCTCGAAAATACGGCGTACTGTTTTGGGGCATGCGTGGATAAGCGGTTAATGGTATAGCGTATCTCAGCGCTGTTAAGATTAATGGGGCCAGCTACATTTGAAAACTTAATTGAAATGTACTCGTCTTGTGCAATAGCTTCGGCAAGTGTAGGTCTGTCGGCTGTGCAATTGCCTGCATTTTCGCAGAAACCAAAGGAATTGGTGCTTGTTTTTCCTGTAATACCACCACCTTCGGCGCATAAACCAGTAATACTATAATATGCTGGATACCACCAGCCCTGAACTATACTTACATTTGAATTTAGTACCGATGTACTAGCCCATGGTTTATTCAAACCAGGATTTGTTCCTGTGAAATTGCTTTGAAACAGTATATCGTTCACATTCTGCGCCGATAAACCTGTTGAAACAAGGCAAAAAAGAACTGATGCAAATAGGAACAGGTGGTGAGCAAGATTCCGATTGCTGTTTTGAAATAATTTTCTTTTCATAGAACGAATTGTTAGGTGAGTTAATTGTTAGTTAGTAATTAATGCAAATATCCTTTTAGAAAATGTTTTTGACCTTAGCTATTTTTTCAAAAAACTTAGCTATTCTTTCAAAAAGATGGAAAAGTTTTGGCATCTAAAAATATAAAGTTTTGAATTAGAACAATATGAATATTCTACATGCAAAAAAGAAAAACGAAAGGAACAAAACTACTTACTGTCTTTGCTTAAATAATTGGACGCCGAAATTCCAAATTGTTCTTTGAAACACTGCGTAAAGTAATTTGGTGACTTAAACCCTGTTAAATAAGCAACTTCAGAAATGGTGTGGTTTCCGGTTTGTAATAGTTTTGTGGCATGCTTGAGCTTTACCATGCGGGCAAAGAGGTTAACAGACAAATTTGTAAGTCCTTTTATTTTCCGATATAATTGAGAATAGCTCATGTTCATTTGGCTGGCAAAATCTTCGGGGCTGAAATCAAGGGTTTTCATATTTTGGGTTATTACAAGCTCTGCTTTTTCAAGAAAAGCTTTATCAACGGGATTTGTGCTTAGGGTGTTTGTTTCGGTGTTTGCGTTGGTCGAATATTTTTGGATAATGGATAAGCGCTTTTCAATAATGTTGTCAATTTTAAGTATTAAAGCAGCCATGTTGAAGGGTTTTGAAATATAATCGGTAGCTCCTGACTTTAGACCTTCAATTTGCGCTTCTTCCGAGCTTCTTGCAGTGAGAAGAATAACCGGTATGTGTGAAGTTCGCTTGTCTTTTTTGAGTTTCGAGCAAAACTCAATTCCATCCATGACAGGCATCATCACATCGCTTATAATCAGGTCGGGAATGTGTTGAATGGCTATATTAAAGCCGTCGAATCCATTTTCAGCTTCCAGAACATTATATTGCGTGGTTAGTTCAGAAACAATGAAGAGCCTGATGTCGGGATTGTCGTCAACCAATAATAATATAGGAAGGTTTTGATTATCGGCGGTAGTCAGGATGTTTTCACTGAAAGAATCAAAAACGATATCATTTTCGGTACTTTTTGTTATGTGCGGATATTTGTCTTCTTGATTTTCAATTGTGTTTAATAATTTCAATTCATAGTTTTGGGGTACTTTCCAAGGAATGGAAAAGGTAAAGGTACTGCCATGGTTTTCGGTGCTTTCTACCATGAGTGTACCGCCATGTAGCTCAACCAATTCCTTGGTAAGTGAAAGACCTATGCCGGTGCCACTTTGCTTTCTGGGTGATCCAACCTGAACATTTTCTGAGTGAGCCTGATAAAAACGCTCGAATATCTTTGCCTGCTTATCTGTAGGAATTCCAATGCCCGAATCTTTGATACGAATCTGGATGAACGAATCTGCGGCATGGGTATTGTTTTTTTGAAAAGAAATAAACATTTGGATGCTGCCATTGTCTGGCGTGTATTTGAAAGCATTTGACAATAAGTTGTACATTATTTTTTCGATTTTATCGGGATCGAAATAGCAATTGGAATGAAAAACTTCATTCGTTTCTTCATGAAATGTATAAGTAATTTTTTGACGTTGCGCCATATAAACAAAAGCATCGAAATTAGCTTTAAGAAACTCAATAATATTTCCATTTTGCAGGTGAAGCGACATGTTACCGGTTTCAATCTTTCTCATATCAAGAAGTTGGTTTACCAAGCGCAGCAAACGGTTTGCGTTGCGCTGAATTAAGGCAACCTGCGATTTTAAACGTGCCGGCAAATCAACAGCTCTCATGAAAATATCCAGCGGCCCAAGAATAAGCGTTAGCGGCGTTCTAAATTCATGCGAAATGTTCATAAAGAACCTTATTTTAATTTGCTCAATTTCTTTTTGTTTTTCAAACTCTAATTTAGATTTTTCGGCATTGAGTCGTTCAAGAGACAATTGTTTCTGAAATGAGTATTTTAAATTAAAAATATATCTAAGCAAAAACAATGCAATGATTATCAGTAATACATAAACAGAATACGCCCAAGAAGTTTTCCACCAGGGAGGGAGAATTATAATAACCATGCTACGGGTATTTTCGCACCATAGTCCATCGGCATTGGTCGATCGTACTTGTAATGTATAGGTATCCGGAGCCAAATTCGTAAAAGAAACGTTTGTATTGCTTGAATTAATTTCGAGCCACTTATCGCTTATGTTCATAATGCGGTACGCATATTTTATGCTTGAAGCGCCAGAAAAATCGAGAGCTGCAAATTCAATCGAAAACATGTTTTGTTTATAATCAAGTCTTATGGTATCGGTGTATGAAATAGCTTTTTTCAGAAGCACTTTGTCATTGTAAAATTTTCCGCACTGAATTTCTTCGTTAAAAACCTTGAATCTTGTAAATACAATATTAGGAACATAAGAGGCACTTACTACCGAATCGGGATTGAAATAAGTAATGCCATATAAACTGCCGTAATAAATACTTTTGTCATTTTTGTTTTGACAAAAAGAACCTGAAGTAAACTCGGTGCTTTGAATTCCATGATCGAGTGTAAAAATGGTGCTTTGTTTGCTGTCAGGGTCAAATTTTATAATCCCTTTTGAAGAACTTAGCCACAAATATCCCGATTTATCTTCAAAAACAGACAGGATTCTATTTATTGGAAGACCAGAAAAAAAGTCATAACGAACAAAGCGCTTTTCCGATTCTATAAACTGGTTGAGCCCGCCACCTTCGGTTGCAATCCAGAATCGGCCTTTGGAATCTTCCAAAAAACATTTTGTATTATTGGAAGAGATTGAATTCGAATCATTAGGGTTAAAAGAATAATTTACAAGCTTATCGGTTTCGGGAGTGTAACAAAACATACCTTCGGTGGAAGAAATCCATATACGATGCAAAGCATCCTCAGCAATATGCCACACAGAGCTAAAGCCAAATCGGGGAAAGATTTTCTCTTTTTTTAACTGCTTGAATCTTCCACGTTTGTTCATTTGCGTGGGAGGCTCATAAATAGCGACCCCACCCCCTAATGTACCTATCCAAATTCGTTTTTGGTAGTCCTGAAAGACATCAAGTACAATCCATGAGGGAATTGACTCAGGGTCATGTACATCTGGCTGGTAATTTTGGATAATTTCAAGCCTCATCGTTGCCCGGTTAATTTTGCAAAGTTTTGCACCAATGCATCCCAAAAGAAATGTATCATTTGATATTTGCTCAATAGAAGTAATGCGCTCAAGATCTTGGTAAAGTGGGTTTGTTGCCGGAAAATGAGAAACTTGTCCGGTAAGGGTATTAATAATGTCGAGGCCAATTTTTTGAACACCAACCCAAAGGAGTGAATGATTGTCCATTGTAAGCGCCCATATATTGTTTCCGGAAAGGGAGTTCGGGTTCTTAGGTTGACTATAGATGGCCGAAAATTTAGTTCGTTTTAAGTCAAAGTAGTTAAGTCCGCACCCAGAGGTGGGAAGCCAATAAACATTTGCTCTGTCTTGGAAAAAGATTCCACTATATGTAGATGTTGAATACGATTCGCAAACTGAATTTGCATTTGTAAACAAGTATTTGTATTCTTCAAAAGTATTGGAATGCTGATGGTAATTCAAAAGCACATCATTTTCAAATTGCATCCATAGTTGGTTTTGTTTGTCCATTGCAAAGCGCGCTTTTTTTGATGTCACCCCCAAATAATTGACCATACTTAAATGAATTTGAGTTACTGATTTGCTTATAGGATTTATTTTCATTATTCCATGCGAATCCGTTGCAATCCAAATGTTGCCGGCATTGTCCTGTATGATGTCAACTATGAAATAATCGATGTCGTCTCGGGGTTGTCTGCCCTCAAAAATATCAATGAATTCAAATTGCAAGCTTTTTCGGTTTTGGTAACTAACCCTAAATAATCCGTTGTTGTAAAAGTAAAGGTTATTTTGCTTGTCCTCATAAACTTTGGTAAAACGGTCTGGTATGCGATAATTGGGGTTTCTTATTCTGCTAATCTTTTCAACCCTGGTTTTTTTATTTTTCACACTAACTTTATAAAAACCAGTTTTGGAATCGCTGAACCAAATATTGCCATCGCTGTCTTCACATTGAAAGTATAGTCGAATGTTAAGATTGTTGTCCTCTTCAACCATGGACAGAAGACTATCGGTATTACAATCAATTAGTGCCATGCCCAAATCCTGATAGTTAGCCCACAGTCTGTTTTGTTTGTCAATATACATAGAGCTGGCATTTAGGTCATGCCAAACCACCGGCCGTTTGGGAGAAACTTTTACAGAGGTGAATTTTTCATATTTTGTGTCGAACTTAAAAATGCCACTATTTGTACCAATCCATAGAAAACCCTTTTTGTCAACTAAAATGCTTCTGATAAGGTTATCGGGTAGCTGAGTACTATCGTATTTATTGCTGGTGTAGGTTTTCACATTTAAACCGTCGAATCTGACAAGACCGCCTCCCGTTCCTATCCAGATGAATCCTTGTTTGTCCTGCGCTATTTTGGTTATCCTGTCGGAAGGAAGACCATTTAGTGTTGACAGTTTATTTATTTTAACATTATACCGCATGTTATTTTGTGAATGCGCAACAAAAAGTTTTATCAACAATATAATGAATAATAAAAAAAACCGGACAGCATTGCTCATAAGTGATACTTTAGCCATTAAACTTTAACAATATTTGTGCGGAGAACAAATTTTTACCCTAATCAAAAACTGGGTAAGAATTGTAAATTGCTGTCAAAAATATCTAATTTTTGCCAAAATTTGATATTCTGCAAGTCAAAACATTGGTTGTTCAGTAATATTCTTGTATTTGTGAATTTAATCATTTATTTTACAATAGGTTGGTAGATTAATAAATACAAAAAGTTTGATACAAATTCTCACTTTTTTATTAGTCGTATCTTTTAACACTAATAATCACTTGAATAATAATGGCTTATAAGACCCACCCCCAACCACCTCCCAAGAGGGGGATGCTACTAATCAACGTTTTATTCTATATAATTGGCATTTCTTCATGAAACAATATTTATTATCCTGTAAGCCATGTTCAAAGTTCGATTCAATATTTTCTTCAATCAACATTACCAGATTCCCTTATTATATCAGTTTTTTTATATCTATGTACTTTTGAATTTGCTTTTGTCCACAACACCAACAGTTATCGAAAAATAACATCTGTCATGCTGGCTTTCGGTACCTTAACAGCAAAAAAGTATCAACAACCACAAATGCCTTTAAATACGTAGAATGTATCAAATTACAGAAAGCCAGCATGGTCAGTGTGTTATATCATGTTAGGTTTATTCTCATTTTCAATTCGTTACTGTTTCTAATTCATGTATCGAAAAATGCAAGTTTTGATAAATCGTCTGATTTTCAATCTTTGGTGTATTATGCTCAATTTTGTTTATCAAGTTTCTAACCAACTGATATATTTCGTTTGTATTTATATCAAGGCAAATTAGTTCAAAAACTAACTCTTTTAAAAAATCATTTTTTCGTGCTTTATATTGGTTTAGCATGAAATCATCGTTTGACAATTTATGTAATTCAATAAGGTGATTGACTTCTCTAATTTGGTCAATCAAATTTATTATATTTGCGTCATTATATATTTTCATGGCTTAAATCAATTTTAATGAAACCTTTATAAAATTTTTCTTCATTTTTATTTGGTTTCGTTTTTTAAAAATTATGAAACCAATATAATGTATCAGATTTACTGAATACTGAATTTTTATCATTATCAGGGTAGAGTTTTACAATATAAGCGTCCATATTGTAAACATCTTTGGATAAAGGATAAACGAATTTTTTTAGTTCTTGTTTGTATTTATCAATTAATTGGTAATCAATAAATGAAACTAAATCAATATCTCTTGGTGTATTCTTTTGTGTAACAAAACTTCCGTTTATCCATTGAAAGTGCTGATTGGAAACAATTTTGCATAATTCTTTTGTATAATTCAGATAATCTTGGAACAATTTATTTCGATGTTCTGAATTGTCCATATTATCAATGAAATAAGTTTGAAATGTTTATAAATCTATTTCAAATATTTCAAATGGTGTAATATTTCCGTATTTATCAAATGATAGCATAAAATTCACTTTTTGAAAAAAATAAATTTAAACGTTTTTTTTATGAAATCCAACCAATTTCGTTTTGTGTTTGATATTTTATTTCATTATCAAAATCATACATATCATATTCTCCGAAAAGATGTAATATTTCGTATGTATAAATACCTTCATCAATAAAATCTTTTATGCCAACGTAATAGTTATCATCATGATATTGTGCTTTATAAGGCAATACCCAAAACCGAAAAATGAAAGAAGGTGGAATGGAAAGATTGCCATAACCCACAATATAATATCCATTTTAAATATGTCGGTCTGCACCATGTTTATTCTACACAAAAATACGAATTTTTGTTCACATTAAGAAAAATGCGAAACTTTTTTATTCCGCAACTTAATTTGTCAATAGTCCTATTATTTTTGTTTCTTTAGCATTTTGTTTAACACGTATTATAATGTGGGTTATAACACATTTAGTTAAGCAAATTAATTATTGATAATCAATAGTCCCGACCATCAGGTCGGGGGTAAAATTGACACCAAATTTCGGGCTTTAGCCCAAAATCATACATCGGTATTTTGGGCTAAAGCCCAGTTATTGTTGGTTTTAATTTCCCCGACCTAAAGGTCGGGGCTAATTAAATAGAATAAAATACAGAATATCAATATATTTTTTAACTAAACTACATTTAATCGTAATAAGTAAATACTCTTAACGAAAATATAAGGTCTCCGTAGTAATAAGAAACTACTCTTAACAAAAAATATAAGGTCTCCGTAGTAATATGAAACTACTCTTAACAAAAACATAAGCTCTCCGTAGTAATAAGTAACTACTCTTAACAAAAATAGAAGCTCTCCGTAGTAATAAGTAACGACTCTTAACAAAAATATAAGCTCTCTGTAGTAATAAGTAACTACTCCTAACAAAAACATAAGCACTTTGTAGAAAAAAATATTGTTTCCATAGCATGGAAGCAGTGTCTCCGTAGTAAAAAATTCTGTCTCAGCAGGTCTAAATCAACCTCAGGGTAGTGAAAAAAAACCTCGAATCAGTACCAATTCTTTTCATTTTTACTTCAAATAGACACAAAGTAGTGTAATTTTGTTACATCTTACCCTTTTTGAAATAAAAAAAATAAAAAAGCCTTTTAGCTGTATAAGATTGAAGTATCCCCTCACTAAGATACACAAAATGTGTAGTTTAGATAATTATCATTTTCATTCAAGTTATGTATAATTGGATACGAAACTCTTAAAGTAATACTTTAATTGGAAAAAAAGTTAAATAAAAATTTGGAAAATAAAATCAGCATATATATATTTGCTTCGAAATCAAGTTTGTGTAAAAGCATTATTCATTATAATAGATCAATATGCCTGATTTCGGAACAGAAACACTTTTTGTTTCATTTCATATAAAACTAAAGCAATTACACAAACAGGCATCTAAAAGTTATGGCAAAAATAAAAGAAACAGTAAGTTCATTGCCATTTGGAATGGCTGAACTCACAACACAGGCAACGCGGATATGGAATGCGCTGAACCGAGATCTTACAGAATTAAGTACGCTCGGCATTACATCAGAAAAAATAGCTGAATTCAAAAATCAGATAAACAATCTGGTGACAATGAAGAAAGATCAAGACTTTAGAGCAAGTATGTACTTGCTGGCTTTATCAAAAAAGCAGAAATTAAAAGAGCTTATCTTTAGTTTGAGAATGCTTGAGTTAACAATAAAAATGAATTTAGGCTCAACATACGATTGTGAGGCACTGATAAATATAAAAGCACTCAGATCTTTTTCCGGCAAGCAAATTGTGGCTAAATTGGGTACAGTATTTTCTGCACTAAAATCATCCGAATTGTTATACAACAGCGATCTCTGTATTAAAAATGCTATCGATAGGGCAGAAAGCGCTTTTATAGCCTTCTCGGAAGCTTATTCCAATTCCATACACCTAAGTCTCAGCAGAAGAAAAACAACAGACAATAGACTTCCGGAGGCTTACAAATTGTATTCTCAGGTACAAAGTTTTTGCTATATTGGTCGGAATTTTTGGAAAATAAAATCAAGCCATCGTGCCATGGATTACAAAATGCATTATAATAGAAAAGCAACGCGAAATAAAAACCAGAATCAAGGGAAAGAATCATTATCCCAGTCATTTATGGCGGGGTAAACTATGATATATATTGCTATATTACGATATACAATATTTTATACAATTGAACGAGCTAAACGCAAACCATAACTTGGAGAACTATGATATGGTGAAGACGAAAACCGATTTGCAGACCTACAATCTGTTGCATCGCAACAATATGAACCACCGCGCAAAACTCTTGAATTTCCGGAAACTGCACCTAATGGATTATCTTTTACCATATTTTCATCTGAATTATATTCACCATACCAATCCCAACACCATTCGTAAACATTTCCATGTATATTATGCAATCCAAAGCCAACGGTATCATAAGAATTAACCCAGACTGTTCTATCAAGACATTCTTCTTTATGATATTCAGAATATGGTTTGCGACCGTTAAAATTAGCTTCGTGTGTTCTTATATTTTCACCAGTGTTAAAAGGAGTTGTTGTATGACATCGACAAGCAAATTCCCATTCGGCTTCGGTAGGTAATCTAAAACCATCTGCTTCAGGATTAATGGTAGCATTCCATTTAAAAACATCTTTCGGGTTTGTATTATTTTTGTCTTTATTTTTTTTATCAATATTGTAAAATGGTAAGTATCCGCAAAGTTTACTGTATTCGTTACAAAAAATAATTGTATCATACCAACTAATGCTCTCCATAGGATTTGTTTGATGTTCAAATCGAACTTTATATTTAAAACTCATAACAGCATTCCACAATTGCTGACTAACCTGGTACTTTCCAATATAAAAATCGTTGATTTTTACTTTATGCAAAAATTCATCGTTGTTTCGTTTTTGTTCATAAATATTGCTACCAATTATACATGTTCCACCTTTTATTAAAACCATATCTTTAAACGGACAGATACTCAATTTATATCCTTTTTCAAATAATTTCGGTTCTATGGATTTGTTTTTTAAATAAAATTCATTTCTGATTGTTTTAATTTCTTCGTATTTTTCGTTTTTATCTTTTGCTATTTTTCGGTTACTTTGTTGATAAATAGCGTATAATTCATTATTATTTGGGTTATATTTACCAAAAATATTTGGTTTAATTTTACATTCAATACATAATTGTCTTTTTTCATCTTTATCCTTGTATTTCCACCATGTTTTTATTTTCTCCAATGGAATTCTGGTATTTCTAATATTTACTATATCTTCATATTCTTGTTTTTCGATTGTTTTAATGAATTCGGTATTTTTTTTAATGTAATATTCCGGATTTGCGTCTATTATTTTGCCCTGATTATCAGTATTTGTAAAAAAATATTTTATATAAATTAAAAAATAAGCATTTTCGAGTTGAAATATTTTTGACTGTAACTCATAATAAGTGAAAGGTGTAGAAAATTCACTTTCGCAAACATATTTCATTTTAATATATTCGTATTTTAAAGTTAATAAATCTAAGTCGAAACAATCTTTTATAAAATCAAAAATCTGTAAAGCACTTTCTTCGTTTAAAGCTATCTTGCTATTCTTGGTATTTTCAAATTCATATTCAATTGTATAGATTTTGAGTTTTTTTATAAAACTTTCATCATCCATTGTTTCAAATTTATTTTTTAAGCTGGATACACAATTGCTAAGTTCTTTACAAGAATAGTTTAATTCGGATAGTAAATTGCTCAACTCATTTTTATCGCTACAAGAATTTTTTAATTGGGACATATATTTTCGCATTTTGACTTCGTCCCAGTAATTATAATTTATAAAAAAAGATTTTGCTATTTTGAAAAACTCAGATGAGTTCGTAGTTGAGCAATATTTTTCGATAACCAAGTCAGAAAATCCAAGGTAAGGTTCTTGATTTTGTTTTGATTGACAAAAATTAAGGAGTTCATTTTTTAATGTAGATTTTATATTTTGGTCAGAAAATTCTTCTTCAAAAAAAATAGATGTAAGTTGCTTATCTAAAAACATATATAGAATATCTTTTAACCAATTTTCGTAAACAAATTCATCAATTAAAAAACGAATAATATTGGGGTTATCAAATGTATTTAATTTTATTATTACTTTTATTTTCAAAAAATTAATAAATACATCAAGGTTAAAGTCTTTTGTCATATACAATTTCTCCTTTTTTTACTAATTCTTCTCCTTCTGCCATATCAAACACGGTAATCATGAAAAAACTCAATGATGGATACAAAGCGTTGAACGATGCCAGCACACCTTAATTATAAGGTATTGTATAGACACTTTTTATGCCTTACAATGCTCATTATTTCATATTTATAAAAAATTGATCTATATATTATATTCTTTTCATTTTTTACCGGAGGTTTAGTTGTACACCAAATAAAAACCATAACAAGGCGAAAAATCATAAGCACTACCAATTATGTCAGGGCAAACTCATTCAACAAATACTTTTTTTACGAGATACTCTGCATTGCTGTGGACTTTTACAAAATAAACGCCCGTTTTAATATTCGTAGAAATTTCGGGTTTCAATTGTCCCCAGTAAACCTTTTGCCCCCTTAAATCAAATAATTCAACAATACCATATTGATCAGAAATATTATTAATATGAATTGTTTTCCCTGAACTAAAAACAGAAATACCCTTCACCAAGACATCTTGTTCCTTATTAACAATATTATCCACCCGAACAATCGCATCATCTGTTGATGAGCACTTTCCCTTCATGATCGTCCAAGTAAAAGTATTTGTGCCAAAAGCCAGATTGGTCGCATTTATTGTAGCGTTGGATGGAACATCAATCGAAATATCATTAGGGCTGGCTATCCAAAACCCAATTTCGCCCACATCAGGAGAATTTGCAGTAAGAAGCGCACTATTCGAGGTAATGATCTGGTCTATACCGGCAGCGGCAGCGGTTGTTATATTATTTGTAAGGCTTACTTCGTCCGATGAAGAACAATTTCCGAGGCTGATTTTCCATTTCAGTTGGTTCGTTCCTGCGCCTAAAATTGCTGCACTATTAAAAGTTGTGGATGAAACAAATAAGCATGACCCACTTAAAACACTCCATTCACCGTGTCCATCTTGAGGATCGCTTCCCTGCAATATATAATTTTCGTCACAAACAACAGAATCCAAACCTGCAATAGCAAGCGGAATTTGATTAAAAGTAATGAATACTTCGCTACTTGTAACACAAGTTACATTTGTTACTGTCCACTCTAATTTATTGACACCAGGATCTAATGAAGTAACAGCACTATTATAAGAAGAAACGCTGGAGAATGATCCGGCACCCTCTATAACATTCCAAAAACCAGAAGCAGGAGATGGATTATTAGCCGAAAGTATCGTATAGTCTTCGCACAATTCTTGATCTATCCCAGCTTCGGCAATTCTATCAACATAATTGAAAATGGCATCATCATAACCGGAACAACTATTGTAGGAAACAATCCAGCGAAATGTATTTGAACCTTCTTGAAGGTTTGTAACTTCGGTGACAGCCAGTGTTGAATTTGTAATTACTCCTCCACCTTGATGCAGTGTCCAATAACCATAGCCTTGTGCGGGAATTGTAGCAGATAAGGTTGAATGATCTACACACAAAATTTGATCTAAGCCCGCATCGGCTATCAAACCATTGTTTGTAACCACAATATCGTCATAAGCATTGCAAATACTATAATTGACAGACCAGCGAAAAATATTCGAACCCTGCGAAAGGCCGTTCACAGAAGAATTTAGAGAATAAGAGTTTCCTAAAACTCCCGTTCCCTGTTGCACGCTCCACTGTCCTGTACCTAATGTGGGATTCACAGCATTGAGTGTGGTTTGAAATACACAAATCGTTTGATCTGCACCCGCATCAGCAGAAACTGTATTATTGGTGATAATTACATAATCTTGTGCGGAACAGCTTCCGTTTGTAACAGTCCATCGAAAGGAGTTGATCCCACTACCGAGCAAAACGGTTGAATTATATGCTGTAGAATTATTTACTGCCCCAGTACCTGAGCTTATCGTCCATAATCCTGTACCAGGAGAAGGATTGTTACCAGCCAATGTAGCCGTAGAGCTGCATTTCGTCTGATCTGTGCCAGCATTGGCTGTTGCTATAATATAATTTACATTTACATCATCCACTGAGGTACAAGATAAATGATTCACAGTCCATCTGAACACGTTTGAACCCGAGCTTAGATTTGAAACACTTGTGGATACAGCAGTTGTATTAGCCAAAGTCGCCCCACCTGAAATAACGCTCCAAAAACCAGAACCAGATCCGGGAGCAATAGCATTGATTGTGGCCGAATTGGTACATTTGTTTTGATCCGCTCCTGCTTGGGCTGCTACAAGATTATTGGTTAGATTGACATCATCCGTAGCGGTGCATCCACCTCGCGAAACAGTCCATCGAAAAGTGCTGGTTCCTAATCCCAAACCGTTTATGGTTGCATTGTAGGTTTGACTAACTATCGTACCTGTTCCAAACAGAATATTCCATGTTCCAGTTGCAGGCGTTGGTTTTGTTGCCGCCATCGTAGTGCTGGAAGAACATATATTTTGATCCGATCCTGCATTGGCTGTGACCGTATTATTGGTAACAATAACATCATCGGAGCTTATACAACCGGCATTGTTAACAGTCCATCGGAAAGTATTGGCCACAAAATTATTTGAAATCGTTATCCCGCTATTACATAAAGTAGTGTTTGTAAAGACACCAGTTCCACTGATAAGCGACCAATTTCCCGTTGCAGGCGCTGGATTTGTTGCAGCCAGACTGGTAACCATGCCACACACCGAAATGTCACCACCTGCATTTGAAATGAGTGCGTTGTTTATAATTACATCGTCAAAACTAACGCAACGTCCTTCAGTCACAGTCCAGCGGAAAGTATTTGCGCCTTTCCCCAGACTTGTCAGAGCGGAATTGTACAAAGTAGGTTTGGTAATAGTTCCCGCACCAACCGTTTTTGTCCAAACTCCCGTTCCTAAGAAAAGAGCGCTGGCAGCCAACGTTGCGCTTGTAGAACAAACGATTTGATCTATACCCGCAACGGCAGTTAACGCATTATAAATCACAACTTCGTCGAAACTTGAACAAAAACCGTTGCTTACTGTCCATCTCAAAGTACTTGAACCTGCCGAAAGTGCAGTTATATTGGTATTGTATAAAGTTGAATTTGAAAATATTCCAGAGCCTGAGCTTATAGCCCATGATCCTGATGCCGGCAACGGATTCGAGGCAGCCAAGACGGCAGTTGTAGCACAAAGATTCTGATCGATACCCGCTTGCGATGTAACTCTGTTGTTCGTAATAACAACCGTATCAGTCGTTGTGCAAGCATCCTTAGAAAGCGTCCAAATCAATGTAACGATAGGAGTACCCGATGGCTCTAAATTTCTAATACAGGTATTGAAGAGTGTTCCATTTTCAATTAAAGGAAGTCCGCTATAAATTGACCATACGCCCTGTACATCTGACCCAGATAGCGTAGGATCATTCCCTTCAAGAAATGCGCTGTCTGCACAAATGAACTGATCAAAGCCCGCATTTGCCTGATATAGGTTTTGTGTTACAACAACTTCGTCCATTGTGAGTTCTATTCCGAATTCATCATATATAGTCCACCTCAAAGTATTGCTGCCAAAAGACACAGCACAAATACTATTGTAAAGGGTAGAATTTTCAAAAACTGCCGCTCCTGAAGTTACAGACCAGAATCCATAATTGGTTGAGATAGGCTCGTTTCCCATCATTTGAAAAGTACCGCAGATGGTAGAATCCTCTCCTGCATAAGCCGTTTGTGCATAGACTTTTTGACTGAGTAACAAAGTCGTAATGACTATAATAATAGTTAATAAGGTAATTTTGGCCATAAGTTTCAACATTGGTAAAATTATTAATTTGGTAAATCTTTTAATACTAAACAATACTGGAACAAAAATAACAAATTCTTATACGATCATTTATATTTTCTGTTCGATTTTTTTTTGAATTTTGAAAAAAAAATAATATTGTAATGACACCATCCATAATTAAAGGGAAGATATTTGGCGCTAAGGGCTTTCAAAAAAAAAAAAATACAATTCTACCCATCCCTATTTTAGGTAATTCCGATTTTGTTGGGTTTTCTTTTTTTAACGAAATCCCCAAAAGAACTATACCTTCGGTTTGTGTTTTTAAAAACTCTTTTTTAAACAATGAATTTGTTTTACCATTGAATGCATCTTCGTTTACTTCGTCCTAAGGATAAACAAAATCAACTACCAGATTATCTTTTGTTTTACAAAGTAATATGCCTATTGTAGGATTGTCGTGTTCCGATTTTAATAGCTCGTTTACAGCAGTAACATAAAAACCCAATTTTCCGATAAATTCGGGTTCAAACTCTGTTAGTTTTAATTCGATAACAATATATGCTCATAATTTTACATGATAAAACAATAAATCGGTTCGAAATTCTTTAGACCCAACTTTCAGTAAAAATTGCCGCCCCATGTAGGCAAAACCTTTACCTAATTCGAGCAAAAACTGTGAAATATGCTCTATAAGTTTGGATTCGAGTTCTTTTTCTTTGGCTTTTGACGATAAAGAGAGAAAATCGAAATTGTAAGGGTCTTTTAAAATACAGTTAGCCAAGTCGCTATCCGGTTCCGGCAATGTAAGTTTAAAATTTGTAACGGCTTTGCCCTGTCTGTTATACAAACCGGTTTCTATTTGATATTCCAAAACAGACCGGCTCCAGTTATTGGAAATGGTTTCTTTGATGTAAAATATAGCTTCCGGTATGTTTTTTATTTTTTGAAAAATAGATACATGGTGTTGCCAAGGTATTTTAGTTAAAATATTTTCGAAAATTAATGCATCTATTTTTTTTTCAGGGTTTTGTAATTGTCCATCAAGTTGGTGGACTATTTCGTTTTCAATTTGTCCATCAAGTTGCTGGACAATTATAATACTCTCATTATAAAATGAATAAAACTTGCTCATGGCGTACAGATTGGAACGCGAAAATCCATCTAAGTCTGGAAATTCGTGTTTCAAATCTTTTGCCACTTGTTCAATAATTTTGCTGCCCCATTTTGCAAGTTGTTGTTTTTCTGAAATCAATTTTCCTATTTCCCAATAAAGCATTATCAATGCGCTGTTTACGCTTAATGCAGCTTTTATTTGGCTGGTTTTAATTTTTGTTTTTAATTCAACCAGCCAGTTTTTATACTCTTGATTATTTAGTAGTTCATTCATTTTTTACGCTATCAAATATTTAATTTTTCCCTTCCACTACTTTTATTTCTTCCTATGTTAGTTCGTATAAATTATAAACCATAGTATCTATTTCCGCTTCGTTGGTGTTAAAAAATTGTATTTCCATGTTTTTATTTATTGTAATTTCCAATAATTTGTAATTCGGCAGTCGGTAACCGCCGAATTGAATTTACAAATTTAAGTTTTTAGTTTCATCATCAATATGTTTTTTCAATTCCTCTTTCGGTGGCAATTCCAACAAATATTTGGTAATAAAAATTTGTTGGTCGGTATCAGCAATAGCATATTCAACCAAAGCATTGTTTTTGTTCGTAACCAACAATATTCCCACTGGCGGATTGTCTGTTGCTTGCATTATTTCTTTACGGTAATAATTGATATACGTTTTCAGTTGTCCGAAATATTCATATTTATATTCAGTAACTTTTAATTCAACTAAAATGTGGCATTTTAAAATGCGATGATAAAAAACCAAGTCAATGAAAAAATATTCATCCCCAATTAAGATACGTTTCTGGCGAGCTTCAAAACAAATACCAGTGCCAAATTCGAGAAAAAATTCGCTAATATTTTCTATAAGAGCTTGTTCCAAATCATTTTCAAAAACAACATCTTTTGACTTTAATCCTAAAAATTCAAATACAAAAGGTTGTTTAACTATTTCAGTAACATTTTCTTTTGCGGAATTATTTTGAACATATTGCGATAGTTTTTCAGGATTCATTGACATTCCTGAACGTTCAAAGAATAAAGAGTTTATTTGTCGTTTGAGTTCTTCAACCGACCAAGTTCCTTTTATACACTCTATTTCGTAGAAGGTTCGTTTTAGAGGGGCTTCAATCGGAAATAATTGAACTAAATGTGTAAAAGATAGATTTTCAATAATTTTTAAAGGGGGTATTTGAACATTACTCTCTTTTTCCGACTGGGCAATTATCAATTGCTCAAATTCATTTTGGTTATTATCAGTAGTTTGTAATTGGTCAGTTGATAACTGACCAATTTGGAAATTGGCACTTGCCAAGTGCCGAATTAAATCAAATTTTTCCAATATTTCCGGAATAAGAATGTAAAAATTCTTATACACATGATAAAACTGTCTGAATATTTTTAAATTAGTTGATGAAAATCCTTTTATTTTGAGTCTTTTGGATAATTCAACTATAAGTTTTTCGCCGTATTTTGCTCTATCTTCGCCGTTTTGTTCAAATTCTTTAATGTAAAAACCTATCAACCAATTTCTAATAGTCAAATTTCGGTTTACTGCTTTTATTGCATTGCTTTGTAAAACATTATGCGTTTTATCTATCAGTAAAATTAGATTATCAAAATTCATTTTTACTTTTTATTATTTCACCATCAAATTTTTATTCCACATATAACCAAACAATCAAATCACAATTATTCTGGTTGTGTTTTTGACTTCCAGCAATTCCTTCATTTATTTTTTGCTTTGCCGATTTTTTTCCTTTTTCTAAGTCTTGCAAAAGTTTTAAGTCGCCCTCACCTGCCACATCAACCGTTTCACCTTCTTGTGTTTCTATTGTTTTAGTCGTCTGATTGTTTAACCATGTTTTTATTGAATTTTTTAATATTTCAATTTCAGAACTTATACCTTCATCAATAAATTTCAAGCCGTTGTCGTTGCGTGTTTGGTTTTTAGATTGCATTAAACCGTTTAAGATTTCTTTTTGATTATTTAAAATCGGATTTCCTGTTTTGTCAATATATATTAAATCGAATGACGAATAGTAGTTCATTCAATTTTTTACGCTATCAAATATTTAATTTTTCCCTTCCACTACTTTTATTTCTTCCTCTGTTAGTTCGTATAAATTATAAACCCTCCATATTCACCCGAACTTCCATGTCCGAAAACATTTAATTCGGCATTACTTGTATTTCTTAATCCAACGCCTGATTCGGTTAAATTTGAACTACCAATCAAATAGAAATTTTGATTTTCCTTATCATTTTTAAGTTTGAAAATATACGCTTTTGCATAACAAAAGTTTGGTTCGAGTGTTTTAATTTTTACTTTATCCTGCTTAATAAAATCAATAGCATCAATTGCCTCTTTACTAATATTAAAAGCATTATCAAGATTAATATTTTCGTTTAGCAAATCAATTGCTCGTTCTTTACTATTCTCGGTACTTACAATGTCGCCAAGTAAAAACTTAAATTCATCAACATTTTCATTATACAATTTTTTCAAGTAGCTCAAAACTCCAACAGTAAAATAACCGCTTACCGTATTTATAATTCCTTCTTTACAATTATCTTCCAGAATTTGATAATATGTTATGTGCATTTATTTTTATTTTTGTCATTTTATTTGTATATCTGATTAAATATTCTCATATTTGCAAAGTAATAAAATTATAAATTATGTCAAATTGGAATGATAAAGTCAAACGAATTCTCAAGTCAGAATTAATAAAAAGAGGCGTAACAACCGAAGAACTAACCGTTTTACTTAATGAAATCGGTAATACTGAAACAAAGTCAAGTATTGACAGTAAAATTAGTCGGGGTACTTTTAGTGCTGCTTTTTTTATGCAATGTTTATATGTCATTGGCTGTACAAAAATTGAAATTGAAGAATATCGTTCGACTTTTTTAATTTCTGATAATGCAAACATAAAAGTTGCAGAACCAAATGTTGAATACAAAACTACAAACAAATGAGTAAAGAAAAAATAAAATTTATCGATTTATTTGCAGGACTTGGTGGAATCCGACTTGGTTTTGAACAAGCTTGTCAAGAAAGAGGAATAGAAACAGAATGTGTATTAACCTCTGAAATAAAACCTTATGCAATTCAAACGCTGAAACATAATCATCTTCATGAAAATCTTGTTGGTGATATTTTCCAAGTCAAAAATGAAAATATTCCAGATTTTGATTTTTTATTTGGTGGATTTCCATGCCAACCGTTCAGTGCAGGTGGGAAAAGAAATGGTTTTGCTGATACAAGAGGCACATTATTTTTTGAGATTGAAAGAATTTTGAGGTATAAAAAACCAAAAGGATTTATTCTTGAAAATGTCGAAGGTTTAGTAAAACATGATTTGGAAAATAAAAATGACGAAATAGGTAGAACTCTTAAAACTATTTTGTATAAACTTGAAAAAGAATTAGATTATCAAGTTACTTGGAAAGTTTTAGATAGTGTTTATTTTGGTGTTCCTCAATCAAGGAAAAGAGTTTTTATAGTTGGAATTAAGAATGAAAAAGTGTCGCTTGATAATTTTGAGCCTATTTCAAAAATTCTTAATGACATTTTAGAAAAAGGGAAAAAAACGATGGATACTGATTTTACAAAGAAATTACTATCTAATTATAATATTGATGAATTGATTGGAAAATCAATTAAGGATAAAAGAGGTGGAGATAATAATATTCATAGTTGGGATATTGGAATAAAAGGTGAATGCACAAAAGAACAGATTAATTTATTAAATAGTTTATTTAAAGAACGTAGAAAAAAACAATGGGCTGGCGAAATAGGAATAGACTGGATGGATGGAATGCCACTAACATTAAAACAAATACAATCATTTTACCCTGACAATAATTTATTTGAAAGTATTGATGTCAAAGCGATTTTAGATGATTTAGTTGAAAAAGGGTATATAAAGTTTGAACACCCTAAAAAATTAGTTGTCGAAAATGCTGAAAATGGTGTAATCACGTCTCGGGTTTATGACGAAACAAAACCAAAAGGTTATAACATTGTCACAGGTAAATTGAGTTTTGAAGTAAATAAAATATTAAATCCTTTTGAAATTGCACCTACACTTGTTGCTACTGATATGGTTAAAATTGTTGTTCCTGATGGTAATGGAATTAGAAAATTAACAATCAGAGAAGGTTTGAGATTATTTGGGTATCCTGAAAATTATGAAATACCAGTAAAAGAAAGTCTTGCTTTTGATTTATTAGGAAATACAGTCGTAGTCCCTGTTGTTAAAGCGGTATCTGAAAGGATTTTAGATACTTTGCCAATTAATGAATTAGAACTAATGGAAACTGAAAATATAGGGATTAGAGTTTAATCCCTGTATTTTGAAAATACTTATTTTTGACAGTTTCTAACCAATTTTCACTATAACTTTCGGAATTATGTGCATACTTACTATGTGTTGCAGCAATTGCATTTATAAAACTTAATTTATCAGGAAATGGTTTATTCTTGTTTGTTTTTCCATACCATTTTATCGGTCTTAAATTATACGGCTGTGAATATTTAGTTTGTAGATTAATTGGATCTGCTCCCGAACTTCCTGCTATTTCCCAAACTTTTTTAAGCCAAATATTATGAATGCTCAATTCGGCATCAATCATTTTATAACTAAGTATCAAATAATCGGCATCAAGTCTTTCGGGTTTTACTAAAAGTGATTTACTGTAAGAATTGAAATTTGCAATATCGAATGCTGGACTTGCATTTGCGTTAAAAGCTTTGATTTCCAAAAATCCACTTTTATCATCCTCCGCCAAAAGAAAATCAGGAAATTCTTGTGTATTTGCTCTTGTTCTGAAATATAAATTATTGCGATTAAACCATACTCCAATCCATTCTTGTATTAGGTCGCCAAGCGCATCTCTTCCGTTGTATTTTGCAGAAATTCCACCAAGTATTATTTCAACGCTTCCTATTTGCTCTTTTATTTTAAACTCATTCAACAATAAATCATATATTTCGTTTGCTGTAACCTTTTTCTTTTCTATCATTTATCTTGTCATTAATTTAGCTCAAAGATACTATTTTTTTGCAATTATTATCGCTTGTATTGTGAACCGTTCCATTGCACATAACCCTTTTATCTTGAACCCTTTTATCTTGTGTCCACTGTTGAGCCCAAAAAAAAATCTGACTCTGATCGAAGAGTATAAGACTGCATCGCAATATGGTCGCCATGAAATAACTCAATGGTGGATACAAAGCGTTGAACGATGCCGGCATACCTTATATATAGGGTATTGTATAGACACTTTTTATGCCTTACAATGCTCATTATTGCATATTTATAGAAAAACTGATCTCGATATT